>Ga0208220_1000006_pt1 | contig 132777 bp, 142 predicted proteins | sample NGESurdeep092012_9_FD_184484 | JGI IMG/M metagenome (GOLD analysis project Ga0208220, IMG submission 184484) | Arctic peat soil microbial communities from Barrow, Alaska - NGEE Surface sample F53-1 deep-092012 (SPAdes) | ecosystem: Environmental > Terrestrial > Soil > Wetlands > Peat ...
GCGAGCGTTGGTCTTCGGTGAAGTGAGCGGTCATCTGACCTCCTGGGTTGTCAACTATTTAAGGTTGACTCACCGAGCGTTGCGCTCACCCCTTGAAACCGCCTAATCAAGAGCTTCCAAAACGCGGCGGGGGAGTGAATCGGTAGGCGATCGGCAAGATCAAGAAGATGGTGATCGCCGGAGACGATAACGGATCGTGTCGCCGCCGCCAGCGCGATGAGGTAGTCGTCGTCAGGATCCGACGAATGGACGGGGAGTGACAGGTAAGGTTCCTCAACGATCTTGCCCTGATGTTTGAGGAGTTCGATGAACTGCCGTGACTCCGTTTCACTGATTCGTGAACGAAGCTTTGGGTAGTCGAATACTCGGGTTAGTTCAGCGAGCAACAGTGGCGACGCGATGAGTTCGTAGTCTCCATCAAGCCATGCTCGAAGCACTTTTGCTGGTGTACCCGACGGTGCCAACAGCGCCGAGACGATGACGTTTGGATCGAGGACGGCGCGCAACTCAGCGCGGAGACCGACGAGAACGATGCTGTGCTTCGACAGCGAGAGCCATTGCCTCGTCCTCGTTCATCGTCCCGTGCGACCAAATCTGATCAAGTAAATCGAGTCCGAGGTCGCGTCGCAGAGCCTCTTCAATGACTTGACTCTCACCTTTTCCGGTTCGGGCCGCGCGTACTTTCACCGCTCGAAGGACCTCCTCTTCGACCGTAAGCGTTGTCCTCGTCTTTGCCATAAATACACTTTAGCATCAAGATGTGGCACCTCCAGTCACAGACTGAATGAATTCAGAGGGACGAAACCTGAATTCGTGGATGAAAATTTGGTGTATGATCTTCATCGGAGGAGAAAGCATGCCAGAACTACGCACAATGACCTACCAGGTATCGGACCTCGCTCGCCACTACCGCGAGGTGGTTGACAACGCAAAACACGAGGACACTCTGATTCGCGACAAGGATGGCGAAACGCTCGTCATGCTCTCCCTAGATCGCGCCCAGCGCGATCGCTCGATTGCTGGCATCGCTTCTGACTTCACGCGCCTCCTGCGCGCGGTTGCGATGTCTGACGAGATTGGGGTCGTGAACTCGGGTCGTTTCTCATTCGCTTCGCTTTTGCCCGCGGACATGCGATCGGAAATGGTCGACGAGACTTATGCGGCTCTTCAGGTTGCGCAGAGCGGTGGATCCATGGTTTCACTTCACGACGTAATCGAAGACTGGATTGCCACCGCTGAGGTCTGGGCGGACACAGGTCTTCGTGAGGAGATCTTCGAGGATGCCGACAATCCTCCTGCCGACGTTCTGATCTAACACTTCCGGATGGCCCAACGCAAAGGTAAAGGCTCACGCGCTGCCAACCCGCAAGCAACAGATGTGCGGTGGTCGATACGCTTCTCGTCATCTCGGGCCAAGAGCGAGTGGGACAAGGCCGTGGTCGACGAGCCGGACATCATGGCCAGCGAGAAAGAGAGACTTCACGCGCGTCCTCTCGATCGCAGTGACAATCCACGACGCACTCACCCATTCAAGGGTTCAAGGGCGACCAAGAGGATATTGGGGAAGAAACTCCCTGTTTTGCAACGCGAGCCAACTTCAGGAGGCAGAATCTGGTACTCGCCCGACAAAGACGAGCGCATCGTCTGGATCAATAAGGTGAGCCTCTCGCATCCCAAGGAAAACGAGTAAGACCGGTCGCCTCGCCCTTCAGGACAGGTTCGCTGACAAGGAGTTCTTCCGCCACCGAGTAGTCCACCTCGATGACACAGGTAAATCCTAAGTCTTCGTGTCGTCAGTGGCTCCTCATTCTGAGGTCCGGAGTACGATCCTGGTGTGAGCGAGATGACCACAATTGAAGTGCGCTCGGGTGTTCGAAGCGACAAGCCCGTTTTTGCCGGAACGCGCATCACGGTGTACGACGTCCTTGAGTATCACGCAGCAGGAATGACGGTGGAGCAGATAGTCGCCGACTTTCCAGAGTTGACCGAGGTAGACGTCCGTGCCGCTTTGAAGTTCGCGGCCGATCGTGAGCGCCGCCTCTCAACGCCTGCGTAAAGCTTTTACTCGATCAGAACATCTCGCGGAAACTCGTGCCACCATTGCGTGAGGAGTTCCCCGACTCCGCGCACGTAGCTGACCTCGATCTCGCCCAATCTACGGATCGCCGAATCTGGGATTACGCCGGACAAAATGCCATTAGTTACGGCGTCATGATCGTTCGCTGGCATTTTTATACGGTGTGACGAATTTGCCCAGGACCCGGAAAGTATCGCTATTTATTGGGATTCTGATCGAACCGCTTGAGATGGTAGCCTATCAGATACAATGAGAACTATGAAAGCTAAGCAGGTTCATCCAACCATTGCGTCAGCACTGCTGGTGGATGCCCGCCGCCGAGCGGGCCTCACTCAAGAGGAAGTAGCGCGTCGAGCGGGAGTCGCACGTCCATCTATTTCACAGTATGAGAACGGAAAAAAGGATCCTTCGGTGATGAACTTGAACCGATTGATTCAGGCATGCGGAATGGAGCTGCACCTGCGCGCGGATCACTTGAGCGAGGCAGATCAAGCTCAGGCGTTTCGAGATGCTGCGGTGGGAACAGCCGAGGCTCTACAAAATGCACAGCGAGCGCGGGCGGGCTTGGTGCAGATGCGTCGGCTAACGCCGGCAGAGAAAGCTGGTTCGAACGGCTAGGCCCAAGGTGCCTCGGCGTAAGACGACCAGTCTTCGCGCTGCACCGATTCTCTCCGCGCTAGGTCGTCATGGAGTCGACTTTGTCACTATCGGAAGTTATGGAGCCATCCTTCAGAACGTTGACCTCCCCATGACGGATATCGACATCGTTCCGAAAGACACCCACGAAAACCGCCGCCGTCTTGTTGCTGCGCTTGATGAACTTGATGCGAGAGAACTCGTTGGTGACACTGAAGAGAATATTGACGAGCTCCGCTCAGATCCGGACTCAATGGGAGACTCCATATTTCGAACGTTCGTTACAGGTTTTGGCGAGGTCGATGTCGTTCTACGGCCCAGTGGTTTTCCCAATGGTTACGAAGACCTCATCGAAAACGCATTTATGGCCACGATTCAGGACGAACTCGAGCCAGGAGTGACGGTGAATGCAATAGTTGCGGATGTCCGCGACATCTACAAATCCAAGCAGGTGGCAGGGCGACGCAAGGATGTCCAGGCACTTCCAGCTTTCGATGAGATCCACGTGGCTGACGCGAAGGAGCGTCTTCGCGAACGCTATCGAGATGAACAAAGTCGCGGTGGCCCCCGCCGGCGAACTAGATGTAGCCGTGGGACTTTCGCGAATGGTGGATCCAGGAAAAGACGTAACTTAAGACTCGTGACGACTGTTTAAGGATCTTGCATCAATTTCATTGGTCCAGCAAGATTTGACGGCGATTTCGAATTGTCGTTCGCCAGGAGCGTTCAATGCGAGAAAGCGCCGGAAGTTCTGACCGCCAATTGGACGATTGTCATACAGTTCAGTTCCAAAAAGACCTAATCAACTCGTTGGAATTTGCCTACGTCGGTTCTGGATGGGGCACTCTCGATCAGAATATAGCTTTTGACGAGGGAAAATTGAAAAGACAGGATTCAAGATAATTTTTATTTCCTGCACTTGACGCGCGGTCATTCCCTACTTAGTATCGTCAATGAAGTAAGTAAGTACGGCACCACTAGGTACCGAATGATGGAGGAGCATGACTCGCAAACAGCTCGACGCCGAACCCCAACTCGAGCGTTCCTCTCCCGAGGCTCCGATTGCGAATGATCAAAGGGAGCCCGTCGCGGGATATTCGACGCGGCGGGGCTCCCGATCACTACTTCGTGACCTCAACGTCAGTCTCTTAATCGAACTCGTTCGTCGCGCCGGAACGGTGTCGCGCGCCGACCTCGCGCGCCAATCTCGGTTGAGTGCGCCCACCGTGTCGAACATCGTGGACAAACTCATCAAGCGCGGTATTTTCAACGAAGTGTCGCTCGCACCTTCGAGCGGTGGTCGCCCGCCAGTACTCCTAAGCATCGATCCGAAGGCCGGCTACGTCATCGGCATCAAGTTACGCGCCGATGGTCTCACGACTGTTGTCTGCGACCTCGATGCTCAAATCGTTGCGAGCCGTGAAACCGAGACCTCGTTGGTCGGTAACCCGGTGGCGGCAATCTTGGCAATCGAACGGGCGGTCTTACGCGTGCTGCGCGATGCTGTCATTGCGCAGTCCAAAGTTCTCGGCGTCGGAATCGGACTCCCGGGGATCATCGACACCGACCGCGGTGTGTGCAATTTCTCGCAATTGCTGTGGTGGCGCGATGTCGACCTTGCAGGGCCGTTACGCAAGCGACTCGGGCTTCCAGTGTGGGTTGACAATGACGTGAACACGCTTGCCGTTGCTGAGAAGTGGGCCGGAGACGCCCCCGACGCGCGCGACTTTGTCACGTTGAGTATTGGCCGCGGAGTTGGACTCGGTATCGTCATCGATCGCTCAATCTACCGAGGTGCAAACGGCGCAGCTGGGGAATTTGGTCACATCATCATCGAACCGGGCGGCGCCAAGTGCGAGTGTGGTCGATTCGGTTGCTTAGAGGCCGTTGTGGGCGAAGGTGCTCTTGGCCGGGCTGTCGGTGAGCGGTTAGGGCGAGACGTCACACGCCAAGAGCTCATTGACTTGGTTCGCGACGGCGACGAGGCGGCGCGAAACGTGGTGGAGGACGCTGGTCGACGTCTCGGCTTGGCGGTTGCCAACATGATGACACTGCTCAATCCCGAGTTACTGATTATTTGTGGCGAGGGAACGGAGCTAGGGGCAACCTTCATTGACCCCATCGTTGCGGCAGTGCGAGAGCAAACCTTTGGAAACCTTGGTCGACAGGTTGACGTGAAAGTGCAGCAGTGGGGCGACGAGGCCTGGGCCGTCGGAGCAGCGACGCAGGTACTTCGAGAATCGTTCAGTCTTCCGAACTCCGATGAGAAGAGCAACGCCATTTGGCATCGGATCACCGCATGACCCCGAACGATAATGAGCCAACTGCTCCGGCTGTACTCGGGAACCGTGTGGACCCTCGTCGATTGAATTCACTGTTCCACGAAAGCGTCTCGGCCATTCTGCGGAACCAGTCAGATGAAGGCGCGTTCATTGCGTCGCCGGACTTCGCCCAGTATCACTTTTGTTGGTTGCGTGATGGGTCCTTTAGTGCATTCGCGCTCGATCGTGCGGGAGAGCATGATGCTTCGGCGCGTTATCACTCGTGGGTCAATGACGCCATCGGCGGGATCAGCGGCATCATTGACGACGTCATTGAGCGAATGATCGAAGGCGAAGCATTGGATCCGTCAATCATGCCGCCGGCCCGCTTCGCACTTGACGGCACTGCCGTCATCGACGATTGGCCGAACTTCCAAATCGACGGCTATGGAACCTGGTTGTGGTCACTGGGCGAACACCTCCGCGAAACGAGCAAAGACGCAATTCCAAAAGAGCTGCGTAGTTCCGTGGCGAGGGCTGCTCGCTATCTCGCGACGTTTTCGATGAGTCCTTGCTACGACGTATGGGAGGAGAGCGGCAGTGCTGTGCACTCCTCGACACTCGCGAGCGTCTATGGGGGACTGGTCACTGCGGCGCGACTTCTCGATGACGCCGACCTTCAATTGAGTGCCGGTGCGGTTCGAGAGCGGCTCAGCAGAGACGCGCAAAAGCACGGATTGTATACGAAATCAAGCGAGAACGATGGTGTTGACGCGAGCGAACTCTGGCTTCTGACACCATTCGGCGTCGTTGAAGCAGATGACATGCAATTCATACGGACAGTTGCCGCTATCGAAGATCGACTGACGCTCAGCGGTGGAATTCGACGCTACTCATCCGACGTGTATTTCGGAAGCGGCGCGTGGCCCGTACTCACGGCATCGTTGGGATGGCACTACGTCACGATTGGCAATCTGGACGGCGCGAAGGACTGTTTGGCGTGGGTGGCGTCACACTTCGACGTCGACGGCCACCTTGGTGAACAGTTCGGTGGCGAGCTGCGTGACCCGAAGCACTTCGACGAATGGGTGGACCAGTGGGGTCCGCCAGCCAAGGATCTCACGTGGTCGTACGCGATGTACATCGTTTTGATGATGGCCATTGATGAAGCAGAAGGCCCTCTCGATCGCTCGGCTCGAAGCGTTTCTGTAAAGAGTTCAAGTCAAGTCAGGGACCGATCATGAGTGACCACGGGGCGTCCTTTAAGAAAGTGATTGCACGTTGGGGAAGGCCACCAACAAGTTCTGAGGATCAGAAAGTTGAGGGGGGAGAGCAGTAGGACCGCGGCCAGGGGGTACTACAGATTTAACGAAACACCGAATACCTGGGCCAAATGGCCTGATCAACGACTAAATAGGAGATAATTCTCATGAGTAGCAAGCATGTAATTGGGAGAAGGACCGCGGCGAGAGTGCCACTCTTCGTCGCTTCCCTCGCTCTCATTGGCAGTGGCGCAATTGTTGGTCTCAGCACCAGTGGTGCGTCGGCCGCAACGAAGCACAAGACGGTGACCCTTCAGTTCTGGAGCACCTATAACACGGCAGACAAGGAAGCATCGACGATCGCCAAGGTCATCATTCCCAGGTTCGAGAAGTTGAATCCCGGGATCAAGGTGAATTCGGTGATCTATCCCTACTCCGACCTGTTGAATAAGTTCATCACGACGTCAGCGGCCGGCGATCCACCGGACGTTATGCGATCGGACATTGCGTGGGTGGCCCAGTTGGCCCAGGAAGGAATCATTGAGAACGTTTCCAAGGTCAAGGCCTTCACCGCCATTCGCAAAGAAACACTGCCCGGTCCACTCGCGACCACCGAAGTGAGCGGCAAATTCTACGCCTACCCGGACGACACGAACACCCAGGCCTTGTACTGGAATAAGGCCGACTTCGCGGCGGCTGGCATCGCTGGACCTCCGACGACCATCAACGAGATGTTGGCGGATGCGGCGACCTTGACCGTACCCTCCAAGCAGCAATACGGTTTGGGCGTCGACGGAACTGACATTTGGAACACGGCGCCGTATGTTTGGAGCATGGGTGGATCGTTCACCAACTCCAATTACACGCAGGCAACGGGCCACATCGACAGCACGACGACGATCACCGCCGTACAGACGCTCGTCAACCTCTTGAAGGCCGGCGACATCGGGAGTGACTTCCAGGGTGGCGCGAGTGCGGTCTCTGGTGAGTCGGGATTCCCGAAGGGCGAGTACGCGATGTACATCGACGGTCCGTGGGCCGTGCCGACGTACGCCGGTTTGACCCCAGTGCCTTCCTACGGCATTGCGGCCTTCCCGAGTGGTGTCGGTGGCTCTGTCTCAACCGTCGGCGGTGAAGACACCGTCGTCGCCAAGGATGGGCACCATGTCACTGACGCGGAGAAGTTCGCCGCGTTCTTGGACTCGCCGTTCGCGCAGTTGGCGATGGCTAAGCAAGGCGACATGTCGGCGATCAAGTCGGACTCCGCACAAGAAGTTAAGGCCACGCCGTCCTACGCGGTCTTTGCCAAGCAGTTGTTGACCGCTCGAATCCGTGCGAATAGCCCCGGCTACAGCCAGCTCGACACGGACTGGTCGAACGAACTGCAGCAGATTCTGGCCGGCACCGTAACAGTTGCTGCTGGTCTCGCGGCTGCAGCGCAGCAGGGGAATACCGCCCTCGCGGGTAGTTAATGGCGTCAGTAGTTCTCGAACAGCGCCCGGCGGGCAATCCGCCGGGCGCTGCTTCGCGTCGGGGCCGACGCACGCTTCGTGTCGCGACGCCGTATCTTCTCTTGGCGCCAGCTGCGATTCTTTACTTGCTGTTCATCGCCTATCCAATTTTTCGCCAATTTGATATCAGTTTTTATGACTGGCACATCTTTCCTGGCGTGGCCAATCCCTTCGTGGGCTGGTCCAACTACTCGCATATTTTCCGAGACCCGGCCATCCGAACCGCGGCGTGGAACACTCTGCTCTTTCTTGTTATCACCGTGCCGATCCAAATGGGCCTCGGTCTTTTCGCCGCAGCGTTACTGACCGATCGCCTGCCGGGCCGCGGTTTCTGGCGAGCGCTGATCTTTATTCCCGTCATTACGTCGTGGGTCGTGGTCGCCTACATCTTCGCCTACATCTTCGCCGACCAGGGTGGTGTGGCCAATGCCGTCATCTCGTTCTTCGCGGGACATACCGTTCATATCGATTGGCTGGCCCAGACCTGGACCGGTAACGCCGTCATTTGGCTTATCAGCATCTGGAAAGGCGTGGGATGGTCCTTCATTATGTTCCTCGCGGCACTCGACGGTGTTCCCCGAGACCTCGTCGAAGCAGGACGTGTCGACGGAGCCAAGGAGCTTCGGGTGTGGCGCCACGTGGTCATACCGAACATCCGCCCAACAATCGTCTTCGTCCTCGTCATCCTGGTCATTGGTGCGAGTCAGGTCTTCACGCAAGTGTTCATCCTGACCAGCGGTGGGCCGTACGGCTCGACGGAGACGCTCTTCACCTACGCCTATCAACAGGCGTTTACGTTCTTCTCCTTCAGTTACGCGGCGGCGATTGCATCAGTCATGGCAGTTGTCGTCGTCGGATTGAGCATCCTTCAGATCAGAGTTCTGCGAAGCGGTGATCGGTCATGAGTCTCACTTTCAAGGATGAGTTGCACGCACCGACCCCGCCGCGTGCTCGTCGGCGTCGAGTCAAGGATTCACAGCCCGGCCTCTTCGGGATCCGCACGTGGAAGAAAACCCGTCTCGTCATGGCGTGCGTCTTCGGCGCGATTTCCATTTTTCCGTTGCTGTATATGGTGTCGCTCTCGTTTCAGCCGACCGGCGACATTCTCACGTCACATCCAGTCTTGGTACCCACTCGTCCGACGGTGATCAATTACGTGCAGGCGTGGTCGGGGAACAGTTTCGGTCGCTACTTCTTCAATAGCATGGAAGTCGCCCTGGGAACTGTTCTAATAACGGTCGTGTTGGCGTCGCTAGCCGCGTTCGCCTTCGCTCGCTACAACTTTCGCTTCAAAGAAGTCATCTTCTATGCCTTCCTCGCAGCTTTGGCCGTGCCGAGTGTGGAGTTGATTATTCCTCAATATCTATTGGTGTTGAAACTTCACTTGACCGACTCGCTCTTTGGCTTGATCCTGATCTACGCCAGTGAGAACCTGCCATTCTCCATCTTCTTGTTGCGAGGTTTCTTCGAGGCTGTACCCAAAGAACTCGAAGAGTCGTTTCGCCTTGACGGTGCGCGCACGATTCGCGTTTTGACGCGACTGATCGCGCCTCTGTCTGCGCCGGCGCTGGCCGTCGTGGCGATGTTCACGTTCAATTTCGCGTGGGAGGAATTCGTCATCGCACTCACGCTGATCAATTCACCCACCCACCGAACGCTCCCGATCGCGCTGAACTTCTTCATCGGCGAACACACCACCCAGTGGGGTCCATTGTTCGCGGCGTCGGTGATAGCGACGATCCCGAGTTTGGTCGTGTTCTTGATATCGCAGCGATCATTCCAACGTGGCGTCTCGCTCGGAGGAATTCGCTGATGGACGCGCTTTCTCGCAGCAACCGTGCCCTGCAGCAAGGATGAGCGCGGTGACATTTCGATTCTTGCCCAGCGCAGTGATTCTGGGGGCCGACGTTGTCGTAGACGGTCTACCGGAAGGAACGACTGAAGTTTTGGCTCGAACGGCATTCGGACAGATCTTCACCGGAACGATCTTCAGCGAATCGGCACGAGTGTCGGACCTCCCCATCGGAACACACGCAATCGAAGCACGTTCGTCTGAGGGAGCGGTGTTGGTGGAGGATTTCGTTAGCGTTCGGGCTAATGTGGGCGACGATCCGATCGTTGGTTTCGCGACCTCGTTTGACTCGGCGAGCACACCGGCCGTGCTCTCGTGGTTGCGACAACTCCGTTGCACTGTCGTTCAGGTCTATGACTGGATGGAGCGGTATTCTCAGCCGCTCGCAATGACTGACAAGTATCATGACCCTCTCAAACGAGCAATCGACTTGCCGGCTCTTCTAGAACTCGTCAGGGGCATTCGGGAGAATGGTGCAGTCGCCCAGGCGTACGCCCCGGTCTGTGCTTCTGACGAGTCGTTCTCTGATGAGCACGCGTCATGGTTGTTGCGTCGCAATGACGGTGCACTTGAGTCGTTGGGGAACTTGCTGCAGATCATGGACCCCGGGAACGTCGAGTGGCAGTCTCACTGGATTGACGTGTACGGGCACGCTCTTGACGCCATCGGCTTCAACGGACTTCACCTCGACACGTACGGTTATCCGCGAATGCCGTTAGATGATAATGGGTCGGTCGTTGGAATCGACGAGGGTTACGAGAGTTTCGTGCGGGCTGTTCGCACCGCTCGTCCGAATGACGTCATTAGTTTCAATCAGGTGAACGGTGTCCCACGAGGTTTCGCGCCGCCGCAACGTCCGGGATTTCGCTACGCCGAAGTGTGGCCGCCGAACGATAGATGGCGACACCTTGAAGGGTTGTTGGAGAGAAGTGCCGGCAGTGCGCCCGCGCAGGGAGACACTTTGGCGATCTACCCTCCGGTCTGGGACGGCGAACGCAGTTCGGCGTTGCGAACGGCCGTGCTGAGCGAAGCCATCGTCACGACGTTGGGCGCCGGGGTACTTATGTGGGGCGACGACTTCGGCGTGCTCTGTCATCCCTACTACGTCGAACACGAGAAGTTGCTCGACGACGAGGTAGAGGTCGTGCTCCAGTGGCATCGATTCGCCCTACGCTGTCGCGACCTCTTTCGAGACGGCGTCGACACAAGTTGGTACGAGCTGGAGGATGAGAACGCGTCAGTGGCCGTGACCTGGTCCGGACTCACGAGCCCCGAACCACTAGGGGGCACGGTCTTCGTGCGCGTACGTCGTCGTAAGGAATCGGTCGTTGTCGGCGTCATGGATCTCTCAGGAGCCACCGAAGCTTCGTGGCGTCACACGAGCGAAGCGGGCCATTGTCGCGAAGCGGTCATCACGGTCCTCGTGGACTCGCCCGAAAAGTGGCGAGCCCAGGCGGCCGTACTCGGTGCCAACGGAGGTCGATTCGTCGCCTTGGAAGCTCGCGATGTCGTCCACCGTGAAGGTCGAGCCCTGACGTGCACGGTGCCGGTCGTCGATGGATGGTCAGTGGTTCGTTTCGAAATAGAGGAGAGTTGATGTCGTCAGTGAGTCTCGAGAAGGTCACCAAGGTCTACTCGAACGGATACGAGGCAGTGAATGGACTCGACCTCGAGATTGCCGACGGTGAGCTTATGGTGGTCGTCGGTCCTTCCGGTTGCGGCAAGACGACCGTACTGCGAATGATTGCCGGGCTGGAGAACATTACGTCGGGCACCGTTCGCTTCGGCGACGCCGTGATGAACGATGTGGCGCCACGCGATCGAGACGTGGCCATGGTCTTCCAGAGTTACGCGCTCTATCCTCAGATGACCGTGGCCCAGAACATCGGATTTGCCCTCCGAATGAGAAAGGTGCCCAAGGCGGAAGTCGATAAACGAGTGCGCGCCGCAGCAGAAGTCCTCGGCATCACCCCGTGGCTCGATCGTAAACCGACTCGGCTGTCAGGAGGGCAGCGCCAACGCGTGGCAATGGGTCGGGCGATCGTGCGCGAACCACGCGTGTTCTTGATGGATGAGCCCCTTTCCAATCTGGACGCCAAACTTCGCGTGCAGCTTCGTGCGGAAATCTCTCGAGTTCAATCAAGAATCGGGGTGGCGACGATATACGTCACCCACGATCAGACCGAAGCGATGACACTCGGTCATCGCGTGGCTGTGCTGAGAGACGGTGCAATGCAACAGTGCGACACGCCTCAGGTCCTTTATGATCGACCAGCCAACACGTTCGTGGCTGGATTCATCGGCTCACCCGCGATGAATCTCTTCGAAGCACAGTTTTCGTCTGACAGTCGTTCTGTCGCACTAGGTAGCCAAGCCATAGCGCTTTCGGAGGATATTTTGAAACGACACCTGGCTCTTCAACGATTCGTAGGTCAAACGATCGTCGTAGGGATTCGCCCCGAAGACCTCCCTGCGGCGACCGATGAGCGTCTCGGCGTGACATTTAAAGGCGACGTGGAACTCGTTGAGGCCCTCGGATCAGAGATTCTGGTTCATTTTCGAACTGATGCAAAGGTCGTGGTCCCAGAAGGAACCACGGTCCTCATTGATGGAGAGGATGTGTCCGCGAAGACGACTCAGGATGAAGTCTGTGTTGCGCGAATCGAGCCGAGGAACGTGGTCCACGCCGGAGACCAATTCACCTTCACGGTCAATCCGGATCGCCTCGAATTCTTTGAATTGGATACTGGCATCGCGATTTGGGACTAGTTAGCGAACTCTTGACACCATTGGAAGGTGCCACTTCTGTCACGTGGGGCCTCCTACGTGAACCCCTACTCCGTCAGCAACGCAGTCAGCAACGGATGAGCAATGCATCATGTAATGAAGGTTCTAGAGGGTGGTTCGAATGACCCTTTGCATAAAATGCAAGGGCACGGGAAATATTTTCGTCAGCAACGCCGTCAGCAACGCCGGTGGATTTGTGCACCCGATGACAAATCTCAGTGGACAAAAAGTGCTACGGTTAGGCGAGATTTGGACGTAAGAAAGTGGCGGTGAACAGGGAATATGGGCATGACACGCAAGGAGTCATCAAACGACATAAGGAGACCTTCGCGGATCGGACGACACCAGAGATACTTAGAGCTTGAGCGGTCTCAGCAGCCAACCCAAAATTCACACGATCACCGGTGTGGTTCTTGATGATCAATAGCACTCCCGTGAGACCAGCTACTGCCCATATCGCCGTCAACACCGCGTCCACAGAAGGCGAAGAATAGACCTCGGCAACGGCTGCCGCTGTGAACATTCCTTTACCTACGTGATTGACGCGAGCAGGTTTGTGGCGATCACGGCCACATGGTTTTCATCGTGCTCGGTGGATACTACGATGTTCCAACCGTCAATTCGAGCCAGACCGGACGATGTCGACGTTAAACCGACCAGAGTGTCGCGAAAAAAGTCCAATGCTCCGTTCATTCGTTTCTTCGCTATTGCACCTATCTCTTTGAGAGGACGTTTTCGAGGCAGTCCGTGAAGCCGATGATGTCGTCACTGGTGGTGTCGTGCGAACACATCAGCCTGACCTCTGAGGTCAATGGATTCCACGTCTGAAAAACAGCGTATTGACGAAGTTCTTCAGCGACTCCGTCAGGCAGAATGACGAAAACCGCGTTCGCTTGTGTTGGTTGCGTCACAACAAGCTCCGGCAGCGCGTCCAGTCGTTCACGCAACAAAGTCGCCATCGAATTCGACCTTGTGGCTGCTTCGTGCCAAAGATTTCCTTCCAGGAGCGCCACGAACTGAGCAGAGATGAACCTCATCTTTGACGCCAATTGCATGTTGAACTTTCGGACGTAATTGATCCCCTGACACGCATCGGGGTTCAACACGACGATGACTTCGCCGAAGAGAAGCCCGGCCTTTGTGCCGCCAAACGAGATGACGTCAACACCGACATCGGTGGTGAATTCGCGGAACGGAACTCCCAACGAGGCTGAAGCGTTAGACAGACGCGCTCCGTCAACGTGCACCTTCATCCCGAGGTGGTGTGCGTGTGTACAAATTGCCCGAATTTCGTCCACGGAATAAAGCGTGCCGACTTCGGTACTTTGCGTAATTGAGACGACGCTCGGTTGGGCACGATGTTCATTGTTAAAACCGTGCGCTTCCTGATCAATGAGTTCAGGTGTCAATTTTCCGTCGCGAGCGTCGAGGGGAAGTAATTTGAGGCCTGCAACGTGCTCAGGGGCCGCGCCCTCGTCGGTGTTGATGTGCGCGAGACTGGTGCAAATGACAGCTCCCCACAGGGGTGTCATGGACTGCATAGCGATGACGTTGGCACCAGTGCCGTTGAAGACCGGATATCCCTCAGCCAGTTCTCCAAAGTGAGACTTGAGCACGCGTTGAAGGCGCTCGGTGTAGTCGTCACCTCCGTAACTCAACTGGTGGCCGACGTTCGAAGCGACAATCGCCTCCAAGATTTGAGGGAGCGCGCCCGCAAAGTTGTCTGAATCTAGTGTGTACATAAGTTGCTCCTCATGGATAAATGTGTGAACCTCTGCGGTGGGTGCACGGTCGAGAACCGGTATTTTCGATCTATAACGTCTCCGTTACCTATGGTCGGCACATTGGTGTCGCACTGGAAGAGTCAAATTTTCGAATTCGGGTGAAGAAGTACTACGAACTCGTTGGTTGGGATGATTCGGGGCGACCTTCAAGTCGGACTACGTCGGATTATTTGGTGTCTCCTTTCTCTGGGGAAGCTCAGTTGGCTATCGGATATGGCTTGAACAAAGGACCGCGGCGGGTGCGCTGGGAGATTCTGCTCGCCAATAACGCTGGCTAGGTGATCCCCAGAGTATCCACGAGAATTATCCTAATGAACAATACTTAAATGATAATTGACACCGAATTCTAATGAATGTTACGCTCGGGCAGTGGCGTAATGACGGCACGGATTGCAATCGAATGTTTGGGGGAACGAAAATGAGTGAGCAGGGGGCTGAAAGGACAACATTCCGTCGAAAGTTGAAGCCGTGGGAGGCAGTGGCACTCTCAATCGGACTGATGGCACCGACTCTCGCTATGGCACTGAATGGGGCGCTGCCGGCTAGTCGAGCTGGTTCAAAGGTCCCGTTGGTCTTCCTCATTGGTTTCGCTGGTGTAGCGCTCGTTGCTTATGGTTTTGTCCGCTTGACGCGTTACTTCAATCACGCAGGGTCGGTGTACGCCCTTGCAGGTGCGACCCTTGGTCCGCGCGCAGGATTCAGCTCCGGTTGGACACTCTTGGGCGTCTATGTCGTATTCACAATCGACAGTTTGGCCGCCACCGCACTGTTTTTCAACGGCTTCCTTTCATCCGCAAATTTCAATGTGACCATACCCTGGTTCCTCCTGGCTCTGATCGCCGGGGTGATTATGTTCGTCCTCAATACGAGGCCAGTAAGGGTCGCAGCCCGAAGCCTACTAACGATGGAGGGTTTTGGCGTTACCTTCACCATCGTGCTTATCATCGTCATTCTGGTAAAAGTCATAAGTGGACATGGCATCCACGGCCAGGGCATGGCTTTGAGCACTGTATTCACTCCGGGCAAGGTAAAAATTGGAACACTGGCTTCGGCGACTGTCTTCGCGTTTCTCTCGTGGGCCGGCTTCGAGGCTTCAGCTTCGTTAGGGGAAGAGACTCACAACCCGCGTCGCAACATTCCACGGTCAATCATCGCGGCAGTAGTTCTTAGCGGAATATTTTACATCCTCGCGGTGTACGCCGAGACCATTGGATTTGGCACTAATGCCGCAGGTGTCCATGCCTTCGCGAGTACTAGCAACGCTCTTAATCAACTTGCTACTTCGTACGTCGGATCGTGGCTCGCAGTGATTATCTCTCTTGCCGCAACCGGAAGTGCCTTTGCCAGTGCTATGGCAAGTGGTGCTGGTGCTGGTCGGATGGTGTTCGCTCTTTCGCGTGACGGATTTGGACCGAAGTTTCTTAGTCGGAAGACGGCGAAACACGAGTCGCCTGCGAATGCACTGGCACTGGTATTTAGTTTTTCGATCATTGTCGACCTGGTTATGTTTCTGGTCGGGACCAGCGTGGTAAACGTGTACTTCTACTACGCCACACTCGGTGTTCTAGGAATCATCATTGTGTATGCCGTAGTCGCAGTAGGTACGATTCGCCTCATTGTAAAGAAGGTGATGAGCATTCCAGTCTGGGAGATCGTTCTTCCCACCCTTGGTGTGGCCTATCTGGCTTATGTCTTCTACGAGCAGTTGGTGGGGGTTAGTGCTCCATATACGTATTTTCCGTATGTAGTCGTGGCTTGGTGTGCTCTTGGAGTCGCTGTTGTGCTCGTTCGACCGGCGCTAGCGCAACGCATCGGTCGGGACTTAACTCTCGAGTTGGAGCGACAGGCTTACGACGATGAGGAGCCGGTTGCGGATTTCTAATTGAGACGAGAATTTCATTGACAATCGAGACATCACTTTACGAGCGGGAAGCGCACTCGCTGGCGGGCATCCAGCGGTTGCGCTTCTTCCCGCTATCGGTACGCGGAGGGCACGGCTGCTATCTCATCGAGTCCGGTGGGCGCCGGCTCCTCGATCTCTCGGCGACCTGGAGTGCCGCAGGGCTCGGTTACGGTCACCCTGCGATCCGTGAAGCCGTCGAGCGCGCGTCCACCACGATGGCGGGCGCGGGCCTTGGCTCGATCTGCAACCCGGAATCGGTGGCGCTCGCCGAAGAGTTGTTGGCGATAGTCCCGGGGACGGGCGATCGCAGGGTTTATCTGGGTCACAGCGGTTCGGATGCCAATGAGGCTGTGGTGCGAGCAATTCGTAGGGCGACCGGACGTCAGCGCCTACTCGCCTTTCACGGCTCGTACCATGGCGGGTTGGCCGGTTCGAGTCAGTTCTCGGGCCTGATGGTGGACGATGGCCAGCCCGCCGACCCTGGTTTATCCTTACTCCATTATCCAAGCGCCGCGCACGCCGACCAACTGCGGGGGACCCTTCTCGAACTAGACGCCGAGTTGGAACTGGGAGAAACTCCCGCGGCCCTCATCGTCGAACCGGTCATGTCCGACGGCGGTCTCATTGTTCCCCCGTCAGGCTTCCTTCGCGAGTTGAAGGTTCGCTGCGACCGGTTCGATGTGTTGCTCATTTGCGACGAGGTGAAAGTCGGTCTCGGTCGTACCGGCCTACTTCACGCATTCCAGTTGGACGACGTGGAACCCGACGTGGTGACATTCGGCAAATCGTTGGGCGGCGGTCTGCCGATCTCGGCCGCCGTCGGGCCGGCTGCGGTTATGAACGTCGCCGAGGCGTTCACCATGCTCACGACTGCCGGCAACCCTATTTGCGCCGGGGCCGCGAGGGCGGTGCTGCGCACACTGAAGGACGATGACCTGGTTGCGCGAGCTGAGTCGGTTGGCGAGACGCTGTTTGGACTCCTGGTTGAACTATCCCGACGTCACCCGATGGTCACCGAAGTGCGAGGACGAGGCCTTGCTATCGGAGTCGAACTCGGTGATGCATCCGTAGAGCGCGGGACTGGACCTTCGCTCGCTGCGAAGGTGGTCTATCGGGCCTGGGAGCTGGGACTCGTCGTGTTTTACGTCGGGCCGCGTTCCAACGTCCTCGAGATTACGCCACCGCTCGTGATTTCTAAGGCGGAGGTGCAACTCGCGTCGGAGATCCTCGATCAGGCGATGACCGACGTGGAGAACGGTCTTGTGGCAGACGACGTGATTGCCCCGTACGCTGGTTGGTGAGTTACGCGTTGCCACCGCCGTCTACCAGTAGCGCAACACCGGTAACGTAACTGCTCGCGTCCGAGGCGAGCCACAGCACTGCCGCCGCGACCTCGTGAGGGTCGCCCCTTCGCCCGAGAGGTCGGTTGTCCGCGTCGGTGAGCATCGCGCTGGTGGTGATGCCCAGCTGTCGGGCCTCTTCGCGCAGCATCGGGGTGTCGATGTCACCGGGGCAGACGGCGTTTACCCGGATCCGATCAGGTCCGTGGTCGATTGCCATAGCGCGCGTCATGTTGACCACTGCACCTTTCGAAGCGCAGTAGGAGACGGCGTTGGGTCCTCCTTTTAGCCCCCACCCCGAGGCTGTGTTGATGATGCTGCCACCCCCGCAACTTGCCATGAGTGGGATGGCGTATTTGGACATTAGGAACACGGAGCGGACGTTGACCGCCATCACCTGATCCCACTCCTCCTCTGTTGTGTTCAGAACGTTGGCACGCCGGATAATACCGGCGTTGTTGACGAGTATGTCAAGGCCATCCCAGTGTGACTCGGCGTGCGAGACCACGGACCGACACGCCCCGGCGACGCTGACGTCTGCGGCGATAGCGACTGCCGTGCCGCCGCGAGCCATGATCTCCGCGGCGGCCGCGTTTGCCCGTTCAGGATCAATGTCGACGACCAGCACCTTGGCGCCACTCGTCGCTAGGTCGTGTGCGATGGCTCGACCGATGCCCGATCCGGAACCGGTGACGACGGCCCGCTTGTTGTCCAGAACTCCCATGACTACTCCTTCATTCCCTCTACTCTGTAAAACGCTGATTCTTGGCAGCCGGTGACGACCCGCACGTACCCCGTTAGATTGGCGTCGACGATTGAATCACCGGTGTCGACGAGGAGCGGGTGGCCCGAAAGACCTGCCAATTTCTCGAGCGTGCAGAGCACCACCACGCCCTTCAGACCAACTCGTTCCAGCACTGCCGCGCTGATCTGCTGATTACCTCGCCCAAATAGAAATCCTTGTCCACCGGTGGGCGAAACAAAGATCACCGTGTCAGGTTTGCAAAGGTTCTCCAGTTTGACCGCGGTAACATCGGACGCGACGAGTTCACCGTTGGCCACCACGTCTACCCCCATCAGGGTGTTCACGATGCCGAGACGAGTCGCGACTGATTGCACAGTGGTGCCCGGTCCCAACACGTAGAGGATGTCGGGTGACATCTGGGCCACGATGGCCCGGGCAATGTCTTCGACCGTGCCATCGGGCGCGGCGCTCCCGACCTTTCTATTCTGCAGCCAGCGACGCTCCGCCGGGACCGATAGATAGCCGTAGAGTCGGGCACTGGTCCGTCCGGCGCGCAGGGTCTCTTCGGCGAGGTCGACGACCTCTCGCTTCGTGACCGTCCGGGAGCGGTCACGAAGAAAGGTCGTCACCGACTCCGCCGCGGAAAGGGGAGATACCGCGAAGACCGCCGATTGCATCTTCACGCCGGCTGGGACCCCGAGTGCCGGCAATCCTTCACCAACTCCTTGGGCCACGTCGCGTGCCGTGCCATCGCCGCCTACGAAGAGGAGCAAGTCCACGCCAGCGGCGAGCATAACCTTGGCGGCCTCAGTGGTGTCGGCCGCTGTCGTGACCGCGGCGGCCTTTGTGACGAGGCGAAGTTGCGACACGGGAACACCGGCCAGATTGGCCGTATCCTCTCCCATCGCTCCCGACACGGTGGCGACGATAAGGTCAGGTATACGAGTCAGCAGACGCCGCACTGCCACGACCGCCCGCTCGCTCGAACGGGGCACGGCGCCGGCGGTGAGGGCTTGGTTCTGAACCTCGACCCCGTCCGACCCCTTCAGGGCCGTTGGACCGCCGATGCCCGCAATTGGATTGACGATCAGACCAACCGTGACGGTCACAATTTTCCTATGACGTGCTTTCGTAGATACGCGCGCCATGTCACGGCCCACTGAGTCGGGTCGTCGAGCGCACCGCTGTCGATGTGGTGCACCGGGAGGTTGTACGGCGCGTTGTGTATTAGGTCCGGATCCGTTCTAGCCTCGTTGGCCACATGTTCAAGGATGGCCGCGTATTCGTCAAGATCGGCCTGGGAGAACGACTCCGTTGGTTCTAGTGTGAAGGGTTCGGGCACGACGTAGGGGTGGTGACTTGTCCAGTAATGGACGCCAAAGTCGGCGGCGCGGATGCCGATCTCCTCTGAATGAACGCCGGTATCGGCGAACAACTCCTCCCAGCTGTAGCGGACCTGTTCGATGCGGCGCTTGCCGGTCGCGTAGGGGACGCTCACGCCGCGAATCGACCGCACTTTGTAGAGCAAATAGTTGTTGTTAAGTACCGCGGTTTCGGCGACCGTGCGTAGGCCTTCGGCGCCCAGGCTCATAATCCACGAGTACGCTCGAACGAGGTTTGGACCAACTCCGGTGAACGGTCGGATCTTTCCAATTGACTGTGGCCGGTCGTAGTCCAGATAGAACCTGTCGTCATCGCGTTCAACAATGGGCACTGGCAGGAACGGGGCCAACTCTGCGGTGACGCACGACGCGCCAGCCGCGGGCCCGCCGCTGGCGTGCGGGGTTGAGAAGGTCTTGTGAAGGTTGAAATGACAGAGGTCGAACCCGCTCTCACGTGCGCGGATTATGCCGAGAATGCCGTTGGCATTGGCCTGGTCGTAGACCGCGAGACCACCCGCGGCGTGGACGACGTCGACGAACTCGTGGATGCGGGTGTTGAAAATGCCGGTGTCCTCCGGATTCGTGATTAAGAGCGCTGCCGTCCGCTCAGACACGGCGGCGCGCAGACTGTCAAGGTCAGGGTAGCCATCGGCGTCGGGGTAGAGGGTGATGACCTTGTATCCTGCCGTCTTCGCGCACGCGGCGTTAGAGGGGTGCGAGAAGATCGTCGTGATCACCTCGTCCCGGGTGTCACCCTCGCCGCGGGATTCGTGATATGCGCGGACCATAGAGACGTTCGCGTAAATGGCCGACGAGCCCGATCCGGGCTGGAGACTCACCCGGTCCATCCCCGAGATCTCCTTCAGTATTTGTTCAAGGTGCCAGTAGATCTCGAGGACTCCCTGGGCAGTTTCGACGTGCTGGAGTGGATGCATGTCGGCGAGCTTGTGCGAACTCGCTAACTGGTCGTTGACCTTGGGGCTGTACTTCATTGTGCAAGTGCCCTGGCCCACGTCGACGTTGAGGTCGAGACCCAGATTTTCCTGGGAGAGTCGCAGGTAGTGACGCAGTACGTGCAACTGCGACATCTCTGGTAGCGCGGGCGGCGTGGCGCGCCGAATACCTGGTGGTAGTTTGTCCAGTTCACCGCCGATCGATTCGGCTAATGACTGCTCAGTCGGAGGTATCAGGATGCCGCGCTGACCGGACTGACTGAGTTGGAAGATGATGGGCTCATCCCAACGCGCCTGGTGGAAGCGTCGGAGCTTGGGCTTGGCCTCGACGGGCAGCCCGGCGGAGTTGATTGTATTACTTGTCGTATCCATCAGACTTTCGTCACTTTCTCTAGCAACATGACGAGGAGGTCGATGTTCGCCTTGGTGGTCAGTTCTGTCACGCACACCAGTACGGACTGTCCGAACTCTGGGAACTCGGTCGAGAGGTCCTTGCCGAGGAAGACTCCTTCGGATCGTAGGGCCTCGTCGATCTCGGCAACGGTAAGGCCGGTGTCGTTGACGTCGAGTACGAATTCGCGAAAGTGCAATGATCCCAGGTGGTGCACCCGTAGTCTGGGCAGTGCCGACAGTCGTTTCATGGCGTATCTCGTGCGCGCGACAATGGTTTCGCCGATTTCAGTCATGCCCTGCGGGCCCATCAATGCCAGGTAGACCCCAGCAGTGATGCCCCACAGGGCAGCAGCCGTGCCGACCCACTCCTTGCCATGCTCGCGGACGGCGAACGACGTGCGCTCGTAAGCGACGTCGCCGAATCCGTATTCGCCGCTCACACTGGTGGGTGCGATGCCAAAGAGGCGCGAGGGCAACTGCTCGACTAGGTACTCTTCGTCGCGTACCGCAATGTAGCCAGCATGACCGCCGCCGAAGTACTGGTGCATTCCAAGGCTCTGGATGTCGCCGCACACAATGTCGCCGCCATGCGTCGCCGGCGGAGCCAGTACACCCAACGAGATCGGATCTGCGCTGACGACGAAGAGCGAACCGTTTTGGTGGGCGTGCTCAGCGACGTGCGCGATATCGACTTCGACGACGCCGAAGTAATTCGGGCTCTCGATCAATACCGCAGCGACGTCCTCGTTCAGCGCTTCGCGCAGCGCCGCCAGATCAACTGTTCCCGACTCGGCGTGACTGGGGACCAAGCGAACGCCCATGTCCGGCTTCAGGTAGTCGACGATCTTGCTCCGCTTGTCGGCGGCGATCGACGCCGCGATGAGGACGGTGAAGCGACCTGTGATACGTCCGGCCATCCGCAGCGCGGTGGCCGCAGCCTGGTAGCCGTCGTAAACCGGCACGTTGACCACGTCCATCTCGAGTAGTTCGCCCATCATGCTTGCGTACTCGAAGAGAGCCTGGAACCTCCCGTGGTCCTCGTAGGGCTCGCCAGCGTAGGCAGTGAGGAACTCGCTACGTCCGTTGACTTCGTCACACACCGCGGGGACGTGATGGGCGTAGCATCCCGCGCCGAGGAAACTTACGGCGTCGCGGGTGGAGACGTTACGATTAAGAAGGCCCTCGACATGGCGTACCAGGTCGGCCTCGGCGACGAAGGGCTCGGGGAGGTTAAGCAGGCCCTCGACGCGAAGTCCCTCGGGTATGGACTCGTAGAGATCCTCGATACTCTCGGCCCCGATGGCCCTGAGCATCCGGGCTCGGACCTCGGGGTCGGAGTTGGGAATGTACGGATGAACGGTCACTTCATCACTCTCTTTCCGTTAGGACGATTGCCCATGTTGGTGCACTAGTTAGTAGTTTTGCGGTATATCCGGACCACTTACAAATACTACATCTACGGCACTAAGTACAATACTTGTAATGAATATTTAGCGGTCGAGACTAACCTCGGGGGTGCTCATGAGACTGGAAAATCGCGTAGCTATCGTCACCGGTGCGGCGCAGGGCATCGGCGCCGCCATCGTGGACGAACTGGTAAACGCCGGTGCGCGGGTCATCGCGCTTGATCGGCAGACCTTGGTGCCCGAGGTGTGGCATGACCGGATTGCGGCTGGGTCGATCCTTCCCATCGTTGGTGACGTGACCTCGCGCGATGACGTTCGCGACGCAATCACCGCGGGAATCAGTCAGTTTGGACGACTAGACATCGCCGTTTGTAACGCCGGACTGTTTCGCACAGCGTCGTTCCTGGAAGTTGATTCCGAAACGTGGGACCAACACATCGCCGTCAACCTCACCGGTGTGTTCGTCACATCCCAACTCGCTGCCCGTGAAATGGTGGCAGCTGGCAGGGGTGGTTCAATTGTGGTCGTGACCTCGATCTCAGCCGAGTTCCCGTCGAAGGGCACCTCGCCCTACGTCGCCTCAAAAGGAGGCGCGAAGATGTTGGCCGAGGCGATGGCGTGGGAATTAGGCGACTACGGCATCCGGGTCAACTGCGTCGCGCCGGGGATTGTCGATACCCCTCTTAATGCTGACTACCTCGTCGACGACGAGGCCCGACGCCGGATCGGTTCGCAGGTTCCACTAGGCAGGGTCGCCACGCCGGGAGACATCGCCCGTGTCGTTGGGTTCCTCGCGGGCGACGAGGCCAACTATCTCACCGGCGTGACGGTGAGGTCCGACGGCGGTCGGTTTCTCGGCTGGGTTCCGTAACTTAGTTGCCTTCCCGAGGCTCAAAAACGGTTTCGGCTGCCGCGATGAAGGCAGTCAGCATCACACGCGCGGCGCGCGCTACGGTCTCCTCGGAAGGTAGGAAGTTAGGGTGGTGGAGTCCCGGACTGCGTCCAGCGCCGGCAACACTGTGGTCAATGCCGAGATTATTCGCGTCGCTCTCGGTGGCCGGTTGACCACAGTGGTCCTCAACGCCAAGGAACATCATCAGACTTGGGCAAACAGCCCCGTAGAAGGCGAAGTCGTCGGCGCCACACGACCTCATCGGCTCGGCTACTTCAATGCCAGTTCGCCCGAGCCCTGCGTCGACCGCCGTCGCCAACCTTGGGTCGTTCACGAGTACCGGATCACCGTGCTGGACCTCCACTCGCACACGGCAGCCATAGGCGGCCGCGGTGTTGACGGCGATGGACTCGACGAGCTCGAGGACGCTGGCACGATCTGTTGGGTCGAGGACTCGGACCGTGCCCTCAGCAATCGCCTCAGCGGGTATTACGTTCGCGACTGAGCCTGCTTCTAGGCGCGTCACCGAGATCACGGCGGGATGCATCGGATCGACTCGTCGACTCACGATCTGCTGCAACGCCACCACTACCTGGCTAAGGGCGAGGACTGGGTCATGACCGTGATGGGGATAGGCACTATGGCCCCCTACTCCGGTGACAGTAAGCGTGAAGGAGTCCGAACAGGCGTTGACGGCCCCTTCGCCAGTCGCCACCGATCCCCAGGCAACGCGCGGGTGCACGTGCAGGGCGAGCATCGCTGCCAGACGATGGTCGCGCAGTCGTCCGGACTCGACAATCCGCTGAGCCCCGGATGGATTCGACTCCTCACTCGGCTGGAACACGCCGAGCAGTGAGACTGGGGGCCGACCGGTCTGACAGACCTTCTCAAATGCACGCAACAGTGCGACCAGCGCCGCCATGTGTACGTCGTGGCCGCACGCGTGCATTGCACCGTTCGTCGAGGCGAACTCGACGTCAGTCCCCTCGATGATCGGCAGGCCGTCGAGTTCGGCTCGAATACCGATTGCCGGGAGGTCGGCGTCGCCTACGTGAACGAGTAGTCCGGTTTCAGCGATTGGCTCGAGCACCATCCCTTCAAGGGCCCCAGAGACGGCGGCTGAGGTCTCGTGTTCTAGCCATGAGATTTCCGGATTTTGATGGACCCGTCGGCGCAACTGGTCCGCTGGCGATAATTGGTTCTTGAGTTCGTGGTTGACAGCGTCGAACAACTCGGCGAGCGTGAGGTCGGGCAGGGCGAGCACGTCAGACCGACAGTCCGGCGTAAATCCGCAGGGCGTTACCGGCACGGATCATGGACTGGATGGATGCCGCATCGACTGCCGAACAGTCATCGTTTTCGACCCACGTCGTTAGAGTGCGGGCGAGCCCTCGAAGGAACAGTTCAGCGCCTACTACGTACAATTCAGGAAGGGCGTAGGCGTCGCTGCTGAACAGTAATTTGTGGAATGGGGCGAGTTCGAGCGCGTGCGCGACGACCCGGTGGCTCTCGGCCCCGGTGTAGTGCACGATTGATCCAACATCGAAGTAGACGTGGGGGAACACTGCAGCAAGGTATCCGGCCTCTCGTTCGTAGGGATAGCAGTGCAACAGCGTCAGGGGGACACCAAACGTTGCGGTCGAGCGGATGAACGAAGTCATCTGCAGTGGGTTGCATCTGTGCATCTCGAGGTCAGGGTCTCCGTAGCCGACGTGGAATTGGATCGGCAGGGCTCGTTCCTGGGCGACATCTACTGCCGCCCATAGCAACCAGCGAAGTACGACGGGATGCGAGACGCGGCTACGGACACCCGACCGAAACCACTCGTCTACCGCAGCGAGTGCTTCGGTCTCGGTGGGACGGTCCGGGTTAAAGTCCAGGCCGAGGCGGTAGGCGATGATCGACTTCAAGCCCACCGATTGCTCGGACTGTTGGCGTAGTTCGGGTTCGAACGACTTCAGGAATTCGGCGGAGCCGACACCGGTCGAAGCGACTTCTTCGGCCACAGTCTCGATCCGGGTCACCACGGCGGCCCTTGCATTCGTCACCGTCGCCATCTCTGCGGGCGCGAGGAGTGTAGAAGATGTGAAGCCAGTATCGAGGAGTAGGTCGGAGATCCCGGTCGCGCTCATCAGCCGCCGGTTTACCTCGGTCGTACCTAGCTCGGCGCGTCGCTCGAAGTATCGGTCACTCGATTCGTGACGGTCAAGGTCGAGCAGTGGAGCACACCAGCGGCGGATCGCTACTCCCATCGGTGAGTCGAAGTGGCTCGTCGCCGGTGGGGGGGGCCAGAACGACTCCGTGATGTACATCTCGAACTCTGCGCGATCCAGTTCGTCACGCACGATGCCGTGACAGTGGTGGTCGATCAAGCGGGCGTCGACATCGCTTTTCAGTTTATGCGCGGACATGGAAGTATCTCCTTCTGTTAGTAGAAGCCGACGTACTTCTTGCAGGTTGTCTCGTCGGTAGCCCCATAGAGCGAGGCCAACTCACGTTGTTTGATTGCGACGTAGGTGTCGACGAAATCCTTTCCGAGCCAGTCAGTAAATGTGTGGTCCGCAACAAGTGCCAAGAGTGATTCGCCAAGCGACGTTGGAATCTGCGCTATCTCAATTTTGCTGCGTTCGGCCTCGGTCCAATCGTTGAAGTCTTCGGTAACTACGGTTGGAGTGTGCAATCCTGCGCGCAGACCATCGAGTCCGGCGAGCACGATGGCTGTCATGACCAGCCAGGGGTTGGCTGTGGCGTCGGCGGCGCGGAACTCTAAGTTGAACTGCTGCTCGATGTTGCTCGCGCCGACTGTCGGACAGATTCGCAGCATTGCTTCGCGGTTTCGTAGTCCGAGCACGGCGTGGCCAGCACTCCACGTGTGCGGACGCATCCGTAGGTATGAGATCACACTTGGAGCGGTCAAAGCGCAGACTGCCCGGCTGTGCTCTAATATGCCCGCTGCGAAAGATCCTCCAAGGACACTGAGTTGGCTGGGACCCGCTGCGTCGTAGAGGACTGGCGAACCGTTCTCATCGCGGAGGCTGAAGTGGACGTGAACACCGTTACCAATCGCCTGGGGAGCAACGAGCGGGCTGAACGAGGCCCGCCATCCAGATCGCTTCGCAAGGTCTCGGACCAGTTCGCGGAGGAGCAGTGCCCGGTCGGCGGCGACAAGACCGTCACAAGGCGCCAGAGTGATCTCGAACTGATTGGGTCCGAACTCGGCGAGCCATGTATCGGGCTCGAAATCCGCTTCGGCCAACGCCGCGTAAAGTTTTGACCCAAAGGGCTCGAAGTACATCATTGCGGCGAGGCTGAAGGAGGGCCCACCGCGGGTCATTGCTGATCCGTCGTGGTCGAGCAACGTGAACTCGTGCTCGAATGTCGCGTGCAGTGTTAGCCCGAATTCACTTTTAAGAGCGTCCAGGGTGCGCCGCAGCATATTACGGGGACAGCACGACCAGGGAGAGAGGTCGAGGTTCACAGTGTCCGCAAGCATGACCCTGATGCCGGGGTGGTCGCCCGTTGGTGGCAACCGGATCGTGGCCGATACGTCTGGCTGGAGACGAAGGTCGCCAATGGCGCCAAAGATGTTCGGCTCTTCCAATTCGCCAAAGGCCGTGATTGCCAGATTGGCCGGAACCCAACCAACGCCGCCGTGTAGCCGCTGGGATAGCTGGTCAGCGCCAAACGCACGGCCTCGCACTTGGCTCACCAGGTCCGCGGTGACGATCAAGACTAGGTCTTCTTCGGTCATCTCTACATCTCCTCTTTGATGGACTTACCCCACTCGACCACCATGCGCTCGGTGATCGCCTCGTATCGCTTGACTCTCCGTCGGCCCGACTCTCCGATCGTGACCACAAGGCCGGCCACCAGCGCTTCAACCACGGCAAGGCCGGGAACCAGGGTCTCGAATGGTGACGGTGACTCAACGATCGAAGGTAGGACGACTTGGGCGACGTCGGCAATCGGGGAGAGCCAGCGGTCGGTAAAGAGCACAATCGACGCACCGGCGTCGGCCATCGCCCGTGACAACTCGATGGTCGTGGTTTGGTAGCGGCGATAGTCGAAAGCGACCAGTATGTCTCGTCGTCCCGCGTCGAGAATCGTCGCGGCCCAATTGATTTCATCGTTGTCGAGCAGAAAAGTGTTGGGCCGCAACTGCTGCAAGTGTAAATGTAGGTAGTGGGCGAGGACGCGACTGAATCGACCACCAATGATCCAAACGCGGCGTCGGGGGTCGGCCAGGAGGTCGACCACCGCGTGGAATTCGCTTGGCGGAAGGATGTCGAACGTCTGTTGAAGATCACGCACGAAGACGTTGCTGTGCTGAACGAGGATCTCGTCGACTTCACCTATCTGGGTGTTTGGTCCATACCGGACCATCGGTGAGGCCATTCGGGCATCGAGTTCCGCTCTGATTGTGGATTGGAAGTCCGGGAAGCTGTTGAAACCTAGTCGGTTCACGAAGCGAATGACCGTCGGTCCACTAACATTCGCAAGTTCGGCGAGCTTTGCGATGGTCTCCAAACCGATGGTGGGCGAGTTGGTGAGAATGACCCGAGCGACCTTTCTCTCCGCCGCGCTGAACTCGTCCATGCGCTCACGTAATACGTCCCCGATCGACGGAGAATTGGTTGGCGACGGAGACCTGGCCTTGGTCTTCTCATCGCGTGGCTTCTTATCCATTGTGAACGTATGATACATAAATTGAAAGAAAGATGTATTTCGGAATGTTCATTAGTTCTTATATCCCTTAATTCCTCGTTTTACGGATTTCCGAGGTCGACAGCGCGCCGAGAGGTGACGGGTCCGTACCGACCTTGGCTTGGTCTTTGTCGATGACCCTCCTTTTCGGTCGTAGGCAAGAAACTACACACAATCTGAGTAGTTTCGTCAGGCAGCGCGCATCAAGTGGGTGGAGTCGGAAATGGGGTTCGACGGGAACGGCCGGTTGCTTACGCCGATTGCTTACGAATGGCGGCTGCGCCGACGTCATTCATCCAGAACTGCGACACTTGTCACGGAAGGTCGGACAGACTCAGAATTTTGATCGATCAATGCATCAGAAGCCGTAGCGAAATCTGCGTGCGGTTCTCGCCTAGAACTAGCGGTGCGGAATGCACCAGTTCGCGCGACTATTACGGTGTACGTCAAATTTCGGAGGCTTTCGATGGCCAACAACGACGCGATTGAGCTAAGGGTGCATTACGGGTTTACATCGCCGACCACTATTGACCTCGTCGGGATCAATTGCGAGTGGCTAGCGGATGACACCACCTTATTCTCGCGGCCGACTACGCTTTTTAGCCACGGCGCAGGTCACTCTTCGTACGTGGGGACCAATGTTCGACATAGTGAATAGGCCCGCTGTCTCAGCACCTATGCTCACCGCGAAGGGCAAGAGCCCGTTGAACTCGACCTCTGATCGTTCAGAGCCGGGATGGATGGAGGAGGCCGAGAATGTCAGTTGACGAACGAGAGCCAGACAGCAGCGTCGCAGCCAGCGACGTGTGGAACGATTTTGTTCCCGATACAGGTTCACCGGGATTTAGCGTTCGTACCACGTATCCGACGAACCCAGACGGGGTCGAGGTAATGCTCGAGCGCTGGGAAGCAGGCACTGAAGAGCCGCCTCACTTTCACCCAGGTGACGATATGACGATTGTGGTCGAAGGAAGGATGTCAACTCAACTCTTTCGTCGCGAAGGGGATTCGCTCGTCGCCGATGGAGAAAGGGTCTATCTTCACAAGGGTGAAGTTGGATACAACCACGCGAACCGAATCCACGATGCGAAGTACATCGAAGACTGCCAGCTTGTGTACGTTCACAATGGTGCCTTTGCGTTCCTTCGCGCACATGTCGAAGTCGGCTAAGTAAAAACCTCGCGCAGATTTATTCTCGCCGTCAAGGTGAAACCACCTCCCCGACGTTTTCCGATGGCCCGACGTCACAGTTCACCGGGGGCAAGGACTTCTGTGTCTGGTCGCCCACTTCATTAAGGTCGGTGCATGTTGCGTCCTGAATGTTGGGTCAGACCAGTGGATGAAATCCCTGTGAGGTCGTTTCATTGACCCCTTGCACAATCTGAAACGGCATTTCGTCAGCAACGCCGTCAGCAACGTCAAAAGATTTGTGCACTCAACGGCAAATATCAGTGGACAAAAAGTGCCACGATTTGACGAGATTTGGACGTCAGAAACCGGCGGTGAATAGGAAATATGGGCATGACACGCAAGGGGTCGCAGGTTCAAGTCCTGCACGGCCCACTAAATTCCCTGGTTAAGCCCGCTATTTCTAATTAGATTGTGGGAAAACCTTCAACGTTTGACGGCTGTCAGCAACGCCGTCAGCAACGCGTCCACTTGAGTGTGACAGTTGTCGGCAACGCGTCAGCAACGCGCGCCTCCCTGAAGGACTGATGAGGTTCGCGAGCTAATTGCCTACGTGAGAGCGATTTTCGGTGCCTGTCGCAGAAAGTTGGACTTTTTCATCCCAGGAATTCCTTGGCGGGGTTGGAATGCGTGCGACTTCGCCCGTTCGCAAACTCGAGTGTCTCACATGATCGTTTTAGGCGCGGTCCAAGCTGTCGTCGGAATCGCTACTTGGCGCTGGTAATGGATTCCACGGCCTGACCCCTTCGCGAAAATCGGGCAAGGGGTCGGCTTTCCCAAAACTTGGTGCCTCTATTACGCGAGAGTTGCCCAACTTCGTACGAACCCCAAATTTGTATAGTTATTGTGATGAATAGTGCTTAAGAGTGCTATTTTGTGAATGTGGCACTTGAGCAAGTTCGGTTCCGGCCCTTTGATGGTTGGCTCAGCGCGCTGCCCGTTGAAGTCGCCGCAGAGATCGCTGCGTTGCTTGATTACTTGTGTGAACACGGTCGTGGTGCGTCCTTGCCATACGTTCGGCACCGGATACAGACCAGTAGGAATTTTCCGGACATGAGTGAAATACGAACTGATCAGTTGGTCCATGGTGATCGCTACGTAATGCGGGTGCTTACGTGCTTCGTCAATGAGGACAGCAAGGTACTCGTCTGCTTGGGCGGCAACAAGCATGGCTGGGAACAGGAACACAAAGGGGATTGGTACGAGAGATATGTTCCCGCGGCAGATTCGATCATTGAGAATTACGTTGGCAGAGGAGATAAGAAATGACTACGAAGAATCACGCTGACCCAACTCCCGAGGAGTGGTTGGATGACATTGAAGGCGAGTTCATCCTCGACCAAGAGGTGACACATCCTGATTCGGAATTCAATGAGATGCGCCGACTGGCAAGTTCTCGATTGGAACTTGAGCATGACGTGTTGGAGAGTCTGAGCGAACTACGTCGCGCAACTGGATGGAATCAAACCGAAATTGCCCAGCGATGGGGAAGAGGCCAATCTCAAGTCAGCAAAGTCGAGAGATCCCCTGAAAACGTAGAGCTCGCCACGCTTGCGGGCTACGTGAGGGCTCTGGGCGGACAACTCACCATGACCATTGAAGTTGATGGTCACGTCTACCACGAAGACCTCGTTACTTCCGAGAAGACATCAAGGAAGGGAGGTGGTGCGATGGTAGAGAAGAAGCATCAAGTACCCCAAGTCCCTGCTCCCGGCGGAGGCAAGCAAGATCGATCCCGTGATAAAGACGGCGAATGGCGCAAGAAGCGAGATGATACCGGCAAGGTCCGCCCAAAGAAGTAATTGAAGTGGCTCGAAGCTTGGCATCGATTCAATTACCTGGCGGTCACTGGTAGTCGCCTGTGCCAGGTTGCCGACTTGTCGCGTCCGAAACGACCGCCAAAAGGAGGTTCGCAATTGACTGGCGACTTCACCGCACCCAAAGTACTCTCGCTCGACTTTGATGACACGCTCCTGGATGGCCGTGGAATGGAAGAATCAATCTCCCGAACGTGCGATTTCATCGCAGGTGAGATCTCGGGCCTTTCGTCATCAGAAGTACTAGAGGCAAATGGCAAGGCATTCAGCGACTATTGGCCGACAATTGAAGCACGGTGGACTCTTGGTTTGATTGACAGCGCCTCAGTAGGTCGTGAGATCTGGCGTCGAACGTTGAGCGCCTGTGGCTGCACGGACGAGCTGATTCTCGAGGCCGCACTCAAGGCGGACGAGCGTTTTGATCGTGACGTGAATGTTCTTTTCGACGACGTAGAAGCACTGATCGATTTTGCGGTTCACCATGAACTTCGTTTGGCACTCGTTACCAATGGACCTTCTGACCTACAAAGGTGGAAGCTTCGAAGCGTTGGCCTTGAAGATCGTTTCGCCGCCTTGGCGATTTCCGGAGAACTAGGAGTAGCAAAACCAGATCCACGCATATTTAAGAAGATTCTCGAAGAACTGGACGCACTACCTCGCGACGTTTGGCACATCGGTGACAGTCTCTCAAACGATGTCGCGGGAGCCCGCGCAGCCGGACTCGTCTCAGTATGGCTCAATCGCTTAGGACGGATTCCTCGCGGAGGTGATGCCATCCCCGATATTGAAGTGGTCTCACTTTCGCAGCTCGTGGAGAATCTCATACCGCTTTATACGTAGGTATCGTCGGCGCGAATAGTATCCACGGGTATAGGCGCCGGTTGCAGAGTCACGTCGGGCCCTCGGTTGAAATCTCGCGCGCCAACGTTCTTCATTTAATTGCTCACAATTCCGAGAGCGAAATCTGTGCGCCCGTGTGCGCCAAAAGAAGATTCTGATTCGCGGAGTAATTGCGAGCAATATCAAGACGTGTGTCTCCACTTTCGCCGGGCGGTACGTGCGTGATTAATGTTTGAGTGCCTAACAACTCTCCAGCCATATGTCCGGCTTCGCGTGCATCAAGGTGAAACTCTGATCCACCGTCATCGCGCCGCTCTAGGGTGCACTCCACTATGGCCAGATCTGGGCGGATGAAACTCAATGGAATTGACCACGTTGGTCCGGTGTCGGCGCAGTAAGTAACACGACAACCACTGATTGAAACGCACACGGCGAGTGTTGGCATCGGGTGAGTCGTCAATGAGAATTCTGCTTCTAAGTTGGGCAGTTCTAGTCGATTATTTTCACTAGCGAATATCAAGGCGCGCTCGTGATGCAGATTTTCGACCTGCCCGATGGATGCCATTGTCTGTTCGGAGGTGATAATTCTGGGCCGATCACGCCATACCGCTGCCGAATCCATAAATAGCTCGATATCCGCTGCGTGGTCGCCGTGCGCGTGGCTCACAAAAATGGCGTCGAGTTGAGTGTCGGGGGAGAGTTTCAAGTATGACTCGAACGATCCAAAACCGCAGTCGAGCAAAAGCGCCGCAGAATCAGACTCAATCAGGTAGCTCGAGCAAGGAAGTTGCAGGACTTCGTCGTACTTGGATCCAGCGCAACCGATCACTGTCACTCTGACCGCAGAACCCAATTTAGTGGCCATAGGTCAAATTACTCGGAGAGAGCAATATTCAGTTGACTGGTCATGAGTCCGCGAAATAGTTCATTGCGGCTGCGGCACCAATTGCTATGTATGAAACAATGATCGAATGACTAGTTCCGATTCGGATCAACGCCCCGATCATCGGGTGGGGGGAAGGTCGTTACCTCCGAGCGTCATCTATCTCATTGGAGCGCTGGCAGTCGGAAAATTCACTGTCGCCAAGGCCATCGCCGAGATCAATGGTGCTGCCGTCGTCGACAATCAACTGATCAATCTTCCGATATTCTCGCTCCTAACCGAGTGGCCCAACGCCGAGGTCACCGATGGAATGTGGAGGGAGATCGAATTCGTCCGAGACGCCGTCTTCAGGGTGATTGAGGATGTCGCACCGCGTTCGGTGAGTTACGTCTTGACGAATGCCCTGGAGGATGATTCAGAGTCTCATGCTCTATACGAACGGGTGAAGGGGATCGCGGCGAGTCGTGGGTCAGTTTTCTTACCCGTCGTCTTGATGTGCGAACTTGAAGAGCAACTTCGCCGTATACCTGATCCGGCTCGAACGCAACGGCTAAAAACTGATGATCGCGAACGGGCGAGACGCTACATCGAGAGCACCACGTTCTTCGTGCCGAGAGAGGAGAATCTTCTTACGATAGACACAACTTCATCTGAGCCTTCGCGTGTTGCGGAGTTGATTCTTGCAGAATTACAGGAACGGAATTCAGGCTAAACGATCACCGCACACAAGTATCGGGATCTCTCTTTTCTATAGTTTCAATCTCCAGTGCAAGGTGGCATTCCGGTCATGTCGGGCCTCTGACACCAACAATCTGCGACTCGCTCTGTTCATTGGAATTGTTACTTTTTCACTGCGGTGAATTCGCTCGTGCAGTTTGCGGGTGCCGTGATACACGCGCCCGCTGACCCGATCGGTGATCGACGGTTCGCCCATCATCCCGCATCGGTACTCACACGATGCGTCGACCTCAGGCGCTCTTAGGGTCCGTTTTGACTTTGCTCCAGATGATTGAGGCGACATCACATCATTTGGGTCGAGGTCGCTGTTGTCGATGACTTTGTCTTCGTACTCGCCAAGGTCAGCAAACTGCTCCCACATATGCAGAATCGGTCCTTCGTCCGTGAGCGCTCGGTGCCCGAGAACCCGCTCCTCGTTAATGCGCGAGGTGGCACGAGCCAGCGCAATGTGTCTGTCCGGCCGCAGCACGAAGTAATGGAACGTGACACTCGATGACTCGAACTGAGTCGCGACGATGTCCAGGTGCCAAGGACCTATGATTCCGTCGAGCACAACCGGATACCCGCCCCCGGCCATTGCGGCTGCCGCTGCCGCGAACGATCCAATTATCACGCGATTCTGACGATCGGCTTCAGGCTCCCAGGGAGGGACGAACCCCTTGACGATGGTGGTCCAGAACCAGTCGGATTCCAGGCAGATACCTCGCTCGAAGCGGTCGGCAACAAGTCGCGCAACCGTTGTTTTTCCCGCTCCAGGCGGTCCCGTGATGATGACAATCGGCGAATCAGCCACGGTCCGACGGTAGTCGCTTGACCTTTCGGACCGCGTCGCTATCGCCTGCAGTTCCTGCGCCTTGGAACGACCGAGTGAGCACCATACGGACTGTTCATTTCTTCGACGCGACGAAGTAGATGCTAAGGAGACCCACGGTCAATGGCCCGTGGATACTCATTTCCCGGTGCAGCAATTCGAGTTGCCCTCGGTAACGATCGATTGAGAAATCCGGGACCGCCCATGGGACCATACGAAGAAACCATGCCAACGCCCCGACATCATGGAAAGTGGACTGTCGGGTGGCCTCGGCTGCCTCGTCGACTCGCATTCCTGCGCGTTCGACCTGACGCGTGACGAGCTCGAGAAACGATGAGTCGGTGGGATGAACCGTCACGCCGAAGAGCTCACGGAATTCCCGGTGTCCATCAACGCCGACCTGCTGTGACGCGAAGTGTCCACTCCCTGCGACGATTCGTGCCACCTCTCGGGCAACGAACGCCTCGTGACGCGCGGTTACGAGTTCGAAGACGTTGTCTTCGAATGGAAGCCTCGGTCCGTCAGCCCCTTCTGGTCCTTGATCGTCGTTGTCAGGACAACCTTCCACCTCGACCACCGCGATACCGAGTGGAGCAAGCCGATCTCGGGCAATGGCGACGTTCGGGTGCCAAGACTCGGTGGCGACCGTCAACGGGGGATGGTGTGGCAGGGAGGCGAGCCACTCGCCGCCACCGGTGCCGAGGTCGAGCATCGTGTCGACGCCGCGCGCAAGTCCGTTGACGAGGTCTGCGAAGTCCCAGGGGAGCGGCTTCGTCTCCATTCGATCGTCGAGCCACGAGAAGTCCCAACCACTTACGGGATGTGTCTGAGCTTCCTCCAACAGTTCCAGAAGTGAGTCCACGGGCACCTACGAACTATTGCGGATTACGCCGTGCTCTGCATGGCGCCAGGAGAAGATTCAGTGATGTCGGGCCTACCAACGTCAATTCGTTTCGAATATGGCAACTGCCAGTGGGTGGCAGCGGTCCCATTGCGTCGGGACCTCAATAGGACACCCTCGTTGATATATACGTCGCGTCAATTGAATGAGTGATCAATTCGGTCTCGTAATGTCTCGTGTAATGGAAACTCTTTCCTGAGTCGCGGAGCCACAAATGATCAACGGTCTCATTCTTGGCGAACTAACGGAGGGACTCGACCCCCGAGGAGTCGTTCGCGAATTCTTTCGCCGGTCACGCGGTGACGAAAGTGGTATTCCTGAGCCAAATGGAGGATGGGCGCAAATCAACGTAACCGAATCAGTTCGTGGTGCCGTCAGAGGACTGCATGCGGAAGAGACTAACAAGCTCATCGGAATCGTTTCAGGTGAAGCCTTCGGCGTTTGGATAGACGCTCGCCCCTCATCCAAATCCTTTGGTGAGATGGTCACGACCACACTTCTCCCAGGTGGCCAGGTCTATGTACCAGCAGGTGTTCTTAATGGCTGGCAATCGCTCGCAAATCCGTCGCAGTATCTCTACTGTTTTTCTTCTGAGTGGACTCCTGACCTCAAGGGAATTTGGGTAAATCCGCTCGACTCGACTCTTGCCATACCTTGGCCCGTGCCAATCGAAGTGGGGAATCGTTCCCAAATTTCAGCGAAGGATGAATCGGCCGAATCGTGGGAAGCATTCCGGAATACATTGGTCAATTGATGTCAATGACTCGACCGGCGATGCCACGGCGAGCAAGTGCATGGAAAGTTTCCTTTGTCGTATTGCAATCCCGTGCCGTGGGGCCGACAAAGAATGTGTCGACGCGAAGTGTCTGTGGAAAGCCTTGAGTACTTAAAAATTAGAGGCGTTGCGGAGTCGTATCCCGCTCGCATGCATCGTCGTCGACCACGCTTCTCGTAACGGTGACAAGTCACTCATGATCCGCAATTCGACGTTTGCGCGTCGAAGCGCGCCGAGAAGGTCGTCTATACGATCCACTCGCGATGGTCGCGCGACGGCATGTGATACCCACATCCACGAATCTTCAGTACGTTCAAATTGATCAGGAGCAAACTCGTAGCGGAACAAAGTCTGCTTTTCGATTCGCTCAAGCCATTGCCACTCAACGTGGGCAATCATGGAGCAGGTTCGGTGACCCCACCACTCCATGAGGTCGATTGCGGATGTATCTGGTGTGGGCCAAATCAAAATACGCGGACAGTCCCGCGGAAACAAATAGCTAGCGTGAAATTCCTCCTCGACAGCCCACACCAGTGGACCATTTAGCCACTCTTGGGCCGCCGCTCTGTCAGGTGGGACTTCGACGGGCCTCGGTTCGAAGGCCTGAATCGAATCAGCTTCACTGAAGTGAAAGAGGCGTGGGTCGGCCATGAAAGCAGTTTGTCAGACTCAGAAATCCGGGCCGTTGCGGCGACGAGTGATTCGGAATTCAATTTACCGGTGAGCGGTGTCATAACCGTGAGGTCGGGCCTCTGGGCCTACAAGCAGTGCGCAGTCCGATCTCTTCAATACGTTTTCGCTAACGCTCGATGACATCTATTCGATTGCCGCTTGGAGATTCTGGCCCACATCCTCCAAATATCGAATAATCCGTTCGATGTCTCGAGGATAGCCCTCATCCCTGAGCGCCATGTACGCCGGATCACCGGCGGCGGCATACTCTTCGATGCCTGACCGTGAAATCTCAGCCCGCTCGATGACTGCATCAATTAGACCTGCGCGATGCTCGTAACCGTAACCGTCGAGGAGCAGTCGCAAGCGCGCGACTTCGTCAATTGTGGGATCGCACCCGATCTTCGCCTTGAGATCGGCAGGACCGAGTGGCACCCACTGCCAGGCGAGGAAGGCAACCTCCTCTTGCACTGTTCCGGGACCAGCGCCGTCCCAGTCGATCATTCCGAGTAGCCGATCTCCCTTGAAAACGGCGTTGTAGGGTGCGAAGTCGTGGTGACAGATGATCTCACCCGGTAGCACGTTTCGCGGACGATACTGCCAGTGCGCGACCTCGTTAGGCATGAAGTCGGATACCGCGCGATGGTAGGCCGCGACGGCCCGTCCGACCTCGGCGAGCAGCCCGTCTGACCACAATGAGCCCGGCCAGTGGGCCATTGAGCCAGAAGTGTCTCCCTCGATGTAGCTAAGGACCTCGCGGCCCCGTTCATCGAATCCGCGCGGCTCCGGAACGAGCAGAAAACCGCGATCGCGAACGTGCCGTAGAAGTCGCTGCACGTCCCCACTCCACGGCTTTCCCGGACGGCGGACGGTGTCACCTGCGCGCACGACAATGGTGAGTTTGCCTCCTGGAAGCCGTTCTTCTGGCGCGACTGAAGTTACGTCATCATGCCTTGACATGTTCTGAGTCTTGTTTAATAGTCGCAGCAACGCCAATACTCTGTGGCGGACTCGTCACTTCGACGCTCCGAGACCAAATGTGCGTCCACTCACGTCTCGTTAATTTCGACGAGCGGAGCGGGCCAGACACCGTGATACTGAGCGATGAGTTGCGCAACGGCGGACGGATGAATTGCTTCCACATCAAGTTCATCCAGTCCGATCCAGACCGCGCTGTAGATGCCCCTGTCCGGGCTGTACTTTTCGGGACCAGCGATTCGGATATCGTCAGCGCGCATCGCCGCGTCGAAGTACCACTGACGTTGGATCGACCCGCCTTCTTCTCGATGGTCGATACGAACGCGGAGGGCTCCTAATTCGACCGGCACCCCAAGTTCTTCTTCGGCTTCACGCCGCGCCGCATCGGCGACAGTCTCGCCCGGCTCCACTCCACCGCCAGGTATGACCCAGTAGCGTCGACCTTGCCACTGTCGCTCGATGAGGGCAAGACGTCCGCTTCGGATTATCAATACGCCGGCCCGCTCGATCGTCACGCTTCTAATAATGTCGCCTGCCAACAATGATCGGAGATTTCCCAAGGTTCTCTCCCAACGGCGACGTCGACCTGATTGCGGAGTGAAGGCAACCTTAATGGTGGGTAATCGTTCAGTCGACTGGATTGTGAGCGCCGAAACCTTCGGTAAGTGGCCCACCTGCCAAGTCGAGAATCGCACTTACTACCTCGATCATCGGCTGCTTGTCATCTGTGGCAATCAGCATTCTGAATGCGTCGGCAAGTCGATTCGCGAATTGATCGGGTGCGGCCGCGAGGTGACGCGCCAACCACTTACCCGCGCCAGTCCACCGGCGTTCGCTGAGTAAAGCTAGCTCCCCCGCCATATTTAGCATTTGGCTCGCGATGAAGACCATTTCGGCGGAGTCTGAAGTGCCGCGAAGATCATCGAGTAGATCAGTGAGCCGATAACGGCGTTGCTCACGCTCCTCATCCGTTAGAGCGGCTGGGCCGTCGTCAATGATTTTTTGCGCTTCCCCTTGGATTTCATCGGCTTCGTCTTTGAGACTTCGTAGAACGTAGCCATCGGCACACATGCGAGCCAGTGTGCAGGTCCGGGACTTGGCGTCAAAGTCATAAAAGAACAAGAGCGATTCTCGTGAATGAACAAAGAGCTCAACAGTCCAACCGTCAGATCGAATTGTCTCTCGGTATGGAGCTGGCGGGCCATTAAGAATTACCACGATGTCGAGGTCTGACGTGGGCGTTCGACGAGACGTGAGGACGCTACTTGACAAAAATGCATCGCGGCAATTGGGGAAACGTTCTTCAATCACTCGAAGGGCGGCAATGACCGGCTCGGTACTGTCCATCAACTCATTATGTTCGTAGCGAGGCGCGCCTTCCGGTTCCGATTCTGAGTCGTTAGTGGATTTCCATTTTTGGCTGTATGAACAAGCTCTTGGTGGCCCCGACTCGCCGCCTCGACTCAGTTTCGACTGACGACGATGAAGCGCTCGTCTTGGATGGGGCCGCCCCAGAAGGAAGCGTCGTCAAGCCTCGTGACTTCAGCGTGCGCCCTATTGCGCAAGACGAGATGGCACACCTGGGCAGCGCTCATCCCCGCCCCTGTCGTCCACAGCCCCTCCACGAGCATGAGGATTCCGCCAGGCGCGAGCAGGTTGAGCCATCACACCAACGCCTCGTCCGGGTCGGGCATAGCCCAAAGGACGTGTCGAGTGATGACCGCATCGAATGAACTTGGCAACCAAGGTGGTTCAGTCGCATCTCCCACGCAGAATTCCGCCGTGAAGTCCGAGGTCACGAACTTTTCCTTGGCCTTCGCCACCATCGCAGGCGAGATGTCAAGACCGAACACGTGATGACCAGCATCGGCCAGCAGCAGACTGATGGACCCGGTGCCACAGCCAATGTCTGCGATGCGCGCCGGTGCCACCTGAAGCAGAGGAAGTAGCAGACCAGACCACGCCGCACGGACGGAAGAGTCGCGCAAGCCATGGTCGGGCTGCTCGTCAAATCCTCCGGCTTCGGCATCCCAGAACTCCGCTGACGTCACGACGCTCATCGTATCTGGCAGCGATGGTGTCGCTGGTATGAAACTTGACGCGAACCCGTTGGCATCAACGAATCGGCGTGGTCAGTTTCATCCTCGTGTACTCGGACTTCTCCGGGACAACGTTTAAGTGGACCTTGCGTCACAGCCAGCGGAGGGTTGCACTTCTGCGGTGTCGGGCCTCCGACACCAGGCATATTCACTGGACTGACAGGCGATGACTTCGTAGCATAAGTTTGATGGGGCCCCAGTTGGAATCTCCGTTACTACTCGCGTGCCACCAATGAATAGTCGTGCCCCGGTTCAAAATGTCAACTGAAACTCATCGACGCGCTCGACGATCTTGAAGCCTAGGAGTTCGTTGATCGCAATCATCCGAGTGTTCTCGTTCGCGTTCCAAGTCTCGAGTCGAAGAGCTCCAGGAACTTCCCGGCGCAGGTGGCGAAGATTGGCGATCTTCACAGCGAGGCCAAGGCGGTGGCCGCGATGATGCGGTTCGACGATTGTGTTCCACTGCTCCGCCACACCCGGTACTTGCTTCCAGACTCCGATGTCGGTGAAGGCGACCAGGTCGCCACTTCGATTGACGGCACCCGCAGCAAGACGTCCGCGTCCCGAATGGAAGGCATCGTCTTCCTTCTCACGCCAGCGCGAGACATCCCACACTTCGGACTCCCACGACCGGTCACCGCGCGGCGTGTCCGTTGACATGCGACCCACGAGCTGTGCGACGCCTTCAACGAGGTGGTCGGGAGCTCGGTCAACCCAGGTGACTATCTCGTAATCACTATCGAGTTCGTTAATCTTGGCCTTCACAAGGGTATCGAGCTCTTTATCGTCGACCATCGTCAGGTCGAGTTCGCGACGAAGCCGCGAAAGTACGCTCCTCGCGCCCAACGCGCGAGAGAAAGCACAACCTCGCGACTCTTCACTAACGGGAGAGCCCACGGTCCACACCGCGCTCATCCGGCTCTCACTCCGAAGAAAGGCGAGAACCTCCGTTGCGAACGCAGCACCGATGCCTTGATTGGCCACCGAAACGCGCTCTTGGTTAAATTGCGAATGTCAAGATCACGAAAAATCGAAGGAACTGGTAATTTCCTTCACTTGCCCTTGTCTGCTCCGGTACTTGGCCTCGCATCCGAGGACGACAGTTCGACCGACACTCCACAGTGATCGCTCATCACTTCTCCCCGATAGTTTTCACGCTGCCAGATGTCGGGTACACCTACCAATTCGGCAAACGACTCTGAGATCGCGATGTGGTCAATCAGGCCAAACTCGCCATACTGTGCCGGTCCTGTCTTTTTGAAGTTCGTGAGAGTGAGGAGGTCACATTCGCGGAAGGTTCTGCAAACGGCATCTTTACCTTCGTTCGCTCCGTAGTAGTGAGGGCCACCAAGATTGACATTGAGGTCACCTGCTACACACAATGAGAGATTGTTTCGGGTGTCGAGCATCCTTCCCCAATCTTCGGACTGCTCGACAATTTCCCTGGCGACGCTGCGGTCGCTGTCTTGGTACCAAGGCAGCACCGTACCGAAGACGAGGAGGTTTCCGATTGGTGTGTTGACAATACCTGCAGCAGTGCGCACGGGATCGTAACTCGGGCGCACGCGCTTGATTGGCAACCGGGTCCAGATAGTCACCCACCGGCTGCCGACTTTAACGTCGCGTGTCACTTGAGGTCGATTATCAGAGCTGATCGAACTCCAGGAACCTGGCGCTGTAGGACGAAGATCGTCGTGGGTCTCAGTGAGTACCCAGATGTCGGCGTTAACCCTCTCCATCTGCTCAAGGATCAAGGCGTTCTTGGACGCGCTTATTCCATATGCAACATTCCAAGTGGCAATCTTCATTTACATCATCGTTACAGACCGCTGCGACATTGGGAGAGGTGGGGAATACGGACAACCAGGGTGTTCGCTTGGGACTGCTGTCGGTTTAGTTGACATTTCACTTGTGGGGATGGGGACAAAAGCTTTAAGCCCCATTTCCGCTCGGCGCTCACCTACTTAACTTACGGAACGTTCATTTTCTTGAGTCTTCGAACAGAATCATGGCTGAACGTAGAGGCTCTTGAGCGTCAAGTGTTCTTTGCAATACGCGATCAGCGAAGAATTGAGAAGACTATGGTTCGTCAAGAGTTGTCCGGCAAGGGCTGGCTGATTGTATTTGAGGATGACATAATCCAGGTCGACTCAAAATCGATCTCATTCACGCTTGACCGTACTAAGTCAACCCTGCCAATTGTTAAACGAAAGTGGCTTCGGTACTTCCTTCTGCTCGACGGCGAACCAACGGTTGTGCTCTCAGGTTGCAAGAAGTCCGATGCACTCGCGCTGATTGCCTGGATCCGATCCTGGGAATTACAGCCCGCTCTCGCTGACGCAGTCCGCTGGAAAGTGGAGGTGGAGGCACTCCTTTTTAGTCGGCTGGAACAGCGACGTTGGATCGCCTTGGAGGAGTACATCCAGCTTGAAACGCTATGCCCGTCGGCGGCTCTGCGAAACGAGTGTCGTCCATTCGAACAATTGTTGACAGCAGAGCAGATTGAGGCGACAACCTATGCGGAAACTGATCTCGAGGCGAGAGTGCAAGCCATCAACAAACAGGTGACTGAGATCGAGTGGGTTGAACGGCGTTCATTCTTTGAAAGCATTGAGCGGACCCCACTCTCTGAGGAGCAAGCGCGTGCAGTGATTTGTTTTGACAATCGGGTGCAAGTCCTTGCGGCTGCCGGCTCGGGGAAAACCTCGGTCATGGTGGCGAGAGCGGCTTACGCTGTGGAACGAAACTTCGTTCGGCCCGACCGAATCCTGTTGCTTGCGTTCAATCATGCTGCGGCGAGCGAGTTGCAGGAACGAATCAAAGCCCGATTCGCCGCCGTAGGCATTCCGTCTGAAGGGGTCGTGACTTCAACGTTTCATGCATTTGGGCTCGACGTCATCGGTCGTGCGACTGGCAAGAAACCCCGGCTGGCACGATGGTTGGAACAGGGAGATGACCAGAAGGAGACGGTAGAAATCGTCGACCACCTTCGAGACAAATCAGAAGACTTCCGTTATAACTGGGATCTGTACCGGCTCCTCTTCGCGAACACCTCGACATCGTTGCACGATAACGAACCCGATGGGTACGACGGTGTCTCCCGCAAGACGGGATATCGCACGTTTTCGGGAGCTCTAGTCAAAAGCCAGGGGGAGCGTCTCATAGCTGACTTCCTCTATTTCAACGGCGTTGAATTCGAGTACGAGCGCCCGTACGTCCACGACGTCTCCGACGCTTCACACTCGCAGTATCACCCCGACTTCTATTACCCCGGCATCGATGTGTGGCATGAGCACTGGGCTCTCAATCGAGACGGACGCCCACCAAAAGAATTCTCCGGTTACGAGCGAGATATGCAGTGGAAGCGAAATCTTCATGGACAATTCGGTACGAAGCTGATCGAGACGACATGGTCTGAAGTGATGTTCGAAGGCGGACTCAAGCGGCTACAGGACGAACTGACTCGCCTCGGCATCCAGTTTGACTGGAATCCTGAAAGGCCGAGCGTGGACCAATGGGCCAAGCCACTGAAGCATGAAGTCCTTGCTCGCCTGGTTCGGACTTTCATGTGCCATATGAAATCCAACTCATGGTCGGTCCACGATCTCGAGCGACGGCTTGGTGGGGAAATGAAAGGGCTCGACGGCTTTCGAACGCGGTTGTTTCTATCGTGCTTTTGGCCAATTCAAGAAGAATGGGAACTCCGATTGAGAGATGAGGGAAGTGTCGACTTCGAAGACATGCTCGTGAATGCGGCTGATCTCTTGGAAACGGAAGCTGTCAGCCTGCCATACGAACTCATCATGGTCGACGAATTTCAAGACTCAAGTCAGGCTCGCGCACGGTTTGTCAAGGGACTTCTCAAATCGCCCGGTCGCTACTTGCTGACTGTCGGCGACGACTGGCAATCGATCAATCGATTCGCTGGCGCGGACGTGTCCGTAATGAATCAGTTTTCAACTTGGTTTGGTCGCGGTCCGCAACTCGCCTTAACAACTACTTTTCGCTGTTCGCAAGAGATCTGCGACGTCGCTCGTCGATTCATCTCGAAGAACCCAATCCAATTTCACAAATCCATGCAATCGACTGCAACCTCGCCGGGTCGTCCCGTTTCGGTGGTATTGAAAGACGACGAGGAGGAGGCAATCGTCGAGATTCTCAACCGACTGTCCGCGGACGTCCTTTCAGTTTCAGGAGCGGATAATCGTTCCGAAGTGACAACCGTCAATGTCCTCGGACGCTATTGGTTTCAACAAGAAGCTCTTCCGAAACACAAGTGGGAGGGACTGAGTGTCACGTTCAAGACCGTTCACGGATCCAAGGGTTCGGAGGCTGATTTCGTAATAGTGCCAGGAATGTCGACAGGTACGTTCGGCTTCCCTTCCAATGTCGCTGATGATCCCGTTCTTGAACTCGCTATGCCTGCCCCGGATACTTACCCTCACGCTGAGGAACGCCGACTGTTCTATGTTGCGCTGACACGCGCACGTCGAGGGGTCTTCATCCTCGCTTCAGAGTCACAACCCTCTCCATTTGTCGTCGAGCTCCTGTCGGATTCGAAGGTGGTCGTTGAAACTTCCAAAGGCATCCGAATCATTGTGTGTCCAAAATGCAAGATGGGAACGCTCGTAGAGCGTCACGGTCCATACGACCCATTTCTAGGGTGCACCAGATTCCCGGCCTGCCAACACAAGGACAAGGTGGTGTGTCCGGATTGTGGTCACGGAACTCTCGTACGACGGAAGGGGCCCTACGGCCCTTTCATTGGATGCAGCAGTTACCCCGCGTGCAATCACAAGTCCAGGTTCAAGACAAAACACAACTCGTGACCTCTATTACCCAATATTCACCCACTGACGAAACCTTCGAATCGTCACCACAACTTGGACAGTTGCCCTTTGACGACTTCTGAACCATCGAGTACGACCGTCGAAGGCGACGATTGGTTTTCCTGGCGCTTGTCGGTAGAGGGAACTTCCACGAGGGCCGAGCGGACCGATTCGCTCAAGAAGCGCGATGGCTGGGACCACGAGTGATCATCGCGTATTCGATGATGGTGGTACCGGAGAGGTACATAGATAGCGAGATTCCTCTGTGCCCTCGTGATCGCGACATAGAAGAGTCGACGTTCTTCCTCGAGCCCTTCGGGCGACCCCGTCGACATGTCCGAGGGAAAGTTACCGTCGGCGGCATGAATGACATGAACCGCGTCGAATTCGAGACCTTTCGCTGAATGGACGGTCGAGAGGACCAGCCAGTCCTCGTCAATCATCGGAGGTCCCGCGAGGTCGCCGGTGGAGGCCGGCGGCTCGAGCGCCTGCTCGGCCGCCAAGTCGCTCAGTCGTAAGGTCCCCGCGCACGCCAGCACAAGGGCCCCGAGATCCTCCAGCCGCACCACCGCATCGTCATACGTCGATGAAACGAGCGGCACAATCGCTCGGCGAATCCGCTCCGCGTGCACCTCAGTCGGCTCCAACTCCTTCTCGCACAAGGCGTCTGCCAGATTGCGTGACATTTCTCGAACATCGCTCGGTAATACATCGACGACGCCCGACCATCGTCGCTGGATCTCGCCGTGGGAAAGAGGAATCTTCCCGTCCATGTCTCGGAGGGAGTTGATGGCCTGCCTCGCCTTGGCGGGTCCTACGCCTGGCATGAGTTGTAGGAGTCGGAACCACGCCATCTCATCTCGAGGATTGTCGGCGAGACGAAATGCGGCGAGCAGGTCCTTCACGTGCGCCGCTTCGAGGTAGCGCAGACCTCCGTACTTGACGAAAGGGATTCGTCGGCGGGCGAGTTCAATCTCGAGGTCGGCACTATGGTGCGCCGCTCGGAACAACACCGCCTGCTTCTGCAGGGGGATGCCTTGTTCATAGAACTCAAGGACGCGGTCGGCGACGGATTCGGACTGGTCACGTTCGTCAGCGCAGTGGACGAGCAGTGGTTGACTCGCGCCGGTTACCGGGACCTCTTCGCGAAGCACTGAGGAGAATCCCTCGGGTGCGTCGGCGGCGATGGCATTCGCCACGCCAAGGATCGCGCCAGACGATCGGTAGTTGATGTCCAGGGTGATAGTGGTGAGCCCGTCGAAGAAGCGTTCGGCATCGAGCAAGAATCTCGCCGTCGCCCCACGAAAACCGTAGATGGCCTGCGCGTCATCGCCGACAATGGTCAACCGGGGATCCATTCGTCGCAGCCCGACGAGCACGTCTAACTGCAGGAGGTTCACGTCCTGGAACTCGTCCACCAGGATGTGGTCGTAGGCCGCGCCGAGCTCCTCACCTAAGGCTTCGTCTTGCGCGGCCACCCGCCAGTACAAGAGAAGGTCGTCGAAATCCAGTAGTCCGAGTGAGCGCTTTCGAGCCACGAAGGCGGTGAAGAGCGAGGCGACTTCGTCGAGGCTCTCGGCGCACCATGGAGTGATCTCGCGCATGACGTCGGCGAGTGGCACGCCCGTGTTCACCGTTCGCGAATACAGTGCGCCGAGAGTCCCCTTCTTCGGCAGTCGCCGCTCCCTGCTCAGAATTCCCATTTCGCCGCGAACCAAGTCCATCAGGTCGGCGGTGTCGCCTCGATCCAGAACACCGAAACCTGCCGGCAGGCCAACGGCTGTGTGGTGGCGCCGAAGCGTGTGGTGAGCGACAGAGTGAAAGGTCCCGCCCGAGACTCGGCGTCCTTGGCTGGCGCCTCGCAGTGCACGAACACGACTCACTATCTCGCCTGCCGAGCGGCGGGTGAAGGTCAGAAGCAGAATTCGCTCCGGCGCGACGCCGCGTTCGAGAAGAATATCGACTCTGGCCGTGAGCGTAGTCGTCTTCCCAGTTCCCGGTCCCGCAATGATTCGCAGGGGCCCGTCCCCAAAGGTGGCGGCCTCTCGTTGTCTCGCGTTGAGCTCTCGTTGAGAAGTGACCATAGGTTCGACTCTAAATTCGGGGTGTTACAGCTCCCGGACTGAAGCGGCCGAAGGAGCGCAGTTATCAAGTCACCGGCGAGTGACAGTGTGGTCGGTCACTCCGGGCGATTGCAATGAAGGTGGCGAATTAAGGAACCAGAATTATCTTGCCGTGTGCGTGACCGGCAGCGAGCTGGCGATGAGCGGCGGCGGCTTCGATCAGTGGGTATGTCGCCTCAACGAACACTCGCAGTGATCCCTCTTCGACTCGTCGGATGAGTTCAAGTCGAGCCGCCGATCTGATCTCGACGCCGGGGTCCGCGCCCGGGCCACCACCAAGTGCCTGGATGCCGTTCGACTTACTTCGTTCCGAATTGACGATCGTTGCAATCCGGTCGCGGTCGGCGACAAGGGCGATCGAGACGTCGACGGCCTCGTCAGTGCCCACCAGATCTATCGCCGCCGTGACGCCGCTCGGCGCGAAGGCGCGAACTCTTTCGAGCAAACGGTCACCGTAGACAACGGGTTCGACTCCAAGACTGCGAAGTCGCTCTTGTTCGCCTTCGCTGGCGGTTCCAATCACTCGCACGCCGTCCGCGACTGCAATTTGCACAGCGATCAGGCCAACGCCGCCGGCCGCTCCGTGCACCAACAGCGTGTCGCCGGCTTCGGTCTTGACCGCAGTTAGTGCGTGAATCGCCGTGACTCCCGTCAGCATCAATCCACTGGCTTCTTCGAACGACATCGTCCTTGGCTTCGGCAATACGTTGATCGCCTCAACGAGGAGACCGCTGGCGTAGGCGCCGGTCGCGCTATAGGCAATGACCTCGTCGCCCACCGCAATGCGTCCGCCGGGTCCTTCAGGTTCACCATTAATTCCTACGACAACCCCCGCCGCTTCAAAACCAAGTGGCATGGGAAGATTCGATGGATCGTCGCCGTACGCGCCGCTATAGAGCTTGTAGTCAACCGGATTCGTTGCGGCGGCGCGGACCTGGATCAGCACCTCACCAGGAGCGGGATCACTAAGTCTTGACTCGACAACCGAGAGCACTTCTGGTCCGCCGTAGGCGGAGGCAACGACCGACGTAATTTCCATGCGCTCGACGTTATAGGGAGTGAATCGGCATCAGACAAAGGCCACGACACCGCACTGTGACGAACGTTGGCTCTCCGCAATGGTCCTAGCTCAGCGGGAGGGTCGGCGAAGCTTCTCCCGAACTTGACCAGAGCTCTTGGCATCATACGCGCGAACTTTCAGCGTCGGCGCTGAAACGAGCGCGAGTTTATTGCGCTGTCTCGGTCGCGATCGCAATCGTCGGCTGCGGTGCGGGCGCTGGCGTGCTCGCACGGTGAAAGTCCTTGGACCGGACGAGGCACGCGGCGACGACTGCACCGAGCGCGACGACGGTTGCGCCGATAACGACGATCATGCGCAGCCCCGAGACGAAGGCGACTCGGGCCGCGTCAGCAATCTTTGGTTGGCCGTGGGCGGCCGCCTTAATGCCCGCTGATGAGATGACGCGACCGAGTGCGGCACCGTGCGCACCGACGCTCTTTGACATCGAGGTGGTAATTCGCTGTTGGAATACCGCGCCGAGCGCCGCGACCCCGGTCGCGAGCCCGCCAATGCGAAACGTGTTGCTGATACCCGACGCCATGCCGCTGCGTTCGGGGGGCACGACGCCAAGCCCGACGCGTGCGATGGCCGGATTGGCGATGCCGATGCCGGTGCCGGCGAGCACCATCCCCGGGATGAGGACAGTCCAGCTCGAGTTCGGCCCTACCGCGAGCAACGCGAAAATGCCGCCGGCGGTGAACGCGATGCCGCCACCGAGCACGACCCCGGGCGGGAGAGTCTGTACGGGGGAGCGCAAAACGAACGGCACCAGGAACGTCAGCACCGTCATCGGCAAGAGGCGTAGTCCGCCGCCGAGCGGCGAATAGCCGAGGTCGTTCTGCAGGTACAAGGTGAGGTAGGGGATAAGCGCGAACATCCCGGCGCCGACCGCGAAGGTGCCGAACGAGACTCCGCTGAATCCGGGCTTGCGAAAGAGCGAGAGGTCGAACATTGGCCGGGTCTGACGCAGTTCGACGACGACGAAGCCAACGAAGGCAGCCGCTGAGCCGCAGAACATTGCCACGATCGGTGCGCTCGACCATCCGAGAGCGTTACCCCGGATGAGGCCGAACTCCAGCAGAAACATCCCCGCGGAGAAGCTGACGAGACCGAGGCCGTCGAGGCGGGTCGCGCCGGGATCCTTCTGGTTGCGCATCTTCGTCGAGGAGAGCCAGATCGCAACGGCGCCGATGGGCACGTTGACAATGAAGATCCAGCGCCAGCCGACGCCGCTCGTGAGCAGTCCACCGACGAGCGGCCCGATGGCTACGGCGCCGCCGACGGTCGCGCTCCACGCCGCGATCGCCTTGCCGCGTGCCGGACCCTGGAAATCCTGGGCGATGAGGGCGAGTCCTGTCGCGAACATCGCTGCGCCGCCGACACCTTGAAGGGCACGCGACCAGATGAGCATATTGATCGACTGGGCGAGACCACAAAGCAGTGACGATGCCGTGAACAGCGCGAGCCCGGCAATGAAGACGTGCTTTCGTCCAAAGCGGTCAGAGATCGAACCCCAGGTGAGGATGAGCGTCGCAAGGCTCAGCGCGTACGCGTCGATCACCCACTGCAGGTCGGTGAATGAGGCGCCGAGGTGCCGTTGGATCGTCGGCAGCGCGACCTGCACAATCGTCACGTCAACGAGCAGCATGAAGGTTCCCGCGCACACTGCGATCAGCGTCCAGCGGTTGCGCGACGCGCTCGCGGGCGACAGGTCTGCGGGAGTGGCGGCGGAGGTCATCACAGGTGCTGGTCAGTCTAAATAGTTCAATCGACAAGTCAGTCGCACGCGTATTGACGTGGTGCGAGATAACGTTATTGAGGCTTCAATCATTCGGGAGGCTCGAGAGGACAAAGTACAAATGGCGACTTTCGCAGGTTTATGGGATGTGACAATCGATACGCCGATTGGAACAATCGCAGCCGTGTTCGACATATCCGAACAGGATGGCTCGATTAGCGGTGTCGGGCGTACCGACAAGGAGTCTGTCGACTTCTACGATGTGGTCGCCGACGGCGACCAGTTGACATGGTTGCAGGACGTGACGACACCAATGAAACTCACTTTGAAATTTGTCGTCACTGTAGATGGTGACACGATGAACGGAACATCGAAAGCCGGAATCTTTCCCTCCTCAAAGGTTCAGGGAAGTCGTACTTCATCGCTCTAGAGCGATCTCGCGCTGAAACCCTTTGCCCGACAAGTCTGCGAGCAGATCGTGAACCTCGATCGCGGCGCCTTCGTTCATCGTTACGGAGAGAAATATTGCTGACCCTTGAGCGCCGGCAGCAGCGCCCTCTCGATTGACGGTTTGGTGCGCCAACCGATCGCGCTAGGTCGATGGTTCTTGAAACTATTCAATTGCGGACTGGAGTATCCGTCGGTTCTTTTCTAGGTGTCGAATCAGCGACTCCATGTCTCGCGTGTGTCCCTCATTGCGAAGCTCAATGTACGGAAGACCACCTTCGGAAGCTCGTCCTTCGATTCCCGATCGAGAGATTTCCACGCGGTCTATAATCGCCTGAATTAAACCCATCCGGTCCTCGAAGCCGTAACTATCGAGAAGAAGCCGGAGTCGAGCGACCTGATCGACATTGGGATCGCTCCCGGTCTTCACCTCGCGTTCTGGTGGACTGAGTGGCACCCATTTGCCACGCAAGAAACGCGATCTCTTCTTGGATGGTTCCCGGACCCGCGCTCTCCCAGTCGACCATTCCTAGAAGATGATTACCTCGAAAGACAGCGTTGTACGGGGCGAAGTCATGATGACAAATGATCTCTCCTCGCGCCAGCGCTCGTGGTCGGTACTGCCAATGGACGACTTTGGAGGGAACGAAGTCCGCGACCGCGCGATGGTAGTCGGCAACGGTCTTTCCAACCTCGACCAACAACTCGTCGCTCCAGAGTGCACCGGGCCAGGGAGTCACGGTTGCCGACGTGTCGCCTTCGATATAACGCACGACTTCACGGCCCTGTTCGTCAAACCCCAGCGGCTCTGGGGCGAGGAGGAAGCCCCGGCTTCGGACGTGGGAGAGGAGTCGCTGCACGTCGTTGCTCCAGGGTTTTGATTCACGAAGAACCGTGTCGCCAGCACGCAAGACAATGGTGAGTCTTCCGCCAGGAAGTCGTTCTTCACGCGGATCCGACATGGGTTGTCAACGACCTCTCCTTTGGTCACCAAATACTGACTTGAGTCCTTATCGACGGTCGATTTATTCTATTTCTGGAGATGGTTGCCGGGCAGTTTTCTTAAGCGTAAGAACGCGTTCATGATCGTAAATCTGCCCGATGACACGCTTGTCTACACCCCGGGACGTCTTGGACTTATCCCGTCGGAGCGATTGTCTCAACCCGACTTCGCGGTGTATTTGGATGAGCGCTGGAACGACGACGCCGAAGTCACATGGCCTCACCGAATGATCGCGTGGTCCGACTTTGGAGTCCCTGAGAATGAGAGCGAGTTATTCGATGTCATCTTGGACATTCACGACCGAGCCAGATTAGGCGAAATCGTGGAGATTGCTTGTCATGGAGGACTGGGTAGAACGGGAACCGTCCTCGCATGTTTGGCTGTCTGCGCTGGCGTCCCATTTCGAGACGCCGTGGAATGGGTGCGTATCAATTATGACCAACGAGCGGTTGAAACGGAAGAGCAACGGCAGCTCGTCGAGGCGTTTGCGAATTCGCTTTGAGGTATTCGTCATTGTCTAGTTACGACTCTTGAATTCCAATGTTTGGTCAATTCCAGTGTCGACGTGAGACGGGGACGTCCGCTAGGAAGTTGATCTAAGGATCAATTGCGAGTCGAGGCCATTTCTGCCATACTTCGCGGATGATGGAGGGCGATGAGCTCGCTTCGATCTCGTTGTGACGTGATTTTTCGGGCATTCAGATTTGCATCGGTTTTGTGACGAAGAGGACAGAGCGAACACTTGTCGTACCACGCTGAAGCCCTGGATCTCTGGTAACTCGTGAGATCGTCATCGCCGCTGCGTTCACGTCACATTGTTAGGTCGAAGCGGGCTCGGTGGCTGCACCGATTGATGCTGCTGCTGAGTTCCCTGTCTTTCATAGTCGCGCTGATCGCCGTGGCTCCAAATGCCGAGGGCGCCACGACCGCGACGTTGCCGCCGTGTCCCGGTTTCAACGGGACTTCGACAGGTAGTACGTGTGTGTTGCCGTCGAGCGCCAACGGATGGACCCTCAGTGGACCGTCGACCTCTTTGGCAGTGAGTCCGTCATTGTGCCCGACGTGGTTTAAGAAAAGTCCCCAGTACAGCTCGAATGGAGGGCTGGCGTACTGGTGCTCCAAGGCGTTTACTTTCACGGTCAGCGGTTCTGGCACCACGCCGTATGCAGGAGGGGCAACGCCCGCATATTTCGGGCCCGGTCTGACCAACCAGGAGATGTTGCAGAGCGAAGCACCGCCGGGAACCGGGGGTGCCTTGGGGCATTGCAGTATCGATCCCACGACGCTCGACTGCGTGGGCACTTCGACCTACGGCCCGGTCTTCCTCGAAGGTCGTGTTGGTACCTACGGTGAGATCGTTTTCCAAACGGGCTCAGGCTTCGTGACGTCGTATTCTCAGTACCCACTGCAATTGGCAGTCATTCCTTACAGTTCGAAGTCATCGCCGGCGCCGGTCTCTCGCAAGAGTCCCCTCAGCGTCACCGTGGCGTTCATGAAGGATAAAAAGCCCCTGGTCCTCAGCGAGAAGGGTCAGCCCAGCCAGACGAACACCCTTCGCTTGGCCGACGACGATAAGGGCGAGATCGCCCAGGACGTCACCGTTGAAGTGACGCTCAAGAACACCTCTTCCAAGGTCCAAACGAATGTGAACGCGAATGGACTTCCGGCCTTCTCGTATTCGAACGCCGCCAACGCCCGCCAGAGTTTGCCCATCGCCATCACCGCAGGACCATTCTCGATGGCCACGGGGAAACCGGTCAAAGCCTCCTTGAAGCAACTCGGGCCCGGCGAGAGTGTGAGCGTCACCTATAGCGCGAACGTCGCCAACAACGGCGTGTTCGACTGCACCGTGCAGGTCCTTTCGACCCGGGAGGGTTCGAACGTGAACCTCGTCAGCCAGGGCGTGGGGACGATCACGGTGTTGCCGTCCGCGCTCTTGTGGCTGGCCTTGCAACCGAGCACCACGTCGCTCGTTCAGGCGGGCACCTCGATCGTGGTGAGCGGCAAGGTCACCAACCGCAGCCTCACCCAGTCCATTGACGTCGAGCCACTCATTCCGACGGTGACCGGGAACGCCGGTGTCGGCGCGCTCGTCGACCTCTTGAGCACGCCCAACTCTGACGGGACCATCAGCCCCTACGCGGGAGTCCTGAAACCGGGCGAGAGCGTCGACCTGATCCGAGTCGTGGGGACCGCACCTTTCCCCGGCACCCGAGCCCAGCTCACCTACGACCCCCAGGGCTCGGTGATCAACGCAACGGGGACCAAGACCACACTCACACCGACCCAGATCGGCATGTCGAAGGACACCTCACCGATCCTGATCCACATCTCGACCGCCGACCCGGCGGTGGCGACCAGTGACTCCCCATTGATCGACGGCTTCACGCAGGGGGCGATCGACGCCTCGGACGAACTATTCATCGAGACCCTCAGTTCTACCGCCAATCTGCTCGCGCACCCGATCGACTCGGCGTCGGCGATCCTCAAGGGCCTCGCCGGTTTCGCCGTGACCGGCGCCGAGACCGCGGGCCAGGCGGCCTACCTCGCGCTGTCACTGCACCTCTACCAGGTGGCCTACCTCGCGCTCACCCCGGCCGAGCGCACGACCTGGCAGCACCAGCTGGAGAGCGACCTCTTGAACAGCAACATCGGTCTGGCGAGCAACGCGGTCATCGGGGCCGCCGAGGGCTACGTGACGAAACTCTCGGCCGCGATCGCGTCCAACGACTACACCCGGGTCGGCTTCATCCTCGGCCACGACTCGACGACGGCGCTCGGCGCCACGGGTCAACTGGTACTGAGCGACCTGTTCTTCCAGAAGCTCGCCATCGGCTTCAAAGCGGCGGGCAGCGCCCTGGCCGCTTCAGCGACCGGCAAGGCCATCGCCGCGTCGGGGTCGGGGGAGCTCTTGAAGGCGGTGTCGCTCGAGAGTTCGATCAAGAAGTTCGCCGTGTCGCCGGTGACCGGCAAGCTGATCGAGGGAATCCCGGCGGGAACGGACCTGCTGGCGAACGGGGCGCGGCTGCTGATCGAGAAGTTCGGGATGACCCCGCGCCAGATCACCGAGCTGATCGCCTACTGCAAGCGTTCGAACATCATCATCGCGATCCGCAGTCGCAGCTCGCGCGCGGCTGAACTGATCGCGAAGGGTCTCGCGATTGGCAAGAACGAGATCATCAAGTTGAAGAACGTCAACTGGGTCGACACGCAGTTCCTGGGCTACTCCAAACACGACCTCAACACCATCGTCTGGGCCAAGCCCCTCACCAAGGCCGAGGTCGAGGCGAGCATCGTGGGCGCCGACGCCACGACGAGACAGATCGTGCTCGATCGCTGGCAGCTGCGCGTGGAGGAGTGGAACGACCCGAAGATCAAGTCCCTGATCAACACCTCGGACATCACCGGCAAGATCGACTGGAGCTTCAACGGCGCGAGCAACGGCGCGCCCGGCGCCAACAAGGTCGACGAGCGACTCTTCAAACTCCAAAAGTCGGCCAACCCGTCGAAGTACGGCGGCGCCACGCGCCCGTACTCCAAGGTTCTGGTCGGCTCCAAGCCTGGTCTCTTGGGCCGACTCGTCGCGGTCACCCAGGACGTCGACATGATGGCCATCCTTGGCCTCAATGGCAAGATACTCTCACCGGCCGAACGCACCGCCGCCTACATCCATCTCTCGGACGTGCTCGGCATCGAACACGGCGAGACGCCGAGCTTCATCAAGGACGGCGAGATCATGTTCCAGGCGAAGGCCAAGTACCTGGCCGACGTGATCCAAGGCGGCGAGCAGGTGGCCGTCTTCTCGCCCTACGGCTCCTCCGCGGGTTTCTTCGACCCCGCGCTCACAGTCTTTGACCAGTCGACGATGTCAGGGCGGGTGTTCTTCGACGGCGGCTACAACAATCCGTACTCCAAGACGCTCACCAGCATCCAGCTCAGTCTCGCCAACATGGCCAATTATCCGTGAATGGCGCTCATCCGCGATGGGCCGCCCGAACCTTGAGATTCACTGTTTTAAGATAGACAGGTGAGTAAATCGTTGCTACCTGATGGCGTCGATCCCCCCGTGGACAAGCACCGGTCGAAGGTCCGAGAAGGTCGTGAGCGTCGACGCACGGCTCGGCCCGTGTTCAGTGATGAGATAATGGCCGCGGCTCGTTTGCGCTCGAGAGGTATATGCGAGTGTTCCAATCAGAATTGCTGGCACTTCCGCCAGTGCAAGGCTCCGGCGGCCGCCTACATGGCCAAGCGTTCCGCCGCCGGTGTCGTATCGTGCGTTCTGTTCTGTCGAGAATGTGCCCGTACTGCGGGCGGACGCGAAGAGCGACTGTAACGCAGGAACAACGCGAACGCCATTTACGAGATCCAAAATCAGGCTGACCCGGGCGCGGTCGTCATTTTTCCACTTACGAAAGCAAATAAACCGAGCGGGTGAATCCTCACAAGCAATGTGCGACCTATACCGTCAACCGCCCCCGGCGGTTTCGATCTTGCGGTGATGAGTAGTTTGCTCTCGTGACGATTCTTCGTTCTCGTGCAGGAGAGAGACCCGAAACTTCTCACGAAGGCCCTCACCGACAGATAAGCCAGTGCTCATCACCGGCTCGATGGGGTGAACTGGTTGCAAGGGCGATGCATCTCACTGGAGTTACTGAAGGTCATAGTTCTGTTTCGCCGGCACCATCGAGGGCTCTATTGTTGACGGGTCAGAGGACCGTGAGCGCACCCGAGACCTCGCTGTCGCCCACAGAGCCACTCGAGCCGGTTCATATTCATGGTGTGAGCGACACGAGCACCCACCTCTGCTTGCCGGTCGAGCGGGCGAGTGTTGTCTGCGAGTTGGGTTGGGGCGAAGCCCACCCGTTTGGTGACTTCGGAACTGAGATCATGGTCTATGGACCTCGAGACGAAGAAGAACTCGAAATCGTTCTGTCGATCATCGAAGAGAGTTTGAATTTCGCGCGAGCTCTTAACTGAGGCCACCAAAGAATGATGCGTTTCTAAGGTTCCGGGTCAGGTTTGAGGGGAAAAGGCGAAAGTGAAATCTGGATAGTGAAAGTTCCAAATCGCCGGAAGATCTCTATCGTGCAACGAAAGCGAGTCCGCCTCCGGGCACGTATGTCGCACCGGTGATCGCAACGCGCGTAACTCTTCCAGTGTTTGAGTTCAAGGTTGCGAGATAGTTGGCTGGGAATTTGGGAGCGGGGCAGGTTGAAGGTGAACCATTTGCACCGCACGGGGTGACCGCGACAATTGGTTGATCAATCACGAACCGACCGGTCACCACGTCAACTGCATCACCGGTTGAATCGGTGGAGTACAGCGAACCAGACGTATCGGTTGGCCACGCCGTGTCGTCAACCGATTGGCTCAACGACAACACCCGCAAGCTTTGGTGTGCGGTCCCCGCTCCACTGACGTAGATCTGTTCTTTGTCACCTTGGCTGGTCAGCATAAAGTCGCCAGCAAACCGGGGACCTGGCGAGGGGACTATCTCACTGGAGTCGGGGTCAGTCAAGGCAAGTTTGGTCGATGTGAGGTACGTGCTGGTGCCTTTGTTGGCCACCGTCGCGGAACTCTCATCAAAGAAAAGTGGCGTAATCCTCGCCACCTTGGACGTCGCGTCGAGCTTCACTGAGTACCCGGCCGGATATGTTGGTTGCGGCGCGGCTGTTCCGGCGGTGCCGGGCGCCGACGCGCTGATCAAGATTTGACCGTTCTCGACAGAGATGGCATCAGTGCCACCCTCGTGCGGCAGCGACTCACTGTAGGAGTATCGAGTGACCGCACTGCTTGCAGGGGCACTCGGGCGAATGAGGTAGAGCGCCGAGTGGGCGTCCTCATTGACGGTGGCGAGGACGCCAAGGCCCGGATCCGCGGTGAGGCCGTCGGTCTTGCCACGGACGTCCCACTGGGCGACAACCTTGCCACCCAGCGTGAGTTCGACGACCGTACTGTCGAGATTGCCATCGGTGCTTGCTTCACCCTGCGCGCCGACACCATTTTGGAATCCCACGAACAGATCGTTGCCCCATCGACTGATGTCGTCTGGCCTACTCAGCGTTTCCGTATGGGTCGCCGTTGATCCGGTTGACGTATACGTATGGTGAAGTGACGTCCCTCGCAAGATCTGGGAGACGTGAAATGGCGCCTTGGTCGCCAAAGCGGAGACCGCCCCGACGAACCCATAGGCGCCCGTCGACGCGGCGATCGCGACGACAAGCAGTGCTCTGAAACTATGTAATCTCGATGACCGCATGGTGTATCTCTTCCGCTCGGGCAGTGAGAGGAACCCTATGTTCGACATATGAACCGAGAGTGACTGTTTTTCTGCACACTCGTGAACGAAAAGAAACAGTTCGATCGATTGTGCGAGGCTGGACTACATTAAACGTCCTCCTCAGCGATCAACTGAGACCTTCGCAATGGGTGGTGCGTGACTTGCTCGTCGTGTCTCGAGCGGCGAGGAGAGTTGGCATCAGGTCATCAAAACGTTCAAGCTGGATCAAAGAGCCTGACCCTTCGGATTACGTCAAGGGACCGATCCTTCCATCCGGTGCGGATCGTCGAACCAACGTAACAATTCCTCCACGTCAAACGGCTTGGTGAGGTAGCCGGAGGCCCCCATCTCCAAGATCCGTTGAATCTGCCCGGGACTGGCATCGGCACTCACGACCAAGGTGGGGATGTCCTTGGTGGTCACCTCTGCCTGCAATCGCCGCAGAACCTCCTCGCCCGACATATCAGGCAAGTGGAGGTCCAAGAGGATCAGGTCGGGCTGAGACGAGGCGATCAGATCAAGCCCGAGTCGACCTTGCATCGCGTGAATCAGTGTGACTTCTCGACGACGCGCGACAATCCGCTCCATTAATCGCACGTTGGCAAGGTTGTCCTCGATGTACACGACTCTCAACTTCGAATGACGAACCAGGGTGTTGGCAGTCGAACTCTCTGCGCCCGCCGGCGAACCTTGCTCATCGGGCGGCGGTCCTACGTCTTTGACCAGCGGCACCAGAACCGTGAAACTACTACCGACGCCAGCTGCTGATTCAACCTCGATGCGACCGCCCATCAACTGAATGAGTCCCTGCGACAACGCCAAACCGACACCGGTACCCTCCTCACCGGTGCTCTCTCGACCTAGTCGGTCAAATGGCGTGAACAATCGCTGCAACTCTTCAGGGCCGATTCCGATTCCGGTGTCAGAGACGGTGACGGCAAACTCGCCGTTGGGCCGAGGCGAGCAACTCAACCTGATCTCGCCATCGTTCCGGTTGTACTTGATCGCATTGGCCACGAGATTCAGCAGTACCTGCTTGAAGCGCTGTCGATCGGCCAGCACGTGCTCGTGACAAACGTCCCTTTCTGGCATGAGGACCGTCAGATTGCGCCCCGCGACCAAGGGCACGACGAGGTCCATGACCTCATCCAGTACGTCGGACACCAGTACGGATTCGGTGGACAGCGCCAGTTCGCCTGAGTCGATTCGCGAGATGTCCAAGACCTCATTGATCAGATCCAGCAGGTGCCGCCCGCCGCGGATGATCTGACGTACCGACTCATGCTGTTCTTCATTCAGTGCATCCATTCCCAGTAATTGCGCGAACCCCAGAATCGCGTTCATCGGTGTTCGTAACTCGTGGCTCATTCGCGACAGGAACTCGGTCTTGGCGGCGTTGGCCCGTACCGCCTCGGCCCGCGCGGAAATTTCGGCGCGTTGGGCGTCCTTCTGCGCCGTGATGTCGGTGACCACTACGGCGACGAGCGGGGGATCGCCCGCCGCGACCTCGACCTGCTGATACCGCGTCCATACCCAACGCACCTGGCCGTTCGAACGGATGATCCGGTACTCGACCTCGACACGCTCGGCGCGGCCGGCTTCTTCCATCGTCGTTCGGACGAATTCGATGTCGTCGGGATGGGTGAATGAAAGGAAGTGCGCGGGATCGGCGATTGCTTCTTCCGCGCTCAGCCCGAAGACGGTCTCCACGGCTGGGCTGATGTAGGTGTATCGGTATGGCGCTGTCGTTCGAAGGATGAAGACTTCGTCGATGTTGTTCACCAACTGACGAAACCGCTCCTCACTCTCTTGCAAGGCCCTACGCTTCACTACTTCGACCATAGGTCAAGGGCTACGCCGATCAACTGCTCAATGAATGGGCAACCCCACGCCCGAGATGTGAGAATCGCTTCGATGTACGTGACGTGGTTGGCGTCTAACTGCAGCATCAAACGTCTCATTTGGATTGAGATTTGGCACTATCACGACATCGCGTGAGGCCAATTCTCTCAAAAGTGACATGAAAATACGATGGTAAGGTCGATTGAGCGATCGAGCACGCGAAGAGGGAAACCGGAGTCATGTCGTTTCGTCTCCTCTTTGAGACCTTGGTTCATCCCAGGAAAGTCGTCCAGGACCTAGGCGACGCGCCGACACCGCAAGACGCAGCGGCGACGCTTCACGGATCACTGCAGATACGTCACGTCGACGCCGGTTCGTGTAACGGCTGTGAGCTTGAAGTCACGTCCGTCTTTGCACCGGTCTATGACGCGGAGAGATTTGGTGTGCGACTCGTCGCGTCGCCCCGTCACGCCGACGCCCTCTTGGTGACGGGACCGGTCACTAAGAACATGGCTGAACCGCTGCGAAAGACGCTCGAAGCCATGCCTGAGCCGCGACTCGTCATCTCGCTCGGTGACTGCGCGCACGATTGTGGGATCTTCAAAGGCGCCTACGGCGTCGAAGGATCGGTCAGCGACGTCGTGAACGTCGATGTCCATATCGCCGGCTGTCCGCCTCGTCCGGAAGTGATCGTCGAGGCGTTGAGGGGTCTGACCGGGCGGTGAACGAGGTTTACGTCGTCACAATTGGTCTGGCCGGTGTGATGGCCGCCATTCTCGGTGGCGCGCTCCCGGCGTCGAGCCGCGTGGGTGCGGCCGTGGCGCTGACGTGGGTCTCGTGCGGCGCAGGAATTGCGGCCGCGGTGGCGGTGCTCTCGAGTGGTCATGTCATTTCGCTGTCCACCAGCGCAATCCTGCCCCTCACGGGCGTCACGCTCGTGCTCAATCCGTTGGGCGCCCTCTTCGTCATCTCGATTTCGGTAGTGGCGTTGGCGTCGACGCTCTATTGGCTGGGCTACGCCAGTCACGGGCTCGCCACGCGAAATGCATCGTGCGCGTTGCCGCTATTCGTCACCAGCATGCTCTTCGTACCGTTCGCGGCCAGCGTGGCGACGTTCCTGGTGCTGTGGGAAATGATGGCGCTCGCCTCGTTGGTATTGGTGTTGACCGACCAGTCGAGACGCGAGGCCGCTCGAAGTGCCGCCCAGTGGTATGCCGTCATGACCCACGCCGGCGCGGCCGCCATACTCATCGCGCTCGTACTGCTCTCGGCTCACTCCGGCGGCCAGACCTTCGCCGACATCGAGGCCCACGCTCGGCATCTCTCGGGAGCGGTGCGCGGGACGATATTCGTGTTGGCCCTGCTCGGATTCGGGTCGAAGGCCGGGGCGGTGCCCTTGCACGTCTGGTTGCCCAAAGCGCACGCCGAAGCGCCGGGACCGGCGTCGGCGCTGATGTCGGGGGCCATGGTCAACCTCGGCATCTACGGAATCATCCTCGTGGGCAATGAACTCCTCGGGGGAGGTCCCGTCTGGTGGTGGTTACTCGTCAGCGTCCTCGGCGTGGTGTCGGCCCTCTACGGCGCCCTCTACGCGGCGACGAGTACGGACCTCAAGAGACTGCTCGCCTATTCGACGACCGACAACATGGGTCTAGTCCTGATCGCGCTCGGTGCGTCGGGACTCTTTGGCGCAGTGGGCCGTCCGACGACCGCCGCCATCGCGATGGTGGCCGCACTGTTGTTGCTGGTCAATCACTCCGTGTTTAAAGGAGCACTCTTCCTCGCCGCGGGCGCGGTGCAGGTCGCCACGGGGACGAGGGACTTGGACCGACTCGGAGGTTTGATGCGCCGGATGCCCGTGACGGGCGTCGTCTTCTTCGTCGGTGCGCTTTCGGTGGCGGCCCTTCCACCGTTCAACGGATTCGTCGGTGAATGGCTGCTCTTCCAGGGTCTCCTGCACGGACTGCCGACGTCCAATACATCGGTCGTCATCAGCGTGGCCGTCGCGGTCGCCGCCCTCGCGTTGACCGGGGGGCTCACGGTCGTGGCCTTCGTCAAGGCGACGGGGATCGGGTTTCTCGGACGAGGTCGCTCCGTCGAGGCGACCGAGGCACACGAGGCCGCAATCACGATGCGTCTGGGCGCCGCGGCCCTCGCCACGCTCTGTCTCGTGCTCGGTCTGGTGCCGATGCTCGTGCTACCGGCGATCGAGCGCGCGGCGGCGAGTGCGGGTCGCGCCAACGCCACCTCCGCGACGAGTGGCTGGATCTCACTGCACCTGATTGGTCTACGTGGTGTCCTGGCGCCGTCGCTGCTCGCCGGAGGACTGGCGATCGCGGTGTTGGTCGTGATCGTGATTCGCCGGCTCACGCACCGTCGGGGACACGCGTGGCCCGCCGTCAATCCGGTCGAACCGTGGGGGTCGGGTCGAAAGCTGCAGACCGCGCGCATGCAGTACACGGCGACGTCGTTCGCCGAACCGCTGCAGCGAGTCTTCGACGACGTCATCCGTCCCTCGCGCGACCTCGACGTCAGCCACTTCGTCGAATCGCGGTACTACATCGAGCGCATCGTCTTTCACACGTCGAATGACGACCTCATTGAGCGCCAGTTCTATCGACCATGCATCGCCGGCGTGCGGTGGTGGGGTCAACGCGCGCGTCGGCTCCAGAACGGCAGCGTGCATCGCTACCTCGCGTTCGGTTTCGTGGCGCTCGTGATCGTCTTGGTGGTGGTGGCGTGAACGAGTTCACCCACGTCGTGACGCAGGTTCTGGTCGCGGTCTTTCAAGTGGCGGCCGTCGCCGTTGGCGGTGCGCTCCTCCTGGGACTCATGCGCAAGGTTCGCAGTCGTCTCGAGGGCCGCGTCGGTGCGCCCATTCACCAGCCCCTGCTCGACCTGCGCAAGCTCTTCGCCAAACAACGCACGCGCCCGCAAGATTCGAGTTGGGTCTTCGGCGCCGGTCCGGTCGTACTCGTCGCGACGGTCGTCGCGGTCACGGCGGTGTCGCCGCTCGTGACGGCCCACCCACCGCTCGGGCAGAGTTCGGATTTCTTCGCGGTGGTGTTCGTACTGCTGCTCGGTTCGGTCCTGCTCGCGCTGAGTGCCCTCGATACCGGGACGGCGTTTGGCGGCATGGGTTCGAGCCGGTCCATGACCATCGGGGCACTCTGTGAGCCGGCATTGCTGGTGGCGATCCTGGCCATGGCGATCGCCGCTCGTACGTCGAACCTGCCCGCGCTCGTGCGTATCGGTCTAAACCATCCGGCGGTCATCGCGAGTCCGGCACGAATCCTGGCGCTGGCCTCGTTCCTGGTGGTGATCCTCGCCGAGAGCGGTCGGCTGCCGGTCGACAATCCCAGTACGCACCTCGAACTGACGATGATCCACGAGGCCATGGTCCTCGAGTACTCCGGCGCGGACTTGGGCCTGATCACCTTGGGCGAATCGATGCGCCTCGTGTTCTTATTGGGACTGTTCGTGAACCTGTTCGTGCCGTGGGGCGTGGCGAACCGGCCCGGGGCGTTGTTCTTCAGCGTGGGGCTGCTCGCGCTCATTGCCAAGGTCGCCGCCGTCGGCACCACGATCGCGGTCTTTGAAGTCTTCACGGCCAAGATGCGACTCTTTCGACTGCCGGAACTCTTGGCGGGCGGCTTCGTGCTGGCTCTGCTGGGTGCCGTGACCGCGGTGGTCGCGCGATGAACGGCGCCACGTACTCGAGCTTCCTCGAGATCGCGGCCGGGCTCGTGATCCTGTGTGCGTTCGTCACTTTGTGGCGACGATCGCTTCGAGCGATCGTGCGCACGTTAGCGGTCCAGGGGATGGCGCTCGGTGTCGTCGCCCTCGTGCTCGGAGTTCGCCGCCACGACGTCGTGCTCATCGTCGTGGGATGTCTGGTCGTCGTTGCCAAGGGATTCGCAATCCCGACACTCGTGAGGCGGGTTCTGGCGAACGAACCGCGGAGCCGCGAAACGTCACCGCTCGTGAACGTGCCGTCGTCACTGGTGGGTGCCGGTGCCCTCACGTTCCTCGCCTACGGCGCGACGCGCCCGGTCGTCGCGCTCGTGTCCACGAGTGCCGGACGGCTGATTCCGCTCGGACTCGCGACGATGCTCATTGGATTCTTCTCGATGGTCGTTCGCCGCAAGGCGGTGTCGCAGATCGTGGGCCTCTTGCTCGTCGACAACGGCATTGCGCTCGTCGCCTTCCTCGCCACGGCCGGCGTGCCGTTGTTGGTCGAGTTGGGCGCATCCCTCGACGTCCTCCTGGTGATCGTGGTGCTGCGCGTACTGGCGGTGCAGTTGTGGTCCAAGTTCGCGGTACTCGACCTCGATCAACTCCAGGAACTGCACGACTGATGCTCGCACTCGTACTCCTGCTCGTCCCGGCCGTGACCGGGTGTGTCGCGGCGGCGACCCCGTGGCGGCGCTGGGTCGGATGGCTGTGCACGGCGTCGTTAGGTTTCGTGCTCGTCACGGGCGTCGTGCTCGCCACACTCGTCGTCCACCGACCGGCACTCTCCGCGTTGTCTGGCGTCCTGCGCGTCGACGCCCTCAGCGCCTTCATGGTGATCGTCATTGGCGCGATCGGGCTCTTGGCCGTGTGCCAGTCCGTGCGCTACCTCGAACGCGAGGTCACCTCGGGTCGCTCGAGCGCGCGTCGCGCGACGCTGTATGCAGTCCTCGTCCAAGGCTTCATCACGGCCATGCTGCTCGCGGTCGTCGCGGGCAACGTGGGCGTCATGTGGGTGGCCGTCGACGCGACCACGATCATCACCACGTTCCTGGTCGGGTTCCGGCGCACGAGGGGAGCCCTCGAGGCGTCGTGGAAGTACGTCATCATCTGCTCGGTGGGTATCGCGCTCGCGTTCCTCGGCACCGTGCTCGTCTATCTCGCGGCGTTGCACGCCGGAGACGGTACGCGCGTCTCGCTCGAGTGGACCTCGCTCATGAGGGTCTCGCACCATCTCGACCCGGGGGTCATGCGCCTCGCGTTGGCGTTACTCGTGCTCGGCTACGGCACCAAGGTCGGCCTGGCTCCGATGCACAGCTGGCTGCCCGACGCGCACAGTCAGGCGCCGGCGCCGGTGTCGGCATTGATGTCGGGCGTGCTCTTGACCGTGGCGTTCTACGTGCTGCTGCGCTTCAAGGCCATCGCCGACGGCGCCCTGGGGGTGGGATTCTCTCGGATGCTGTTCGTCACTGCCGGCCTGCTCTCGCTGGCGGTCGCCGCGTCGCTGCTGTTAAGTCAACGTGACTACAAGCGCATGCTCGCGTATCACAGTGTCGAGCACATGGGCCTTATCGCCCTGGGCGCGGCCGCCGGTACGCCGCTCGCCATCGCCGCGGTGCTGCTGCACGTGCTCGGCCACGGGCTCGCGAAGGCCGTGCTGTTCCTCGCCTCCGGCGAGATCCTCCACGTCGAGGGCACGACCGAGATCGACCAGGTGAAGTCGTTGTTGGCGCGTCGTCCGGCCCTCGGCGGAATCTTCGCCTTCGGGCTGGTCGCCCTGCTCGGTCTGCCGCCCTTCAGCCTGTTCATCAGTGAGCTCAACATGCTGCGCGCTGAAGTGCACGTTGGTCTGGGATGGGTCGCCGCGCTCTCACTCGTGCTGATGGCGGTGATATTCGGGTCGGTGATGTCCCACGGACGACACATGCTCTTTGGCGCTCGACCCGACGGGGAGCCGGCCCACAAGAGTCCGACAATCGTCACCGTTCCCCTGATCGGCGCGCTGGTGGGTTGCGGCGCCATTGGTGTGCTCGCCTGGCCGCTCGACACTCTCTTGCGCGCGGCCGCGATGGTGGTCGTGAAATGACGACGCACGCGCTCAACATGATCCTCAGTGAGCGGCCACGTCGAGCGGCGCTCGAGTGCGAGAGCGCCGAGCTCGTCGAATCGGTCGGTCTATTGCTCGAAGGGGGATACCGTCTGGCGCTCGTCTCTGCGCGCCACGACGACGCCATCATCGAAGTCGTCTACCTGTTCGTCGACGGTCCACCCGACCAACGCATCGAACTGCGGGTGCTACTCGAGTCGCGCCGGCCGCGAATTCCTTCGATCGCTCACTTGAGTTACTCGGCCAGTCGATTCGAACGTGAGATGTACGACCTCTTCGGCGTCCAACCGGTTGGTCACCCCCAGCTTCGCCGACTCGTGCTGCACCAGCACTGGCCCCGCGGATGGCACCCCATGCGTCACGACGCGGGACCCCCACCCCCGATGAACCTCGACGCCGACGCCTTCCCCTTCGCGCAGGTCGAAGGCGCCGGGATCTACGAGATCCCGGTCGGCCCGGTGCACGCGGGCGTCATCGAGCCCGGGCACTTCCGCTTCTGGGTGCTGGGCGAGACCATCGTGCGAATGAAGGCCCGCCTCTGGTTCGTGCACAAGGGCATCGAGCGGCTCTTCGAGGGCCGGGACCTGGACTTCGCCTTGAACCTCGCGGAGAAGGTCTCGGGCGACAGCGCCGTCTGCCACGGCCTCGCGTTCGTCCAGGCCGTCGAAGAGGCCCTCGGTATCGAGGTCGGTCAGCGCGCGCGCGAACTGCGCGCGGTGCTGGTCGAACTCGAACGCCTATACAACCACGTCGCGGACGTGGGCGCGTTGTGCAACGACGTCGGCTTCGGTTTCGCGAATGCGCGCGCCCTGACGCTGCGCGAGCGCCTCTTGACGCTCAATGACTCGGTGACTGGTCATCGCCTCCTTCGCGGCGGGGTGCACTACCGCGGCGCGACCTTGCGAACCCTGCCAACCCGAGAGGAGCTCGAGGATATCGGGACGCAGTTCCACGAGTTGGTCGCTCTGGCGCGCTCCAACAGCATCGTGATGGACCGCTTCACGGGCACCGGGGTGCTCTCGATCGACCAAGTCCGTGACCTGGGCGTGCTCGGGGTCGTCGCGCGGGCCTCTGGCCTTAATGCCGACGCGCGTGTGACCCACCCGTTTGTTGAGTTGCCGGCCAGCTTTCACTCCGTGACGCGCGACGTCGGCGACGTGCTCTCGCGATTCGAAGTGCGCTGTGACGAGGTCGACGTGTCGCTTCGCCTGCTCGCGGACCTCATCGCGCGCGAGGGAACGCTCGACGTCCACGGGGATGGGCTCGAACTTCGTGAGGGCCACGGCACCGGCATCGTCGAGGGTTGGCGCGGAGCGGTCGTGCACCGCGTCGACTTCGGTCCCGACGGGGCGTTGCGCCGGGTCAAGATCGTCGATCCCTCGTTCTTCGCGTGGCCCGCGTTGCCCCTCGCGTTGAGTGACACCATCGTGCCGGACTTTCCGCTCGTCAACAAGAGCTTCAACCTCTCCTACGCGGGCAACGACCTGTAAGCACGAGCGAATGATTACGCGTCTGGTTGTCAAGCGGCTCGTGGTGTTAGGACGCACGTTCCTTCGCCGTCACTGTGGGGATGCAGTTGCGGATGCTGTGATGAGCAACGCACTCGTCGCGCGAACGGCGTGCGCAATCATTGTTCGCCACGTCCAGGCGCTGAGGTTTGTTGTTAACTCAGCATTCGCGAGCGTCGTGTTCTGCGGATGAGGCGCACCAACGTCGCGATCAACACCACGGTGAAGACGATGAAGAACGAGTCCGCGAGCAGCATCAACCAACCGTGACCGGCGTAGCGAACACTGGGCCCGTGGGGAACCCACCAGATGGGAGCGGCCCAAAAGACGACCGCCGCGAGGGCCGCCCACCATTCGCCGTGGATGGGTCGATCGGGAGCGAGGGCCAACAACGCGATCAAGAGGACGATCCAAATGAAGTGATGCGACCACGAGACGGGTGACGCCATCGACTCGGTTGCTTCGATGACGAGGAAGCCGAGGGGCGGCGATGACACCCAATAGGCACGAACCGCAGTCCCCAGTCCGACCGCGCTCACCACGGCAACGAGGGCGAACGTCGAGGACGCACTGAGCGTGTGACCGAGAAGGCGATCGGCGACACCGACGACTCCTTGATTTCCGACCCACGGAAGCCATCCCGCACTGTTCGGTCGCCACACGTCGTGCGTCCAATACGTCCACGAAGCGCTCGGCGTCAGAACTGCGGTCGCGGCTCCGGCCACGACGAACGTGCCGACGGCCCGTAGCCAGGAGCCTCGCTGACGGGTCAAGAGTAGATAGGGCACGAGAAGAAGTGGCGTGAGCTTGATCGCGGCGGCCAGGCCGACGAGGTAGCCACGCCGGCCCGGCCGGACCACGGTCATATCGGCAATGACCGCCAGCGCCAGGAGGATATTCACCTGTCCCAGGAGGAGCGTCTCTCGCACGGGGTCCAAAAGGCCGATGGGAGTGACCAGAAGCAGGGACCACCAGACGACGACACGTCGCTCGAGCGTGGGACACGTCACTCGAAAGCTGATGGCGAGGACACCGAACAAAGCGACGAGACTCAGCCAGGAAAAGAGGATCTGGTCGAGGCGAACGGGCATGTGCGAGAGGGGTGAGAACAAGAGTGCGGCGAACGGCGGGTACGTAAAGCCCAAGTGCGTGGGTGGATAGAGAACGCTGTAGAGATCGGATCGAAAGGCATGGGTGCCGCCCAGGAGATAGGTTCCGAGGTCGATCATTCGATGGACGGCGGCCAACACCGTGACACCGATCGTGCCGATCGTTACCGAGATGACCGGCCACACCCAGCCGTGTGAGCGTGCGACCGATTGGAGACGGTCCGCCCACTTCGTTTCTCGAGCCCCGCAAACGCAGTCCATCGATGGCGGTTGCCAATCGGACGGTGGGGGCGAGGCCATCGATGCGAACTGTACTCGGCAGGTTCGGCGAATCATCGTATGAAGGGTTTCCCCGCATTCTCTGTCTCCCCACCGAGATTGTGTGCGTCGGCCCTGAAATGAACGAACCTCGCACCCGCGATCAGTTGCACCGCGCTCCGGACGACGTCGCCTGACGTCGGGCCCACAACCCCTACTCAGGTAGCGCTTTGAACACTTGATCGTTGACGCTCCGAGCGCCAGCGAGCCACGGTTAGACGTTGTTATGCTTCGCTGATGAAATTCCGAGCGGCACTGATAATTCCGCTACTTACCGTGCTGTTTGCCGGTGCCGTACCTGCAGGGGCAAGTGGGGCTCCGAATTTTTCGGGCACCTGGAACACGACGTACTACTGCAAGGCGGGATGGTGCAAGGGCCAATCGTTTCCCTCCAATGGTGTGGTATTCGTCCAAGCAGAAGGTTCGTCGAAAGTGACGCTCCCGACGGGTGGATTGGTTGGTTACGTTTCGGGGCGAACGCTGACCGAAAAAGGAAACGACGGGGGCTACACCTTCACTGAGATCATCACGTTGTCGGCGAATGGCAACTCGTTCGAGGGACCCGACACCGATTCCAACGGCACCTCCGGTACCGACATCGGGACACGAGTCGGCGCCACGGCCTCGGTGTCCGTCGACGTGTCGATCGCGAGCGACCAAGGGAACATAGCGGTGGGCGCGAGCGTGCCCCTGACGGTGAAGGTCACGGCGGGGCCGGTTGATTTGACGGGCGTGAATCTCACTCTCGAACCGCTGGGAGTGGTGTCCAGTGTTCCTTCAACGCTGACCATCACTCCTACGGGTCGCGATGGTTTCGACCTCGCGTCTGGCGCGTCGAGAACGTTCACCTTCAAAGCCAAGTCGCTGAAGGCCGGCCCAGTGACGGTGAAGGCTTCCGTGAGCGCCAGCGCGAGCTCGGGTGGCGACGTGAACGCTTCGGCGACGACGAGCTACGTGGTCAAGGATGATTCCCACACGATCACAATGATCGGCTGGACGCGTCAAAGCAAAGTTGGCGATTTCGATCCGCTTCCCAAGGTGCTGAGTCCCGACGCGATCGCCGCTGGCGATACGGTTAATTTCTCCCTCGCCGGTTGGAATACCGACGGTGGACCAATCAAAGTCACGTGGGGCGACACATCAGTCGGTGACTTCACACCCGATACGGCGGGCCAAGCGCAGGGCGAATTCACGGTTGACAATTTTCCCATTCGCGGAACCGTGGACGATCCGAAGCCGTGCGGCGGAGTGCTCACGGCCACCCAAGGCGACAACACGACCAAGCTCGAGTTCAAGAGTGACGTCGCGGGTGCGATGCTCGTGATGGATAACACCAAGAGTTCCCTGAAGGCTGGCGACACGTACTGTGTCGGCGAGCGCCAGGTTCATCCGGCCGACTTCGAGGCGGGGAGCGGCGCGATCATCGGGGTCGGTTCTGAATTCAGCGATGTGCATTTTGATCTTAAAACGATCATTTTCGCCCCGGTCTTCATCGATGACAACGAGACGCAGATCCACGTCGCGGTCGCCAATGTGCTCAACCGGGGTCGCTTGTGCGTCGATCTTTCCGGTGGACGATGGGTGGTGATTAAGAACCCCGAGGCAGGAAAAATCAACACCGTGACCGACGCCGCGCCGTGTCTGCCCGCAGCAACCATGCCCGAGAGTCCGTTCATTCAAAATATTCGCGACGATATGTCCGATTCGCACTTGGCGGTGATGACCACTGCGGGATCGACGGGCGACAATTGGAACGGCCCCTTGATTTTCACCAGGGACTTCACGTTCAGAGATACGATCAAACTTTGTGACGGGACCCTCTACGGTGACCACAGTCTCGTTTTCGCAAAAGGTATCGAGAACCAGAATTATCCGTGCTTGCTGAGAGCGCAAGGGAACATCGAGATTATCGGCGCCATAAGCGCGATCCCGTCCGACATCGCTATTGCCGCCAACGGCGACACGATACTTTGGGGAACCGGAAAGTAGGAGATCCAGTGCGCGTCCCGAGTGAGTCGCCCTTCCTATCCTGTTGAGTTCTTCGCATCGGTCTCACGCTTCACCGGGCCTGAGTGACGATTTGTGAGTCGCCAGAACCTTGTCGAGGTTCGCGGGGCTGAGAGCACGGTGGGGGAGATCGGAGGCGGCGGGCCGCATTCCGGCGATCAGGAGGTCGAGGTGACGTCGCCACGCATCCGGAGCGACGGGAAGCGTCGCTTCGAGGACGCCCAGCAGGGAAAACATTGCGAGCGACAGATCGGTGTTGGTGAGGTCGCGGCGTATCAGGCCGTGTTTCTTGGCGTCGATAAGAAGTCGTGCGATGAGTTGACGGGCGGTCCTCACCATTTCATGATCAGTGTTCCAAAGTCGCCGCAGGTACCCCGCGTGCTCGGCTTGATAGGCACTCGACGCCTCCAAAAACCTTTCGAGTCCAGTGCCGTCGGCTGAGTTCAAGGCGTCGCGGGCCATTTGAATGGTCATACTGAGGATTTCGCGGATGAGGTCCTCGACGAGCGCTTCCTTGGTGGGAAAGCGCCGGTAGAGCGTACCGATGCCAACCCCGGCGACACGCGCAATCTCAGTGACACTGGCGTCCAAGCCCTGTTCGTTGAATACCTGTACGGCCGCGACAAGCAGTCGCTGGCGGTGCTGCTCGGCGTCTTTGCGCAGTGGTCGCTCAACCTTGGTGGCGCTGGTCATGGGCAAGTCACTCGGACTCGTCGCCGACGAGCGTGCCCCCGGCGACCATGCCCAGTTCGGCGTGCGGCATCGTGGCCTCGGTCATCGATGCGGGCGCGCGGAGCCTTCCGGGAACGAAGAAGGCCGCGATCGTCGCGGCGATGGCGGCGACGGTCAGCAACGCGAAGCCGTGGGTGTAACCGGACTCACGAGGGAGCGAACCCGCGTGCATGCCCGAGGTCACGATGCTGCTCATCACCGCGGCGCCGATCGAACCGCCAATCGTGCGGACGTTGGCGTTCATGCCGCTCGCGACGCCGGTCTGCTCGGGCGGAACCGCCACCACGACGAGGGCCGACATCGACGCGAAGGCGAGACCGAAGCCGATGCCTTCGACGACCATGGCGAGAAGGATCTGCCACTGGGCGGCGTGGGCGAAGGTGAGGAGGGCGAAGGTGACGATGCCCACGAGAAGTCCGGTGACGAGTACGGACTTGCTGCCAAAGCGCTTCGAGAGAGGTCCGGACAACATTCCAAACGCGAACATGAACACGCTCGACGGCAGCAGGATCAGTCCCGAGTGGGTGATACTGGCGCCGAAGCCGTAGCCCGCCGAAGTTGGGGTCTGCAGGAACTCGGGCAGGAACGCGAAGACCGCGTACATCCCCACGCCGAGCAGTAGTGCCACCAGGTTCGTCGTCCACACGGCGGGAATCCTCATCATGTTCATGTCGATCAAGGGATGTGCGGAACGTGTTTCGACGACGACCCACGTGACGGCGACGGCGATCGCGACAACCAAGAGTGCAATCACACTCGTCGATCCCCAGCCCCACGTTGGCGCCTCGCTGATGCCGAGTATCAGGGCCACGAGCCACGTCGAGAGCAGGACCACGCCCGGCCAACTGATCTTTCCGAGGGTGCGAACCTGCGACTCCGGAATGACGAGATGCGCGGCAACCACGGTCATGGTCATCACGAACATCGGAATCCAGAACAGCCAGTGGTAGTCGAGGGCGTCCACGATTGGTCCCGCCAGGACGATGCCGAGCCCGGCGCCCGCCGCGGCCAACGCCGCGATGACTCCGATAGCGCCCATCACCTTCTCCTTCGGGAACTCGTCGCGGATGAGACCGAAGGCCAAGGGCAGGACGCCACCGCCGACACCCTGGATGACTCGAGCCACGATCATCAAAGTGATCGAGCCCGCGACTGCGGCTAAGAGAGAACCGACAGTCAATGCCACCAGCGTGATGACGAGTAGTCGTTCCTTGCCGTGCATGTCGCCGAGTCGGCCCATGATGGGCGTGAAGATTGCCGCCGACAAGAGGTAGGCAGTGAGTACCCACGTGACGGAGTTCTGGGAGGTATGCAGTCCGGCTTGGATGGTGGGCAGCACCGGTATGACCAGTGACTGCAGTAACGCGTAGCCACCGACCGCGAGGGCCAAAACAGCGTACGTTGCCTGATACGGTCTCCGGGACTTTTCAACCGCCATCGCGTAGCTCTCCTGTGTAAGCGGAGTGAACGCTCCCAATATGGACACTATACGGTGAAACGGAGATGACGCTCCGCTTAGGACACGAGTGTTGTGACCCGTCCAACCCGCGTCTTCTCGATCTCAAATAGAAAATTGCTCCATCGGATTGACCGCAGCACGAACGTCGTCATGATTGTCCGTCCCGTTCGATCGCTGTTTGCTCGCGAGGGGAGACGTCGAGAACCCGGACGAAGCGAATCTGCGGAAAAATCCCGCAAGTTCAACGCGGCACTTCAGGGTTTCCCCGACGAGGAGTAACGAACTCTGGCCAGGGTCGTCGATACGATTTAGGAACGTAATCACTGGTATCGAAAGGGTGCACGATGACATCGGTCCCGGCCAAGCTGAACGCTGTCAAGAGCGGCGAGCGCCGTCGGTGGTACGTCCACTTGGTCCTACTTGTTTCACTGGCGGGTTCGTTACTTTCGCTCATCTATCTAAGCCGTAGCATCACCCTTCACGTGATTTTCGGCGTGGTGTTCATGGTGATGTTGCTCTTCCACTTCTTTCAGCGACGTCGCATCATTAAGTCACTTCTGAAGCGTTTCGTTGGCGTTCAGTCCCGCGCACGTGCCACAACGCGATTGGCCGTCTCGGACATAATTCTGGAACTACTCGTTCTCAACGTGCTGGTGTCGGGCATCGTCGACGCCGTCAATCACCAAGCGACGCAGTTTCCTTTGGCCTCGGGAATTGGACTACCAGCGGGCTTATCCCAGTGGCACAAGCTCGCTGCCATTATTTTCGTTGTGTACGCAACAGTTCACGTCATCCGGCGACGAAAACGGTTGCGCCGCTCGCATATTCAGTAGACCGAACTGTCAACGCCGAGTGACGCCGCTACTCGTGGGCGACCAGTGGCACGGCGAGGGGTCCCGACGTGAGAGCGGCCACCAAGTCGTATGCACCACTCTTCGTCACGGCAAGGAGCTGCATCTGACCGTCGAAGGAACTGAACGAAGTGTTACCGGGCTCGATCAGCGGCGCTTCGACAATCACGCCATTGAGGTCAATGGCGAGTTGACGGTGGAAGTACTCTGCGGCCACCTGGTCCCAGAGCTGGGATTCGTGGGGATTGAGACGGACGTTAATGATCCAACCACCCTCGATCGCCGCGTGGACGACCGTGGCCGACGCTACTTTCGACGAGAGCGTGACGAGCGTCGGACCGACCAGGTAGCGCTCGACCGCCGCGCCGCTGTCGTGTAGAGGCAGCAGCGGCAACAGCGCCGTGGTACTGGGCGAAGCGGCGTCCTGAGCTGGCGTCGTGGTCGCGAAGGCGGACAGCGCCGGGTCGGGTTCAGTCGCGGGCGTCGTGAATCCGCCCGCTGAGGAAGTGTCGTCCGGAGTCGTGGTGGGCGCCGCGTACTGCGGGCCCGAGCACGTCGTGGGTAGCGGGTTCGTGGAGAGCGGCCCGCTTTGGGCGCCCGCGTAGCACGTCACCGCGCGGACGAGAATTTGCGGTGATGAGGTGAGGAGCGAGGTGGGGCTGGCGAGGTCGCTCGGTCCGTTGGTGACAATTAAGGCTCCGTGTTCAACCTTCACGGCGGCGTTCGAGAATCCAACCGCGTGCAGCCGCGCGGTCATTACCCGCTGGTCTGCGGTCAGTTGTATGGATTCGATCGAACCGGTTGCATTCGGATAGAGCGTCACGGCGAAGGCGGAGTTGGATGCCAGGCCCGCGAGAAGCGCAATGACACTCACCGCGATGGCGAGCGCGCCGCCACCCATCGTCGTAAGACGAGTGCGCAGACGATGCTGGTGAAGACGCCGGTGCAGGGTGTGGGGTGAAGGCGCAACGCCAACGGGGACCGACGCGAGGGCTCGGTCGAAGAGGTCCTGAATCTGGTCAGTCGGTGTCATTGGGGGCGCCTTTCGTTAGGAGTGATGCGCTGGCGAGGGCGGCGTGCAGGGTGGCCTTGACGGTCCCTTCGGCACAGCCCATCACCACGGCGATCTCGGGGATGGTGAGTTGAGTGATGTAGCGCAAGAGCAGCGCCTCGCGCTGGCGCTCGGAGACACCATCGAGAAGCGTGGTGATCATCATCCGGTCTTCAACTCGAGCTTCTCCCGATTGGTGAGTGGGGGTTTGGATGAGAAGCGGCTGCTTGGCAGCTTGGCGAACCCGACGACGATGGAGGTCGCGGCCCTTGTTGAGAGCCACGATCATTGTCCAACCTTCCGGATGGTCGAGCAGCGAGACCTTGGGCCATCTGCGCAGCGTCTGGAAGAAGGCCTCTTGTGCGATCTCCTCAGCGAGCGCCGGATCGCGAAAGGTGAGCGCCATCGACCGACGCACGCGCTCGTAACTCGCCGAATAGTAGGTGTCGAAGTCCATCAACGGGGCAGCTCCATTCGGCTCTTCGGCGAGGTGTTCAATAGTTAGACGATCTTCAAAGCCAAATCGTTTACTCGAACTTTGCACTATTTTGACGCCCTTCGCACCTCATTGAGAGGGTCGGTGCAAGTTTTCAGTCCGCCGTACAACAGTCCTCGAACTGTTGGAGTTTGCACGATCAGCAATTCCAAAGGCTGAACGAGATCACCGCATAGTCCCGTCGAACAAGGGGAGGACTGATGACGTCAGCTGGTAAAGGGCTCTTTGCGAAAACTCAGGATATTGATGGCCCGCTTTCACGACTTCTGCTGATCATGACCATCGTGACGGGTCTCGTCGACGCGTTTGCGTATTTGGTCCTGGGACATGTCTTCGTTGCCAATATGACGGGAAACGATGTCTTTTTCGGCTTCGCGTTGGCGGGCGCGCATGGGTTTTCCATTGCGGCGTCACTTGTCGCCATCGCCGCGTTCTTGTTTGGAGCCGCCGGAGGAGGAAAACTTAGTTCACTGTTCGCCAGCGACCGAGGTCGACTGCTTTCGATATCTTCAATGTTTCAATCGGTTTTGTTCGCAATTGGGATTGCCCCGGCCGCGTCCATCAGTGGTCCCACCGGTCGGACATTCGTTACGCCCTTATATGTTGTCTCGGCGCAGCCATGGGTTTGCAAAACGCCGTGGCTCGTCGGATCGCGGTGCCGGATTTGACGACCACCGTCCTCACGCTGACTCTCACCGGCATCGCGTCGGACCACGAAGCGCCCGGGGGACCAGGAAGGAAAATTGGCCGGCGTTCGGCCGCAGTGACGCGCATGTTCGCCGCGGGACTATTGGGGGCAGTTCTTGTGCTCCACGCCTCTATCGTCGACCCTCTGATCATTGCGTTCGTCGCCACACTGTTCGTCGCCGTCACAACGGCAGTATTGGGGAAACATGGTGCGGTATGGACTAAACCTCGGAAGCCGTAATTCATTGCGAAACGAGCGTCGACTAGCAGCGGCCCTCGTGCCACGAGTCGCCTGCGCTCGTCCTTCAATGAAAGTGATATGCCGTCATACTGTAAATGCATATTGAATTGACGTTCGGATGAGAGGTGGTGGCCGTGGCGGATTCGTCGATGCGGAGAATTTGTGTGACGGGAGCGAGTGGGAAGGCCGGACGTTCCGTGGTTCGCGACCTGCTCGCACACGGTTACGACGTCGTGGCAACTGACATTTCGTCGTCAAGAAACGACGTGGAGAACGGTGCCGTCCGTGCGGACTTGACCGACTACGGTCAAGCGCTCCAAGTCCTGAAGGGCGTCGACGCGGTGATTCACCTCGCCAACATTCCGGCGCCAGGAATCTACACTTCGGCGGTCACGTTCAACACGAATATGGTCATGAACTTCAACGTGTTTCACGCCGCCACCAGTTGCGGCCTGAGCCGCGTGGTGTGGGCATCAAGTGAAACGACCCTCGGTCTGCCGTTCACTGAAGGCGATGGACTGGCGCCTCGCTACGCACCGGTCGACGAGGACCACTACCCCGTGCCGACCTCGACGTACGCACTCTCGAAGGTCGCGAGCGAGACAATCGCGGGACACCTTGCGCAGTGGTCGGGGATTCCGTTCGTCGCGCTGCGCTTTTCCAACATCATGGATCCAGAGGACTACTCCGCGTTTCCGTCGATGTGGTCCAATCCGCACGCACGCAAGTGGAACCTGTGGGGTTACGTGGACGGTCGTGACGTCGCGGCCTCGTGCCGTCTTTCCCTCACGGCGCCATTGGAGGCGGGAAATCCGGGCCTGATCATTGCGGCGGCGGACACGGTCATGAACCGCCCGTCGGCGGCGCTCTTTCGCGAGGTGTTCCCCGGAGTTCCGTTCACTCGCGAATTGGGAGAGTTTGAGACCTTGCTCGCCATTGACCGCGCTCGAGAAATGATTGGCTATGAACCACGTCACTCTTGGCGCGATCACATTTCAGAGCCTTGACTCGAGTGTGGTGTCGACACCAACGCGGACGCTGTCGGCGAGACATTACTGACATCGTGTGGAAGTATGTGGCGATGATTGACCATGGATCGCCCGGCGTTCGTCGAACGTCGAAGACGTTACGTACCTTCGCCAATGTATGACGAAGGTCACCGGTCAATCTGACGGCACCGAGAGAAATGCTCCTTCGAGCGCCGTCACTCGTCGCCACCTGCTGCGCTGGATCGCGGGAAGTGTTGGCGTCGTCGTCGTTGCTGGCGCCACGGGCCTGGAACTCGTCAGTCACGGGATCCTTCCCGGGGGACAGTTGCTTGACGAGATCGACGGCGCCTGTTCGTTGCCTGCGCCGAGGTTATCCTTCGACGCCGTGGGCCCGAGCGAGTCGGGAAGCTTCTACTCAAGCGCGCGCCAACGTCACGTGGGTTACATGATCGCCTATCCACCGGCGCATCGACTCGGCGACTCGCTGCCTCTCATCGTGATGCTCCACGGCTACGGCCAGAATCATGCAAACGCCCTCGTCGGAATGACGTCAGCCCAGGCGTTGGCGCTTCGAGTGAATGGCGAAGCGCTCACGCCGATGGCGATGGTGACGGTTGACGGTGGCAACGGGTACTGGAATCCCCATCCGGGCGATGACCCGATGGCCATGGTCGTCGACGAACTCATCCCTTTCTGTCAGCGCAAGGGCCTCGGCGTCGTTCCGAAGAAGATCGGGCTGATGGGGATATCGATGGGCGGCTACGGCGCGCTCGCGATCGCCGAACGATTCCCGGGTCTCGTCGCAGCCGTTGCAGCAATCAGCCCCGCCGTTTGGACTTCATATTCGCAAGCCCACGCCGCGAACAGCGGCGCGTTCACATCAGCGTCAACGTTCAACAAAGGTGATGTGATCGCCCACGCGAGTTCCTTGCAGGGCATTGCGGTGAGGGTCGCGTCGGGCGTCGACGATCCGTTCCACCCGGGGGTCGAGCAATTGGTGCGCGCTCTTCGGTCAAGGAGCACGGAAGTTTTCTCCGCGGGTTGTCACACCGATTCGTTCTTTTTAGAGCAAGAGCCGCCGTCGATTGCATTTCATTCTCACCACTTGCGTTGACGGAAGCTCAAACTTCGATCGATGTTCCGCCGATTAGTTGCGACCACAACTCTCTTTGACCGGTGCTAAATGTTTCAACGAGGGTCCGTTGGCTCCGACGAACATTCGAGCGATCGCCGGACGTTCGTCACCCACGACCGCGAGGTTGTTTGAGGACAAGTCTCCTTGGAGTGACCATTGAAGGAAACGGATAGTCACCGCCGCCGCCACGCCAAAGGCCGCAGCGTCCGCACCGTCGAATGGAGGGAGATGATGCGCCGAGAGAAGTTCCAGGAGCCATTTGTTCGGTTGGTGAATGGCGTCGTACAGTTGCACACCAGAACGAACGGGATTGCACTGGTCGGCCAAACTCTGCACGACTAAGAGATCGGGTCGACTGGCTTCGTCGGCGTAGGACTGGGCGGTGTCTTCGGAGCCGGACAAGATGATCACCGATTTGTACGAGACGCCCGTGCGCAGAGTGGCGTAATTCTCGCCTTGGGGGTCGAGACCGTGATCGTAGGCGAGCATCCCCACCGCTTCGGCACCATCGGAGTGACCGGCGAGCGCGATCTGCGATGGATCCACCAGGCCGTTGACGATCGGACAGATCGATGATTCCTCGTTCGAAGCTTGGAGGACTTCTTTGGTGACAAAGACGAGATCACCTGGCTCGTTCGCGAGATCACCTTCGGTATTCGCGCCGTGCTGAGCCGCGACCTCGAACGCACTCTCGTCCGGAAAGATCGGCGCCACGACGACGAACCCGGCTCGCGTCCACGCGTCCAACAGGGCCGCGTAGGTATCGGGTGTCACGTCGTAGCCGTGGGCGAAGACGACCATCGGGTAGCCACCACTTTGGGCGAGCGGTGGCGCACCGTTCACCTGCGCCGGTTCGTCGGCGTGCTCTTGGGTCGGGTACCTGATTTCGGTCACCAAGGTGCGGCTGGATGACAGGATCCGGATCGGCCTCGACGAATAGTTGAGCACCGAGCGTGAGTGATCGACGAAGGTACAACGAGCGACCCCCACGCCGAAGAGCTGCGATGGAATTGCTCGACTGCGGAGGCCCGTGTCGGCACCGACGGGAGTGACGAGGACCGCCGCAAGGATCAGCGCCACTGGAATTGGCAACACCAACCAACGCGAGAAGTTGCCACGGTGTCGAAATTCGAAAACTCGACTGCATGAGGTCGAACTCATCGATTTCGACCTCGTGTCATACTCGCATCAATGTTGGATTTGTGAGTGGGTGGGTCAAACACCATTGTTCCTGCTCTTTTGCGATCCACGATTCATCGCGGCCTGTCCATTTGCTCTTGAAATGATCTCAATTGGCACTCCAGCCGTACTATCTGTTGATGAGAGCGCGAGGCAGTTACGACGACGAAACCTCCGACGAGTCTCTTCTCTCGGGCGTGGCCGTTGGCGACGACCGCGCAGTCCTCGCTTTCGTTCGACGTTATCAACGTCGACTCTTCGGATTGGCGCTAGGCATCGTCGGCGACCCCGGTATGGCCGAAGACGTCGCTCAGGAAGCGTTCATACGAATCCTGCGTCACGCCGCGGTCTATGACGTTCGGCGCGGATCGGTCGCCACGTGGACGCTCACGATCACCCGCAATCTCGCCATCGACGCGCTGCGGGTTCGACGAGGTATTCCCACGGCCCTAGAGGATCGGGTCTTCCTCTCACTCGTCAGCGACGAACGTACTCCCGATGACGTCGCGGCGATGTCGGAATCGGTGACCCAAGCGCGCTCCGCTCTGGCCACGTTGCCGATTGAACAACGCCGCGCCATCGTACTGGCCGTGATGTACGGCAGGACGGTCGCCGAGGTCGCGACACTCGAGACCATTCCACTCGGTACGGCGAAGAGCCGAATTCGATTGGGACTGGCCAAACTTCGCGACGCCGGCGCGATGATGGAGAGCCCATGAGCCGCGTCCCAGAGAGATCAAAAGAGTGCGACGCGATCAGCGACGACCTGATCGAGTTCGCCCTCGGAACCCTTACCGGTCGAAGCCGGTCAATGGTGCTCGATCACCTCGAGACGTGTGCGCATTGCAACGCGGAGTCCGAATCTCTGGCCGACGTCGCCGACACTCTGTTGTGGCTCGCCCCCCAAGCCGAACCGCCGTTGGGATTCGAGACGCGCGTCATCGAGAGGTTTCGGGGCAGTGACGCTGAGCGTCGAGTCGTTCGACGCCGACGGGTGAGCGTGTTCGCCGTGGCCGCGATGTTGGTGGCGGTGCTCGGCGTTGGCGTTGGTGCCGTGGCGACGTCGCAGGGCGATGCCAATCACCCCACGGCAACGCAGCGACCTTCGACGGGCCGTCTGACGTTGGACGGACACGTCTTGGGCGAGGTCACCATCTCGTCGGGCAATCCCTCGTGGATGATCATGGACGTCGATGCTGGGAAGTTGTCGGGTCTCGTGTGGTGTGAAGTTACCTTCACGAATGGCCGGAGCGAGACGGTCGGGAAGTTCACGATCTCCCACGACTACGGTTCCTGGGTCGCTCCCATTAAAGCGTCGGGGAGCGACGTACGTTCCGCGCGCATAGTGAACAAAAACGGCACCGTGCTGGCACAGGCCACGTTCACGACGTAATCGACGTGGATGACAGATGTATTCCGTCGGCGATAGAGGCTTGGAACTGAGTAATGCGCGAGTGATCCGCCCGAGCAACTCGCCCGTAGTACTGAGCAAGAAATTAGGAACGGCCGATTGCATTATTTCGTCGATCGACGTTCAAGCATTACGCATCATCAACCGCAAATCGACACCCGAATTCACGAGGAGACGTACGAAATGACACAGGCAACGAACCACTTCAAATCGCTCACGAACGCCAAGGCACGAATCGCGGCGACGTTCCTCATCGTCGCGGGTCTGGCGACCACGCTCGGCGCGACGGGCGCATCGGGTGCCGAGCACAGCCACGCGAAGAGCGTTGTCATCTCGACCTTCAAGAGCGCCAAAGTGGGCACGATTCTCGCTGACGGCAAGACGCTTTACACCCTCAAGCCGAACGCGACGAAGTGCGCCGCCACGTGCCAAAAGTTTTGGATCGAAGTCCTTTTGCCCAAGGGTGTGACGCACGCCACGGCCGGCGCCGGGGTCAGTGCCGCCAAACTAGGGACGCTCAGCGTCACTGGTGGTCTTCAGGTCACCTACGGCGGCAAGGCCCTCTTTTGGTTCTCCCAGGACAAGTCGCTCGGACAGGTCAAGGGTAACGTCACCGACAGCTGGGGCAAGTGGGTCGACGTGGTGTTGGTGAAGCCGGCGGGTAAGCCCACGACCACCACGACGGTAAGTGGCGGCGGCGGTGGGGTCGGGTTCTAGAGCGTAGAAAGTACACGAGGGGGTCATCATGTCGTCCGTCATCATCTCGCCACAAGATGCGACTGAGGTCGCTCTGGAGCCCACGTCGCGAATCGATGTGGGCGTGGCGCGGCGAGCGTTCTCGTCACGCGTCTATCTACCGGCGCTCTCCATCGTCGCGGTCGCGGTGGTACTCCTTGCCATTGGACTGTCGAGCCGGTGGGGAGGAACGAGCTTCGCCGCGTCAATGACGAACCTGCGTGTGATCATCGTCGGACCGGTGACCGTGGGCATCCTCTTTTTGTTTTTGGTCATCGAGCGTTTGCGTCCAGCGCAGCGTCGGCGATTCTTCGCTCGTGGCTATCGACAAGACGTCCTGTACACGGTGTTGAACGCGACGTTGGTGGTTCCCCTCGTCGTCGCACTCTCGCTCTCGTTCGCCGAGGTGGTCAGTAAGTCACTTCCGTGGATCATCGTGCCGCACTACGAGTTCCTCCCGGGCTGGCTCGTGATTACCTTCATCTTCGTGGCCATGGATGCGTGCAATTGGAGTGCGCATCTGGCGAACCACAAGGTTCGGATGCTGTGGCGATTCCACGAACTGCATCACTCACAAGAGGACATGAGCGTGCTTACGGTCTTTCGCACGCACCCCTTGATTCACGTGTCGTATCTGATCACGTTGATCCCGGGCATAGTCCTCATCGCCAACGGCGGGGTCACTACAACACTTTTGGTCGCCTACGCCGCGGTCGTGGCGTTCGAGCATTCCAATACGAACCTGAGTTTCGGTCCCCTGAATCGAGTGTTTTGCAGTCCGAACTATCACCGCATTCACCACCGCGTCGAAGGACGCCAGGACGTGAATCTGGGCTTCGCCCTCACCATCTGGGATCAACTCTCGGGGCGTGCGGTGTTTCCGACGAACGAGACGATTCGAATTGACACCGGCCTGCCGGGTCGTCCTCTCGCCGTTGAACAGAGCGCGCCACGCGCTCGTCATTTCTCGGTGCTCGCCGCTCAGCTCCTCGGACCGTTTCGACCGCTGAACGAGCGTGTCGACGTCGCTGAGGATTGCTCGGAGTTACTCAGGTGTCGGGACGTCGCGGCGAGTGCCGCCGCGCATTCGGGGAGTGGTACTTCTGACCTCTTCGACGAGACCGCCTTCAATCGAGGAACTCGGTGACGATACAGACGTCAAAGGACGTCGCGTCGCGACGCGTTCGCGCACTCTTGTCGATAATTTTCACGACTCGTCCCGGTGCGCGTTCCAGCGACCTCGCCCTCGCTGGGGTGCGTATTGCTCTCGCGTGGATCTTCGCCTACTACGGTGCCGGGAAACTCTTCGGAGCATTCAACGGCCCGGGACTTCACAACACCGCTCTGTTCTTCTCGAACACCGCGCATCTTCATCCGGGAGGATTCTTCGCGGTTCTCGGTGGCGTGATCGAATTCGGCGGGGCGATCGCCATGGCACTTGGTCTCGGCTCACGCTTCGCCGGCCTCGCCCTGTTCGGTGACCAGGTGATGGCGATGATCACGGTGACGTGGGTCAATGGAATTAACTCGGAGTCCTTGACACCGGGTTATGAGTTCAACCTCGCGCTCGCCGTAATGGCCCTCGTGATCGTCTTCCTCGGTCCGGGACGAGTCAGTATCGACGCCCTCATCGAGCGGCGACTCAATCGATCAGGACTGTTGACCGTTCGATGACAAGGGAAGCCGGATCGCGACCCGTCTTCATCGCGCCGGCGTTGGATCAAGACGAGCGGCGTCGAACGAAGAGTGAGCGACCCTCGTGGAGAAGGTCGTCTCGATCCGTTCTCGTTCTACGGATCACGGCGAATCTCGTCGCGGCCTTCGGCGCGGCGCTGTTCGCGCGCGCGGGCCTCGCGTACTACCTGCGCACACATTCGCTGATTGGCGGCGCGTTCTTCGCCGAAGAGATGTGGATCGTCGTCGCGTACCTGGTGCGGCGACCGGCGCGAGTGGTGAGCCAGCGTCCGCTCGACTGGATCCTCGCCTTTGGCGGCACGTTCGGCGGTGTCCTACTGCGTCCCGACGGCGCTCATCCGCATTGGGGGCTGGGCGCGGGATTCGACCTTCAGATGATAGGTCTGGTCATCTGCGTGGCGTCCTTCTGCGCACTCGGCCGCTCCTTCGGTTTTGCCGCCGCGGATCGTGGTTTGGTGCAACGCGGTCCGTATTCCTTCATTCGACACCCGATCTACGCCTCCTACTTCTTTCTTCAGATCGGCTATCTCCTTCAGAGTCTTTCAGTGCGTAACGCGCTCGTCGTGGCGTTCATCTGCAGTTGCAACATCGCTCGAGCCGTCGTCGAAGAGCGACTGCTCGTGTCCAGCAGTCGCTACAGCGAGTACCGAGCTCGCGTCCCTTGGCGGCTCGTGCCGTACCTTTGGTGACCGCGCCGTAGCCGCCAGCCGTCCGAGGGCCGTACTCGAGCGCGCATCGTCGGTGACAATTTCCCAGACGCGTCCTGGCGCGTCACTGACAACCGCTTCGTCTCGCCATCACGTGAGGTATACGGCGTCACCCCCGTATTGGGTCTCTCGTCCGAATCTCCGACGTCGCCACGACGAGAGCGGTTGAGGTCCGGGCCGCGCAGTGACCAGGTGGTGGCGACCAACCGCTGGGGCAGACGAGAAATATGTCGTCTAGCCAGCTCGGGTGGCTTCAAGGCCCCGAAGGTCATCGTCCTCATCGAAGAAGACTTTGACGTCGTCGAATCCGAGTCTCACCAAATCATCCTGAAGCATCTCAGCTTGTTGTCCACCCACTTCGACGAACACTGAGCCCCTGGACCGCAAAAAGCGCTGCCCTCCTTCGAAGACCCGGCGAAGGACATCGAGGCCGTCGGGTCCGCCGTCGTAGGACAAGGGTGACTCGAATTCGAGTGTGTCGCGCGACAAGAAGGGCATGCTCTTCGTCGGAACGTAGGGAACGACGCCAATGATCACGTCGACGCGGCCCTCGAGATCGAGCGACAGTGGCGCGAAGAGGTCACCACACAGAGCTTCGACGCCATTGGACCTCGCGCACGACACCGCTCGTTCATCGATATCAGTACCGATGACGCGCGCATCGGGCTTTTCGGCGAGAAGAGTTCTCGCTATCGCGCCGGTTCCAGTACACAGATCAATGGCGATACCACGCGGCGGCAGTCGCGTCGCGGCTCGTCGCGCGAGTGGCTGGCTTTGCCAGCGCGGCACGTAAACCCCGGAATCCACACGGATGTTCATCCCACAGAAAGTGGCGATCCCAGTGATCCAGCGGAGTGGCTCGCCTCGCAAACGTCGTGTGAGGCGCGACTCCAAATCGACGGGGTCCCCGTTCGAACATTGGAGTAGTTCCCACGCCTCTTCGTCGGCCGCCAGGAATCCAGCGGCGCGCAGCCGCTCCCTGACGGAATCGAAATCGCTCAATGCCGACTCAATATCGCGTCACTCGCTGCGTGAGCACACGCACACTCATGCCGTGGACGCATTGTCTTCGAGTTCGACTTCGAGCGCGCGCGGATCTATCCCCACGCCAACGAGCGCACTGCTCTTATACGCGGCGAGGGCAAATCGAAGTACGTCGAGTGCTTGGTCCGCGCTCCACATGAGTGGGCCGTTGCCGTTTCGCAGCGTCTGGAGCCAATGGCGTCCCGAGTCGCGAAAGCTACTCGCCCAATCGTCGTCCAGAGCGTGAAAGGACCGCATCTCGCCGTCGAGATAGATCTCGTAACTCGGCTCCTGGATTCCTCGACCGGTACAGCGATTCACCCGGGCGAAGCCTCGGCGTCCCGTGACCTCCCAGCGCTCATCGTTCGTGTAGTAATCCGAACGGAGGTACATGTCAACGGCCAACGTGATGTCCCACACGCCGCGAACTCCGTTTTCGTGCTCCCAGATCATGGTGGTGGGCGCGTCCACTTCGATGCCGGGAATGATCTGCGTCGATCCGATCCAGGCGCGCACCTCCTTGACCGGCCCGAAGAGCCACAGGGCCGTGGAGAGTTTGTGCCAGCCGTCGTCGAAGAGGAGCTGACCGCGACCGACGCGGGCCTGCTCGAATCGCCACTCGTACGAATCACCCGGGACGTCCCAGCCGCCGCGTCCGCTCGCCACCATCTTCATGTGATAGCCGCTGACCGGTCCGAGGACACCCGAATCGACGGTCTGTTTCAACTTGATCAGGGGCTCATAGAAGAGGTAGTTCTCCATCACCCGCAGTTGAAGACCCTGTCGGCGGGCCTCCTCGGCCATCCTCGTCGCGTTCGCGAGTTCGTTGGCGAAGGGCTTTTGGAGGTTGACGTGCCAGCCTCGGGCCAAACAGGCCATGACGATCTCTTCGTTGTGCGTCGTCGGGAGCAACAACTCAGCGGCGTCGATCTCGGTGTCGCTCGCGATCAGTTCATCCACCGAGGCGAAGGCCCGAGCGCCAGGCCATTCGACCTGGCGCCGCGTGCGGCGTTGCTCACTGGGATCCACGATCGCCACGACCTCGGCGTCGGGATTGTCGACGTAGGCGAGAATGTTCAGGTCGAAGACGCGCCCGAGACCGATGATGGCGCTGCGCACGCGACGCTCAATCGGTGGGAAGGCATCGATCGAGTCGCGAGGGGCCATGGCAAATCGTAGTTGTTCAGATTTTTGGAGTCGTCCATCAGGTGGTGTGCGATTCTTCAAGAGTTTTCATCGTCGGTAGTGTGAACTCGTGACCGACGAGAGAGCGCCGTCGCGGAGTCGTCGAACCTTTTGGATGATCGTTCGCTACGCCGTCGGGGTCGGTCTCGGCGTCATCATCTTGTCGTTGCTCGTTGGCCAGCGAGGTGAGTTCACCGGGGCGCTGCATCATTTGGACCACCTCAACTACGCCTGGGAATCGGGCGCGGTGCTCGCCGAAGTGTTCTCGATCGTGGGCTACGGCTTCCTCCAACAAAAGGTGCTGCGCTGGAGTGGCGCGGAAATCTCCCTGAGGTCCCTCACACTCGTCTCGCTCGCCAACAACGCCATCGCCTACAGCGTCCCCGGCGAACCGGCGGTGTCGAGTGCCTATCGCTACCGTTACTTTCGACGTCACGGCGCGAGCGGCGCCAGTGCCGGATGGTCGATCCTGACGATATTGATCGCCGAGGCCATTGGCATGTCGCTCCTGCTCCTCATCGGGGTGCTCGTCGCGTTGAGCGGCCACACGGGGGTGCAGGCGCGAGGAACGGTCATCGTCGGTCTCATCGTGGTCGTCATCGCCGGAGCGTTTCTCGTACGTCGCGACCTGCTGTTGCGTTTCTTGGGACTGGTGGTACGGCTCGTTCGGCGGGTGAGCGCTCACTCCCGAGGCGACGTCGTGCAACGCATCGAGTCCACGTTGCAGGGGATGCACGAGATTCCTCTCTCGAACGGCGCCGCGGTGGGGCTCGTGATCATGGCCACGGCGCTCTGGCTCATGGATTTCGTCATACTGCTGTGCTGCTTCGGTGCGGTTCACGCGACGATCCCCTGGAGTGGCGTGCTGCTCGCGTTCGGCGTGTCCCAAATAGTTGCGTCGCTGCCACTCATTCCGGGCGGCCTGGGCATCGTCGAAGGCAGTCTGGCCGTCATTCTGGTGGCCTACGGGGCCAAAAAGGTTCCCGCCCTGGCCGTCGTGCTGGTGTATCGATTGTTGACGTTCTGGTTGGTCATCATCGTCGGATGGATCAGTATCGGCGTCATCGAGTGGCGTGTTCGCCGGAGTACTAGGGATGTGGGCGATCGGACCGTGGTGACGGCGAGCGAAATCTGAGGCGGAGCGCGTTCGCCGCGACGCGTGCACTTCCCCAAATAGGGTGGAGTCATGCGCGTAGCGAACTCTTTGTTGGACCTCATCGGCGAGACACCCCTCGTGCGATTCAATCGGCTCGAAACGCCCGATGGCGTCGAGGTACTGGTGAAGTTGGAATCGATGAACCCCGGCGGGAGTTCGAAGGACCGACCGGCCCTCACGATGATCGACGCCGCCGAACGCGACGGACTCTTGAAGCCCGGCGGCGTCATTGTCGAACCGACGAGCGGGAACACCGGCGTCGGGTTGGCGATCGTCGCGGCCCAGCGCGGCTACCGGTGCATCTTCGTGATGAGCGACAAGATGGCCGCCGAAAAGGTTCGACTCCTCGAGGCCTACGGCGCCGAGGTGATCGTCTGTCCCACCGCGGTCGCTCCCGAAGACCCCGATTCGTACTACTCAACCGCCGAGCGACTGACCCGAGAGACGCCCGGCGCGTTCCGACCCGACCAGTATTCAAACCCCGCCAATCCGTACGCGCACTACACCACGACGGGACCCGAGATCTGGCGCGACACCGACGGCACGGTGACGCACTTCGTCGCGGGCGCCGGGACCGGTGGCACCATCTGTGGCGTGGCGAAGTACCTCAAGGAACAGAACCCCGCGATCAGAATCGTGGCCGCCGATCCCGAAGGTTCGGTCTATTCCGGCGGCGAAGGTCGTCCGTATTTGACCGAAGGGGTGGGCGAGGACTTCTGGCCCGCGAACTACGACCCGAGCCTCGTCGACGAAGTCATCGCGGTGAGTGACGCCGACGCATTCAATATGGCTCGACGCGTGACCCACGAAGAGGGGATGCTCATCGGCGGCTCGGGCGGGACGGCGGTCGTGGCGGCACTGCGCGTCGCTGAGACGGCGCCCGCGGGATCGTGCGTGGTGGTCCTCGTTCCCGATACGGGGCGCGGGTACATCTCCAAGATCTTCAACGACGACTGGATGCGCGGCTACGGCTTCTTGACGACCGAAAGCGGACCGACGGCCGGTGACATCCTCGATGTCAAGGGAGCGAACGCGACGGACCTCATCTTGGCGACGACCGATCAGAGCGTGCGCGAGGTGACGCTCCTGATGCGCGAACGCGGCGTCTCCCAGGTCGTCATCGCCGTCACCGACGAGTTGCCGCTCGCGGCCAAGGAGGTCGTCGGGACGGCTATCGAACTGGACCTCATGGAGCTGGGATTCAAGGATCCCTCGATGCTCGATCGACCAATCGAAGCGGTCATGGGTCCGATCCTCGAGACGATCGGCGTGGGCGAGCCGCTCGAATCGGTGACCCACCGACTCGCGTCGGCGCCGGCGTTGTTGGTGCTCGCGGACGGGCGGCCCCGCGGTGTGATCACCGCCTCGGACGTGCTGCGCTTCCTTTCGAACGCAGCACCCGATTCGATACTGAAGGGACAGTCGTGAATTTTTCCACCCGGGCCATCCACGTGGGACAGGAGCCGGACCTCGAGACCGGGGCCGTCAACGTGCCGGTCTATCTCACGTCGACGTACGCCCAAGAGTCCGTCGGCGTCGTGAAGTTCGCCGATTACGGTCGAGGTGACAACCCCACGCGCGCGGCCCTCGAAGCGGTCGTGGCGAGCCTGGAGGTCGCGCAGTTCGCAATCGCCTTTTCGTCGGGTCTCGCCGCCACGGACGCGATGTTGCGCACCTTGTCGCCGGGCGACCGAGTGATCCTCTCGGCCGACGCCTACGGCGGCACGTATCGAATGCTGACGAAGATCTTCGGACCGTGGGGGATCGAGACGGACGTGGTCGACCTTTCGGATATCGATGCCGTCGAGTCGTCGTGGCGCGACGGCACGAAACTCGTGTGGGCCGAGACACCCAGTAATCCGTGGTTGCGGATCGCCGACATCGCGGCATTGGCCGACGTGAGTCATCGTCGCGGTGCGGCGTTGGTGGTCGACAACACGTTCGCGACCCCGTATCTGCAAACTCCGCTCACCCTCGGCGCCGACGTCGTAATGCATTCGACGACGAAATACCTTGGAGGACACTCCGACGCCATTGGCGGAGCGCTCGTCACGAATGACGCGGCACTCGCGGCGAGCTTGAAGTTCTTCCAGTACGCCGTCGGAGCCATCCCGGGTCCACTGGACTGCTACTTGATCATGCGCGGCATCCGAACACTGGCCGTACGCATGGACCGGCATCAGGAGAACGCCGCGAAGGTGGCGGCGATGCTCAGCCAGCACGATCAAATCGAGCGAGTCTGGTACCCGGGCCTGGCGACGCACCCGAATCACAAGATCGCGCTCGATCAGATGAGTGGATTTGGCGGGATGGTGAGTGTCGAGGTCAAGGGTGGTGGCGCGCACGCCCAGGCGTTCGTGGAAAAGACCACGGTCTTCACCTTGGCCGAGTCGCTCGGTGGCGTCGAGAGTCTGATTGAATTGCCAGCACAAATGACGCACATGTCAACCAGCGGATCGTTGCTGGAGATCCCGGACAACTTGGTTCGACTCAGCGTCGGCATCGAGGACAGTGACGATCTACTCGAGGACCTCGAGCAGGCCCTTTCCTAGAGGAACGTCAACGCTTCACGTCCGCGGCCGGACCGACCCACTCGAGTTGAACCCCCGTGGGAGTTCGCACCTGCTTGATCGAGGGACGTAGTGAGCGTGAAAGTGCGAGTGCGGCGTTGCCGGCAAGACCCAGCGCGTTCCGTCCTTGTTGACCGAGGACGACCGCGTAGGTCAAGAACGTGTTCGCGCCGATCGTGACCTTGATCGCCATCACGTCACAGCCGCCGGCCGGATTGGTGAATCCGGACTTGATGCCCACGACGTTCGCCACGCCGATATCCGGCGTGTAGGAAACGACGACGCCGTTGTAGGGGAGTGCCACGTGGGTTAATGCGACAATTTGATCCACGACCGGCTCGGCGCTCATGAGGGTGACGGCCAGTGTCGCTTGATTGCCGGCGGTGGACTGATCCGCGGGTGAGATGCCGGTCAGGTCGACGTAGTGCGTTCGCGTCAATCCCATCTTTCGTGCGTCGATGTTCATGACCCGCACGAAGGTGGCCGGACTCCAGCCGATCATGCTCTGGAGTAACTGTGAATAGTCGCCGGCCGAGTGCACCAGGAGTCCGCGCAGCAGTGTCCCTTCACAGATCCTCTCACCCAACACGATCCGGGCGTTCGACTGTCCGGAGGCGACGTCGTAGTCGTACAGCGCGACGTCGTACGCGTTGACGACGAGACAGGGCCCAGGTTCTTGAAAGGTCAGTGGTAGTTGATGCAGAACAACCCAGACCGTCATCATCTTGGTCAAGCTCGCGATGGGAACTCGTGGCTGACGCGCCGACGTGGCCGACACGCAAAGCCGCGGGATCGCCACCGCCGCGCTGTCGTCCGTCGGCCACGCGATCGCCACTCGTTTCGGAACGGTCGTCGTCGTGGTGGTGCTCGTTGACGTCGTGGTCGATGTCGTCGTGGAGTTCGTCGTGGTCGTCACCGGCATGGTCGTCGTGGTCGTGGTCGTGGTCGTGGCGACGACCGCCGTCGTGGTCGCAACCGGAATGGCCGTCGTAGTCGTGGTGGTCGGCGAAGTACTGGTCGAACAGGTTGACGGAATGGTGGTCGTCGTTGTCGCCAGCGCCGGGTCGTCGTCGGCGGACGTCGTCGCAGCGCTCGTCGAGATCATGAGTGTGCTGCACACGACAGAAAGGAGCGCACAGCGTCGTAACCAATGGTGTTTACGCGGGGTCACCTAGAGAATGTACAGCGTCGCGCGAAGCCCACCCAGACCTCATCGCGAGTCTGATCGCGGGGCGATGACGCCGACCCTCGAAAATGCAACTTTGTCGTGTTGGGGTGAAATACGAATTGTCGCAGAGCGCGAAGCCAGCGCAGCATTGACTTTGACGGCGCTGTAAGCGCTTAAACGATTGTCGACCAGGGGACTCGTTACCTTATAAATGGGTGAGAAGTGTCCACTGGGTGACCGGTTGATGTCCATTCTCTTTTTGCCGTACTTAGAGTGTTCTTATGTCCAATAAAAAGCGCCTCATCCAAATCATCTCAGGCCTCGTGGTAGTCGCCCTGATCATCGTCGTAATCGTCGCGGTGTCCGGGGGCAAGAACAAACCCAGCGCCGCGGCGCCGAACACCGGGAAGGCTTCGGGAACGATCACCTTCGCCGAAGGCGCGACCGCCAATCCAAACTGGATCTTCCCTTTCGAATCGTGCCAGTACTGCTCGGTCGACAACATCAACCAGTTCCAGGATGAGATGTTTCGACCCATGTACTGGTTCGGTGTCGGCGGGAGCGTCGCGCTCACCCCGTCATTGTCACTGGCCTACAACCCGGTGTATTCGAATCACGACAAGACCGTCAGCATGAAGCTGAAGGGCTGGAAGTTCGCGGACGGCCAAACCGTCAACGCGCAGTCGGTCATGTTCTTCTTGAACATGTACAAGGCGCTACCGGCTGATTTCTGGGGCTACAACCCCGGTTACGGCATCCCTGACCAGGTCTCGAGCGTCACGCACAAGGGCATGACGGTCACGATCAACTTTAAGACCAACGTCAACCCGCTGTGGATCACCAACAACTATCTCAACCAGATCACGCCGTTCACTGACACATGGGACATTTCATCCGCGACCACCAAGCAAGCCTGCGCGACCGGTGTGTGGGGTGCGAAGTCAACCGACGCGGCCTGCAGCGCGGTCTACAAGTACCTGAATGGACTTTCGAGCAAGACCACGACCTACACCGACGCTCTCTGGCAGAGTGGCGACGACGGTCCGTGGCGCTTGACGACCTTCGACAACCTTGGTAACCTCACGTTCCAGCCGAACAACAAGTACTCCGGGCCGGTGAAGGCCAAGGTTGCCTTCGTGAAGGAAATCGCCTACACGACGGCCCAGGCCGAAGAGAACGACCTGCAGGCCGGCAAGCTCGACCTCGGCTACGTGGACCCGGGTGTCCTCACGTCGCCGGCGCCTTCGCCCGGCAAGGTCGGCGCCAACTGGGGCAGCGTCGCCAGCAAGTACGACCTTCAGACCGGCACCATCTGGGGTTTCAACTACGCACCGTTCAACTTCAATAAGAAGGACTTGAAAGTCGCGGCCGTGAACCAGCTCTACGTGCGCCAGGCCCTGCAGGAGTCCACGGACCAGCTCGGTGTCATCCACAATGTTGACAAGGGCTACGGTTTCCCGTCCTACACGGCGCTGCCCGCCGTGGTGCCGGCCAAGTTTTCGGCGCCAATCTCCAACCCGTACCCGTTCAACCTGACGTCGGCCAAGAAATTACTGAGCGCACACGGTTGGAAGATCGAAAGTGGCGTCCAGACGTGCGTCGACCCCGGAACCGGCTCGACCCAGTGTGGCGCGGGCATCGCGAAGGGCTACACATTGACCTTCTCGTTCGTCTACGCGAGCGGCTCACCGTCCCTGACCCAAGAGATCACCGCAGAAGTCGCGGATTGGGACCTCATTGGCATCAAGGTCACGACATCGACCGAGTCGTTCAACAGTGTCGTTGCGGACTGCAACAGCGGCGCCGGCTTCCAGCTCTGCATGTGGGGCGGCGGTTGGACGTTCTCGCCCAACTACTTCCCAACGGGCGAGACGCTCTTCGCCGTCGGTGGTGGCTTCAACCCTGGTGACTACGCCAACTCGACGATGACCACGCTCATCAAGGGCACGGACTTCGGTCACTCGAACTTGACCGACTACGCCACCTTCGCCTCGAAGAACCTCCCGGTCCTGTACGAACCGGAGAGCGCGCCGACGGTCGAGACCATCAAGACGCTGCACAGCACCATTGGCTGGACCGGTAGTCCGCTGCTCAACTTCATGCCGGAGTACTACTACTGGTAGAGAATCAGCCACGCACTCGGTAACATCGATCGTGCCGCTCGAGTCCCGGACCATTCCAACCGGGCTCGGGTGGCATTGATCATTTTTTGAAGCTGCCGTGCCGACCTTCGACGGACACGACGACGAACGTGGTGCTGATTAGTTCGGTGATGACGGTTTCTTGACTCATGGACCCCGCCTGTCACTCGATATTGCCGAGCGCGCGGGTCGAGTTAGCGTGCGCTGTTCGTCGGCATTACTCGGGGGGAGGCGATCCGCCCGGTGGGAACCTTCCGGCGTCGGGGGTGAACGCCGCGACATGGCGGTGAATCTCGTCGAGCAAGTCGGTGGCCTTCTTCACTTCCTTCGTCAAGAGGGTGTTCTCGTCCAATAAGGCGCGGATGTCGTCAGTGTTCTTCACCGTGTGCAGCGCAATCTCCGAAGCGATCGAGTCGGTTCGTTTGGCGGCGATCAAGAGCGCGGCGGCCTGCACGCCGGCCAACATCGAGAGGAAGAGGTTCAAAAGGATGTACGGGTACGGGTCAAAGGCTTTGTGGTGGATCACTCGTTGCAGGAAGTAGGTGTTGACAGCGGCCCAAAGAATCATGACCCCGAAGAAGCTGAAGACGAAGGGCCACGAGCCCATGATGTTGCGCATGCGGTCCGCGGCGCGCTCACCGAGCGTGAGTTCCTCGCGCTTTCGCACCCCAGGGTGCAGGTGCCAAAACGAGGGCCATCCGGATTTACTCATGGACCAATCATCCCACTGGCCACGACCGGATTATGGAACCTCCGGACGGCGGTGCGCGGTGCACGGGTCGTCAAATAGCCTTGAGGGAGATCGAGACGACTCCGGGACTTCACGGTCTCCGTCGAAAAGGACAACTTGGAATCGACACCGACGAGTACGCCGATGAGCGAGACGGTGCTCATGGTGCTTCGGACCCTGGGACTCGACGACACTTCATCGGTCGACTTTTCGGACGACTCGGATCCGGGCCGAGTGAGCATTGTCCACGGCACGACCGCCGACGTGATCTGGTGTGACGAGTTTGGCCACGAGACCACCTCCACGAGTCAGTTCGCCACGACGCTCAATCTGAGTCCCGTCGCGGGCGATTGGGTGAGCCTTCGTGACGGGTACATCGTTGCGGTGTCGCTGCGAACGACGGAGTTGCGACGCCCCGGCGCGACGCCTGGCGACGTCCAGGTGCTGGCGGCGAATGTTGACGTCGTGCTCGTCGTGCTGCCGATCGATCGAGAGTTGAACGTGCTCATGCTCGAACGTCTCGCGGTCATGGCCTTTGACAGCGGTGCGGTGCCGATCATCGTGCTCACCAAGTCTGACGGCTCGCACGTGGTCGATTCGATCGTGCACGAGGCCGAAGAGACCGTTCCAGGTGTCGACGTGATGACCACGAGCTCACAGAGCGGTCACGGTATTGAAGAACTGCGATCGATCCTGCATCGGGGTGTCACCGCGGTCATGCTGGGAGGGTCGGGTGCCGGCAAGACGTCACTGCTCAACGCGTTGGAGGGATCACACGAGTTGACCGCGCAGGTGAGCCGCAGCGGCGAAGGACGTCACGCCACCACCACGCGACGTTTGTACCGACTGTCGAGCGGCGGAGTCCTGCTCGACATCCCCGGAATCCGGCTGCTCGACCTCACGATCGGCCAACAGGGTCTCGACGACGCCTTCGCGGACATCACTGAACTGGCCAAGCACTGTCGCTTCACGGACTGTTCGCATAGCGGTGACGAGGGATGCGCGGTCGAGGCGGCGGTCACGAGCGGTGCACTGTCGGCCCGGCGACTCGAAAGTTGGCGCAATATTCGCGACGAGATGATCCAACAAGAGTTGAGTCGAGAGCAAGAAGTCTCCTCGCGAAAGAAGAAGGGTCGTGGCTCGAAACCAAAACCCGCCCCGTCATTCGACGACGAGGACTAGTCGCGACTATTTCGCGATCGGGTCGGCGATCTCCAGGGCGAGCAATGGTGCGGAGGCCTTGTTGATCGACTCCTCGTACTCCAACTCCGGCTGACTGTCCGCGACGACGCCACCGCCGGCCTGCACGGTCGCGACGCCCCCGCGCAACGACACCGTGCGGATGGTGATCGCGAAGTCCGCGTTACCGGAGAGCGAGAAGTAGCCCACCGCTCCGCCGTAGGGCCCGCGAAAGACCGGTTCGAAGTCGTCGATCAGTTCCATCGCTCGGACCTTGGGCGCGCCGGTCAGTGTGCCCGCCGGAAAGAGCGCGTCGAAGGCGTCGAAGGCGTCGAGGCCCTCTTTGAGTCGGCCCTCGACGTGCGAGACCAGGTGCATGAGGTGTGAGTAGCGCTCGATGTGGGCGAGGCGATCGACGCGCACCGTCCCCGGGATCGCGACACGACCAACGTCATTGCGGCCGAGGTCCACGAGCATCACGTGCTCGGCGATCTCCTTCTCGTCGTGCAACAGTTCGTACTCGAGTTCGAGGTCCTCGGATTCGTTCACGCCACGAGCGCGCGTGCCCGCGATGGGTCGGTAACTGACCAGTCCGTCGTGCACGCGCATCAACATCTCGGGTGACGCTCCGACGATTTGAATCTCTCCCGAATCGAGCAGGTACATGTAGGGCGAGGGATTGAGGGCGCGCAACACGCGATAGAGGGTGAGGGGATTGACGGCGCTGGGGCGCTGGAACTGTTGACTCGGCACGACCTGAAAGACGTCGCCGGCGAAGACGTGCTCGCGGGCCCGTTCGACGACGTCGCCGTAGGCCCCGGTGGTGAAGTTTGAAAGGCTCCTGGCGATCGTTCGAACGTCAATGCGGGCGCGCTGAGAAGGTGCCGTCGCTACGAGGCGCTCGGTCGCGGGGTCACTTGACGGTTCGGGTCCGAGCAGGAGGTCGATAATGGCCTGGAGCTGTTCTCTGGCGTGACCGAAGACCGTCGTGGCGTCTTCACCTTCGTCGATGACCACGTTCACGACCGCGGTCGTCGAGTGCTGCACGTGGTCACATATCAGGACCGCGCCGGGAAATGAGAAGTCGACGTCGGGCCACATGTTCGCGACCGCTTCGCGCGGCAGGTGCTCGAGTCGGCGTACGTAGTCATAGGTCACGAAACCGACGGCGCCGCCGAAGAAGTCCGGAAGATTTCGCGGCGTGTGCGTGCGGTAACGAGCCAGGATCTGACGAAGCGCGTCCAGGGGCGCGAGCGACGGATCGCCACCGTCGGTCCCTTCGACGACGGTGGCACCGTCGTGCGTGCTCACCCTCCAGCGACGATCGAGTCCGATGAAGGAGTAGCGACCGGTGGCCTCGCCCAGTGCGGCGCTCTCCAACAGGAATATCGCCCGGGGACTGAATCGTTGGTACAGCGAGACGGGCGTCTCGCGGTCCAATTGGAGCGTCTCGGAAAAGGGCACCACGTTGAAGCCTTGAGCGACGAGCCCGAGAAACGACGTGAGGTCAATCGGCTCCATTGAGAGATGCTAGTGAACGGCTCGGACCTAGAATTTCCCAATGAGCGCCGCTCCGTCAATTCTCGTGGTCGACAACTACGACTCGTTCGTCTACAACCTCGTGCAGTACATGGCCGAACTAGGTGCCCAGGTGACGGTCCTTCGCAACGATGAGGTGAACGCCGCGCAGGTCGAGGAGAGGGCGCCCGATGGCGTGCTCGTGTCACCAGGTCCCGGTCACCCGCGCGACGCGGGAAACTGCGTCGAGATCATTCGATACTGCGCCGCAGCGAGCGTGCCGATGTTCGGAGTCTGCCTCGGTCATCAGGCACTCGGCGAAGCGTTCGGCGCGACGATTGACCGAGCGCCGGAACTGCTCCACGGACGTTCGAGCCTCGTCGACCACGAGGGCGAAGGCGTGTTCGCGGGCGTCAGTAATCCGCTCGTGGTCGGTCGTTACCACTCACTGGTCGTGGAAGACGAGGGACTTCCCTCAGAGTTCGTGGTCACCGCTCGCTCGCACGGTCTCATCATGGGCATGCGTCATCGGACGTTGCCGCTCGAAGGTGTGCAGTTTCACCCGGAGTCGGTACTCACCCAAGACGGCTATCGCATGCTGGCGAACTGGCTCGAAGAGTGCGGTTCGACCGACGCCCAAGAGAAAGCCGAGTCGCTGTCGATTCGGATGGACACGGTGCGCGCCGCCCTACCGCAGCCCACGCGCTGATCGGGAGTCATTCGACCAGTGGGGCCTGAAGACCGGTGCGCGAATTGTTCTGGATTCGGTGCCGCGAGGCCTGCACGAAGATGATGAAGGCCGAGGGCAGCATGACGAAGCTCGGTATCGCGAGCGCCGGTTGGTGAATCAGGAATCCGTAGACGAGCCACCCGAGTGACGTGAGACACGCGAGGCACCAACTGAGGATTGAGACGCCGCTGAGGTCCTTGGGTCGAATCACCAAGGCCAGTTGCGGGAGGTAGATGATGATCGAGCTGATGACGGCCACGCTCGACAACACCCAACGCAGGTCGTGGAACGAACCGGCCAAGGTCGCGAGAATCGTGACGACCGTGACCGTGAGATAGCCCAAGACGCTGCGCGCCATCTTCTCCTGGCTCTGCGCGGCGAGGAAAGCGACGACGATCGACACGACGATCGCCGGAATGTTCGCGACGACTTCGGCGGTGACGTGAAAGATGAGCCCGTAACAGAACCAGATTTGCGAGACGAAGGCCGACAGGATCCACGTCGCGAGCGACACGCCCTTGGCGCCGGTCGTGCGAATGCGATTGGCCTGCGCCAAACATTGAAGGATCGTCAGGGTTGGAGCAATGATCCCGAACATTCGAGTGATCGTGGAGGCGGCGATAATCATTGCAGTGCTTCTCTTCTGGTCGGCACTCGCAGTGAATGACTCAAAGGACGAGTGTTGCGAGGCCAATTCTATCGGTCGCCAAAATCCTCATCGCAACGAAGTACCCACGCCGAAGCGCGTCTCCACGATTTCGCCATCGATGAGTTCGACCTTGTAGGCGGCCGGTCCCGAGTCCGGATCGACCGAGGCGTCCGAGACCACCGTTGTCGCTTCGACGCCTTCGTACCAAATGCCGACCGTGTTGTCGGTCGCGTACGCGAGCGAAGAGAGCACTTCATCCTTCATCAGTTTGTGCAGCAGGGGTCGACGCTGCGTTTCGGCGTCGTAATGGACCCCGTTGGCGTAGGGCAAGAAGCCCAGTCCGTTGGTGACCGGTTGCAGCACTTGACCAAAGGAGTCCGTCGTCCCTCCGAGGTGCCAACAGAGGCTGCCCGCCGAGACACCGCCCAAGATCACGCCCTGGTCCCACGCGCGTCGCATGGCCGTATCGATGCCGTGGAGTCGCCAGAGCGCGAGCAGGTTCGCGACCGAGCCGCCACCGACCCATACGAGGTCGCTGTCACAGAGTCGTTCCTCGGGATCCGCCGACGGCTGTGGGAAGACCTTGAATTCGGTGACGTCACAGCCGGCGGCGTTGAACGCTTCGTACGCCAATGCGTAGTACATGAGGTTGTCACCCATCGCGGTATTGACCAGACACACGCGTGGTCGAACCTTCTCGGTGGACGCGAGGGCGTCGAGCACCATCGTGCCGAGACGCCAGGACATCTGCACCGGTCCTTCGACGAAGCCGCCCGAGGTGGCCAGGATTCTTGGTGTTTTCATCCCACTGTTCTACTTGGCGCTCGAAGGAACTCCGACGCTCGGAGCGTTACTCTGGGGTATCCGAACGTCCGTCGATGTATCCGAGGAGTGCCATGGCCACGAGTGAAGCACAGATCGATGCACTGATTGACGACTTGGTGGCGTCGTTCCCTCCGAGCGAGACCGAGCCGGTCAAATTCCTGGGTGAGCAGTTTGACCGCGGACTGGCCTGGGTGCATTTTCCGGTTGGTGAAGGCGGCCTCGGCGGCACGCCATCAGATCAGTTGTACGCGCTGCACAAGATCTCGAAATCGGGCGCCCCCTCGGCCATTGGACGTAACGTCATTGGATACGGCATGGTCGCCCCGACGCTCGCGACCCACGGCACCACGGAGCAGAAGAGTCGCTTCCTTCGTCCGCTCTTCACGGGTGAGGAGATCTGGTGTCAGCTGTTTTCTGAGCCGGGCGCCGGTTCCGACGTCGCCGGACTGGCCTGTCGCGCCGAAAAAGACGGTGACGAGTGGATCTTGAACGGACAAAAGGTGTGGACCACGTTGGCGCACGAGTCGGCCTTCGGTCTGATCCTCACGCGTACGAATCCCGACGTCCCCAAGCACCGCGGCATCACCGCGTTCCTCGTCGATATGCGCGCCCCCGGCGTCGAGGTTCGCCCGCTCTTCCAAGCGACCGGCGAGGCCGAGTTCAACGAGTGCTTCTTCGTTGACGCGCGCGTGCCCGACGGCCAGCGCCTCGGGGGCGTCGGCGAGGGCTGGGGGGTCTCGATCACGACGTTGATGAACGAGCGCGTGTCGATTGGCGGCACGGTGCCGCCGCGAGGTTCGGGACTCATCGGCGAAGCGGTGAAGATCTGGAAGCAACACTGGACCGGTCGCGAGGACGCCCACGCGATGGCGGTGCGTAGCGAGTTGATGCAGTCTTGGGTCCGTAACGAAGTCGGCCGCCTGACCAATTGGCGCGCGAGCGACCTGCGCAAGGCCGGCACGCCCGGTCCCGAAGGATCGGTCGCAAAGCTGGCTTTCGCCGAAGAGAACCAGAAGACCAGTGAGCTCTGCGTGAACCTGATGGGTACCGAGGGCATGCTCTACGGCTCGACGTACCCACAGATTCGCCCCACCGAATCAGCGATGACCAGCGGCGATATGCGCAAGGCCTTCATTCGGATGCGGGCGAATTCGATTGAGGGCGGCACGAGCGAAGTGATGCGCAACATCATCGGCGAACGGGTCCTCGGACTGCCGGGTGAACCGCGCAACGACAAGGACGTCTCGTGGAAGGACGTTCCACGAAGTTAGTTATTTGTCGCGCAGGTGCTCGGCGAAGAAGGCCAGCGCCCGACGTCGGGCGTCCATCGCCGCGGCTTCGTTGAACGCGTCGGGACGAGCGTCGCAGTGAAAACCGTGCTTACCTTCGCGGTAGCGCACGATCTCGGTGGTGACCGAGACCGCGTTCGTCGCTTCTCGCAGTGCCTCGACGTGCTCGACCGGGATGCCCTGGTCGAGATCGCCGTAGAGACCGAGCCACGGACACTTGAGATCGGCGGCGAGTTCGATCAATGGCGCGAGTCCGAATCGACCAGTCGCGACACCACCGCCGTAGAAACTGGCGGCGGCGCCCATGGTGCCGAGCGTCGCAGCGAAAAACGAAACGGTCCCGCCCATGCAGAAACCGACCGCGGCGATATTCGGTGCGTGGAAACCGAGCGTGGCGAGAAAGTCCGTGGTGGCATTCAGGTCATTGGTGAGACCCTGCTTGGTCAGATTCGCCATGAGCGGCATGGCCGAAGCGAAGTCGTCGTACGCGATCTCCGGCGATCCGTCACGGTGGAACAGTTGTGGCGCGACGCAGAAGTAACCCTCGTCGCTCAACAGGTCCGCGACGCCGCGAATGTGATCGTTGACGCCGAAGGCTTCTTGCACGACGATGATGGCTCGCGGGGCGTCGGTCGTTCCCGAGACGTAGATCGGGAAGCCGGCGGGCGCCGAAGATTCACTCATTCGAAGGAAGGGTCGTCGACGCGCGAGCGCTTCATCTCGTAGAACCCCGGCGTGCTGGCGACCAACATCACGCCGTCGAAGAGCCGTCCCGCGGCTTCGCCCTTCGGTGCTGGCGTGATGACGGGTCCGAAGAAGGCAATGTCGTTCACGTGGATCACCGGCGTGCCCACGTCGTAGCCCACGGGGTCCATGCCTTCGGCGTGGCTGGCTCGTAGTCGCACGTCGAACGAGACGTCGTCGGCCGCGGCGAGGAGTTCATCCTCGAGGCCGACGTCAGCCAGTGACTTGGCGATGACGTCGTCCCAGTCCTTCTCTTGGCGAACATGACGGCGCGTTCCCATGGCCGAGTAGAGCGGTTCGACGACGCCGTTGCCGTGACGCTCTTCAGCGGCGATCAGCACTCGCACCGGTCGATAGGCCGTGGTCATGAAGTCGGTGTACTCCGGTGTGAGTTCGCGATTCTCGTTGAGTACCGCCAGGCTCATGATGTGGAAACGCACGTCGAGGTCGCGCACCGTCGCCGCTTCGAGTAACCATCGTGACGTGATCCAGGCCCAGGGGCAGGCCGGATCCACCCAGAGATCGACGTGCTGGCTCATGGTTCTCCTAGTTCTTGGCGTATGCACTCAACACGGTAATAACCGAATTGGTGACACCAACCGTCATGGGCAGGTCGAGAAACTCGTCAATCGCGTGCGCGTTGGACTGCGGTCCCATGACGCCGGTCGCGACGAACTGTACGTTGGGATAGCGCTTGCCCAACGAGGCGAGGAAGGGGATCGATCCACCCTCACCGGTGAAACCGGGCGCGCGGCCAAAGGCGTCGTGCGACGCGACGTCGAGCGCTTCGGCGAGCCACGGCGCCAAGGGGGGCGAGTTCCAGCCACTGCCGATATCCCAGTTCTTCAACGTGACCCGAGCCGAGGACGGTACGTCGGTCGTCAACATCGGAATCAGGGCGTCGCGCGCGCTCTCGGCGTCAACACTGGGCGGCAGACGAAATGACAGTTTCGCCGTCGTCGAGGGCCGAAGGACATTGCCGGCGATCTCCGGCTCCGGCGCGCCGCCGAGTCCGACAATTGAAAGCGTCGGGTACCACGTACGGCGAAGAATCCGCTCTTCGGCACTCGCGCCCATCAACTCCACCCCGTCCAGGGTCGGGAGTTCGCGCCCGATGATGTCGCCAAACTCCGCAGCGAGCGCCGACGCCGCGCGGACGTCGGCGTCGGGGATCGCGGCGCTGAACTGCGGGACCAAGACTTCGCCGGTCGTGGCGTCTTCGACGCGGTCGAGCAGTTCGCGAAGAATACGAAAGGACGACGGCACGACGCCGCTCGCCGAGCCGCTGTGTTGTCCCTGGGAGAGAACTTCGATCTCAAGCTCGACGTTCACGACGCCGCGCAGTGAGGTCGTCACCCACAGGCGGTCGTAGGTGAGCGCCCCCGAGTCGAGACAGATCATCAATTCAACCTTGCCGAGATCGTCCTTGAGATGATCGAGGTAGGCATCCAAATCCGGGCTGCCGCTCTCCTCACTGGCTTCGATGAGCACGACGCAGCGACGGTGCGGAATGTCGTTCGCCTCCATGGCTTCGATGGCGAGCAACGCCGAAAATGTGGAGTAGCCGTCGTCACCGACGCCGCGCGCAAAAAGTCGGTCGTCGCGGCGAACCGGTTCGTAGGGCCCGAGGCCGTCGGACCAGTTGCCGAGCGGCGGTTGCTTGTCGAGGTGTCCATAAAGTACGGCCGTGCCGTCGCCCGGGGCGGTGGCCGCGATCGTCACGACGAGGACCGGTGTACGACCGTCGAGACGATGGATGACGACATCGAAATCGGCGAACCTTCGAGCCAGGGCCCAGTCCGAAAGCAGTTCTATTGCGCGATCGATGTGTCCGTGGATGACCCATTCAGTGTCGAAGCCCGGTGAGAGGCACGGAATCGTGGCAAAGGTCGTGAGCGTGTCGAGGGCGTCACGTTCGAAGTCAGCGAGGTCAAGTAGGGGCATCAGACGAGGCTACTTCGCCACTTTGGCCCAGTGAACCGCCTCCCAGCAATACCAGGCGACCGACGTTCGCGCGCCGGCGAATCGTTCGCCCGCGACGAGGAGTTCCTTTTCGCTGATCGTTTCCGCGAGGCCGTGGAGGAGTGTCCAGCCCACGCGCACGCCGTAGTCGCCGATCGGCCAGACGTCGGGACGCGACATCGTGCTGATGAGATACATCTGCGCGGTCCAGGGGCCGATGCCGCGTACTGACGCGACGTCGCGAACGATCTCGTCATCACTCATGCGCCCGTGTCGCGAGAGGTTGACGCGGCTGTCGCGTACTTCGTGGGCGAGGTCGACCATGGCCTGTGCTTTGGTGCGATTAATGCCGGCTTCACGAAGCCTCTCGGGGCCGGTCGCGATAATCGTGTGCACGTTCACCACGCCGCCACAGGCGTCGACGACGCGTCCGTGGATCGTCCTCGCGGCGCTCGTCGCGAGGAGTTGATGCGTGATCGATTGCACGAGCGAAGGAAAACGGTTATCGACGGCGGCCGCACGGCGCCGTAGTGGCGGCGGCCCCGCGAGGGCGATGATCGGCTTGAAGGCCCGGTCGCGTTTGGCGATGAACGCGGCGACCTCTTCGGGCTTCTGATTGGGCACCACTGAAATCTACAGAGGGGGTGTCTTGCCGAGATACACGCCGTCGGGCACGTTGGTGGCGTGGCGTACGACGTCGAGGAGCAACGCGTGAATGGCCCGCACCGGCGCCGCCGGAAAACCGAATCGGCGCGTCGCGAGGAGCACTCGACGCTTGGCGATCTTGTCGATTGGCCGAGCGACGAATTTCTCGCGCAAGTGCCGCGACAGCATGGTCGCCGGAAGGATCGATGGTCCGTAGCCGTCGAAGGTGAGTGACGCGATGGTGCGAAGGCCGTCGAGTTCGATGATCGGCTTCAACTCGACACCTTGGTGACGACTGGCCTCATCGATCTCTCGGCGAATCGGCGTGCCGCGAAACGGGAGGAGGATCTCGTATTCCGCGAGCGTCGCGAACGTCAACGGTCCGGGGAGCTCAGCGAGTGGATGATCCCGGGCGACGATCACGACCAAGTCTTCGCTGAAGATGTCGACGCCACTGAGCTCCGGTGCGTTGATCGGCCACGCCACGACCGCCAGGTCGAGTTGACCCTTCACCAACTGTGGTTCAATGACGGAGTTGGTGCCCTCCACGATGTGCAGGGCAATGTGGGGATAGTTCTCCTTCAACGCCTCGAGCAGTAACGGCACGATCCATCGACCGGCCGAACCGATCATGCCGAGTACGACCTGGCCGTGAATCTCGGCGTTCAACTCTGAGACGTCCGAGGCGATGCCACGAAGTTCACCGAGAATACGACGAGCTCGATCGACGACAATCTCGCCTGATTCGGTGAGCAGACCATTGGAGCGATTGACCAATTCGGTGCCGAGTTCGGTCTCCAAATGCGCGATCCGGTTCGAGATATTCGACTGGACCGTGCCGAGAACCTCCGCGGCGCCGGAGAACGATCCGTGATCGGCGATCCCAATGAGGGCCTCGAGCTGGCGTATCTCCACGTATCGACTATACAGATAGGAACTATCTGTTGCATGCTGTTGTGTGATACTGGTCCGAACGGCATACTGGTATCAGCCTGCTTTCCTCAATTCCCCCAATTGTTGAAGCACTGGTTTTGCAGAAGGGCCAACCACCCCCCGGTTGGCCCTTTTGTGTTTTTCGGGACGTAACGTTGAATTAATGGGAAAATCCTCTCAAGTCCGTGACCACGTCGCCTCCGCAGCCGTGCGGACGGTCAACCGACTTTCACGCATGACGCGAAAGGGCTCGGGCACCGTCGTGGGCGGCCGTGTGGGCATGAAAATCGCACCCGACTTGGTTGGTTCGCTCGCGAGAGGGCGCACGGTGATTCTCGTCAGCGCCACCAACGGCAAGACGACCACGACGTCGATGATCGCGGCGGGTTGGGGCGGCTTGGTGACAACGAATGAGACCGGTGCCAATATGCCCGCCGGACACGTCGCAGCCCTGGCGGAGTCGAAGGAAGAGCGTGTCGCCCTGGAAGTTGACGAGGCGTGGCTCGCCGACACGCTGGCGTCGACGCGCCCGAGGGTCGTCGTGCTCTTAAATCTCTCGCGCGATCAACTGGACCGCGCCAACGAAGTACGCCACATGGCCGAACGGTGGCGCAAAGCTCTCGAGGCGCACGACGATGACGATCTCATCGTGGTCGCGAACGCGAACGATCCACTGGTCGTCTACGCGGCAGAAATACGTGCGAATACCGTGTGGTGTGACGTGCCGACGTCGTGGCTCGCTGACGCGCTCTCGTGTCCTAAGTGCACGCTCGCGATCAGTCACGTCGCGAGTGCGTGGCACTGCGCCTGCGGTTTCGCCAAACCGGTCCAGGTCACCACGACTCTGGGCGACGAACTCATTATTGACGGGATCTCGGTGACTTTGGACCTCTCGATGCCCGGCGAGTTCAATCGATCGAACGCCGCGATGGCGCTCAGTGCGCTGCACTGTGTCGAGGTCGATCTCGACGACGCGGTGCGTCGAATCAACGCCATCCAAAGTGTCGTCGGTCGCTTCAGTGTCCGGCGTTGGCACGGCCACGTGCTGCGCCTCCTGTTAGCCAAGAATCCTTCGGGCTTCGCCGCGATGATGGCAACGTTGCCGCAGGACGGATCGGACGTCTGGGTGGCGATCAACGCCCGCGTGGCCGACGGACACGACCCGTCGTGGCTCTACGACGTGCCCTTCGAGATGTTGCGGGGACATCGCGTCTACTGCTTCGGCGATCGCCGTCTCGACCTGGCGACGCGACTGGACTACGGAGAGGTTGACTTCGTCGTGGTCGACAATGACGAGTTGGTACCGACGTCGAAGGAGACCATTGCACTGTTGGCGAACTACACGGCCTTCAGCGACTGGTTGGCGCGGTCCGAATCGTGACGACGATCTGCGTGCTCTATCCCGATCTCCTGGGAACCTACGGCGACGGGGGCAACGGCCTCGCTGTCACGCAACGCGCCCGACGACGCGGCCTCGACGCCGAGCTCGTCAGCGTCGGTCTCAGCGACGAGGTTCCCGACGCCGCGCTCTATCTGCTCGGTGGGGGAGAAGACGGCCCGCAACGCCTCGCCGCCGACCTCTTGCGAAAGTCGTCGTTCGTGTCGCGCGTGCGCGACGGCGCCCACGTGGTGGCGGTCTGCGCCGGTCTTCAGATTCTGGGTTCGACATTCTGTGTTGAGGGCGACGACGAATACGAAGGACTGGGTCTCGTCGACGTCGTGACCAATCGTGGCGAACGTCGTTCGGTCGGAGAATTCGCAACTCGTGTCGACGGCCAACTGCTCGTCGGCTTTGAGAACCACGGCGGACGAACGACGCTGCACGGCGGCGTGGACGCACTGGGCACCGTCGTGAAGGGGCGCGGCAACGATGGAAAGCTCGACGGCTACCGAACGAAGAACATTTGGGCGACCTACGCGCACGGACCGGTGCTCGCGATGAACCCCTGGTTCAGCGACGTGATCCTCTCGATGGTCTACGGCGTCGAACTCGAGCCGTTGGCGAGCGTGGCCGATGCGCTCTACCAAGAGCGCTGTCGCGTGTTGAGCGCCTAAAGACCTTCGACGTGCTTGATGCCGTAGGTGGCGTCGCCGCTCACTTCGCGACCCAGCTGCTCCACGGCGTCGACAATTCGATTATTGAAGCGCCGGATGTTCTCGCCCTCTTCAACGTGCATGGCGTCGCCGAAGATCACGACGACGTGATGACGATGTTGGTCGGGCGCCGAGGCGAATTTCGCGGCCTTGGCGTACTTGGGACCTTGCAGCCAGCCTGATTCGTGGATGTACATCGGAATGACGGTCTTCATCGAGCGTTCGGCCAGATAGGCCGCGCCGCCCTTGAACTCGTGGAGTTCACCGTCGGGCGTTCGACCGCCTTCGGGATAGATCAAAAGATTCCAATTCTCTTGCACCAGATCGAACGCGATCTGGGCGCTCCGACGATTCACCTTGTGTCGGTCAATCGGAATGGCGTTGAAGACCAGCACCGTTCGAAAGGCCCGACCCGAATCCATGAAAAAGTTGTCCATTGCGGCTGCGACGACCAGACGCCGACGGATCGCGCGCGGCAACGCCGCGATGACCAGCGGTGTGTCCATGTTGCTGGTGTGGTTCGCGACGAATATGAAGGGCGCCTCGCCTTGGATCTTCTCCAGACCGCGAACTTCGAGGGTCGAGAGATAGCGCGTGTAGGGAACTAAGAATGTTGTGTGGATCAGATTGCGGACGGTTCGGATTCCTGGGGAGCGGCCCCACTTAGTTGGATAATCAAGACCGAGTTTGGACACGGTTCAACGCTTGCGAGGTTTCTGCTTTGGGGTGTAGCGCTTGGATGCTAACGGTGGGCCCATAGGGCCGGGCGCAGTCGGGGGAGCGGAAGAGGATTTCGGCGTTGCGACTCGGCCTTCTTTTCGGGCCTGCGCCATATCCTTGGCAACTCTGTTCGATCCACTCCACGATGCCTCGCCGTAGCGCTGGAGGCGGAAGGCGCGCACGATGAGCCACGCACCCAAGAATACGAAGACGACGCCCGCAATTCCGAGTCCGATGCCCAGGAAAACACTGAAACAGGCCACGCCCGCCCTCTTGCGACGAAGCGTGAAGAACAAGAGCAAGAGCGCCACGACGAAGACGAAGAGGAATCGAGTCGCCCAATAACTGTCACTCGCGTGCAAAATGTGTTCGCAAAAGTTGCCGACGTGCTTATGAAATGCGGAAGGACAGGTCTTTCCCTTGACGTACTTCTGAGTAGTGATGACCGGAGATTTCTTGATCCACGCGAAGAGGGAGACGAGCGAGATAACCATCGCGATGCCAACGCCGAAGAGGCTTACATTGCGTTCAATACGGTCGATTCCGAAGACGGCCTCGCGGGAAGCCAACGACGGTCTTCGTCCTTGACGCCGGAACCGGGAGCGCGTGGGGGACGGGTCAACGTTGTCTGGCACAGACTGAGGCTACAACGACCGCGAAAAGCAGATCACCACAGTGGGAACTAGGATTGTTGCTCCGGGCGCTTAGCTCAGTTGGTTAGAGCGCAGCCTTCACACGGCTGAGGTCGAGGGTTCGAGTCCCCCAGCGCCCACTCCGGAACAGAATACGAAGGCCCAGATCACAACGGTCGCTGGCACGAATTGGTTTATGCAGTTTGTTGTACGCGGCGCTGTCCATTGCCCCACACAATGCTCCACTAATAGGACATCGTTCGAACTGTCAACTAAACCGACAGCAATCCCGGCGGATTCTCTTGCGGTGTTGTTTGGCGTTCAAATGTCTATTGAGTCGTCAAGAGGGGCCGGCGTTTCTCCGAAGGGTGGCATGAACTCGCAGCTCAACTTCCAGACGATGGCTCTCACTTCTTGGTCGTAACTTCGGATGATGTCGCGGATGTCGAATAGGGACCACATCGGTCCCTGCATGAGGACGAAACGCCAAGCGAAAGTTACAATGACTTTCGACTCTCTCCACGTAGAAACGGATGGCAACGGGAAGTCCCGTTTCGCCTGCTCGCGCTGCGATATGACTGGACAATGGGTGACACCGATGAGGCAGAACTCCAAGTCCAGATTCACCAAGTCAGCCACCGGCACAAGACGATATTGGGCGAGACTTAGCCCTATCCAGGTGATGTAGGTAATTCTGTACTCCAGGGAACGTGTCGACTACTCAATCCCCGGTCCTTGCGTCTGTCCTTGACAAGCGGTCGATATGGCCGTACAATGGCCGTACAAGAGATGGAGGAACTGGATATGGGCATTTCTACCCGAGCAAGAGACAAGCGACTAGAGGTGAGGACCACACTGGAAGAACGAGATCTCATCGACCGAGCCGTGGACGTTGTCGGCACCGACCTCACATCATTTGTGGTCACCAACTTGGTGGATGTATCTCGTCAAGTTCTGGCTGATCGAGATCACTTTGCCCTTGAAGGCGAAGCCGCTTCTCAGTGGGACAAGTTGAACGATCTGCCCGCTCGCGAACTCGCAGGCCTGCGTCGTCTTATGAATCGGCCGTCGCCCTTTAGCGAGTGACGTCGCTATATCAACCACCTCGACTAATTAAGTCGACCAATGAAGTCGATAACTTCACCTGTCGATCTTCAGAGCAAACACAGTGGCTTCGTCGTCACGCCAAACAGTCGGCCTCAACCGGCACGACGCGCGTTTTCGTCGTCACGCAGCAGGACAGTAACACCGTCGTTGCGTACTACGCATGGTGCATGGCGCAGCTGGACATGACTGATTCTCCCGAACGTCTGCAGAAGGGCGCGGGACATTATCCGCAGCCCGTGGCACTCTTAGCTCGTCTCGGAGTTGACAGCAAGCACGAGAGGAGAGGTCTCGGTGGAGCTCTCCTCGCTGATGCGATCGGGCGCCTACTCACCATAAGTGATGACATCGGATGTCGGGGTCTACTGATACATGTCGAAGGCACGGAAGCACGCGATTTCTATCTTCACCTCATTCCTGAGTTGGAACAGAGTCCAACCGACGACCTCCATCTTGTTCTTCTCCTGAAGGATGCTCGGCTCACGATGCTCGGTGAGTAATGGCACTTCGAAAGTCAACATCGATAGGGGTTGCTTTGAATCCTCGCGATCTGAGTAAACCTCGCGGCGTCGTGAGTTCGGATAACCGCAATCGGGGACCTCAGTTGTCCGCGGGCAGAAGTTCTTTGCCCACAAAATGCTCCACAAATCGCGTTGCGCGCAGTCTTCTCACGTCGTCTAACGCTGTCATTGTCCCTCGTCACGTGATATGTCGTCGTGTCGCGTCGTCTGGTGAAAAGGTTCTGAACACTTTCACACGGCTGAGGTCACAGGTTCGAGTCCCGCAGCGCCCACTCTGCAGCGCCCACTCCGGCCTTATGACACGGGCCGCTGGTACGATTTGGATTATGAAGTTCACGGTCGCAGTCACCCACGAAGCGCCTTGGTATGTCGCGAAGTGCCTCGACGTCGACGTAGTCAGTCAAGGTGAGTCTGTTGATGATGCTGTTGCGAATCTCGAAGAAGCACTCGGTTTGTACTTTGAAGGTGAGGACCTCCCCGACTCGCTTGAGCCACCGATCATTACCACTGTCCTGATTCCTGTGTGAGCCCCGCGCAACCTGTTGTTTCCGGCCAAGAGGCCATTACGGCACTTGCGAAGATTGACTTCGAACAAGTCGGTCAGCGAGGTAGCCACGTGAAACTTCGTAATCAAGAAGGCAGAACGGTGGTTGTCCCGACTCACCGGGAACTCGCCCGAGGGACACTCACGGCGATTCTTCGACAGTCCGGGATTACCGTGAGCCAATTCATCGACTTGCTGTAGGGAGCGCAGTCCCTTAAAGGTTGCTTGACTGAAGATTGAGTGCAACGACCACGTGGTTCCCGATTGAAGTTGTTGCGCTCCACAAAATGGTATTCGCTTCAGGATCTCTCTACGACAAGATGATCTGGTTCAAGCGACTGCAGAAACTCTGAAGCGTCGAAGAGTTCATCGCCGCGGCGACGCCAATCCTTTTGGTCTTGCCATCGATGATGCGTACCGCCGCTTCGACGACGATCGGCGCGCTGACGGCGTAAATGTCGCGCCCTCTTGCGCTCGCTCGGCGTAGTTCCGAACCTCGGCGCGCTTTCACGTCGACCACGAATACCTGGGACGAGCGACCGGCGCCATCTATTGCTACCGGCGGTGGCGTGTTTGCGTCGTTGAGATCGGCGAGGGGCGTCGTGTTCAGATAGTTGTGGATTTCTGATGTCTGAAGGTGACGTGAGATCGTAATGATTTCGCTCAGAGGGACTTCGACGATATCTTGGCTTCCAAATGGCTCGGGAAAGTTCCAGGTCCGAGTCGGAGCTGGATCCTCAAGAAGTTGCATTCGGTCTTCGGACCACACAACCCGCGGAACGGTATTACGTTCGCCCGTCAACCGTGTGCCGAGCGTCGGGTGCCAACTATCCAACGCGATAGCGATGCGAACTTCGTCCACACGGCTCCAGTCGCCCACCGCGACAGTGGATAATAGGTCCGCCAACCCGCCGTAGAAAGCCATTGCCGGTGCGACGACTACTCCGACAGCCTCACTGGCCCCGGCGAAGTTTTCGAAGGTGGCAGCCGCAGAGGCCTGCTCCGCGGTGAGATCCAAGTAATGGATTCGTCCGCGAATCGCGGCCTCAATCACCTGCGGCGCAGTATCTAAATAGGGACCCGCACAGTTGATGACGGCGAGAGCGCCGTCCAATGCTCGATTGAGAGAGGCGGGATCATCCAGCTTTGCCACGCGCACTTCGGACCCCGGCGTGCTCTTCGCAACGTCATCCAACTTCCGTTCATCACGGCCGCATAACAAGGGAGAAATTCCGCGTCTCACTAGCTCAGCCGTTACGAAGCGGCCAGTGTGTCCCGCAGCGCCGTACACGGCAACAACCTTTTCTGATTTAGAACTGCGAGCAGTTACTTCTTTGGTCACGGCTCCATCTGATGTCATTCCAATACCCTTCTCATTGGCTCTCTTCGACAACCGGTGACTGGCAGATCGCGGGTGTCGGTACCCATCATGACCCTCGTTCCGCGGCGTTCATCTTGCCCCACAAAATACTTCACACATCGCGCCGCGTGCAGTTTTCTCACGTCGTCTCGCGCTGTCATTGTTCCTCGTCAAGTGCTATGGCGTCGTGTCGCGTCGTCTGGTGAAACGTGTATTAACACTTTCACACGGCTGGGGTCGCAGGTTCCAGTCCTGTAGCGCCCACCACTGTACGGCCCACCAAACGTGATGTGTCGGGTCATCTCGGACGCTCGAACCTGTGAGCCCTAGGCCGAGGGCATTCGATTTATTGGTTGACAGTTCTGTTCGGGGCTAAGGATAATCTCGCAATGCGTTGCGCGGTCATTACATCGTCAACGAGGCGAGCGCATGTCGTTTTGTGCGCCACGAACACATCCGCGTTAAGTGAAACGCAATCCGTAGCGATGATGGGCATAGGTAAGAAATCGCCGAGCCAGCGAATCACTCAAAGTTTCTCGGCGAGTTTTGCGAGCGCGGCAAGTGTCGACTTCGACACATTCTTGTTCTCCACGCTCGCCCCGAAGTAATGGGTGCCACTAACAACCCCAGTGATTCCCTGACCCGTGATACCTGCCTCGGTCAATATGAAGTAATAGCCAGGGACGCCGAGGCCGGAGTATGCAGTGAACTTGAACTTGATGCTCTTGCTCACCTTGGCGATCGACTGCTGCATCTCGGACGTCGTGATGGGTTTCGAGATGACTTCGTACGAAAGCGTGACATCCTTGAGGATCGTGGCCATGCTCGTTTCCGCCCCGTAGGTGCAGGTCGTATTTGACCCAGAGATCTCGTAGTTTTCCTTCGTTGGCTTGACGCTTAACGTGTAGAGGGTCGCGGGCGGAACTTTGTAGCCGATGATCGACGAGACGGATGCTGCGCTCACCTTGTCGCAGATTGACGACTTGGCCGCCCTCGGATCGTCTGCGACGGTGTGACGCCCCTGGATCGTGACTCTTGAGCGAGACGCCGCCTGGGCGACCGCTGGGACCGCGATGAGAATTGAGACGCCAGCGATGCCGAGGAGCAGCGCACGAGATGGAAGCGACCGGTGGAGCGGGCGGGTGGGACGGGTCCGAGCGGTGGTACTCATCGTGAGGCCTCCTCTATAGAGTGGCTCGCGCCACGTGAAGCGAACGCTACCTGGTCGGTGGCTGCTGGGTCACACCTGACCGGTCCCGGGTTTTGTTAACCATACGGTTGTTGAAATTGGGCCCGAGTAAGAGACTCATTCCACGCCAACGTTGTACGCAGCGGAGTTTCGCCGACGAGCGATTGCGTTCGTGAGATCTGACTGGAAACGTTGGCCAAGTTGCCAGATTTGAACTTGAGCCGCCAGAAAGAGGACCGTTAAGCGGAAAGCAAATCTTCGCTCTCGTGTTTCCCAATGTGAAGGTACGAGATCTGAGGGGCATACTTCGGCGCGCGGGATGTGTTGAAGTTCGCCAGCCTGGTTCTCATTTGATCATCCGCTGTGGCCAGAGCGTCGTCCCCATTCATGGGGGAGACGTGCCAAAGGGATTACTCCGATCGATTGGTCGAGATCTCGGGCCTTGCCTAGGAGAGGAATGGTTACGAAATGACTAAAACACAGTTGATGACAAACCGTTGTCACGCAACCTTCGAACTCGACGAGTCCGGAGTGTGGATCGCCCAGATTGAGGAGATTCCCCAAGTGCACACCTTCGGTCGCACTCTCGGCAAGGCACGTGAGTATCTGGTTGATGCTCTCGCGCTATGGCTTGATCTACCAATCGACGATGTGAAGGACTCAATCGACTTTCACCCGGTGAAGTTGCCTGTCGGCGTGCAAAACATCGTGTACGAAGCGACGGCCGCGCGAGCGATGGCGGATGCAGCAACCGAGGCCGTGAGCGAACTCACGTCGGCGGCGGCATTGGCCCTAACGAGAGATGCGCGACTGTCGCTTCGCGACGCGGCGGAACTTCTCGGTGTGTCCCATCAGAGAGTGCAGCAGCTCGTATCCCAAAGGAAAGTGGAGAACCCTCCCGTTATTGGTAGCGGGATTCAAGGCGTCGCCCAGGACATCGCTCGAAATCTTAAGGAGTTTCTGCCGAGCGGATCCAAAGAGAACCTCGGGGCGTTGGCGATTGGCGTGACGGTGGGATTCACGATTGCCTGGGCCCAGTCTCAGGAATAGTTCGCAATAACTTGAATCTCATCGTTTCAAGGATTTCCGAAAGGAGGACAGCGTGCCTCACAAAATGGTCCACACATCGCGTCGCGTGCAGTCGTCTCACGTCGTCTCACGTTGTCATCGTTCCTCGTCAAGTGCTACGTCGTCGTGTCGCGTCGTCTGGTGAAAAGGTTCTTAACACTTTCACACGGCTGAGGTCGCAGGTTCGAGTCCTGCAGCGCCCACGCTTGTTCAAAGGGCGTCGCGAACGAGCTGCAGGAAGTGCTCGGCGTCGGTCGAGAGATCGAGTAAATGCTTCAAATGTGCGAGGGAGAGTTTGTCTCCGAATGGAATGTTGTGCGGGCCCTTCTCACCGCCCAGATCTTTGTAATAGTTCGGCACCGGAAACGAAGTCGGTGCGTCGAAGATCTCGTCAACGATGAGATCTTCGAAGGTTGGGGCGCTGGCGACGCGAAGACCTAAGTCGACGGTCGCAGGATCTCGGCCGACCCAGCGCGCCAGTGTCGCGATGATTGACGTGTGATCAAAGTCGTACTCCGAGTTCGTCGGTGCGCGGAAGATTGAACCGGGTCGAACGTGCGGAGAAACGAGAATGGTGGGCACCCGCACGCCGAGCCGATCGAATGAAAAAGGTTGAATACTAGGAGAATCGTCAGGTCGCACCGTCTTGGGCGGGGCCACGTGATCGTAGGTCCCTCCGTGCTCGTCAAAACTGATGATGAGGAGGGTCTCTTCCCACAGCGGCGACCTTCGAATGGCCTTGTACAGTTCGTTGAGGTCGTACTCGGCTCGACCAATCCATGCCGGGGAGTGGTAGTCGTTGCCCGAGAGCCCAATGAAGTCATCTCCGGTCGGCAAGCCGTATCCGCCACTCCAAAATGGTTCAATGTAACTGACGTCGGGCTGCGTCCCCGCGGCGAGCGACGTGAGGAAGTCGTCCAGGGTCCCGACGGTTCCGCGATTGGCACTGATGGCCTCAGCGATGCGAGGAAAAACGTCAACGGTGTAGCACGTACCGGGTTCGGTGGGGTCCATGTCGAAAAAGCCGTTGTACTCGTAGTACACACCCCACGACTTCGGTCGCGGGGTGTCGGCCTCGTTCAACATGTCAAACAGCGTGCGTGCCGGGTAGGTCGTGCGGTCGGCGTTATCCACCGCGCCACACGAGGTGCCGCAGATTGAGAAAGCCCGGTTCGGGTTCGTTTCCGTTGGCACGGAGGAGAACCACCGATCCGACACGGCGAAGTTCTTGGCCAGTCCGTATAAGACGGGTAGTTCAATCTCGCTGTACGCCCCCATGACTTCGTTCGTCGCGTCGTACCAGGCTTCGTAGTCGTGAGCGAATCCCGACATGGGCGGGTTGGCCACGGGATCCCATCGCGGCACCACGTTTCGACCTTCACCGTCTTGGTACATCTGATTGCCGGTGTTGGCCCACCACTCATTGGGGTTCCACCGAGGTTGGCGAAGAGGTTGTTCATAGTCCTGAGTACCGTGCGCCGGTCGGTGCGGCTTGATACCGACGAAGTTGCATTGTGAGCCGTTCAGACCTTCGAATCGCTGTGACGAACCAGCCGGATAGATACGGTCCGCGGGCAACTCGGTGTCCTCGTGGAGCCAGCCGAGAACGTTATCGAGCGAACGATTTTCGAGCATCAACAGCACAACCTTGGAGATCTGTCCCATTGCTCCCGGCATCGAAGAACCTCGCGCTTTCTGGTCCGCGCGTACGCGACGTGCGTCGGCGAGTTCACTACACGGAATTGAACCGTACTTCGCCCGCAGCGCGTGCCGAGAAGAGTGCGGGCCGGAGAGTCGTAGTCGTCCGCCATTACCATGTGACACATGCCGTCGCAGGTCGCCACGCGGGCCATTCTCTTTTGCGACGTCGTGGGTTCGACGGCGATGCGTCAGAAGATCGGTGACGCAGCGGCCGATCGTTGGATGGCCCAATTGATGTCGATGATCGATTCGGTCGTTCGTCGAGGCGACGGTGTGGTTATCAAGTCACTCGGTGATGGTGCGATGGCGGCGTTCACCTCGGCGTCCGACGCTCTGGACGCCGCCGTCGGACTCCAACAGGCCGCTTCGGGCGTGATGGCTGACGGCACGAGTGAGCGTTCTCGACTTCGCATCGGCATTTCCATCGGCGACGTGAACGAGGCCGAGGGTGACGTGCAGGGAATGCCCGTGGTGCAGGCGGCTCGCCTGTGCGACCAGGCCGAGAGCGATGAGATTCTTATTGCGGACGTAGTCCGGATCCTCGCCGGCACGAGGTGCGCCTACCCGATGAGCGCTCGCAGCGAGATAGCGCTCAAGGGTTTCGATGAACCGGTGAGCTGCGCGGTGGTCGAGTGGTCGCCGACGAATACTGCTTCATCAACCAATTTCCCCTCGAGCCTGGCGGCGCTCAGCCGCGGTCCCTTCGTAGGGCGTGCACCGGTGCTGGACGAACTGCTCCGGGCGTTGCGGTCTCGCGAATGCCGCGGAGTCTTCGTCGGGGGCGAACCGGGGATCGGCAAGACGAGGTTCCTGGCCGAACTCGCCACTGACATGCGTGTCGACCAGGTCATGGTGGTTCTCGGTCGCGGCGACGCGGAGCTGTCCGTCAACTACCGAGCCTGGATTGAGGCCCTTGCGCCCGTCGTCGACGTTCAGAGCACTGAAGCTCTGGACGACATGAACGCTGCGGATCTCGTCGAACTGGTCCGACTGCTGCCGCGCCTCGTTCAGCGGGTACACGTGACCGACGATCCCGTGAGTCTCGACCCCGACGCGCGCCATGCCGCGGTCTGTGACGCCGTAGTTGAGCTCTTGCGGCGCAGCGGTCCACTGATGATTGTGCTCGACGACGTCCAGTGGATGGACGAACGTTCCCTACTACTCGTCAAAAGAGTCCTCGACGAGCACCTCAAGCACGTCATGATCGCCGCGACATTCCGAGATACCGAATTCGATCGGTCACCGGGGCTGGTGAATCTACTGGCCGACCTCCGACGTATCGACGGCGTGCGCCGTTTGAACTTCTCCGGTCTCGACGGTGATGCGGTCGCCGAGATGTTCGCACTCACTTGGCGTCGCGATCTCACCTCTGACGAGCGCTCGGTGGCGAGTCGAGTTCACTCGCGCACCGCGGGCAATCCGCTGTACATCTCCGAGTTGTTGCATCTGCTTGATGAAATCCAACAAGGAGATGATCTTTCGGTGACCCAAGTCACTTTCGCGATGGACGGCACCTTGCCGGTGGGACTTCGTGAGGTGATCGAACGGCGCCTGCACGATCTCGACACTGACATTGAACGTGTACTCGACGTTGCGAGCGCCGTCGACATGGTGATCGACGTGGGCATCGTCGAGGACGTCATAGCGCTCGACGGGCCCGATGTCGATGTCCTTGGCGCACTCGAGACGGCTCAGAAAGCCGGCATCGTCATTGGTAACGGGCGCAACTTTGAGTTTCGCCACGCGGTGATTCGCGATGTGTTGACTCAGAGTCGCTCGGCGCGTCGCACTGAACTTCTGCATCGCAAAGTCGTGGATGTGCTTGAACGACGCTGGGCCCTCTCACTCGACCGTCACGTCGAAGAGTTGGCCTGGCACCACGACTTAGCGCGCAGTCCCGACGCGGCGCTTTGGAGCCTCCGTGCCGGCGAGTCCGCCCTCAACAATCTCGACGCACGGGCCGTCACGTTCGCCGATCGCGGTCTGGCGCAACTGGATTACGCCCTGGGCGACACTGACGAACTGCGCTGCGACTTGCTCACGGTGCGCGCCCATGGCCTGCGCCTCACCGGAGTCGATACCCTCGCGGTCGCTCGCGAGGCTTACGAGGCCGCCTTGACACTGGTCGATCAGCGCCGCATTGCTCGCGCCTTGTTGTCCGTAGGCGTCGACACGGCCGCCAGCAGAGACGGTCTCGCCGCCATGGCCTTCTTGGAGGAGGGCCTGACGCACCTCGACGACATCTCACTGCTTGGGCGCTGGGAAGTGGCGACGGCGTGCGCCGTGCGACGACATTTCGACCCGACCACCGACCCCGCAGGTCACATCGACGAGATCGCGGAGATCGTGGCGCACCTTGACCCGTCCGCTCCCGAGTCGTGCCAGATTGCAATGCGCTGCGCGCGCAGTCTGACCAGTACGAACTGGGCGAATCACGCCTTGCCGCTCGTCGAACTGTTCGGCGGCAACTGCAAGGGTGTTGACACCGAAGGCTTCCCCGTCGAAGTCGCGTGGTCGACGATGTGGTTGGCGCTCGGTGATCGAGCGAAGTCCGATCAACTCCTCGATCAGGCTGCCAACGACGCCCGTCGAAGTTACTGGTTCTACAGCTGTCAGGTTCTCCAGCGACAGACCATGCGCGCCATGCTCGACGGTCACTGGGACTTGGCCGATCATCTCATCAGCGAACAAGAGACCATCAGTGCGGGTGACCCCGGCTTCGGGGTCAGTGTTTTGATGCAACGCACATGGCTCCGACAAGAACTCGGCGACGTCGAGAACCTGCACCAAGAATTGATCTCCTTCATCGACGTTTTTTCAGAGTTCCCGGTGGCGCGTGCGCTGGCTGCAAACGTTCAAACTGCGACGGACGACCTTTCGGGTGCGAATGAATACCTCGACGAGTGCGCTCGGGACCGCTTCGCGTCGATCGGCCGAGGCTGGCTGACACTGCTGAGTGTGGCCAATGTCGCGATGGCCTCCATCGAACTGTCGGCAGAGCGACACCACGAAATGCTCCTGGACCTCTTGTCGCCGTACGAGGGACAGGTCGGGGTCATGGTGACCGGAACCCATCTCATGTGCCTGGTCGACTCCTTGCGCGCCGGACTCCTCGCGCTCGGCGGACGCGACGGTGACGCCGACGCACTGTTCTCGTCCTCACTCGCACAGATTCGTATGTTGCGCTCCACGCCACTCGAGGCACGACACCGCTATTGGTGGGGTCGCTCCCTCGAGTGGCGAGGCGACGCCGTCGGGGCTGCCGCTCAGTACCGGGCAGCCCGCGAGATCGCTTCATCACTGGCGATGTTGAACTTGGTGCTCTGCATTGACCGAGCAATAGAGAAACCAACACGTGCGCCAAATGCCAACTGAAGTCGTCGTGCGATACCGCCGGGCCACGTAATGACCTACTTGCCCCACAAAATGCTCCACGAATAGGACATCGTCAAACTGTCTACTCAACCGACAGCAATCCCATCTGCTCCAAAAGTGCCCTTGGTCAGTACCGTTCGTTCGGCGATCGCGGCAAGTGTGCGCGAATTGTGGAGATCCGTTCACTGGCGAGTCAATCGGTGCGTAGCGTTAACGCGCAGGCAATTTGTCATGTGACGTGGCCCCATGATCGCAGCGAGGACGTTGGGGAATGTCGGGCAAGAAAGCCACTCGGAGTCTTAAGAAGTCCCTCGGCAATTCGATCGAGGTGCTGGCCGCAGAATCCCGGGGTGACGTCGGCGAAGGAATTGAAACCGAAGCCGAGAGGGGCACACTCCAAGCACTCGTTGCGCCTTGGGGTCAAGGATTCCACATGGGTCCGCCCGAGGACATTACGAGCAGTACCAGCCCGATCAACGAGGTTCGCTAGCGATCATGGTCACGACTTATTCTTCACATTCTGACGATCTAGGTGTTGGAAAGAGTCAGAGCGACCTGACTATACCGTTCGCCGTTGTCGCAGTAGCGGCTGAGGCGAGTTTGGCGCTCTCGCCGAGCGTGGACTCACTCGCGGCGAGCGTCACCAGCGTGATCTTGCTCGCGTTGACCGTCGTGAGTTTTCTCCTCACGGTGAAAAGAGCCGAGAACTGGACTCACGTGCTCGTCCCACTGTTGTATTCGGGATCGGTGTTGGCTCTCGTCATCGCCACTGGGAGCGCAGCGCCGGGAGTTGGTCTCGTGATGCTTCTCGCCGTCGTGTGGACCGCCCTCTATCTCGAGACCTGGAAATCTTTCGTCGTCGTTGCAGTCGTGGTGGTCCTTGAGTTTGTCGCCACGATTGTGCCCGTCGATGATTCGGACTCGGTTCGACTCCGTCAAGTGTTGATGTACCTGCTGGTATCGGCCCTGATTGTCTACTCCGTACATGAGCTCCGGAATCGATTGGCGCGAATTAGCGCGCAGCGAGAAATACTCAACGAAGAGATGCACGTGACGATTGTTGCGTTGGAAGAAAATCTTCGGTGCGCTTCGGTCTTGGGTCACCTTGGGGACATGCTCAACAGTTGCAACAGCCGCGAAGAGGCGTACGAAGTCATCGATCACGCGGCCCGAAGTATGTTCGTGGATGGAGGTTCGGTAAACGGTTTCGATGCGTCGAAAAACCGACTGGAAACGAAGTGTGCGTGGGGAGGATTCCCGCGAGATCAGCAACCCTTTTCAACCAATGATTGTTGGGCACTGCGGCGGGGCCACGACTACGAATCGAAAGGCGGCGAGATCTCGTGTGAGCATCTTCGAGAGAGCGGCGAGGTCCATACGATCTGTCGACCTTTACTGGCCCAGGGCGAGATCATGGGAGTTCTGACGATTTCAGTACCCGATCTTGAGGTTCCCTTGGTACGTGTCGTGGGGATCAACGATCCACTCACACAGAATGCCCTCTTGTTCGGAGAGCAAATCTCCATCTGGATGGCCAACTTCAACCTTCGAGAGATCCTCCAACACCAATCGATCAGGGATCCATTGACGAATCTATTCAATCGCCGATTCATGGAGGAGACGCTCACACGAGAGTTCAGCAAATCCGCGCGCACATTGGAAGAGATCAGCATCATTCAAATTGACATCGACCACTTCAAAGACTTCAACGACGGCCACGGCCACGCCGTGGGTGACTCCACGCTTCGCGCCATCTCGGAACTGATGCTCTCGCGGTTCCGTGGTTCCGACGTACCATGTCGCTCAGGCGGGGAGGAGTTCACACTCTTGCTCCCGAACTGTTCCTGGGAAAACGCGCACTCCCGTAGCGTGGAGTTGCAGCAGCTAGTTGGTCGACTTCGGATTTCAACGCCAATGAGCACTGCTCTACTCCAACCTCCGACGCTCTCCATTGGCATTGCGACGTCGCCCGAGCACGGTTCCACGAGTGAGGAATTGCTGCGATCGGCAGATCTGGCGCTGTACGCCGCAAAATCCGCCGGGCGTAACAGGATCTCACGCGCGATACCTGTCACCGATGAGATTCCCCCGGAGTTGCTGATGGCGAACAATCGGAAGTAGTCGAAAATTGCAACGACAGAGTGTGCTGACTATCAGACGGATTTCTTCGAACGGAGCTGCCGAAGATTCAGGTCTCATCTAATTTGTGAGGTTTCTCCACTCAGAAGGATGATGACTATGGCGAACGCGTACAGACTCGGGCTGTGTTCACCTTGCCCCACAAATCGCGTCGCGTGCAGTTCTCTCTCGTCGTGTCGTGTCGTCACTGTTCCTTGTCAAATGCGAGGTCGTCGTATCGCGTCGTTTGGGAAAAGGTCAGAGTTAACGTATTTTGGACAAGAACGTATCGGCTCGAATGACGAGTCACGAATACTTCCTCGGCGCACCGTTGCCACCAATCCTGGTCCGTTCGAACTCCAGTCATGACTGTTGGGGCGGACCGAATCGCGGATTAGAAGGCAGGCACTCGTAAATCCTGATCGGGAGCTGAGGAAGGCTTCTCTGTGCAACTAGGACCACCTCGCAATATGATGCGCCTATTCGCGCTCCTGCAACGGGAGGGGGACTGCCAATGGCGCCGAGTGTTAGTAGTTCTGATGTTAGAAGTAATGATTGGAACGCTGAGGTTTCAAGAGCGCTCTTGGAGCTGAAGGAGCGCGTTGCTTTCCTCGACGAGGATGGACAGCGTCATTTCCAAATCCTTGTTGAAGAGATTGAGGAGCTGTCCCATCTCCGACCGCGATTATTCAGATGGACCAGAGTGAATGAGTGGTGGAGTGGCAAGCGTCTCGATTTAATCTGGAGTCGCATCCACTTTGCGCAGTTGCAACTATTGGCCGTGGCGCCGCTGCCTGTGATGCGAGATTTATTCGAAATCGTTGTGGAGCACTGCGAGACGCTTTCGGTAACTGACACGGCTCGTCTGCGCCTCATCGATTTGATTCAGCATCGAGTCATTGGTTCACTCAGTGATGAGAACATCGGGCCAGCCCTCTCGTGGCCATAAGTTCACCCCCTGATCCAAATGCGGTGCCCGCCCCTGCGGCGACTGGAAGAGAGATCATGATCGAAGTGATGCGCCGCTCCTTTGATCAAACTGACAACTTTCATGAGAATGCCAGGAGTTTCCGTAATCGCCTGATCGCAACGATGTCAATCACGGCACTAGTCGCCGTATGTCTGGTCATTCTGCAGGGGCAGTTACCAAACGCATACATCTTCCAACAGCCCACCAACAGCGCGGGCCTGCCAAGTTGGACGGTCATGCTATTGATAATGGTCTTTGGATGCGTGGGCGCACTTCTCACTGCAATCCCGGCAATGGCAGCGGTTCCAACAGTCAACACTCCATACAACTTCCCGCTCCCTCAGGGCCTGCTGAAGATTTTGGTGGGAGCCCTCACAGCGTTAGTAGGAGTCGTCGTGGTCGGGAGTACGAGTGTGACTTCCGGATTCAGTTCGATGCAGGCACTTATTGGCGTGGCCGTGGTGTTCGGTGCTGGGCAGCAGACCATCACGCAGTTCCTTGACAAGAGAGCCGGACAGTTGGTAGCCCAGCCCGGAGCTCCATCCTGAGAATTCGAAACAACTTCGGTCATGCGATGTGGATGGCAAATTTAGTGAGAGTCGGAGTAAGCAAGCAACCCGACTCCCTCCCCGTGAAAATCGATGAATACGTTCGCTACGCCGACGCGAAGTGACTCACCTCAATGTTGGGGGTGCAGCATAAGCTCGAACCTCAGTAGCTCGGGCGATCGGTGCGGCAAGGACTGCGCTCGACAGCTGTCGAGCGATCAGAACTTGTAGATCGCCCCACCGCAATTCCAGGAGCCGGTGAACGGGACCGCCTTGGACGCGTTGTTCGTTCCCCTGAACGTGCCAGTGACGGCGATCTTGCTGCTGGTGGCGGAGAAGGCCACTAAGTGGAGTTTTCCGACGTCGGCCGTGATCTGGGCGGTACCACTCGCGGGTTGCGGGAGCAAGGTGATGCTGAACTGGGTGAACCCACCGTTGCCCTTTGCATTGTTGACCATTGATGTGCCAAGTGCGAGTACGAGACTTCCCGCGCTGTTGAGGCACTCGCCGGACTTGAACGTATACGTCTTGCCCTCGTAGTGCAGTTTGACCGATGCGGGCCCGCAGGCGACGATTACCGACTTACCCTTGATCGTCGCCTCTTTCGAGTAACAGCGTCCGGCTGTAGAAGCTGGGGCGACCGCGCCGGCGCGGACGGTGCTCACGCCGCTCGCAGTTGCCGCACTCGCTCCGGGAGTTGCAATCGTCACCGCCATCGGCAGCGTCATCGCGACGCCAAGTCCGACCGTGACCAGCCGTCGAGCGAATCGCGTTCCGTGGAATTCTCCAGATCGCCGCTGGTTGGTGCCGATTCCATCATGACGGTCGGCTCTTCCATGGAGTTGGGTGGTCATAAAACGTCCTCACTTTCGATCGTTGCTGGTGAACCGTCAACACCGGCCATTGACTGCGCGATGACGGATGGTGAACATGACTTTGCGCACCGTCCCCACAACAATGCCGCGCGCACGCCGTCGCCGGTAGTAGGGGAATGGCGGATTTCGATTCTCCGGCGACGCCTTCAGGCAGTCGTCCACCCCCGCTTCGTCTTTCGTCCTCGTCCCTCACGTGCACGTCGTGGTGGACGGCGGCCCAGCGCGTTGAGTTGATTGTCCGTGAATTAGTACGGGAGTGTGATGTAGGTTGCCCTTTATGGCGTCGTCGCAGCCTGTGAGAGTTGAGCAGCAGGTTGGGCTGACGAAGGCGGCGGGTTCAAGGAACTCACTGGCGACTGGTTACGAGGCGGCCGGTTCGCCCGCCTCGCTGACCTCATTGATTCCATCGTCGCGTGGGGTGAACACTGCAACACCGACGCGACACCGTTCGTCTCGAACGTTGAAGCCCGTGGCATCGTCGTGAGTTCGCGAGGCGGCCAGGACGCGGTGCCGTTGCAACGTGCGCTACTTCGCGGAGATGTTGACGAGATCCACCGACTGGTGGACGGCGAGCTCAGCGAGCATCGTAGGCCCACGCCGCGCAGGGCGCGGCTGTTAGCGGGGCGGTCGTTCGCTCACATCCTCAATGCCGACTTCGCGACTGCGCACGACGATGCCCGGGTTGGCCTGGGCATGGGGTTTGAGGAACCGCTGTTCCGAGCTTTATGTGCGTTGTCCTCCGGGATGGGCGGTCTAGAGCGCAACGGGTCCGACATTGCTTCCGTCGAAAGCGCGGCCGCGGCGATTCTGAACCTGAGCGACGAAGATGTGGTGAGTGACAGCTGGTCGGCGGCGCTCACGGCGGAAGCCGCGATGTCGGTCGGGCGACTCGACCTCGCCGAGACGGTCGCTCGTCGGGTGTGGCTCGCCTCGGCAGGCACTGACCCGCCCGAAGCTGTCTACGCAGGGCAGACCCTCGTTCGCGCTTTGTTGTTTCAAGGGCGACTCGACGAAGCCAGTGCTCTGGCCCCGCACGCGGAACAGGCCGCCCAGCGCCACGAACTGCTCGCGCTACGGCTGGTTGTGCGCAGTTCGCTCGCCTACGTCGACGCCCTGCGTGGCCGCCACGACGAGTTGACCCGGCATGCCGCCAGCATCGACGAACTGGCGTCGCAGTGTCCGGGCGGTTACTACGTGGCAGGTTCTATGGTGCTGACGGCCTACGCACTGGCCACGGCTCAGCTTGCAGAGAACGCGGCTGACGTCCTGCTGCGCGGCGCCGGGGGTCCGCAGCTTCCGAACATCCAACTCGTCGACCGCGCCTACGGGTACGAGTTACTGGTCACGGCAGCACTGAGCCTCGGCGACATCCCGACCGCACGACGGTGGGGCGATCTCGCCGCCGCGCTCACCGGACTACCCCGAGACGGTATGGCCGCAGCCGCGATGCGACGTATCAAGGCGCGTCTGGCGGTTGCCGACGGCGAGGGCGTCGTGGGAGCCTTCCTGGCCGAAAAGGCCGCGACGATAGCGCTCGGACACGCTGGCCATCTAGACGCGACTCGCGCTCGGCTGCTGGCCGGTTCGGCCCTGTTAGGCGGTGCCGACGGTAGTTGGTCGGCCCGGCTCTCCCTATCCAGCGCGCATGATCAGGCCACATTGCTGGGAGCCACGTCGCTGGCGCTGCTCGCGCGCCGAGACCTGCGCAGCATCGGGCTGCGACTCATCGGCGAACCCCAAGCACCGATGACCCCACGCGAGCGCGAAGTGGCCGAACTGCTCCTGGCGGGCGGTTCCAATGCCCAGATCGCAGCCATGCTCGGAGTGTCGCCACGCACCGTGCAGAGTCACGTCGGCAAGGTACTCAAAGCTCTCGACCTGCCGTCACGGGCGGCGGTGCCCCGCGCCCTTCGAGCTGAGCGTGAGCCGGACTCTGGGACACAACGGTTAACCCCGCGCCAGTGCCAGGTGGCCGACCTCGTCAGTCGCGGCTATACCAATGACGGGGCAGCTCGAACTTTGGACGTGTCGACAAAGACGATCGAGAAGCACCTCGGCGACATCTACCGCCGACTCGGAATCAACTCCCGCGCCGCCCTTGCCGCCCAGTGGTCGGCCTGCTCCACCAGTTGACCGCCAGGTCGTAGCACCGGGTGTCCGAAACAGTACCGGCGTACGCGCTGCGAGTACTCGTTGTCGTGTCCGCGTCGCTCGACGACACCGTGTGACCCGAGTTCGCCCTGGACGCCGTGGTGAGTCGATACCCTTGAACTGCGAAGGAGATAGGACCTATGAAGCGAAACACGTGGCGTCACGGACTTTTCGCGGCCGCACTCACGGCACTGACGTTGACGATGTCGATGCCGGCGAGTGTGGCGAGCGCGTCGCCGTCGCGACCGACCGCGCCCCGGTCGGTGCACGCGATCGCCCGTACGGCGTCGGCGAAGGTCCGTTGGTCGGCACCGGCGTCCAGTGGGGGATCTGCCGTGAAGAGGTACGTCGCCACGTCGCATCCTTCGGGTCGAAGCTGCACCACCACGCGAGAGAGTTGTGTGGTGAAGGGTCTTAAGGCTGGGTCGGTCTACACCTTCACGGTCGTGGCGAAGAACGCCACGGGCATGAGCCCGCGTTCGCGCTCGTCCAACCGCGTAACGACTTCAGTCTCGATCGCTTCGTCGCGGGCCAACTACTTGGCGGCAACCACTACGTTCAACAAGGCGCTCGCGAGGGCTCAAGCAGCGATCGCGGCTTGGGGCGCGAGCACTCCGTTGGCCACCGAGACGACCGACCTGTCGAATCTGCACGCGACGTTTACGGCCTACAGAACCACGCTCCGCAAGGACAAATGGCCTGGCACTGTTCGAGCCGACATTGCGTCGTACGTCACCGTAGTGACCGCTCTCGGCAAGGACTACGTGGGTTTAGCGAGTGCGTCGTCGGCGTCGAATGCTGCGCAGTTGGCGAACACTTTCTTCAGTGACGTCAATGAGGAAGCGCAGCGCGACTACAAGGTCCGCGCCGATCTCAAGATGACACAAATCATCACTGGGCCTGTGGCGTCAACGTCCACACCGGTCGCAATCGGATCGTCGCAGACCGTGCACGACTTTTACGGAGACGCCCTCACGGTGACAATGAGCCAGATTCTCGATCCCGCCACCGCGGGTACTGGTTCGGGACTGCCCGACGCGGGCGACCGGTTCGTGGCGGTGGAAGCGGTTCTTTCCAACCCGAGCACCGGTGACGTGGGAGGCGACGCCAACCTCGCAATGACGGTGCGCGGATCGGATGGCAAGACCTACCTGGCCAACTACGGCACGGTCGGCGCGTGCACGAACTACAGTTACGGCGAAATCGACGTACCGGCCAGCGGTACCTCGACGGGTTGTGTTGTCTTTCAGTTGCCGACCGGTGTCACCGTGCAGTCGGTGTCGTTCTCCCTGGACTCGGGCTATCTCGACACCGCCGTCTGGAACGCCTAGCTCGTCGCGTCGTAACGTCATGAGGCGCGAACTGATCTGGATGAAGGTCACTGCGCCCGGGTGCGCGCGGCGGTTTATGTGCCGTGTCGATAGGCGAGCTGCGCCCCAGATAATCGGGGTCGACTCAGAGTTTCTTCCTGAGATTCACACATGGATGCGCCGGGCCAGGCGCCTGAAGTGCCTTGGTGTCTGACGTGGACCCCGGAAAATTGGACAGTTTCTTAAGATGAGCACTGACGCATCCTGGAGGTGCACGTGCAGGGAAGAAGAATCAAGTTCAAGCCCGATTTGAAGGCCAAGGTTGCACTCGAAGCATTGAAGGGCGACAAGTCCGTGGCCGAGTTGGCCCAGATCTCCGACGTCCATCCGAGCCAGATCACCCAGTGGAAGAAGCAGCTGCTGGAGTCGGCGCCGAGTGTCTTCGAGGGCAAACACGCGAGAGCCGAAGCCAGCGTCGACATCGACGAGCTCTACAAGAAGTCAGTCGACTGGAGATGGAGCGCTATTTTTTAGCGTCGCGGCCCGGGGTGAGTGGTCATCAGAGCAGCGACGCCTGATGATCGATCCCGGTCTGAACCTCTCCGTCTCCGCCCAGTGCTGGCTACTCAGCTTGGCCCGCTCCACCTACTACTACGAGTCAACGAACACCGAGTCCGACCTGAATCTCTTCCTGATGGAGGAGATCGACCGGCTCCACCTGGCTCACCTGGAGAACGGCTCGCGGATGATGACCAAGATCCTGCGGCGTCGGGGTCACGAGGTGAACCGCAAACGAGTGCGACGACTGATGCAACTCATGGGTCTGCGTTCAATGTCCCCGCAACCCAAGACCACGAAGGCCCACCCGGACCATCCGAAATGCCCCTACCTGTTGCGGGGCATCAGCGTCGATCGACCGAACCACGTGTGGTGCTCGGATATCACCTACATGGAATGATCCCTCTGAACTGATCCACTAGTAATGCGAGCCCCGATGCTCCAAAATGGAGCGAGGAGGACAGCATGAAACAAAGGCGTCAATCACCCGAACAGGTGATCCGGAAGCTCGCCGAAGGCGAGAAGTTGCTCAACCAAGGTGCGATCATCACCGAGGTCTGTCGACAACTCGAGATCACCGAGTCGACATGGCACCGCTGGAGGAATCAATATGGCGGCTTGAAAGCGAACGACGCGAAGCGCTTGAAGGAACTCAAGAAGGAGAACACCCCACTCAAGCGCATCGTCGCCAACCAGGGCCTCGACATCGACATGTTGAGGTTCGTCGCCGAGGGAAAATCCTGACCCCGAACCGCCGGCGTCAAGTGGTCGTTGCACTTGAGCAGCAGTTCGGGGTGTCGGAACGCCGAGCGTGCGTCGTGATTGGCCAGAGTCGCTCCACGCAACGACTCACTCCACCGAGCCCGAGCGCCGATGAGGAGAAGCTTCGCGCCTTCCTTCGAGCGTTCGCCACGCGTCATCCCCGTTGGGGCTGAGGCCGCGCCCACGACGCGGCGATCGCGGCCGGCTGGCGCGTGAACTACAAGCGACTACGCCGTTTATGGCGTGACGAGGGCCTCAAAGTCCCCTATCGCAAGAAGAAGAAGCGACTGACCGGCATTGGCGTGCAGGTCGGCGCAATGCGTCCGATCGCCCCCAACGTCATCTGGGCCATGGACTTTCAGTTCGACCAGACGAGCAACTTACGAACCATCAAGATGCTCAACATCATCGATGAGTTCACCAGAGAGTGCCCGGCGATCGACGTGGCGAGATCGATTACCGCCGACGACGTCGTTGATCGACTCGAACAGCTAGCGAAGGAACGAGGCGCCCCGTGTTACCTGCGCATGGACAACGGTCCCGAGTTCGTCGCGCACGCTCTCGTCGACTGGTGCCGCTTCAACGGAGCGGGATCATCGCTCATCGACCCGGCTCACCCTGGCAAAACGGCGGGATCGAATCGTTCAACGCACGACTTCGCGACGAGTTCTCGAACGGTCAACAGTTCGACACGTTGTTCGAGGCGCAGGTCTTGCTCGGCGACTTGCGACACGAATACAATCACGATACAACTCACAGCGCGCTACGTCGACAAACGCCGCTGAACTTCGCTAAGAGCTGGAAGGTGCAGCACCAACAAAGACTCGCGGAGTTAGTGGCTAAGGAATCGGGGTCCTTCCATACATTCCAATACGCACTACTGAGTTCGGTGGTTGCAGTTGGCTAATTGATGACCAGAGGGAGTCTTTGCATCAGCTAACGTCTGAAGTTCGTCGCGGGTGCTTTTCCTCAACTGAGGCGGACCATCAGTGCTCGCCGAAATTGGATGCGAATAAAAGTCATAGTCGCTGCTTCTGCGAACGCCGTTTGAATTTATAGCCACGCCTAGTCTGGATTAGATTCGCTGCTGCGCGCGAGTCCCACAGACAAGATTCTCTCAGCAACTTTCGCGTAGGTGTTCGAAACGGCGCGCTCCCCGGACAGTTCACGCATGTGCTGCCGCACCGAAGCGTTTTCATCGCCCAACAGACTTATCATCTGCTCTGCTAGCGCTCCGGCATCGCCAACAGCTACATACTTCGCCGCGTCGCCGAGATCGCTTCGCAGTCCTGGCAGATTCGAACCAACAACAACTGAGCGACTCGAGAGAGCAAGGTTCGCAATACCACTCTGGGTAATTCTTCGGTACGGTAAGGCGACGACATCAGCCACAAAAAGTACCGCCGCAATGTCCGAGTCGGCCACAAAGCCGAAGAAATCGATGTCAACACCAACGATCTTTTTCGCCTGATCCTCAAGTCGTCGTTGACACTCGACATCACGACGTCCCATGATGCGAAATACTCCGCGGCGCTCTCGGGGTGACCCGGCGATGAGGAACTGCACATCGTTGCCTCGACTTTCGGCGACTGCACTGGCAGCGTCAAGAAGTACGTCCGTTCCCTTATCGAAACTCGTAAAGCCGAGGGCGAGAACTAGGGGCTTTTGAACGTGGTACAGGTCACGCACTCGTTTAATATCATCATCTGTGATTTTTGCTACACCCGTTGTGCCGTGCGGCACTTCAACTACTTCGTCGAATAGCCCATTTTCAATAAGCGCTTGGCGCCCCGCGGAGGAGAAGACGACTGGCACGTCCGTTACTCGAGCCATGGCTTTGTAAATCAAGTGTGTCACAAACCCGAGAAGGTCATATTCGCGCGCAGGTTCGTGGAAGCCAACGACGACCGGAATGCGTGCGGCAGTAAATTTCTTGCAGAGACTGCGGACCGACCAAAAATTTACGCTCACTGCAGCGATGGCGAATTGCACGAAGACCATATCCGGCTCAAATTCGAGAATTTCGTTCCACGTGTGGCGCTGGGGAACTTGTCGCAAAATGCGAGCGACTTTCGATCGCGCGCCGATGCACTCCGCTCCTTCGAGACCACGTTGCTTTCCAGGAGAAATGACCAATACGCAGTGCCCAACTGAGTCCCAGGCATCGACGAGAAAGCTAGTGTGCTTTGCGATCCCATCCGATGGGGGTTCGTAGGGCGACAAGAGAAGTATGCGAGCCATACACCGCTCCTAGAAGAAATTGGAAAGTCGAAACTCTCGTCGTTCACTATGGGCCGACGCGATATTCGTCGCAACGTTTATCAACGTATAAGCGTACCCCATGCGCCGAAAACTTCGACCGACATTGAATGTTTCACGAGCGCAGACCCGTCGTTACACTCAGCGCGCGAGAATGATCCGGAAGCTTAAATGTCAAGTTCATAGTCAATGTCTTGAATGCTCATATCGAGTCCGCGGGGCTCACGATGCAGTGCACTTCGTTGATTGGTGCTCGCTGTTTTCGAGCAACGTTCATTGCGCAGGTGGTCGGCGCGAAGAGTGATTCCAGTATCCTTTAGGGCCAAATAACTCGCGTCAGTGATAGACACGGGTCGCGCCAGTTGAATAGACGACATAGAAATGTTGGTCGAAGAATTGAACGGTGGAACGATAAGTTGTCGAGAAAGCACCGCTGTCAGCATCAGCCTGAGAAAACTTATCTGCCAAATTTTCCTGCGACAGATAAATGTAAGATCCCTTGTCCACTTCCGGCGGCACGATCTCATCGACTAGGTCGTAGCCTCCGGGTTCGGATAGCAAGACAAGCTGCCCATGGAGATCGGACTGAACAATGTTCGGGTACGCGACGTTATTTCGGAGCCATGTTGCGGTCGCCAACTCGGGGGTCGACACCGTAAAATTGGCGACATTCGCATCTCTCGCCGAAAGAGAGCCCGGAGCCTGTCCGCCGACTACGAGATCGCCCAATCCAGTGGCACCAACGACGAGGACGACGACGTAGATGACGATCACCCCCAATGAGACTCGGTTAAACCGGGTCTCCCTCGCCGTCGTTGTAAATGTGCTTCGAGATACGAGATCGTCGAGAAGCATGGTCGCAGGCGCGGCTACCAGTATTGCCGTAATGATCGCGGCCCGTTCGGGATCGTAAAAGCCAGATAACGTTCCAGAAAACCGAAGCAAGCCACCGAGGAAGAGACCTGATACTCCGAGACCTATGAGGTCGGAGCTGTACGCGTATGATCGACGTCGCCCGAGGCGAAAGATCCCATAGAGAAGTGCCAGCCCAAGGATTATCCAAAGACCCTCGGTAGCCTCGAAGTTGATTCTCGTCCAGAGGCTCGCGAAAGAGGGGATGATTCCTTTCGTGGAAGGGACGACGGCTGGGGCGAGGCGCACCGCGCTTGAGCCTGGCACCGGCACGATGTATCTCGCCGTCTTACTAAGTTCGCTTACCAGCAGTCGTTCCAGTTGGCGGGGCGGCAGCTGGCCAGAAACTGTCGCCGCCCCGATCCCTATGCCGTTCTTGGCAACTGCTCCCGAAGGAGCAGAAAGCGCGGAATTTCGCGTGACGCCGAGATTCCATCCGAATGCCGCAACGATGGAAAGGATGACCAGAGTTCCGTTAAGGATTCTCCGGGAATGAACGCTCTTGCGATGTCGCTCAATGTCATCTTTATGTATGAGGAGCCACCCTCGTTCCCAGAACAAACTAACTAACCACGCGGCCAACAGAACAGCGGCCAACAGATAAGTGGTCGTGTAGTGAGTGAAAGAAATCGCCACAATGAGTAATCCGATGACAACCTGGGATGACCGCTTCGACATGGAACGATCGAGTATCACCATTACGAGGGCAGCCAATATTGTCGTGGCCATTGCCTGTCGGGCAACGGTTACCAAAACTGAAGAGAAGGCCACGCTCGAGACGATGATTCCCGTCACGACTGCGAGGGCTAGGCCGGGCCGGGGGGAAGCGCGACCGTTCGTAACCCAGCGAGGCACGGATCGCGCGCTGGCGAATATGGCGACTGGGAGCAGCGCCAAAATGGCGGGGACAACTAACTCAAAGAACGCAAGAAGACGCAACTTCGTGACCGAGTGGAGGATCGCCGGAAGTACGGTCAGTGAAAGCATCGAAGCATAGGGATCGTGGTTGGCGGGTACGCGCCAGACTCCTGAATGAATCGTGGTCCACGCGACGCTGAACTCCTTCTGTACGTCCGAGCCGTAGAGGTGTGCACCCCGCAAGCTGGACGATAACAGCAAGGCTAGGGATGCTCCGTAGAGGAGCGTACTTAAGGGCCACTTACTATCGCGCTTCCATCCACCTACTATTCCCACTAATAGAACTCCGGCGTCGAGCACGGTGCCGAAAGTGGCGAGATGGACGTCACCAGTGTGATTGAGTTCAGCGACACCAAGAATGGATATCAACACCAAAAGGCTGCTTGTAAGTACTCCAGGGACGCTAGGAGCATGAGTACCTCGAAATATCCAGGCGACCGGATCACGGCGGTTCGCAGCACCCGCTGCAAGTATTCCCAACGCGATTGCTACCCAAATGACACTTTGAGTCACGGTATCAAGTGGTTGTGCGATGCCGAAGTGGGGACCAATCAGACTGGCTGCGCCACCCACAACCATGACGACCAACATGCTGAAGACGACGGAAAGCACCACACGTCCTTCAAGTTTCGCGGGTCGGGTGCGGAGCATTGACATCACCGTCGCCCCAGGGATAACAAGAATTGTCACAACGCCCGGCAACGGGGTAAGTGGTGAATGGGCGGCGGCGAGCGCAACTGATGACACCAGTACCGCCCCCAACCAAAGCCCCGTCGGTGCAACTCGCGATCCAAACTCTTTGATCGTTGACCAATGCTTCGCAACGAGTCCACTCGACGCGGACTGCATCGCCTGCAGTTCCGTGCTGGAACTGTTGCTCGTCACGACTTCAGTACGGGGACTGAGACGGAAGTGTCCTTTCCGTCAAGGGCGAGACGCAATGTGCCGCTGGCAGTGTGAATCGTTCGGATTTGCCAACTTTACCAAAGTGGTGCCGACCGACGTGCCCGCCTGATGGGCTTGCCATCGGCAGGTTCTGCCGCGTCCGCACCCGTTGATCAAGTCGACCCGTACTATCGCAGTTGGCTGATGCGAGTACTGCCTGGACAAGGCATTGACTGACGGGGACATGGGATCCAATTGTAAGGATTGGTATAAAGGAGCTCGGAACTGGTCAAGTTGCCGTTGTCGGGTTTTTTGGCGTGTCGGGATTCCTGATTTCCGGCAACGTGAAAGAGAGGCATGACGCCCCGAGCGGATGTTAAGAAACTCGACGGAGGCAACAAAACTCTTGAACCAGGGCGAGGATTTCGCTGAAGTCTGAGCCGTGCCGATTCTGGATATGTCCATATGGTGGCGTGAAAGCCAAGGACGAAACGCCTCACGGAACTCGAGAACGGGTGGAGCGAACTGTGTCAGCGATCGCGGAAATTCCCGATGTAGTCCGCGAAGGGCGAGCGCTGGGCGTCGCGGGCATCAGTCCACGCACCTTCAAAGTGACGACCATCTCGGACGCTTCCGCGACCTACCCGCAAGATCTGGTGAACCGCGACTTCGCCCCCGAGGGGCTCAACGTGCTC
>Ga0208220_1000007_pt1 | contig 118613 bp, 114 predicted proteins | sample NGESurdeep092012_9_FD_184484 | JGI IMG/M metagenome (GOLD analysis project Ga0208220, IMG submission 184484) | Arctic peat soil microbial communities from Barrow, Alaska - NGEE Surface sample F53-1 deep-092012 (SPAdes) | ecosystem: Environmental > Terrestrial > Soil > Wetlands > Peat ...
CTCCCCAGCCTTACCCGCCTCCGCTGTTGCGGACAGATCACGTATTTATTGAACCGGACAAATCACATACTAGCGACATTGCCAGATAGTGCGGTTGACATCGCCCGGACGGTCCGCTATAGTTCTGAAGTACTGAACTATCAACGAGTTGAAGGCTAGCTCGGCATGCTATGCGAGGTTCAGATCTGCTCGCGTCGATAGCGGCTTCCTTCCGATTACTTCTCTGCCAAGCGCGCGGGGCTCCAACTCAGGATTGAAAAGGACACATGGCCGGTCCATCTGACGAGTATGTTGAAACGCCGGGTGCGCTTGATAGCACTGACTATCAAGCCTTTCTCGACGACTACAGCAGCCATTTCACCGCTAGTCACAGCGAGGTTCTCCATGGCCGTGTTCTGACCGTCTCCGATAAAGAAGTCATCGTCGATATCGGCCGCAAGAGCGAAGGACTCGTTCCCGCTTCGCAATTCGCTCAAATGGAAGGCAAGCCCGCCGTCAAGCCGGGCGATGTCATCGAAGTGATGTTTGACCGGAGCGGGGAGCAAGTAGAAGGCTACATACTTCTCTCTTACGAAAAGGCCCATCGGATTCAAATCTGGGAAGACTTGGAGAAGGCTGCAACAGAAGGGACGCCCGTAAGAGGCCAGGTGGTCAGCAAGATCAAAGGCGGATTGGCGGTAGATATCGGAGTACTGGCATTCCTGCCGAGTTCACAAGTCGAAATACGTCCGATACATAACCTGGACGCCTACCTTGGACGCGAAATTGAGGTCAGGATCCTGAAGCTCAACCGTCGGCGAGCCAATGCCGTCGTGTCCCGCCGCGTTCTTCTCGAAGACGAGTTGGTTGCGCGCAAGTTGGAGGCTCTCGCGCACATCCGGGAAGGCGGCGAAGTTACAGGTACGGTGAAGAACTTGACCGACTACGGCGCGTTCGTGGATTTGGGCGGTATCGACGGATTGCTGCATGTCAGCGATTTAAGTTACGGAAACATCATGCATCCTTCCGCAGTGGTGCAAGTGGGCGATCGGATTACCGTCAAGGTTCTGAAGTTCGATCGCGAGAAGGAGCGCATTTCGCTCGGCTTGAAGCAGATGCATCCCGATCCCTGGGCCGATATCGAGTCACATTATCCGCGCCATAGCCGGGTGATCGGACGCATCGTAAGCGTGACCGATTATGGCGCATTCGTGGAGCTCGAGCCCGGTGTCGAAGGGTTGATACACATTTCCGAGATGAGCTGGAGCCGCCGCATGAAACATCCCGCAAAAGTGGTGAAGGCGGGTGACACAGTGGAAGCCGTGGTTCTTGACATTAAGCAGAGAGACCGGCGTATTTCATTGGGAATAAAGCAACTCGAGGCGGATCCCTGGACGACCGTTGCCGAGCGATACAGCATCGGCTCGGTGGTAGAAGGACGCGTGCGCAAGCTCGCGGAGTTCGGCGCTTTTGTCGAAATTGAAGAGGGCGTGGATGGACTCGTGCACGTTTCCGACATGTCCTGGACGGCGCACGTCAAGCATCCCTCGGAGCTGGTGAAGAAAGGCCAGACCGTGCAGGCTGTCATACTCAACATCGATGCGCCGAACCGGAGGCTGTCGCTCGGCATGAAACAGCTTCAGCCGGATGCCTGGGAAACTTTCTTCCGAACGCATCAGATTGGCGATATTGTGAGAGGGCGGGCGTGCCGCGCCGCGGCGTTCGGGGTTTTCGTGGAACTGCTGCCGGGAGTGGAAGGACTCTGCCATCAAAGCGAGATCTCCGGGCAAGCCGAAAAACGGCGCAATGTGAAGCGGCCCGCGGAGGAAGAGCCAGCGCTTCCGATCGGTGGCGAATTTGAATTCAAGATCATTAAGATGAATGAGGCTCAAAAGCGAATCGGACTTAGCGCCCGCGCAGTCACGGACGACGACGAGCGCAAGCGCCTCCGGGATTATAAGCGTCAGGCCGCCGCGGCCACTTCCACAGTGGGAGACGCTATCAAACAGCATCAATCGGACGAAAAACAATAACTGAGGGAATATCCAAGCATGACGAAGGCTGAGCTGATCGAGGAAGTTTCGAAGGTGGTGGAGATGACTCGCAAGGATTCGGAAACAATCGTGGAGACCATTTTCGACAGCATTGTAAACAGCCTCCACAAAGGAGAGAAGATCGAGATCCGCGGCTTTGGCAGCTTTCGCACCAGACAGCGCCAGCCTCGCGTTGGACGCAATCCGAAGACCGGATCGCGCGTGGAAGTTCCATCGAAGCGAATCCCGTATTTCAAGCCGAGCAAGGAACTACGCGATCTGGTGAATCAATCTACCCGCCAGACGGCCGCTGCCGAAGCGCAACCTTCTGCGGATATCGGTGACGGCAATCCTTCGGGTTCATAAAGCCGGCGCGTGATGACTCGCCTGTGGACGCCGTGGCGCTCCACATACATGAACCAAAAGAGGGACAACAGCAGGTGCATATTCTGTGATGCGGCCGCGGGCACGGCTGACGAGCAGAATCTGATTTTGTACCGGGGACAACTCAGCTTCGTTCTGCTGAACCGCTATCCCTACACGAGCGGGCACCTGATGATCGCTCCTTACGAACATGCGGCCAGGCTCAATCAGGTGGATGAAGCGGCAACCGACGAAATCATGCGGCTGGCCCGCCGTGCCGAGCGGATCCTCGAAGATGCCTATCGTCCCGACGGTTTGAATCTCGGCATGAATCTGGGAGAAGCGGCGGGCGCGGGAATCGAACGGCATATTCACATGCACGTACTGCCACGCTGGAAGGGTGATGCAAATTTCATGACTACCGTCGGAGATACGCGCATCATTCCGGAGGCGTTGGACGATACTTATCGAAAGCTGCGGAGCGGATTTGACAAACCGTAGAGCGGGAGCGGCATGCGCTTGCTTAGTATTGTTAACTTCGCTCGCGAGTTGCACTTCGCCGGAAGGAATCGCAGCGTTGGCGGATGGCGCCGGCAAGGCTCTGAACGAAGGTCCGGCGCTCTTTAAGGATATTCACGAATCCTGCGTCCGTCGGCATGAAGATGCACAGCCGATTACGGCAATCTTCCTGCCGCCCGTGATCGTGCGAGCCTCCGAAGCGAAGAGTGAAATTGCGGCGTGCGCGCCCTTCGCGGCGGAGGCCGACGGCCTTGCTAAGGCTTCAGGCGTTCTGACGGCCTATTTTAAAGCTATGCAGGAACTTGCGGCCTTCGCCACTTCCAGCGTGAGCGGCCCCAACGAAGAAGCGGCTGAAAACGCCGCAACCGCGGCGAATCTTAGCCTGACCCAGATCGATTCGATTGGCAAGCTCTCCGGCTTGGTGACTCAACTCTTTACCGAACGTTATCAGCGCAGCCATCTGGTGAAATACCTGCGCGAAGCCGATCCCAGCGTTGCATCGATCACTCGAGGCTTCGAAGATATAGTATCGAAAGACTACGCGGGTCTGCTTCAGGAGGAGCAACAGACTCTCACAGCGCAGTATCAAGATGTAGGCGATGTGAGAGACACGGCGATTCTGTTGCTTTTGAATCGCGCCTATAGCGAGGACGGAGACGATCTAAACCGGCGCAAGGCAGTGGCGAGCGCCTATGTAGCGGCTTTACAGCAGATCCGCGAAGGACACCATAAACTGGCCCAGAACGCGGATCGTCTCAATGGAAAGTCGATGACCGTGGCGTTACAGCCTTACATTACCCAATTACAAGCGCTCATCCCCACGCTGCAAAAGGGCTTCTAATCTCCCGGACCTGTCGCCCAAAACGAAACTCGCGCTATAGCCAACCGCGAAGGTGGCAACTGAGCCAATCAGAACGTACCACGTGTAAGCGACATGGGAACGAAGTAGCAACGTGGCGAGAAAGCCGGCGCTCATCCCGATAATAGCCGACCATTCGCCCGGCTTCTTGGTCAGCACGCCAAGCAGAAAAACCCCGAGGAGCGCGCCGTAAAGCACCGAAGCGATGGATAGGCCCGCTTCAAGAACGCGGCCCCAATGGCGTGCAGCCAAGCCCACGAAAAAAAGCGCTGCGCCCCACACAACGGTCGCCCATCGCGCCAACCGCAAGTAACGGCTTTCAGGATGACCCGGCCGCAAGGGCTTCCAGAAATCCATGATGGTTGTGGACGCAAGCGCGTTCAAGGCGGCGCTTAAATTCGACATTGCCGCTGCCAGAATCGCCGCAATCACCAAGCCCGCCAAGCCGGTTGGGAATCGATTCCAGATGAACTGCGGATAGATGCGCTCCGGAATCGCCGGGGCGGATCGTCCACTGCCTTGGTAGTAAACGTACAACAGCACGCCAATCAGAAGGAACAGCGCAAATTGAAAGAAAATCACGATCCAGCTCGAAAAGAGTGCGAGGCGGCTATCGCCCTCGTTCCGGGCCGAAAGAAGGCGCTGAACAAGTAGCTGTTCTGTTCCATGGCTTGCCGTGGTGAGGAAACAGCCGCCGATCAGACCCGCCCAGAAACTATACGGCCGCTGAAAAAACACCGCCGAAAATGAGAAGCGGAAATCGAACATCTGAAACTTATGCGCAGCGCCGCCAACGGCCAGTACGTGCGGCCAACCTCCCGGAATCACGTGCAGGATAAGAACGAAGCTGGCGAGCGCGCCGCCGACGTAAAGGATCATTTGGATGACGTCTGTCCAGATGACCGCGGTCATGCCGCCCTGGAACGTATAGAAAAGCGTTAGGCAGACAATCACGGCAATGGAAACCATCTCGCCGGTGCCGAGAACAATCGAAATTACGATTGAGACCGCGAAAACGCGAACCCCTTCCGCCAAGGCCCTCAGAACGAGAAAGGTCCCGGCCGTGAATTTGCGAACGTGAGGACCGAAGCGGCGCTGCATCAGTTCGTAAGCGGTGTACATTTCTCCCTTGAAGTACTGGGGCAAAAACAGAACCGCGATCACAATGCGACCGAGCAAATATCCGAGGATCAGTTGTAAGAAGCCAAAGTTGCCGGCGAAGGAAAGGGCCGGGGTCCCGATGACGGTAAGTGTGCTGGTTTCAGCCGAGACAATGGAGAAGGCTATCGCCCACCAGGGAGCGCCGCGGCCGCCCAGGAAGTAATCCTTCAGCGTTTTCTGGCTTTTCTTGAATTGCGCTCCGAACCATGTGATGAATAGCAAATAGGCGGCAATGACCGCCAGGTCCGCAACGCGCATGGAAGGTGGATGATAGCATGCGATAGCGTACTCTCTAGCGTATAGGACGGGCTGCGGCCCACCCAGGGAACTACTTCCGAGAGAGCGGCATCTAAAGTGGTAGAAAGGTTGCAGGTTACGGACGCATTTCGTTATACTCCGGCTTTGCGGCATTCGGATTTGTTAGGATGCCGGATCGCTCAGTTTGAGAACTTCGGCGGCATTGCAGCCGCCAGGAATCCGCTTCCAGAATAAATACTAGAATTCCTCTGAGGGAGGTTGTCGTGGAATTTTGCCTTTTAAGAGCGAGCAAGTCGATCGTGGCGACGAGTGCGCTTGTTCTCTTCACTAGCTTGGTTTCGATACCTGTCGCCGCTCAAGATGCCGGGTCGCAAGCGGCTGGTCAGAAGCCGGCCCAGAATTATAAGGACCGTGGAGAATACGATCTTTACTCGAAGATCACTCAGACGCAAGATCCGAAAGCCCGGTTGGAGTTGCTGGACACCTGGCAAGACAAATATCCGCAGAGCGATTTCGCCCACGACCGGCTGCTATATTACGTCGCCACGCTGGCCCAGCTTGCGCCGAACGGTCCATCGTCCCGGCAGAAGTTGCTCGATAAGTGCAACGAGCTTTTGAAAACGGATCCAAAAAATTTCAGGGCCATGTACCTGATCTCGGTTTGGGGACCCGCGGTAGGAGGGACAAGTCCCTCACCCGACTTGCTTAGCCAGGTTGACACCGCCGCGCATGGGGTCGTCGACGGCGCCGATGCCGCCTTCGATCCTGCCAAGAAGCCGAAGGGCGTGTCCGATGCCGATTTCCAGAAGTTGAAGGGCCAGGCCCTCGCCATCGCGCACAATGCGTTGGCTTGGGAAGCGGTGTCGAAGAAAGATACAGCGACAGCCGAAAACGAGTACAAAGCAAGCTTGCAAGCCAATCCCGATCAAGGAACTGTACCCGCAGCCTACGCCAAGATGTTGATCGATGAAAAGAAGTATCCTGCCGGGCTGTTTGAATATGCGCGCGCCGCTCAGTACGAAGGACCGGGACCGGCCCTTCCCGCCAACACTCGCGCCCAGTTGTTGGATTATTTCAACAAGGCGTATAAGGACTATCGCGGGAGCTCGGATGGCGCGGATCAGATCCTGGCTCAGGCCAAGACCAGTGCGCTGCCGCCGGATGGTTTTACGATCACCAGCCAAGCCGACGTCGCAAATAAGCAGGCTGACGCCACCAACGCACGACTCGCGTCCGACCCCCAATTCAAGCTTTGGTACACAATCAGGCAGAACCTCGTTGGAGATCAGGGGGATCAGTTCTTTAACGGCAATGTCAAAGACGCCGAAATCCCGGGTGGCGCGGAAGGCGTAAAGGATTTCACCGGAACGGTGATTTCAATCGATCCGCCCGACCGTCCGACGAAAATTGCGCTTGGTGTCGACGATCCGGCTAAACCGGATGCCACTCTGGAGTTTTCGCAACCGCTTCCTGCTTCAGCGCTCGACAAAGTTAAGGTAGGCAACAAGCTTGACTTTTCAGGTGTCGCCGACAGCTATACAAAAGATCCCTACATGCTGACCTTCAAAGATCCCACTGTGCCCGGCGTCCAGACAACTGCTCCACCCAAGAAAGGCACCGCTCACAGGCGATCCAGATAGCTGCCTGTTCCAAATCGGAAGAGACCGGAGCGCCGCTTCGGTCTTTTCTCGTTTTTAAAGCCTACATCTTATAACGGCCCAAATCTTCGTCGTTCAGATTTTCCAGCCACTTCCTCAGTTCTTCGTTATTGACCTTTTCGGAGACACTGGTGGAGTTGCGTGACGACTGCAGCACCTTCTCCTCCACGTAGATCGGGCAATCGTGGCGCAGGGCTAACGCAAGGGCATCGCTCGGGCGCGAATCCACGCTCATCAGCTTGCCTTCACGCTCCAACCAGATCAGCGCGTAAAACGTGTCATCCCTCAATTCGCTTACCACGACTTTCTTGATAGCCGTATCGAGACCCATCAGCAGGACCTTGATGAGATCGTGCGTCATTGGGCGGGGAGTAGTGACTTTTTCGATCTCGAGCGCAATCGCGTTGGCTTCGTAAATGCCTACCCAGATCGGCAGCACGGAATCTCCCCCGATGTCCTTGAGCACCACAATCGGCATGTTTGTCATCGGATCCATCATGAGACCACGGATCTTCATTTCTACTTCCACGTTTGCCTCCGTTGCCACATCATAAGACTACTGCACTCGCGGCGGCTGCGGCGTCAGACGCTCGCCAGCCAGACTGTTTGGGCCTGCTCGCGTGACCCATACTTCCGAATACTGTCCGGCCAGAGTCAGATCGCCGGCCGGCGCGGGCAGACCTGAATCGTAAAAATTGAGGGTCTTGTTTTGAGTAGTGCGCCCAATCCACTGCCCGGTCGCCGGATTATAGCCCTCGACCAGCACTTCTTCCGTGCGTCCAATATGAGCCGCGTTGCGCCGCATCTGGATAGCGCGCTGGCGCTCCTGCAGGAACATCAGGCGGCGCGTCTTCTCTTCCTCGGGAACATGGTCTTCATACTGAAGCGCGGACGTGTTCGGCCGCTTGGAATATTTGAAGATGAACATCGAATCGTACTCGACTTCCTCGGCAAGACGAACCGTCTCGGCAAACTCCGATTCCGTCTCGCCAGGGAAACCTACGATGATGTCAGTGGTAATCGCAATATCGCGCCTGGCGTTCTTCATCCATTCGATTCGCTGCATATACTGATCCCGCGAATAGAGCCGCCGCATGCGGGAAAGCACGGCGTTCGAGCCCGACTGGACCGGGAGATGAACATGATTGCAGAGCGTGGGGTTTTCATCAATCGCGTCGATGATGCCCTTCACAAAATCCCGTGGATGGGAGGTCGTGAAGCGCACGCGCCGAACGCCCGGAATCGCTCCGGTCGCCGCCAACAAGCTCGCGAAGTCCCACGCCGCTGGAGACGGATCGCGATAGCTGTTGACATTCTGACCCAGCAACTGCACTTCCGAGTAGCCCGCCTCGGCTAAAGAGCGGCCCTCGCGCAGGACGCTTTCGCTGGTGCGGCTACGCTCGGGACCTCGCGTGAATGGCACGACGCAATACGCGCAGGCTTTATCGCACCCTTCAATGATGGTGATGTAGGCACGGTGCGGATTATCGCGGCGGGTGAAAGGCGTGTCGAAGGGTTGGTCCGTGTCCAGGCTGAGACCCGTGACGCGGCGGTTCCCGCCCTCGAGTTGTAGCAACAACTCCGGCAGCTTAGTGTAACTGGCCGAGCCCGCAACCAGACTCACATGCGGAGCTCGCTCGAAAATCCGCTCGCCTTCCTGCTGTGCCACGCAGCCCAAAACACCGAAGAGCTTACCCTTGCCGGCTTCCCGCTTAAATTGCTGTAACCGGTTGAAAACCTTCTGCTCCGCTTTGTCGCGGATACTGCATGTGTTGTACAGAATGAGATCGGCGGCCTCCGGAGCGTCTACCCGCGTGTAGCCTCTCTGCAGCAACGTGCCAACGACTTTCTCCGAATCGTGGGCGTTCATCTGGCAGCCGAAAGTCTCAATATAGAAAGTTTTCATCGCGCGATCCTCGGGCGAAGCGGCGTCATCCGTGCAGCAGGCGCATAAACCATCCGATGCCGAACAATGCGGCCATGAAGCATCCGAAACAATACAGGCCGTAGCGCACCCGCTCCCGGTCGGTGCGCTTCGTCACTAGCCCCAGAATGACGCTTGATAGCACCGCCAACAAGAGGGAGACTTGAAAATGATTGAGATCGAGTTTCATGATCTGTGATTAATCCTTTTGACGTCTCGCGATTTCGTAGGCGTCGACCATTGCGAGAATGTTGAGCAAGCCGGCTGTCACCAGAAATTTCGAGCCATAGTCAGCCGCATGACCAGCCTGGTCGGGTGCGGCATAGCCGAACCAGACAGCTATGAAATACAACAGGCCAGCGGCAAGATCGCCGAGAAATCCACCATATTGGATCAGCCTTGAAAGCAGATCCCCCGTCCCTCCCGGCTGAAACATCGGTCCGCGCATTAAGAGGCCAATCACAAACGCAATCAGGACGGTCGCGAAGATAATAGCGCTTCGGCCACGCCGCCCCAATAGAAGATGGCCCGAACCCGGAATGAGCCACGCGAGCACAACTGTGAGCAGGGGAGAGCGCGCGGGCACGGACCCGCTGGCGATTGCGGAATTTGCTGGCATTGCTTTAATCTTAACTGGCGCCGGCTGGCGAAAGTCCACGGGTAGTCCTTTGCCGGCCGTCAGGAAGGCTAAAAGATAATCCGATGTGCGTCGGCGGCGGATGCAAGCGGCTGTGGCGGCTCACTGACTAGAGTTGCAAGTAGTTCACGCACGCGGCCAACCTGATCGGGCTTAATGATTAAATAGCGGCAATTCCCCTGCGGATCGGGAGTGAAAACGGTGATGTTTTTTGGTCCGAGCTTCACGCGCCCCGGAGGAGACAGCTCGAAGTAGCCGCGGTCGGGCCGAATGGCCTCGAGCACTGCCGTAGGGTCCCACGCGGGGCGATCTTCATGATTGGGCAGAAAGATTCGGTACGCTTCGGCGATGGGATGATTCTGTGTGTAATCGAAGTCCTTCTGGATGCTTTCATACGGGAAAGTGACCGCCAGGCCTACTTCGAATCCACTGAAGATCATCGGCGTAGGCCATTCCTGCAGTAGAATCTTGGCCGAATCCGGATCTGTATAGACGTTGTATTCCGGCTTCGGCTCGGCGAAATTTCCGGCCATGAGACACAGCAGTTTCACCTTTCGCTGAATAAGATCGCGACCGCTCGGTGCATTCAGGAGCCGCGCCAGGTTCGTGCTGAATCCGATTTGTGCAATCGTGACGGAATGGTCAGGTTGGTCCGAGAGCACGCGAGTCAACAGTTGAACGGCTTCCGGAGCTTGTGATCCATCTTCCAGACGGTGCGGATAGACGTACTGCCCGTGGGAATCCCGGCGCTGCGCGGGAATCCAAAGCATGGGTGAATCATCCCGCGTCTTTCCGTCGTGGACAACGCCGATAGGAATGTTCGGGCGGCCGTAGAAGGTGTTGATGAGATCGACGAAAGGCGCGGCGTAGCGGTCGTCCTTAGTGATCGTAACGGCCAGGAGCTGGACTTCCGCTCGATTCTCGAGCGCATGAATCATGCCCAGCGCCAAGGCATCGTCGATATCGTTGCCAATGTCCGTATCGAGCACTAGATGCACAGGCTCCGCCGCCCGTCCGGGCTGAACCAGCGAGAAAAAGGACACCACCAGCACGAGTGAAAGCGGCCGCCACATATACTTGCGGCTGATAGTAGCACGCCTGAATTACAATGGTGGGCGTCCACCCAACTTTGCGGATGTGGCGGAATTGGCAGACGCGCTAGATTCAGGTTCTAGTGAGGTAACACTCGTGGAGGTTCAAGTCCTCTCATCCGCACCAACAACTTAGCTGTTGAGTCGATGCCAGGGTGCAGCCGTGCGGCGAGGCACCGCCTCGCATTGATTGGGAAAAGGCGAGAATGGCGCTGTTCACTTCTGCGTCTTCATGAACTCGCGTACCAGCGCCGCAATCTCATCTGCTTTGGTATCAAGCGCGAAGTGTCCTGCGTCGAGTACGTAGACACCTGCCTGCGGTACGTCCCTGCGGTAACGTTCCGGTTCGTCGAGATCGAACGAGAGATCGTGCTTGCCCCAGAGGACCAAAAGCTTTGGCTGCGTCTTCTGTAGCCATGCCTGCCACTTTGGATAAGCATCGACGTTCGTGCGGTAGTCATAGAAGAGATCGCTTTGAATCTGCGCCTGCCCTGGCGCGTTCAGAAATGCGTACTCATCGGTCCAAAGATCCGGGTCGTAGAGCTCAATCTTCGGATCGTCTCCGATGTGCCGCGTCTTCGTGGTTGCAAGCGACAGCAGGTTTTTGCGCAACGCTTCTTCATAAGCGGGCCGGTCCGCCCAGAACGCCCGCCGTGTTGCCCAGTTCGCCCCAAGGCCTTCGTTGTGAGCGGCCGCATCCTGGACGATGAGAGCCTGCACCCGCTCCGGGTGTGCCAATGCCATGCGAAAGCCAACCGGCGCGCCATAGTCCTGCATATAAAGCGTGTAGTCCGACAAGCCAAGCGCTTGGGTGAAGTCGTCCATCACGGAAGCGATGTGGTCGAAGGTGTAATCGAACTGCTTCGGGTCTGGCCAGTCGCTATGTCCGTAGCCCGGATAGTCGGGCGCAACCAGATGGTAGTTGGCTGCAAGTCGTGTTAGCAGCGGCTGAAACATCCGCGACGACGACGGAAGACCGTGCAGTAAAAGAATGGTGGGACCGTCTCTCGGCCCCACTTCTCTGTAGAAGATGGAGAGTCCATCGACCCTCACTGTCCGATATAGAATTTGTTGTTCCATTACTTTGTCCTTTCTATGGGCATCCAGGTAAGCTACTCTGCGACTTCGAAGATGACGTCAAGTTCTATCGGTACCCCGAGGGGAAGGCTGGCAACGCCGATTATCAGCCGAACCGATGTTTTCTCGATGCCAAAGACATCTCGAAACAGGTCCGAGACAGCGTCCGCGACCTTGGGCTGGTCGAAGAAGTCCCCGGAGGTTGCTATGAACACTCCGAGCCGAACCACGCGAGTCACTCTATCGAGTGAGCCCAAATGCTCCCTGGCCGCAGCGAGGACGTTCAAAGCCGCGGTGTAGGCGGCATCTCGTCCAGCCTCGGCATCGAGCTCGTTCCCAAGCCGGCCAATAAACTTCGGCTTATGGTCGACGACTGGGAGCATCCCGCTAAAGAAGAGCAGGTTGCCCGTCTGTACTGTCTCAACGTAAGTGCCAAACGGCGTCGGGGCGGCTGGGAGCTGAATGCCAAGGTCCTGCAGCCGGCGATCTGCCCCGTGCAGTTGCGAAGCGCTAGTGCTTACCATAGTGCTCACCATCTTCCTACGTGCGCACCGTCGTCCACGTGCAGCGCCTCCCCGGTGACGTGACCAACTTCCGCAAGATAAATGACAGCGTCAGCAATGTCCTTCGGGTCGTTCTTGTGGAGAGGGGTGTCGACAATACCAGGCGCGACCGCGTTAAAGCGGATCTTGTTCTTCGCGTATTCGCTCGCGAGGCTAAGGGTAATCGCATTAAGTCCGCCCTTGGTGATCATCGGAATCGATACTGGAACGCCCGCGATGGGATTTTCAACCAATGACGTCGTGATGCTTGTCACGCTGCCACCGGCGCCCTGTGACAGTATCTGCTTGACTGCGAGATGGGTGATGAAGATGAACCCTTCCAGGTTGGTGGCGCGCGCAATGTGGTCGGGATCCCAGCCATTGACTTGCGCTTGCCCGAGAAGCCGTAGCCGGGCATCCGGCCGGATTGGGATATCACAACCCCTGCAATGAAGGCCGCATGGAAGGAGGGCCGTAAAGAACTCTTTTATCCATATGGCAAGACCTATGCTCAAACGCTCGGCGAGCAGGATTAAGGTGTCGCGCGATATCTACTGCTCGGCGGCAGAGTTGTTCTTTCTAACCCACAGTGCAGAAGCCGCTTCGTGGGTTCGTCCAATGAAGATGGCTGCACCTGGAATCAGAGCGGGAACGATCCTCTGCGCTTGTACGCGCGCATCGCCCGCAATCGGCGGCTTAGGCGAATCGAAGTTTTTTATGGATGCTATGAGCGCGGCATTCAATCGGTCGAGCGATTGATTCTTACTACTCGATTTGATTACACTTGTTGCAGACGCACCTTGCGCTGCGTCGTTCTCCAAGCCCAGTCAGCCTCTCTTCGCATCGTCTAGCGAAGCGTTCACCTTTCTTTCACGAGAGGCTTACGCATGCGGCACTCATCCAGCACAGTAACGATTGGAGCCGGTTCTGAGACCCACTGCCCATATTGCGCTCTGCAATGCGGCATGAAACTTGTGCCGAATGGCGATGGCCTGACAGTCGAACCGCGTCACTTCCCTACCAATCAGGGAGGTCTCTGCCAAAAAGGGTGGACCGCCGCCGCTTTGCTTTCTCATCCGGAGCGTCTGCAAACGCCGCTCGTCCGCGACACAAAAAATTGCCGTTTACGAAGCGCTTCCTGGCCCGAAGCGCTCGACCGGATTACTTCCCGCATCCGGCACATTCAAGAAACCTTCGGCAGAGATGCGGTTGGAGTGTTCGGCAGCGGTAGCCTGACCAATGAAAAGGCCTATTTACTCGGAAAGTTCGCTCGCGTCGCGCTGCGAACGTCTCAGATCGACTACAACGGCCGCTTCTGCATGTCGTCCGCCGCCGCAGCATCGATCAAAGCACTGGGAATCGACCGCGGTCTGCCCTTTCCTCTGGCGGATATCGCACGCGCGGAGACGGTTCTTCTGATTGGCGGCAATCTCGCCGAGACCATGCCGCCCGTCATGCGCTACTTCGATGAACAGGCCCGGAATGGAGGCTCTCTCATCGTGGCCGATCCGCGCCTAACGCTCACTGCCCAGGCGGCCGCTCTTCATCTGCAACTTACTCCCGGCACCGACGCTGCTCTTGCCAATGGCTTGCTGCACATTGCCATCAAACAGGGCTATATCGATGACGAGTTTATTGGATCGCGCACCGCGGATTTCGAGCACGTCCGCCGCGTGGTCTCTTCTTATTGGCCCGATCGCGTGGAGCGCATCACGGGAATCCCCGAAAAGCAACTGAAGACCGCCGCTCGTCTCTTGGGAGAAGCGAAGACGGCGATGATTCTGACCGCGCGCGGTCCGGAGCAGCAGAGCCATGGTGTTGACAACGTGCTCTCGTTCATCAATCTTGCTTTAGCGCTCGGCAAAGCCGGCCGCCCCTACTGCGGCTACGGCTGTCTCACCGGACAAGGAAACGGCCAAGGCGGCCGCGAGCATGGTCAGAAAGCGGATCAATTGCCGGGCTATCGCAGGATCGATAATCCGGAGCACCGCGCCCATATCGCTCGAGTCTGGGGGATTTCAGAATGCGATCTTCCCGGAGCTGGCTGTTCGGCATATGAAATGTTGGATCGGCTGGGAACGGAAAACGGCGTGCGCGCATTGGTAGTCTTCGGCTCCAATTTAGCCATCTCGGCACCGTGGTCGGGCCACATTGAGCGCCGGCTGGACGCCCTGGATCTCCTCGTCGTCTCGGATTTTTTCCTCTCTGAAACTGCGGAGCGTGCCGATATCGTTCTTCCCTCGGCACAGTGGGCTGAAGAAGAAGGCACAATGACGAATCTCGAGGGCAGGCTTCTCTACAGAGCGCCTGCCATCGATCCGCCACCAGGCGTTCAAACCGATATTCAGATCATTGCAGCCATTGCCGGCCGCTTGGGCTGTGGCGATTCTTTCCCATCCGAATCGCGAGATGTGTTCGCGGAATTGAGACGCGCCTCAGCGGGCGGTACAGCCGATTATGCCGGAATCACATACGAGCGCATCCAGCGGGAAGACGGTGTGTTCTGGCCCTGCCCTCACGAAAAACATCCCGGCACGCCGCGCCTTTTCCTGGACCGGTTCGGCACTGCCGACGGGCGCGCGCGCTTCCATCCTGTGGAGTACTGCGGCGCTATGGAGGAACCCGACGCGGAATTTCCGCTTTATCTCACAACCGGCCGCGTGATGGCGCATTACCAATCGGGAACTCAAACGCGGCGCGTGAAGAAATTAATGGAGTTGGCGCCTAAGGCTTTCGTTCAGATCCATCCCGCGACCGCGCAACTCTACGGTATCGCCGAAGGTCATCGCGTTTTACTGACCACGCGCAGGGGCACGGCCACTCTGATGGCGCAGCTTACTCCCGGGATCCGGCGGGACACGTTATTTGTGCCCTTTCACTTTAATGGCGAATCGCGGGCCAACCTGCTGACCAACCCCGCGCTCGATGCAACCTCCGGCATGCCTGAGTTTAAGGTTTGCGCTGCGCGCATTGAAAGAGTGAGTCCGTATTAGAGACGCCTGAATTCACAGAGCTTTGATTATGCAAAAGAAACAAAATCTTGTGGTCATTGGCAACGGCATGGCGGGAGCGCGCGCCGTTGAAGAAATACTCGGGCGCGGCGGAGCTGCGCAGTTCGACATCACCATGTTCGGTGAGGAGCCCTATGGCAACTACAATCGCATTCTGCTTTCCAATGTCCTGAATGGCAGCCAGCAATCAAGCGAGATCTTCCTGAATCCTTTGGCATGGTATCGGGAAAACGGAATCACGCTTCACTTGGGCGTGCTTGCCGACTCCATTCTTCGAAAATCGAAATGCGTGCTGGGATGCGATGGCACGATTGAGGCTTACGACAAGCTGATCGTCGCTACCGGAAGCCGCCCGTACATCCCTCCAATCGAAGGACTCACGCTCGAGGATGGCCAGTACAAACCCGGCCTCTTTGTCTTCCGGACGCTCGACGACTGCCGTGAGATTTCCGAATACGCACATGGCCGCGGGCGTGTTGCCGTGATCGGCGGCGGCTTGTTGGGACTCGAGGCGGCTCGAGGATTACAGAATTGCGGCGTCGAGGTGGATGTGATTCATCGCGGCCCCTTCTTGATGGGCCAGCAACTCGATGCCCCCGCGGGGACGATTCTAAAGACCAGCATCGAAAAGCTCGGAATAGGCGTCCATCTCAACAAAAACACTACCCGGATCCTCGGTGATAACCGCGTGTCGGGCCTCGTCTTCGCCGACGGCGGCAGGCTCGATTATGAGATGGTTGTCATCGCCACTGGAATTACTCCCAACGCGGAGATCGGCGCCCGATGCGGCTTGACAGTTGAGCGCGCGATGGTCGTCGACGACCAGATGCGCTCGATAGACGACCCGGATATCTATGTCGTCGGCGAATGCGCGCAGCATCACGGCCGGGTTTACGGCCTGGTCTCTCCTCTCTGGGAACAAGCCAAGGTGCTCGCGGAACATATCACCGGACGCAATACAAACGCGGCGTATCAAGGCTCCAAAGTCGCGACCAAATTGAAAGTGATGGGAATCGAGATGGCCTCTTTAGGCGTCACCGAGCCCGAAGATGAACATGACGAAATTGTGCAGTTTACCGAGCCGAAAAAAGGCACCTATAAGAAGCTGATCATCCGCGATGGGCGCTTGGTGGGCGGCATTCTTTTGGGCGAAATCAGCAAAGCCGCCTATCTGATTCAAGCTTTCGATAGAGGCACTCCTCTGCCCGAGGAACGGTTAACGCTTCTATTCGATATCGGCGCGCCTGCAAAGCAAGCGGTGACTCTTGAAGAATTACCGGCGGATGCGCAGGTCTGCAATTGCAACGGCGTAAGCAAGGGAGCGATTGTCGGATGCGTGAAGAATGGCAAGCGGAGCGCCAAAGCGGTAATGGAGACGACCCGGGCCGGCACCGGATGCGGCTCTTGCAGAAGTTTGGTAGCGGACCTGGTCGAGTGGGCTTGCGGAGGAGAAGCAGAGCAGGATCCTTCCATACACTACTACGTGCCCGGCATACCCATGACCAAGCCTGATCTCATCCGCGCTTGCCGGGAGCAGAATCTTAAATCGGTATCGGCGGTCTTTCAGGCCTTGGCCGCGGGTCAAGAGGACGCGGCCAGCAAGCCGGGTCTTGCCTCGCTGCTCACTACCATTTGGGCGAGCGAATATGAAGACCAGCGCGACGCGCGCTTCATCAACGATCGTGTACACGCGAACATTCAGAAGGATGGAACGTTTTCGGTTATTCCGCAGATTCCCGGCGGCGTAACGAATGCCCTTCAGTTGCGCCGGATCGCGGATGTCGCCGAAAAGTACAACGTACCGATGGTGAAGCTGACAGGCGGCCAGAGAATCGATCTGCTCGGAGTCAAAAAAGAACATCTTCCGGACGTCTGGCGCGATCTCGACATGCCTTCCGGCTACGCTTATGCCAAGCGTTATCGTACCTGCAAAAGCTGTGTGGGAACCGACTACTGCCGCTTCGGAATCGGTGACAGCACTTCGCTCGCGATCCGGATTGAGGAGCGTTTCCAAGGCATCGATAGCCCCGCCAAGCTCAAGCTCGCGATAGCGGGCTGCCCGCGAAACTGTTCCGAAGCCATGGTGAAGGATTTAGGCGCGGTTGCTGTCGAAGGCGGCAAGTGGGAGATTTATGTCGGCGGCGCGGCCGGCGCTCACGTTCGCAAAGGAGACCTCCTCTGTGTCGTCGATAATGCCGGCGACGTGATTCAGTATATGGGCCGGTTCATTCAGTACTATCGCGAAAACGCAAAATACCTCGAGCGCACTTACGGATTTGTCGAGCGTATCGGGATCGCCAAAATACGCGCAGTGGTGGTGGATGACAGTGAGGGAATCGCCTCGCGGCTCGATGAGGAATTGCGGAAATCGGTCGCCGCGTACCGGGATCCCTGGAAAGAGGCGCATATGCCGGCAACGCCGAATCAGTTCGCTTCTCTACTCCCGGTAATTCAATGACGGACAGCGCTCTTGAAGTCGTTTTAGGGCCGCTGGCCTCGATACCGCCTGGGGAGGGGCGCGCTTTTGCTGTCGGCGAAAAGCGAGTGGCAATCTTCCGGACCCGGAGCGAGCACATATTCGCAGTGCAAGCCGAGTGCCCGCATAAAGGGGGGCCGCTCGCCGACGGCCTCATTGGGGGCACTACGCTCATCTGCCCCCTGCATGCCTGGAAATTCGATTTGAGTTCCGGAGAAGCCTTGATGGGTTCCTGCGGCCTGAGCACTTTTCCTGTGCGCGTGGATGACGCGAGCAGAATCGTGCTCACTCTCGATCGGTAGACCGTCAACCCTCTACCGGATATCCTTTTGTCTCCCAATCCGTGTGGAAATTAGTTGGCAGATCGAGCACCCGAATATCCGAAAACTTCATTCTCCGCAAAGCGCCATAAGCAGGCCGGACATTGGGGCAATTCTTCATCGGACAGCAGCCGCAATAAATCACGATCTCCGCATCCCGGTGCAGCCCACTGACGGCGGCTCGTAACGCGGCAATGCCTTCCGGCTTGTTTGTGGGACCGGCAAGCCGCGCGCCCGGAATATGTTTTTGCCGGTAGAGCACCGGGAAAGTGACGCAAATAATGCAATGCGTCTCATCCGCATTCAGCATTTTCGCCAGTTCCTCGGGCTTGAGCAGTTCGGCGTGTTTCCATGGGTCGGCTGATGTCTCCTCGCCGCGCAGGTACGCGGCCAGAAGGGAGTTCAATAAAAAACTGCGCCGGTGCATCGGAATTGGCGGAATGGTGGGCCCTACAGAACTCGAATCTGTGACCTCTACCGTGTCAAGGTAGCGCTCTAACCAACTGAGCTAAGGGCCCAATGTAATACTCACCATAACACGCGTTTCATCCCGCGCCTGCCTCCGGAAACCGCCTCATCGCTTTCCCGAAAGTAGACTCCATGGACCCCGAGTTCGCCCTCCGCCCGCTTCGTCGAAACCCCGGTTTCACTCTCCTCGCCGTTGCCATTCTCCCGTTTCAAAGTAACTGGGGGAAAAGTGCCACAAAAGACCCGCTGTGCAAATCAGCCCGGCGATCAACATCGGCAATTGAAGGTGAGGACCCAGAATGCGATTGCCCGCCAACACCAATGGAAGCGGCCGAACCCAGACCCACACGATGAAGAAGTTCAGAAGCTCCAGTATCAGAAGCACAGCGCCTGCCAGTGGATGTATCGAGAGCAAAAATCCCACCAGGCCGATTGATAGAAAAAGGATATCGGCGTAAGAACTATGTTCCGTGAATGTCTGGGCCGGCCCGAAGAGTACGACGCTCCAGACAATCAGGTCCACTACCGCCATCGTCACCAGCAACCCTGAGCCGAACGTTTCGCTCCGTTTGTTTTTTCGCAGCAGAAGCGCCAGACCGCCGATCCACCCGAGATTCAGGATGCCAATGGCGTTCCAGATGTACTCCCGTTGCGCTACTCTCGATGCCTCCCAATTCCGCGAATGAAAATCCCCGGCGTCAAGGCGAATCAAATCGAGAGCGGCTCCCTTTTCCGGCGCGGGGCCGATCAGTTCACGCAGATTCTCCAATTTATATCGAACAATGGCGGCCCAGCTTTGGCTAGCGTAAGCATTCCGAATGGCCTGCCATGTGGACCGCGAATCGATTTCCATTACACCGGCCAAGTGCATTTTCGGCAACCGGTTTCCCGGCGGATCGTAAAATCGCTGATACGCGAGCCATGGCGCGGCGAACGCCGCAATCGCCAATAGAGCCCAAGCGCACGATCGGACCGCCAAGCGCCGCCTTCTCCAGATGAAAATCAGCAGCAACCCCGGCGCGCTGAACACACAGCCTGGATGCGCCATCAGAGCCAGCGCGAAGCACAGCGATCCAAGCCCAGCTTCGAAAAGCGTCAACCCTCTGTCTTTAGATGAATCCCACAGAATGCCCACCGTAAATAGGATGAAGGCCGCCGCCAACAGCTTCGGCCACGTATATACGCTGTTGTAGAAAATAAATCCGGAGAAAACCAGAAGCCCCAGCACCTGCCTGACCCGGCGCTCCGAAGCCCCCAGCGCCTGAAGAAGAACCCACGCGCCGCAAATCCACAAGCACTGGAGTGCTGTGCCCAGCAATTGATAGTGCAATCCGGTGTTGCCGAAGATCCGAAGCGGACGTTGCAGCAGAAAAATCCCGGCTTGGAGCGGAGGCCGGTCGCTGCTCAACCAATCTCCGCAGCAGATGGGGCTGAGCGGCCTCTGCCGGTCGTAAATCTTTTCGGCGAAAAAAAATGGGATCAGGTTGTCTCCCGGGCGAACCTGCTGAAAAAACCGCACGTTCGCAAGATCCACTCGAGCCGCAAACGGATTGCTGAACAGAAAGAAAAAGCAGGAGTAGCAAACCCCTGTCACGAACATGTAGACAAGCGGCCGCGCCACCTTCCGGGCAAGATCCCTTACCTGCCGCGAGCGCTTGATGGTGACTGCCAGCACTGCGATCGACGCGGCAGCTACAGCGTAGGAAAAGATCTCTCCCAATACTTTGTTTCCAAAGTAGATCCAAAACGCGAGGTATCCCATAGTGGCGCTGGATGCAATCGAGAGCGGCGCCGCGTGGATCAATCGTAGTTGTCCCCGCCGGGCAATCGTCCCGGTGATGGCCCACCCCGGCAGAAGAAATAAGACCGTGTTCGCCGCATAGAATAGAGCCATCGAAAACGGGAGAAGAGTTGCGCTAAAGGTGTGGATGATCGAGATTATCATTCGGTCCACTGGAAAGCACGACCTTAGCTCTCCGCTGATGCTTCTATATCTCTAAGCTTCCTCAAGAACGGCCCTTGCTGACGATAAGGAATAAGCAGGCACAGTCCGGGCCGGCAAAGACCAATAGAACAAATGCACGACGCTCTGACACCTGCCGGCATTGCGGCTTTCGCCCTCGTGGGCCACGCCGATACACGTAGTACCCTGGGGCCCATCCTGCAAAAGCTTGGCGAGTATATCGTTTATAGCGCCCCATGGTTGCTTGAAGAACGTACCCTCCTGGTCTTGTCCATGTTGCCGACCGTATTTCTCCTGATATCTCTAGTACTCATCATCGTGCGGATCCGCGTCCGCCATGAAACGAAAGCGATCCAAGGTAAATTTGCCGAACAAGTGTTTCTGAGAAAAGCTGCTGATACCGCAAATCGGGCTAAGGGCGAGTTTCTCGCCCAGATGACTCATGAGATTCGCACGCCCATGAACGCCATCATGGGGTTCACAGACTTGGTTCTGAAAACGGAGCTTAAGCCGGAATTACGCGAATACCTCGATACGGTACGTACATCCGCCGACTGGCTCATGCACATCGTCAACGATGTTCTCGAGTTTTCCCGAATGGAAGGAGGCGCGCTGCAATTAAATACGTCCGAATTCTGCTTCGCCGAATGCATCCGCTCAACCATCAAAATCGTTCAGCCGGAAGCCACCGCGAGAGGGTTGGCGGTGCGTCACAAGATCGATCCTCAAATCCCGGCCCTGGTTTGCGGCGATTCCACGCGTCTCCGGCAGGTTTTATTTAATTTGCTCGAGAACGCTGTGAAGTTTACAACCACTGGAAGCGTGATGATTTCGGCTACCCTCGAAGCCAAATCCGCCGAATCTCTTCTCATCCGCATATCCGTTGCCGACACAGGCATCGGCATTTCACCCGGCCAACAACACCTCATATTTGAGCCGTTTACACAGGCCGAAGCAGTGGCTCGCACCACTTCCGCCGGCCCGGGCCTCGGCCTTGCCATTTCCCGCAAACTGGTCAACCTGATGGGTGGAACGATTGAACTCCGGAGCCAAGTCGGCGCTGGCAGCACGTTCCAGTTCACAGCATGGTTCCAAAAAACCAATGCGGCGCTCGAGACGGAAAAGCGCTCTGAGCCTTCGCGCCCCGCAAAAACACATCTGGCCATTCTAGTAGCCGAGGACAATGCGGTAAATCGGCGCTTAGTCACCAAGGTTTTGGAATCCGCCGGTCATCGGGTGATCCCGGCACTAAATGGGAAAGACGCCGTGACTCTGTTTCAGAGCGCTCCGGCCGATCTCATTCTTATGGATATCGAGATGCCGCAGATGGATGGAGTGGAAGCAACCCGCGTGATCCGCGCCTCCGGGCAAGACGGCGCGCGCGTTCCGATATACGCGCTCACAGCGCACGCGATGGCGGCCGATCGCGAGAGATGTTTCGCAGCCGGTATGGATGGATATATAACGAAACCGATCGAAGTCGATGCCGTCCTCAAGCTGGTTGCTGAAATCGCCGTCTCCTCCCCTTCGGCGGAAGTCGTTCCGGCAAAGTCTTAGGAAGCGGCGCCTCTCATCACGGCTTCGCCTCCATCAGAGATATGCGATCGCCGCAACCACGGCACACATTGTCCAGAGAATCCGACTCAGGGAGTTCGCGGGCGCACCGGGAGGCATTGCGCGTTTCCCTCGCCGGAGTTGCCGCGTCGCCAAGCCATGCAGCAAACCAAGAAATAAGAACAGAGCGAACGACATCCGCATCCAGCCCGTGTCTCCCAAAGTTCCATGGGTCATCGCTATGAGCCCAGCGCCAGTCACAAGCATTACAACCAGGCTCCAGCCAGCGATCCGCATGAGGCGAGTGAGGTAATCCCAGGGAAAAAATCCGGAGGAGTGTCTGGTCGTGGCAATTGCCACGCCGGTCAGAGGTCCCAATCCGAGAATGGCGGTGATTACGTGAAGACAAACAATGGCGGAATACAAAGCCTTCATACGAATACAGACCAGCGACGAGTGCGATCTGTGACAAGATGCGCGCCCTGAGTGCCGCGCCCGATACCCGCGACATACAGCCTGCTTCCTGCATCCTATTCACAGGGCAACGCGCGCCGGGGTGTCTCGGAACGCAATACGTGACCGGCGCCCCGAGGCCCGGGAGATTTCACCTACAGGAGCAGATATGAAAATTGGCATCATTGGCGCAGGGCAGATCGGTGGCGTACTTACCCGTCGGCTGACCCAGTTAGGGCACGAGGTGTTCGTCGCCAACTCACGAGGACCAGCTTCACTCGCCGCGCTGGCGAAGGAGACCGGCGCAAAGAGTCACGGTCGCTGAAGCGGCTCGGTCCGGCGAGCTGGTTGTGGTAACGATTCCCGAGGCGAAGGTTCGAGACCTGCCGAAGGACCTGTTTGCCGGCATTCCGGATGACGTGGTCGTAATCGACACTGGCAATTACTACCCTCGTCAACGGGATGGCCGCATCGACGAAATCGAGGCTGGCACGACAGAAAGCCGGTGGGTTGAACATCAGTTGGGCCGCCCCGTGGTCAAGGCGTTCAATAACATCTACGCCAAACACTTGCTTGAGTTAGGCCGTCCCGCACATACGTCCGGCCGCATCGCTCTGCCCGTGGCGGGCGACGATCCCAAGGCGAAAGACCTCGTGCTGAGGCTAATCGACGAGCTCGGATTCGACGGCGTCGATGCAGGTGGGCTGGATGATTCCTGGCGGCAGCAGCCCGACACCCCGGTTTACACCACCGACTTCAATGTTGACGGCGTTCGGCGCGCGCTGGCCGCAGCGAAAAGGGAGCGCACGCCACCATGGCGAGCTACCCAAAACAGTCCCGGCAGTTTTGCCCAGCCCGCCTGACGAATTCAATAAAGCTTTAAGAATCATGGTGAGCCGGGCGGGACTCGAACCCTTCACGGGCGTTGAAAACACGTAAGTTGTTGATTCCACTAAACGCTCATTTCGCTCAAACCGCTGCTTTACAGGTTTCTTGGTACAAAATCATGTACAGTTGCTATGCGCTCTTGCCGGTGGACCGTCCATTTTAAACATCAGTTTTTTGATCACCGTGCTCTCGATCATGCGGTCAAGAACTGGTAGGGGCAGTTTCCGGGTGGCCCGTCGTCCCAAGTTGAAGAAAGTGGCGGGTCTGCGAAATAGTCAATGCGATACCCTGGCTGGCGCCCTGGCAACCGATGTAATGCGCTTCTCAAGGCTCACAGCTTCCCAGCTATACATCAGACTTGTTCATACCAGCCTCGGCAAGAAACTCGCTCTCCAGAAAGTCGACGGCGGTCCGAAGTCCGCCGATCGTTTGCCCTTTGGCGCGCTCCACTAATTGCGCGGGCAATATTGCACGGAGGAGCTGATCGCAGCCACTATCTGTACGCCAGTTTATGAATCTGCTCTCCTTGTAGGAATTTGTCAGGAGAAGCGAAGTCCTACCGTAGAGGCCTTGCAGGACGAAGAAGATAGACCATAGACGATTGGAGACGAAGGGCCGCTCTTTGGCTGCATCGTTGCCACCCGCACTGGCGAACTTACGAAGGGGAACATTCCTGTCCGCATATTCGCGAATGCAGTCCACAATCTGGGCGTGTTCTCCTTCTGTGAAGTAAGCGTCAAGCTCAGATGGAGTAAGGATGGTATCGACGAAAACTAGGAGGCCGAACTCGCTACTCAAGTTGCGCACCACCTGCCATAGGTGCTCGAGTGCCTGGATTTGACGCTCGCGCGTGAGATGACTCGTTGATGGTGCGCTCTGGACTGTGATGGTCGAGGCGTTCACGGTATGGGCTGACAACCCGCCCCTTTGACCGATATTCGTTATCGACTGTATGAATGCCTCAGCGACCGCGGCAGCATCGGCATCGGGAATCTGAGCCGATTGAGCCTCGTGAGTAGCTTTAATCTTGCCGAGGCGCTCCACCGTGTAGGCCTCTTCATCGTCGTCAATCACGGTGTGGTGAGTTGGGCACATTAGGACAAGGTTGGCGTAAGCGTGGCGCTCCACGTCAGTTTGGCTGGCGTCATAGCGCGCACTCCCGGGCCGGACCCCATTTATATGGCATACTTCGCCGGTCAACGTGTTGTTGATCGCCATCGGTGCGCGGCATTTCGGAAAAGCGCACCGGTTACCGGAACGAGCGAACAGCATCTTGATGTCGGTTATTCCTGGACCGCTAGCAGCCACTCGGTTCCCCTCGCCTCTCACGCTGCCGCCTTGTAACACCGCACCCGGAAGCGCGACGGAAACGGCCAGGCTCGCTTAGTGGCTCATGCTTATCTAGGCAGGGGCAGTCACTCGTCGGCTCTTCTCCAGAACGCGATTCGAAGATACTGGAAAGGCGATCACGATCTCGATCGTACGGCACAGTTTTCACGTCCTAAATCGTCAGTTTGTCACGAGGGCACAGACTTCCCCCAAGTCTGATGTCGCCTAGGGAGGTCTTTGTATTGCGCAGCAGGTGTCTTCAGGGACGTGGACGTGAGCGTCAGCCGTATCGCCCCGAAACCAACATACCTTGCTCTTTGGGGGGCGGAGCGGATCGTCGGCCACCCGGAAACTGACCTACTTACCAGAAAACTGCGGCAACGAGGCGTATGTCCACGTACGTTGGCGTTCTGAGGCTCACGGAAGCCTGCGACAAAAACTTACGCGGCACGCCGATGATCCAGGTCTCCCGACGATATGAGTTCAGCGATCATAGCGCCTCGAATCACGTGTTGGAAAATCTCTGATTCCTCGCTTTGGCCCTGGAGCCATACGGATCGTTTTACAATCGCAGCTTTTGTCTTTGCGTAGAACGCATCGTATTCCGGTTTTGGAAGCTTGGCAAGCCGCTCTTCGGCCTCGCGGCGTTTCTTCTCTGCCATTTGTGCTTGGAGCAGCTCGAAGGTTTCCCTGGCTTTCGCTTCCTCTCGCGCATTTGCGGCGGCTTGGCGCGTTTTGAGGAAATCTTCGTAAGCGGTAATGGCTCTCGATGTGTATTGCAAAATACCGCCGAAAGTTTGTGGGAGATACCCGGTCTTCGCGGCGGCGAGATAAGCGAAGTCAACGACATATTTTGCACGGTCAAAGCCGTGTCGCGCGGCGAGGGCGGTTGCTTGGTTCAGTTCCTTGCTTTGGGGATAGATCCGTTCAACGTTATGGAAGCGTTTATAGAAATGCTTGACGAGTTCTTCGGCGTGTGCAGTGGACGGTGAGGCTGGCGGCCGGATCGTCGCCACTCCCCCATCCGCTTCGACGCCAGGCATCGGTTGCGACCGGGCGCTTCCCTTCGTGACCGCGACTTTGTAATCACTCCCGTCGCGCGTTTTTCCAATCCCGATTCTTGCGATCATGCCAGTTGTGAGCGGCACCCCTTTTAATTCGGCAAGTGCCCGTTCGAGGGCGCGTTTGCGTTCGTAGACGCGCTCATACTCCGTTCCGGTAAGGCCAAGGTCCCGGAAAAGCTCTTTGCTGCGCCGCTCATAGGCGCGTTTGTTGGCAAGTATCAAATCGAGGTGCGCGTAGAGAAGCTGGGCAACCTCGCTTCTAAACCGAAGGATAGTTTCAAAGAGTACGGGTTTCGTGTGGTTCGCCAGGAGGTTATTGAGTGTGAAATCGTTGAACCGGAAATATCCTGCCTCCCGCGTGATCTGGCCGTCCACTTTTCGGCGTACGATCTTGAGCTCTGCCAAAACATTAAACATTTCAATCTCTTCAAGGGTCTCGTGATGTCCGCTGTCGAAATACGCATTCTCCCAACTCACGGGCGTCGCCCGGAGTCGACGCAGGGAATCCGTAATCGAGGTGATGACGTTCGTCCCCCATCGTTTGCAGAGTGATCTTGCGAGGGCTCGAATAGAAAAAAATGTTTGCTGCGCAGACCGTCCACCCTCCTCCCAGTGCTTCACGAGCGCATAGTATGTTTTTTGGTCCTCCGTGGTGAGTTCGCCCAGATGGGAAAAACCGACTTCAACGCGCGCCCGTAGATGGGTTCCGTCTTTAAGCGTCTGCTCTCGTTCCAGAACCCGAACGGTAGCGGTTCTCGGCGAATGCGCCGGGCGCCACAATGCCGGCCACTTTTCAATGTTTAATTCGGCCCGGATGGGGTCTGCGGGTAGGCTGGCGGCTCTCCCCTGCCTGGAGCCCAGATTCTTTTTTTGTTTGCTTATAGGCTCCGTGGGTGAGGACGGTTGAGGCATTTGGTTTAATTAATAATTTACGAACACACGTTACCCTATCCTCTGTGTGTATCTAAGAAGTATCTAAGAAGTATCCCGTCGAACGAAGTTTCACTCAAATCCTTATAAACTCTGGATTATTTAGCGACTTCGGCGGCGGTCCAGCGGGACTGTAGCACCAAGTGAGCGGGACTGTAGCACCAAGTGAGCGGGACTGTAGCACCATCCGTAAACAAGCTTTGAACCGTCCAACTAGGAGGAGAAGCGGTGCATCAAATCCTCCACGCAATTAACTTTACCAAAGAAAACGAAAAATGCCATCCACAGCTTGTCGCGAGAAACTCAAGAAATAGTGCGGAGTGAAGAATGTGCCTTGCGTTCTAATACTGGACGGCACCTGGCTCAGTATTGTAATTAGGCAGAGAGCAATTAGTCAGGTCGGACACCGGTAAAGTCGATTATCCCCGATAACAATACTACAGAGACTATACAGACTACATAGACTTACTTACGCTACAACATCCGCAGAATGCAAGTTAGTCTACACATTCTACGGAGACTACCTATACTACAAAATACAAATGGACGAACATATGAACACCTTTTGGCAATCGCGTCAAAGGTGTCCGGCAAGATTTAAAATTACTCAAGCTCATATTCTTCGACAGGAGCGTCGACAATTCTCAGAATGGGGTTCCCATAGTCCAGCGCTCAATCTCTTCAATAAAGCGATTCTGTGGCCAGCAATGCGCACATTAAAAAGGGATCCGCCTCTATTCGTCGATATCAATGACCGGGAGCGCGCTTTTGGCAGTCCCGAGCACCTGTTCGAGCCTCTGAAATAGGACGAACATCTGGCCGAGTATCTCCTCAGCATCGCGCTCTGGTGAACCTAGCGCTCCATCGACGGCATCCGGGTTTGGATATCTCTGTTGAGTCTCCATAGACTACGCAGACTTGCCTGCTTGCTTTCGGGTTTTCATACGACCTTTCGAGCGGCCATCGGTCGAGAGCGCGTCGTCATATGCCGCGAGAAAGCCTGGGCCCGTCTTCGCGGCGCGAAGGACCGCCTTTACGACCAAGCTGTCGTTAATTCGCTTCCGGTGTGGTGCGAGCCAGACGGCCAATTCTCTAATCAGTTTTTCATCTTCAGTGTGCAACCAAAACTGAACGGCTTTGCCGCGTCTGCCTTTGGGCGCTGGGGGTCGCGATAGGCTGCCTATTTTTGAAGCTACACGCTCTTCTCGGCGCGGCTCATGAGGCGGAAGCGGGTTTTTCGCGAGAACCGGAGGCGCAGACGGGACTCGTTGCCCTAGCACCCTCAGCAAATCGTCAGTTTTCTTGTTTCGTGGCATGGAATGGGTATGATCTATGCAGTCTCCGTAGACTGTGATGTCTCGACATACTCCGGAGTCAACGGAGACTGGGGTGCGTTCGCAAGCGACATGAGCGAAACCGCCAATTGGAGCACTTCTTCCCGTGCAGCGGCATCGAGCGCCGCCCATCCTTGGCCTATCGCGTGTTGATAGCATTCGCGGGCGGTAAGGTGCACCGGCACGACGGGTGCCGTGATCTGCTTCGCGCTTTCGTCAATGAGCTTCCCGAGGATGGTGTTTTTTCTCACTTTATTAAAAAGAACCCGCACTGGCGTGTCCGGCATCTTCGCCTGGACGTAGCGCACCGCTTCGTCCGCCTCCCAGAGATCTGCGGGAGAAGGAGAGGTAACCACGACCGCAATATCGGCAGAGCGCACGGCAGCGGCGGTCGCGGGATGTTCAAGGTTTGGCGGCGTGTCGAAGATCAACACATCGTACGTTCCGTTCGGCTCAGCGCGTCTGCCATCAATAAAGGCAAGCGCTTTATTGCTCGTTCCTTGCGCATCCCAATCCTGGATCGCGACTGACTTTCCCGCTTTAATGAATGCTTCGTACAAAAGCAGGCTTACGGTGCTTTTGCCGACGCCTCCTTTTTTGGCGAGAACGGTAATAGTCATGGAAAGGGGATTGGGTTAACTATATGCGGGTCTCCGTAGTCTGTCCAGAGTACACACACTGTGCAGTGGGCGGATTGCTGAAATGCAACCCACTCGACTTTATCGGAAGTGATTTCGCCCTTTGTGCGTCCGTAGAGCTTTGCAACCAATCACAGGCATTGACAGCCTGTGATGGATTGCTATGATTTTATTGGTAAGTCAGAAATCCTGACTTTCCTACTTTTCATGAGCGCCACCACCAAAATCCAAAACAAAGGCCAAGTCACCATTCCGACTCGCGTTCGCGAGCGGGCCGGGCTTTCAAAGGGCGATGTCGTCGAATTTTCTTATCAGCGGGGCAAGATCATCATCACCCCGAAGGTCGTTATTGACCGATCGAAGTTGCCGAACGCCGATGACGAATACACCCCAGAGCAGCGCCGCGTGATTGATGCCCGGCTGGCTCAGTCCGAAGAGGATTTCAGGCAAGGGCGCACCTATGGCCCGTTCAATACCGCCGACGAAATGATCAAACACATGAAATCCGCGCTGAAAAAACACGCCTCCACACCCAAAACCAAACGGAGTCGATGAAAATCGACTACTTGCCTCGGGCGCAGAAGGCGCTGCAGATAGCGCCCCCGGTAGTGCAGAAGGCATTTTTCAAGCAGGTGAAGTTGCTGGAGCGCGATCTTCGCCATCCGTCACTACGCGCAAAGAAATACGACGAGGCCTTAGATCTTTGGCAGGCGCGAGTGAATAAGGATTGGCGATTCTACTTCAATATCGTGAACGATACTTATGTCATCCGTGACATCATTCCTCATCCAAAGTGATGACGGGATCTCGGGTCTACCTTGCTGCCGTAATTCTTAGATCGCGTATTCGCTTTTTATGGGTTTCGTGCGCTGTGGGTGGGCAGGGGTTAGTTTATTTTAGTTGGCAAAAGCTTCAATCGTCTGTTTGGCTTCAGGTATTGTAGTTACTGTCCACAGATTCCCAAGCGCCTTATAGATCGCGTTGACCTTTTCTGTTTCAGGGATGATTTGCTGGGTAACAGCTTCTTCATACGATTTCTTAAGCTCGTCGCCCGCGCGGTAGGCAACCTGGCAATCATCACCATCCATCTCGAACCCAAGAAGCTTTAACGCGTCGTTGGCTTCTTCTAATTCGTGATTCAGGCGGCGAATGTCGGCTACCAACTGCGTAGCGCCGCGCTTTTCGAGAATCGTCTGAAGGGCTGCTTCCCGCGCCCCATCCGTCTTATCCGACAAAGCCCTTTTAGCTTCTTGAAGAACCTCGCGGAGTCTTTGTTCAAAACCCTCTCTCTGTTTTACTGTCATCTGCATTTGGGTAGTTTGCATGTTAATAGTGTTTTGCCCTACCCACGCACAGTCGCAATACCAGCGTGGCACAAAATTGGGTCTTCTACGGTAATTCTCGTGCATGCTCGTTACGCCGGATACGCAGGATGTTGAGGCCTACTTTTCCAAAACAGATCTAAGCGGAGCGTGTCGTCAAAGCAAGAACAAAAAGCCACCGGGTTGCGGTGGCGTTTAATTTGTCAGTAATCTTCCGGCAAGAGGACGGTGGTTACCGAACGATCTGCCTCAGTGATGATCCATATCTTTGTGCCGTCTCTCAGGCCGTACGCGGATAACAGGCGGCAGCCGTCGATCAGGGATTGTTCGTTTGCCTCACGATCTTCAGGATCGAGATCGCCCCAATCGCCACGAACGTGGCGGGCGATGAAGCTCTTTGGAACTTCAGTGTTGCGGGCGAGTGCTTCGAGCGCACCGGGTGTCGCGACGGTTCGGCCAAGCGGGAAACGAGGGGCTGCCATTTGAATTACTCAGCGGATTGGAGTAATCAGGCAGTCCTGGCGTTTAGGAAGGTTCCGAGATTGGCCGTTGCCTTGAATTTCGGGATTAGGTCGAGCTCCTCAAACGACGACGTGAAGGCGTTCGATAAGCTCCACATCGTGCGGGGCCGGAACTCCTCGAAGCGGGGATTGAAATAGAAATCGTGGACGGTCCTCCCTAAGTGGCGGGGAACATCGAGATTCCCTTCAATGAACGCCTGGTATATGTACAGCTTCGCCGCAACGTCCGAGAGCTGCGTTTCGCGCCAACGGTCAACGGCTTCGACCATCGGGCGGAAGTTGCGCTGCATCTGGTCGACGCCCACCGAAATGGCTTCGATGAGGTTGAAGTTTTTGGAATGCTTGGCGAGGCAGGGCTGGAAGTCGCCCTGAAAAGCCAGATTCTCACAGACGAACACCCGGTAGCCAACTGTGATCGAGAACCGGAAACGCTTGGCGTTCGAGTTCCTAATGCCGAGGGCGAAGCGTGCCCCATCCATGCCTTGGTCAAGTTCCATGACGCCGAACAGGTCGTTGCCGTCTTTTGAGACGGCGTACTGGTCGCTTACGACGTTGATGTGCCGGAAGCCAAGCGTCTCGATGAGGGCTTGCGCTATCTCCCCGTGGGGGATAGGGCGGTGGGTTGCGGTTCCGGGCGGCGTTGGCACTAATGCCAACTGCTCCCGAGTAAGTCTGCTCGTATAAGACGAAAGCAGGGCCACGTTTTCAGACATACGGAATTCCTCTCTTAGATGTTTTGGATTCTCCAGCCGGGCGGCAGGAGTATTGCAGTAAGAACCGCTAGAATCCTAAAGGCAATCCCGAAAGTGGTCAAGGGTGCGGCGTGAGGGACCTGTGCGGGCTCATGATCAAAATGCAGAGAAGTGGTTCGTGGGGGAGTCAGCTTCGTTCTTGTGGCGATTTGACATACACATTTGGCATGTGTATGCTTCAAAGGTCGATAATCTAAACCAAACCCTTATTTATGAGCAAGCGCATTCAAGTCATTCTTCCTGACACGACGGTAACCGTGCTTGATCGAGTGACGACAAAAGGAAACCGAAGCCGGTTCATTGACCGTGCCGTTCGGCATCTCGTCGAAGTTGAAGGGAAAGCGAACCTCCGGCAACGGCTGAAAGATGAAGCCGTCGCGAATGCCGAGCGCGACCTTGGGATTGCTGCCGAATGGTTCCCGCTCGAAGAGGAAGCGGCTCAACTCGCCGAAACGGGTCGCTCACGGAAATCGACTCGCAAGCGAGCATGACGTTTCCCCGGCGTGGCGAAATCTACTTGGTTGCGTTTGATCCGACCCTGGGGCACGAAATTCAGAAGACGCGGCCGGCGCTCATCATTCAGAACGATATTTCAAACGAGCATAGCCCGATCACCATCGTCGCTGCAATCAGTTCTCACTTCGGCACTCCACCGCGCCCGCGCGAAGTTTCGCTTCCGACGGGCGGAAGGGCCGGCCTAAAGCAGCCCTCGGCGGTGATCCTCAATCAGATCCGATCAATAGATCGTATGCGGTTAGAGAAGCGCCTCGGGATGGTTGATGCCGCGACGATGCGCAAGGTCGATGATGCCTTGAAAATCAGCTTGGGGCTTGTGGCTTTTTAACTATGGAAATTATTATCTGCTCCGAATGGGAATGACACGACCGTTCACAAACGCCCACTTTCATTAGATCTATGCAAGCGCCAAGTCCTACTAACTCTGAATGGCTCACCCGCAAACAATTGATTGACGGGAAGCTCAAAGATGCTGGATGGAAAGTGGTGCCGTTCCGCATGGGCACAGGTGTTAGCGAGTATGAACGCTGCGCGGTTGAAGAATATGAAACCGCAAACGGTCCGGCTGATTACGCCCTGTGTTTGGATGGCAAGATTCTTGGCATCGTTGAAGCGAAGAAACTCACGCTCGGCCCGCAGAATGTTTTGCTGCAAGCCGAGCGCTACTCGAAAGGCATCGTGCAACCTGAGATGGGAGGAGGGGAGTACGGCGTTCCGTTTCTCTACTCCACGAACGGTGAAGTGATTTGGCATCACGATATTCGCCACGCGCTTAACAGATCGCGTCAGATAAGCGCCTTTCATACTCCTGAAGCACTTCAGGAAAGGCTGCGTCGCAACTTCGATGCGGTTTTGGCTGATCTTCTTGCCCTCCCGAACAGCAGCCCGCGCCTCAGGCCTTATCAGCGCGATGCGAACGAAGCTACTGAGCGTGCAATCGCGGGGCGCAAACGGCAAATGCTGATCGCGATGGCCACGGGAACGGGAAAAACGTTCACGATGGTCAATCAGATTTACCGCTTCATGAAAGCCGGCGTTGGTCGCCGTATTTTGTTCCTAGTGGACCGCCGGGCGCTCGCGGCCCAGGCCGTCCGCGCGTTTTCCTCATTTGAAGCGGAGCCGGGTCTCAAATTCGACAAAGTCTACGACGTGTTCAGCCAGCGCTTTCAGCGGGAGGACTTCAGCGAAGAAGAGAAATTTGATCCAAAGGTTCTCCCCTCATCCTATCTGCGCACCCCAAAGCCCGGCCATGCCTTTGTGTACGTCTCGACCATTCAGCGCATGGCCATCAATCTTTTTGGAAGCGAAGCGTTGCAGGTGGCTGGATCGCTCGAAATAGACGAGGACGCCCTAAAACTAGACAACATTCCGATTCACGCATTCGATCTCATCATCGCGGATGAGTGCCACCGGGGATACACGTCCTCTGAGGCGGCAATTTGGCGCAAAGCGCTCGATCACTTCGATGCGATCAAAATTGGTTTGACCGCAACGCCCGCCGCGCATACGACGGCCTTCTTCAAGGATATTGTGTTTCGGTACGAATACGAACGGGCCGTGCGCGAAGGGTTCCTGGTTGACTATGACATCGTGAACATCCGCTCGAATGTGCGGGTGAACGGGATCTTCTTGAAAGAAGGGGAGCAGGTTGGATTTATCAATACCCGGACTGGTGCGAAGAATAGGGATGTGCTGGAGGATGAACGCGCCTTCGACAGCACGCAAATCGAGAAGCAAATTACCTCGCCCGATTCTAATCGAAAGATCTTGGAGGAGATCAACCGATACGCCTTGGAGCATGAGCGGCACTATGGGCGTTTTCCGAAGACCTTGATTTTTGCTGCGAACGATTTGCCGCATACCTCCCACGCCGACCAGTTGGTCGATATCGCCCGAGATGTGTTTGGGCGGGGCGATGCGTTTGTCCAGAAAATCACGGGGAGTGCGACCGTGGATCGTCCGCTTCAGAAAATTCGCGAGTTCCGCAATCGTCCGATGCCCGGCGTGGTCGTTTCGGTCGATATGCTCACGACCGGTGTCGATATTCCCGACCTTGAATATATTGTCTTCTTGCGCCCGGTAAAATCACGGATTCTCTTCGAACAGATGATCGGGCGTGGCACCCGGAAGGGTGAAAAGTTCTCGGACAAATCACACTTCACGGTTTTCGATTGTTTTGACGGTACGCTCTTCGCGTATTTTCGTGACGCGACCGCGATTACGGAAGAGGAGCCCGCGCCGCCAACCCGCAGCATCGTGGAAATCATCGAGAACGTCTGGAAGAACCGCGACCGCGAATATAATGTGCGCTGCCTCGTGAAGCGCCTTCAGCGCATCGAGAAGGAAATGTCGGGCGAAGCTCGCGAGGACTTTGCGCGGTTCGTGCCTGATGGCGATCTCGCCGCATTTGCGACAAACCTTCCCGGCAAGCTCCGGCAGGACTTTACGGGGATGATGGCACTTCTCCGCAAGCCTGAGTTTCAAAGCCTTCTCACTGGCTATAAGCGAAAGGAGAACGATTTTCTCGTATCAGACGGAACTGAAGACACTGTCTCATCCTTTTGGGTCGTCCGGGGTGCTGACGGCAAGGAGTATAAGCCGGAAGACTATCTAATAGCATTCTCCGAATATGTGAGGACGCATCAAACGGACATCGAGAGCATCCGTATTCTTCTCGGGAGGCCGAGCGATTGGAATCCCGAGGCGCTCGACGAGCTGCGCAGTAATCTGAAAGCCGCGCCGCCGCGCTTCACGCTTGAAAACTTGCAAAAAGCCCATGAAGTCCATTACCGCAAGGCGCTCGTCGATATCATCTCGATGGTCAAGCACGCGGCCGACGCGCAAAATCCGCTCCTCAACGCTGCCGAGCGGGTCGATAAAGCCTTCGTGCAACTCACGGCTGACCGTACCTTCACGGCTGAGCAAGAGCAGTGGCTCGACCGCATCAAAAGGCATCTCCAGGAGAACCTATCGATTGATCAGGATGATTTCGATAACCAGCCGGTGTTTGCACGCTATGGCGGATGGATGAAAGCAGTGGTAGTCTTCCAAGGGAAATTGCCCGAGCTTATACGAGAAGTTAACCAAGCCATCGCCGCATGAGTGATATCGTCCAAAAATTGTGGGGCTTCTGCCACACGCTCCGCCATGACGGAGTCGATTACAACGATTACATTGAGCAGCTCACGTATCTGCTGTTTTTGAAAATGGCCGACGAGCGTGGCGTGGTCATTCCGAAAGGCTACGATTGGGCGAGCCTCAAGGATCTTTCTGGCACCGATCTTATCGATCGCTACGGTGAAGTGCTCCGCACGCTTCGCGATGCCGGCGGATTGCTCGGCGATATCTTCACGCAAGCGACCTCGCGATTTAATAATCCGGTGAACCTTCGCCGCCTTCTCGACATGATCGACGAAGAGCAGTGGTCGGCGATGGACGTGGATGTGAAAGGCGCGGCATTTGAAGGCTTGCTTGAGAAAGCTGCCAGTGAAGGCAAGAAGGGCGCGGGACAGTACTTCACGCCTCGCCCGCTGATTCAGTCAATCTGCCGTGTCATGAAACCAGATCCCCGAGGCAAACCGGATTTTACGATTTCTGATCCCGCCTGTGGAACGGGTGGATTCCTCGTTTGCGCATACGAGTGGCTCATCTCTCCTGGGGTGAGTGGGGGAGTGTTGGACCGTCCCGATGCGAAGCGCATTCGAACGAAAACCTATTACGGACAAGATCTCGTGCCGCGCCCGAGGCGTCTTGCACTCATGAATCTTTATTTGCACGGCGTCGAACCGCACATTTACCTTGGAGATACGATCTATGAGCCGGATAGGGGAGACCGCTACGATGTCGTGCTCACCAATCCGCCATTTGGGACACGGGGAGCAAACCAGGCTCCGGTTCGGGATGACTTCACAATTGAGACAAGCAATAAGCAGCTCAACTTCGTTCAGCACGTCGTGAATATATTAAAGCCGGGAGGTAGGGCTGCCATTGTCCTTCCGGACAACTGCCTGTTTGAGGATAAAGCTGGTGAAGTGTTTGAAATCCTCATGCAGGACTGCAATCTGCATACGATTTTGAGGCTCCCGCGCGGAACTTTTACGCCTTACAGCCAAGGCGTGAAAGCAAATGCAATCTTCTTTCAAAAAGGTAGGCCCACGGAGGAAGTGTGGATTTTCGACGCCCGTTCCAATGTGCCGGGAATTACGAAGAAAGACCGTCCGCTCACCTCAGCTCACTTCGCAGAATTTGAAAAGTGCTACGGGTCGGATGCGAATGGTCTCGGAAAACGCAAGGACCAAGGAGAAGAGGGGCGGTTCCGACGGTTCAAGTTGGAGGACATTAAGAAGCGGAATTATAAACTCGACATCACGTGGCTCCGAGACGAGTCCCTTGAGGACAGCGATGAGCTGTGCGAACCGCAAGAACTCGCTACCAGCGCTATCACCGAATTGGAAGCCGTAGTAGATGATCTAAAAGATATCGTCGAACTCCTCGAACGGGAGGAGGCTATTGGAAGATGAAGGACACATTTCCACAAGGATGGGCTGCCGCTCCGCTTCGGGATTTTGTTGATGACGTACGGTCGGGATTTGCATCCGGCAAAAAAAGTGTCGAAGGCGGTGTCGCGCATCTTCGGATGAATAACATCGGTCCCAAAGGCAAACTGGTGCTTGATCTCGTCCGAAAAGTTCCAAACATCTTGGCACAGCCCCAACATCAGTTACAGAACGGCGATGTGCTCATTTGCACGACGAATAGCGGCGCGCTTGTTGGTAAGTGTGCACTTTTCGATCTTTCCGGCCGTTACGTCTTCAGCAACCATCTTACGCGGCTTCGACCGAAGCCCCAGCTTTTGGATGGCAATTTTCTGCGCTGGAATCTTTGGCTGCACTGGCAACGAGGGACATTCGACGACAAGTGCAAGCACTGGGTAAATCAATCCGCACTCCCGAAGGATGCTCTTCTCAGTACCGAAATTGCAGTCGCCCCGCTTCCGGAACAGCGCCGCATCGTAGCTAAGCTCGACCAACTTCTATCGAAGGTGGACGCTTGCCAGAAGCGCCTGGACAACATTTTGACAATCCTCAAACGCTTTCGTCAGGGTGTTTTCGCTGCCGCCAGCTCTGGCCGTCTCACCGCCGAATGGCGCGAGAAGAATTCAGAAGTCGAACCGACATGCGAACTAATACGGCGCATCAACGAGGCCCGAAGGGCGAGCGCGCAACCCAAGTTGACGAGAACGGAGCAGGATGCACAATTACGCGCCGTGGAAGTTGTTTCGGACAAAGAGGGCCTAGAATTGATTCCGGATACGTGGACTTGGGTAAGGTTCGGCAGTGTCATAGCACAGCTGCGCAATGGCGTGTCCCCCCGTCCCAATGTCGAGCCGCCTGGTGTTCCAATTTTGCGAATCAGTGCAGTTAGGCGCGGAAGCGTCGATCTACTTGACATTCGTCACATGCCCGCCGGGGACGACTTCCTGCCCCTCTTTGCCGTTCATGACGGCGACTTGTTGTTCACACGGTACAACGGAAGTATTGAATTACTTGGAGTTTGCGGAATGGTGCGTGGCCTGGGAAAGAAAACCCTTCTCTACCCGGACAAGTTAATGCGCGTCCGGTCCGACCATAGCCTGATTCTGCCCGGCTACGCCGAGATTTTCTTCCAAGCACCTGAAGTTCACGAACGTATCATCGCAAACTCAAAATCCAGCGCTGGTCAAAATGGTGTTTCAGGAAGCGACATCAAGAATCAACCCTTCGCGCTCCCTCCACTCCCCGAGCAACAAGAAATCGTCCGCCGTGTTGAGTCACTCTTTGCACTTGCAAGCCGAATCGAAGCCCGTTACGCCAAAGCAAAGATACATGTAGACAAAGTCACCCAATCTATCCTCACTAAAGCCTTTCGAGGTGAACTCGTTCCGACCGAGGCTGAGCTAGCCGAGGCCCAAGGGCGGAATTTCAACTCCGCTGAACGACTTCTCCAAAGAGTCACAACTACACGCGCCGCGAAAAAGTTCCATGCTACACCAGCAATCGAAAAGAGTAAAAAGGGATACAACAGAAATGCCCGTGCCTGAATCACAACTAGAAACGTGGTCCAATCTGGGCGCTATGACATCGGCACAGGCGGCACATCTATCAGTTCGAGCAGCGCTCCTATGGCAAAAGCGTAGCAAGGCCATGCAATCTCTTAAATGCACCGTGTTGCGTTGCTAGCACGCGATTCGATAGACTCAGATTCCAAAGCAATCGCGACCTCTTGTTGTATGCAGCCCGCTATTTCATATTGAGGTCACGGGGGTCCAAGCATCGTTTCTAGGCTGGGCAGCCCCGAAATGAAGGAGTGCTCGCGTAATGAATCATGAAGAACTCGGAACTCTCAATATTCGTCGGGTCATCTTCCACGATATACCTCGACGGCAAAAGGGGAGTGAGAGTGAGCCGACCCTGAGCGAGATTGAGAGTCGCCTCGATTCGCAGGCGACCGCCCACTTGCACAAGAAGCTCGTTGTGGCCTTGGGTTCGAAGAGTGCATTCAATATTGAATTTGATCCCGCCTCGCAATCGCCTGTTCCTAATATCATTCGTAGTTATACCCAACGGCGGCATGGATTCGTGGATGCCACCGCGAGTTTTGCACGTTACCTACACGAACAGCAAACGGGGAACAGTCCGGCAGGATTGCTTGCCGTGCTCGACTGTGCGACGCGCAGTAGGTCTGCATTGGCCATTATGAAGATTGAACGTGAGGAAGGGGCACAACTACAACTGGAAAACCATAGCGGACGTAAGACATTCGATATGGCCGTTCTTGCAAACCTTTACATGACCGATGGAACGAAGCTTTTCAAGAGTGCCTTGTTTGTGCGCCACAGTTCCACGTCAGACGAGTTTTCGGCGGTGGCCTGCGACAAGCAGCGACATTTCGGCGACGCCGACGAGCTCGCCTTATTCTGGCAACGCTTCTTGGGATGTAGGGTAACTGAAGAACCTCGTGTGGCAATCCGGAAGTTTTATGATGCTGCAGTGGCTTATGTCAGTGAAGTAGTCACGGACCCGATTGAAAAAGACCAGATCTACGGTGCCATGCTTTCGGAACTTCGAGCCCAAAAGAAGACATTCTCTCCGAAAGCATTCATTGAAGACTATCTTCCGAGCGGGCACCGCAAACCTTTTGAGGATTTTGTGACGCGGACACACAAGGTTTCTTTGCGTCAGATTCCGCTGGATACATCAGAAATCGTCAGTCGATTGCGGCGCAGGCAGTTCATCACCAGTAAGGGTGCCAGCATCGTAGTGCCCGCCGACCAGCCAGAACTTGTCACGGTTCACGAGAACGCCGTGGTTGTTAACGATTCGCTAAGTCGTGTCTCAACAAAGTGAACGCGAAACTGATGCAGCTCGGCGCCGCTGGTTGAAAGAACGCGGGCGCTTTGATCTTTTTGGGTGTGAAATCCAGCGGGAGCTTCAGAGTGCACTCGCTGCAGAAGGACTGAAGACGCAGATTACTTCGCGGGCAAAGGACGTTGACAGCCTACTCAAAAAGCTCATCCTCAAACCGAGCTATACGTATGAGACGCTGGGTGACAAGGCTGGTGTTCGCGTTGTCGTCCGATACCGTCACGAAGTCGCTCGCGTTGTAAGCGTGATTCGTCGTTTGTATGAGTGCGACGAGCCCGAGGACAAAGCGGACTTTATGGATGCCGATCAGGTGGGCTATCTAAGCACGCACGTTGCGGTGTGGCTCAGGACGGCAGACGCACGATCCCACAACTACCCGCCGGAAAAGTTTCGAGCTGAGCTTCAGGTCCGAACGCTTGCGCAGCACCTTTGGTCCGAAATGGCCCATGATGCGACATACAAGGCCAGTGAGTTAATAAATCAAAGCCTGACTCGGCGGGTTCACCTGATGGCTGGCCTCATCGAAGTAGCGGATAATGAGTTCTCTCGATTGGACACCGAAATTTCGGGAATTCCGGGGATGACAGACGCAATGATTTTGAAAGCTCTCGAACGACAGTACCTCAAATTGACCGCGCGCCGGAGTAACCCTGAACTGTCTTTGGCTATCATCCGGCGGCTGCGTCCGTTATACGGGAGCGCTCCTGAGGACTGGAATATGCATTTTGAGAGGCTATTCGCTGAAAAAGGGGCATACCTTCGCGAGGTCTTTGGCCGCGCCGAATCCAACGGCTCACAAAGCGCTCTCTTGTTTCAGCCTGAGGCCCTGATGATCTATGATCGACTCGCAGCCGACGAGTATCGACTGCGCGAGACATGGGCTCAAGAGTTCCCGCCGGAAGAACTCGAACGCCTCGCAAACGACTTCGGATTCTCGTTTGCGTGATCTTTTGTCATTGAGATCACAAGCAACCGGTGCAACGTCAAACCAAGCTTTTTTATCTTGGCCGCCCCAGAATAACAGTGGAACAACGAGTGGAGATTTTTCAGGTTCGAATCGATGACATTCGTATCTACTGTCGAGGCTCTCCACAGCCGAGATCGCGGCGACATGTAAAGACGGGAAGTGATCAGCGCAGTGTTGGTATAATTTTCGTCATCATGGCCGTATCGTCTGTTAGGCGATAGACCATCGCACGAAGGCCCCAATAGAAACCTGGAATATGCAGACTTAGCCTTCCGTAAGGATAGACATCGAGGGTTCGGTCTGCGAGAGGCGGTCTCGTGAGGGATTGCTCAAGAATCTCAAGGTCGACTTCTGAAAACGACATCGCCATAAATCCCATACCACCGCTTTGCTTATTGGGAATGCCGAGTTCATGAGCAAATGGATTTCGGAAGGCCTCGTAGAGGAACCTCGGGCCGCTTGTTACATCCGCACAACCGGGTGGCTCTAAATCCCACGGATAATATTTGGCGAGCACAGCCTTGAAACGGTCCCCCGGTCTTTGGTTTGGATGATTATAAAAGACTTTCGAAATTCCTCCGACCACTTCCAGCAAAAAGAGTATGGTCACATATTGAAACGGCACGGAAACGGCGTCTGACTTGGGCTCCGTTTCTCTGCTTAAAAGCCAATGGGCTTCGTAAAACCAGCGATCTAACCAGCACCGTTCGATATACTCCTTCACGCGCTGAGGAGCATTCGGGCTGACCCGTAGTTTCTGGTAGGCCATTAAGTTCAAATCGCAATCCGCTCCACTTCAGTGAGCGTGATTTCATCGCTAGTCCTATCGTAGAGCTTTGTCGTGCGCGGCGATTCATGCGCCGCGATTGCTTGAGCGTTCTCAATCGTGCCGCCGTTCTCTAAGTACGCAGTGATACCCGTCGCGCGGAACGTGTGGCAGCACGTGGAGGAGGGGAGGCCGGCTTCCTGCGCCCGGCGCTTGACCATTCTCAGCACATGCGTGCGCTTAATCGCATTCGCCGTGAGTTGCCGGCGTCTGTCCACGCTTCGAAAAAGCGGTGCTTTCTTATCATCCCAGATGCCGGCAGCCTGGAGATACGCATCGAGGTACGCTTCGGCATTATGATGTGCGGGCACGTCATGCCGCTTGCCTCCCTTTTCGTGCAAGCGAATCCACCAGCGCTTGCCGTTCTGGTAGTAGTCTTCGATTCGCATATTGGCCATCGCCGATACGCGGGCGAACGTGTAGCACATGAGTCCGATCATCGCGCGATCGCGGAGACCAACGATGGAATCGATCTTGATGGAATCGATGAGGGTTCGTGCTTCGTCAGCCGTCAGTACCGGTGTCTTTCCTCGTTTGACGACATACTTCGGCCCGCGCACGGAGTACGCAGGGTTCATGGGAACGATCTGGCCGGTCACCAAGAAGTCGAAGATCATCCGGATCGCGGCAAGATGCTGTTTGACGGTTGGCGGAGAGGCGGAGTGTTGTTCGATGTAGGCGGCGATCAAGACCGGCTTCACTTGCTCAAGTCTCGTGATGCGATGCGCCTCGCACCAGGTGAAGAATTGACTGACCGCATGCGCGTAGGCTGCACGCGTGTTCTTGTTCCGGATGGTTGCCGTGAAGAATTCAACGAACCGCCAGGCGGCCGCTTCGCCAGCGCGGCCTATGATGCCAGGAAGGTTCTCAAATCCGGCCCGGCTGAGTTCGCGGTTTGGAATCGGAACGATCTCATTCATGCCTCGCAGAATTGAAGTTTCGCCGGAAGCCGACTTCCTCCGGATCCGAGAAATCCGCCGGGTCGATCTCGTCCTCGGCCAAAACATCCGGCTCCTTTATTTCTCGCGAATCAGTTTTGCGGGTCTCGTCACGCTCCTTTTTGCCAATTCCCCCGTCCAGAGATTGGGGTATCATAACGTCCTTTATGATACGTTGCTCGCCACGTTTGTCAAGCCTTCGTCATACACATGATTGCTCCCATTTAACTAACGCTGTGACAGTCAACGACGCTATCCAGCCCGCGCGGTGCAAATTAGAAAGACTCGGAAATGAAAGATTCAGAGGATCCTCAGGCAAACATGACTTCGGCGCCCCCACAAGGTGAGCCGGGTGTGATATCCTCGCCCATGTTCCTGATCGAAGCGCAAGGTGAGTGGTAATGGTCTCTCCTGCTGATACAGTGCCGCAGTATGTCCGTCCTTCTGAGTGCCCCGCCGTACGGCAGTGCTGCCCCAGTGAGACGTGTGGACTTCGGACTATTTCAGCGTCCCAACTGGGAACACTCTTCGGCCTTATTGCGGGCGCCACGTTATATTTTGTGCAGTTAAGTTTTGGCAGCAAAGCTGCACGTGCAGACCAGCACGAAGACGTAATCCTATTCGAGCAGTTTTGGATTATATTGCTCATTACCGCGCTCTACTATGCCATTGCTGAGTGGGTATTGGAGGAGAGGGATTATATCAAACTTCGCCAGCTGCGAAGGGCAAAACTTGAATTTCGGGTGCGTGTCTTTTTGGCAATCATGTTCGGAGTTGCGGTCGCAGGCGCACCTGACATTTTGCAATTTGGCCTTGGGCCTTACCATATTTCTTTTTTTCTTCTAGCAATCATTTATTTAGGATTCCTATATTGGGATGTGATCGTTGCTGGCGATGGCGCGCCCGAATTAGTTAGACGGGTTGTAGTGTATGACTTTATTGGAATGCTACTTGCGTTGGCATGCCTTTGGACACACGTACTGTATCCAAACGTGGTCGCATTTCTGACATTTGGAGCTTTTGCCTTGGTGATGGGTAAGCTTCTAGCTCTATTCATAAACAAGGATTTTCCATTAGAACGGTTTCGAAAGCGTGCACTTAAAAGATAATAAGAGTGCATCTAGGTTCAGAGGTGAAAAGGAAATTCTTACAAATCAGAGCGTCTCTCTCAGATATGAAAGTCGTCACGAGACTTCTGTTTATCTTGGCCATTATATTTGTTTTGATAACGTATTGCTTTCACCGCACGTGGGAGGAGCGACCGACTCTTCCAATTCAACAGCTGACCAAATCTAAGCCCTAACCCAAATGAGCATAGAAGCGCAAACACAAAATTTGGCCGGTGATTTTCCGTCCCGTCGCCAAATCCTCGGGATCGCGGGCGCAGTAGCCGGTTTGTCGAATTGCCGCCGAAGAGGTACCGAAGGCGTTGCGAGGCGCTCATTGCGAATGCAGTCGCCCTGGGTAAACGACGCTGAGTTCATTGGCTACTTCGTCGCCATTCAGAATAACTGGTTTCACGGAAACGGGCTGAATCTCGCCTATCAACCGGGTGGCCCCGATATTATCGCCGAAGGCGCATTGCTTTCAATGCGTGCGGATTTGGCACTTACGCCCGTCGAGACGACAATCAATCTCATTGTTAGAGATCACGCACCGCTTAAGATCGTGGGGACTCAATACCAGAAGAGCCCGCTGGGCATTGTGAGCTTAACAAAAAACCATATCACAAGGCCAATCGACTTAGTCGGAAAGACTTTGGCAGTACCCGCTGCTAATGTTCTTACGGTCGATGCACTTCTACGGCTTAATAATATACCGAAATCAGGAGTTCGGATTGTTCCGTATCAGTACGACCCTACTCCGCTACTCCGTGGCCAAGTCGATGCGACTGTTGACTTCGTGACTAACGTTCCGTTTGCTATAAAGCAAGCCGGTGGAGATCCTACTTCTTTTCTTATCTATGATTACGGATTTCGTGTTTACAACGATACGATTGTAGTCACAGAACGCGTATTGAAAGAACGCCGAGGCGACATCTTGGCTTGGTTCCGTGCGAGTCGGCGCGGTTGGACCGAAAACTTCAAAGACCCGTCTCACTATCCCCCACTGTTTGAAAACACGTTTTTCAAGGGCACCGGTCGCACTGTGGAGAATGAGATCTACTTCAATAGGGCGCAGAAACCGCTGATAGATACTCCTAAGGGCATTTTTTCTATGTCAGAGGCGGGAATCCAGGCAAACATCGAATCTCTTCGACAGATTGGTATCCAAGCGCGCCGGGATATGTTTATGCCTGACCTCATCAATGAAGTCTAACGGATGTCCGATGGCAGAACCCCAAGAAGCCAAGGGCACGTCTATTTGCATTCGCGATCTTGAGAAGACATTCGAAAATGGTGTTCGGGCAATCGAGTCCCTCACTGTAGGAGTGCCCGCCTCTTCGTTGACAGCGGTATTGGGTCCCTCCGGATGTGGAAAAACAACGCTGCTTCGGATCGTTTGTGGCCTCGACCAGGCCAGCGCGGGTTCCGTTCGAATTGGTACCGCGACTCCCCAGACGCTGCGTCGAGCTGGCCGTATAGGTATGGCGCTTCAAGAGCCGGCGCTCCTCCCGTGGTGTACCGTGGAGAGAAACATCTCACTTCCTCTAGATCTGCGCGGCGGTTCAAATCCAGGCGCTGATTGCAAAGAGATTAGAAAGCTAATCAGTTTGCTCAAAATGAAAGGCACTGAACGCCTTTTGCCGGGCCAGCTTTCCGGGGGCATGGCACAACGAGTATCCGTGGCTCGTGCACTGGTGTCGCATCCCGACATATTACTATTAGACGAACCGTTCGGCGCTCTTGACTGGTTTTTGCGCCAGCGAATCCTAGTAGATTTTCAGAACGTTTGGCTGGAGACGCGTCCTACTACTTTGCTGGTGACTCACGAGACGCGAGAAGCCGTTTTTTTGGCTGATCACGTGGTCATACTCTCCCAGCGGCCCGGTCATATCATCTCTCGATTGGCTGTGGAACTACCGAGACCGAGGCTGATCGCTAACTTTTCAGATCCCTCTTTCCACAATTTCTGTGATCAAGTCGACTCGCTGTGCGCCGGAAGCTATGAATAGGTCTTGGGCACGGAATGGTTTTGGGGTCTTAATTGCGTTTTCACTTTGGCAACTCGCTGCGACAATTTCCGCCGCGTCCGGTTCCATACCGCCCCCGGTTCGCGTGGTTCTATACGTTTACACTTTTCGGGCAGAATACACTCGACACATCTTGGCAACCTTGTGCTCGGCTTCATTGGGACTTGCGGTCGGCGCAATGTTCGGTTGTATCATCGCAACACTTGTCGTGATGATTCCCGAATTGGATTTCCTGCTCGGCCCTTGTACACTACTCTTCGGCATTCCGCTTATCGTTCTGGTTCCGATCATCGGAATGACAACCGATCCTTCATGGTCTCCTGTACTTTGTGCAGCGCTCCTAGCCTACTTCCCTGTTCTCATATTGTTTGTGGTCGGCCTACGAAACGTTCCGTTATCAGTCATGAGTTTCGCGGCATCAGCCGGAGCCGCTCCGCTGAAACTATTTTCAAAAGTGCGTCTCCGGTATGCGCTCCCAGGCCTCGCCGCTGGATTCTACACGGTGATACCGCTGGCATTCCTAGGGAGTATGCTCGGTGAACTTACCGGAGCAAGGTGGGGACTCGGAGCATATCTTATTGCTATCATGGCCCAGGCGAATCCGACGAAAGAGTGGGGCATCTTTCTCGTGAGCGCTGCAATCACGGCAGGCGCCTCGTGGCTTTGCACACTCTTGATGAATGCGCTTGGGCTTACGAAAGCGCCAATCACAGCGGGAATTAAGAACTTCGGCTCAAAGCAGCGGCTGCTCTTGGGGGTCATCGCCAGCATATTCATTTGGGAGGTGGCGGCACGATGGGTGTCGAATCCTTACTTCGTCAAGACTCCTACGCAGATACTCACCTACTCGCTGCAGCTCAGTTCTCCGGAAGTACGTTCGCTCTTCCAAGCTGCTGGTTACACGTTCGTGTGGTCTTTGGCCGGATTAACTGTTGGTGTCATAACAGGCTTTCTGTGTGCCCTACTGCTTGATATTTTTACAGTTTTTCGCCCCGTGTTACTGAGCGTGGTATTGGTCACACAGGCAGTACCAATCATCGCGCTCGTCCCCATGTACGTATCTATATTCGGACGGGGAGCAGCAGCCACTTTGGCGATTACAACCTCTGCGATTTTTTTTCCGTGTTTTGCGAGCATCTATGAAGGCCTGCAACACACGCCGGGGGCGATGGTGGATTTTGCGCAATCGACGGGTGCTTCGGTTGTAAGCGTGTTGAGCCGAGTTCGCATTCCGGCTGCGACGCCTTTCATATTCGCTGCCGTTCGTCTCGCTGCCCCAAGAGTACTGCTCGGTGTTACCTTAGCGGAGTACCTTGCAACGCGTCGAGGGCTCGGCGCCGTCCTCTTTGACGCCCGCGGCACGCTAAACTTCAATGTGATCTGGGCGATTGCACTTCTCACCGGCGGCGCTTCTCTCGTTTTTACGGAGCTCGTCGAGTACTTTGAGCGCAAGTCATTCTCCAAATACTGGTCGAACGTTTATGCGCTCTGAGAAGAGACTTGGATACGCTTGTCAGATCTCACGCGCACAAGCCATGTGGCAACAAATCGTCGAGCTTCAGCCTACTATCGAAGGGATACTTCCGGCCAGTTTTGAGTCGTGTGTTTCAATTGGCTCAGGGTGCTCACTTCCTGTTGCCGAACTCGCTGACTTGACCTTCTTGGCGGGCGGTGCGAAGATCGCCCGGACTTGTACGCCGCTCGAGGCGATTACGTTGGGGCTTACGCCCAAACTCGCGTGCATAGTTTCCGCAAACGGTGATCATCGACACACATTAGACTGTTTTGATTCACTCCAGACTAGGGGCGTCTTCACGGTCATAATCACACTATGCTCCGACTCTAAACTGGCACAGCAGGCCCGCGCATCGCGATTACGCAGCTGCATCATCTATCCTAAGGTGGATCTCAGGTCGAATGACGAAGGTTTCATTCCCGTTGTACCTGCGCTAATGCTAGCAATGCTAGTGCGGTTTTTGCAGAGAGATCCGATAAGCTTACCAGACCAAACGAAGAATCTATTTGTAGCGGCACTGGAAGAAGCAGATAAGGAATGCTGCTCACCTAGCCAGCCGTGGAGCCGAAACATTACGATAGTTTGTACTCGTTGGGCTAAACCCGGTGCTCGTGATTTGGCAACCCGTATAGCGGAGTCTGGGCTTGTCCCTCCCCTGATCTACGATGCTTGGAATTTTTATCATGGCGCGTACATGCCCGTCGCTTTTGAGCGGACTAAACTGCTGTTAATGTCGGTGGGGCGAGAATCGGCTCAGCTCGACAATGTTAGAACGCATACACCGGACAGATACGTCCTAGCAGACATTTGCGCCCCGGACGACGGCTTCTGCGGTGGACTATATTGTGTGATTTCGTCCATGGTTCTTACACAAAAGATCACTTTATCACATGGAGTCGATCCTGCGAATCCCGCGATTCCTGCGTGGGGTGACGCACTTTACACCGACCCCAGGCCCGTGTAGAGTCTAAACATAATAACTTATGGCAAGTGTGGTTAGGAAACAAGCTGTTTCTTGGATTTACAACGCGGGCGAGGGACAAGAATATCTTACCCCCGCATACTATGACAGGCTGCTTAAACCGTACGTATTCTCCGGGTCGACCGACTTGGATCTTTTCGGTTCGTTTTTGGACAGATGCCGGCTGGGACAGGATGGGACGGTCTTGGAGATCGGTCCCGGCACAGGTCGTGCGAGCAAGCTGCTATTCAAGAAACATTTAGCGAAGTCCGTAGATTTTGTTGATTTGAGTGGGAGAATGTTGAGCTATCTCCGTTCCGAGGTCGCACCAGAGAAAGGCACCAGATTCTACAAGTCGGATGCTCTGTCTTTCTTGGCGACGACGACCCATACCTACGACGGCGTTTTTTCCCTTTGGAGCTTATCCCATTCAGTCCACCAGAACATCGATAAGAAGGGAGAGCGAGCGGGTGAGGCGTATGCTTCTTATGCGCTGCGGAGATTGTTCGGGTCAGTGCTAAAGCCCGGAGGACGCTTTTTCTTCATTCACTTTGATTCATGCTCGGAAGAGCAGCGGATTTCGCTGAGGCAACGACATCGCATAGATAAATGGCTTCAACCGGGCGTACCATCTCCATCGCAACTCATTGTCGAGCGTATCCTTCGCGACTCCGCTAACGAAGGTCTTATCACGTTCAGGAGGCAACACCTTAAGGGCGCCGACATCATCTACTCGGATTTGAACGAAGCTCTTGAGACCTTCATGAATTTCCATATGGAAGGCGTTTTCAACCGAACGCGGGAATTTCGCAATGTTTTAGCCGAGCTGGCTGATGATTTGAGGCGACACGAAGGAGCTGACGGCACGATCGCGATCAAGCCGGGTTGCTTCATCTTCAGTGGCGAACGCCGAGAGAATACCTAGCCTAGCCTCGTACTCATCCCGCCCCGGTGTTACATTTGCAAATCTCGCTTCCTTCGTCAAAGGGATGCACGTCACTCGGTGGCGACGAATCGGAACCACAAAAAAGGGCCGCGCTCCACTTCGGAGGCGCGGCTGTCCTATTCCTTGAGCAGCGCTCGAATAACCTTGTGCTTTCCTTGGAGACGGTCAATGATTTTGGCCATCTTTTCTTTTGCTTTCTCATCGTTATCCAGGGCGAGAATCACTGTTTCAAACGGCTCCAATCTTATTTCCTGTCCTTCGGTTAGATCGTAGCCCATTAGGGCCGCCGCGTGGTGGCCCCGTTCTGAAAACCAGAGCGGCGCCCAGCATGATTCGGCAACGATCACGGGTTTCTTTGAGTCGCACCGTTCCAACCCGTATAGGAAAGTTTTGTGGATTCCCTTTCCGATCTTCCACTTTGGATTTTCGCCGGTAACGGGTAAGACAGTCCGGCCGGCGTAGCCAATCAGATTCCCATCCTCATAAAGCGAAAAAACGATACGATCATCCATCGAGGCCGTGCCTTGCTTCGAGCGGTAATACCCCACTCCCCACTTTTCGGCTGTCTCGACCGATATCCCGCGCGACTGGATCATTTCATGGAGCGGATTGACGCCCTGCAATTTCCAAGTCAACGGTTTGTTTGCCTGGCTTATCTTCCCCGGCTCAGTGTGGTCTATTTCCGGTTTCGGTTGAATCTGAGCGCAAAATACATCATCCAACCATTTCGCCGCGTCGACCGGCTTCATATCATCAAGAGCGCATACGAGGTCAATCACATCTCCCCCGCTCTTGCCGAGTTTCTCCCGGCATGACGCCGAGAAGCACGTCCACCAGTTGCTTGACGTGTTTACTTTGAAGGTGCCTTGCTTTCCGCCCGTGTGGAACGGCAGCGGACATTTGCCGACGAGGTAATCCCCTGTTTGTCGCACCTCGATTCCCCGCATCCGTAACACGGAGGCAATAGGGATGAGCTTCACCTTTCCAAATTCGATCTGCATATAGTCTGCCCTTTCGTGGCGGCATTGCTTTTAAGCTGCTAATACTCAGAGTAAGTATTTCCCGGAAATATGCAAATCCAAGTTACCGCGACTACGGAGATACCGATAGCAAAGCCGTGTCAGTACGTAGTGAACTACGGGAGTCGAGTTATTTACTCTTATCGAAAGATAAACTTAAAAGCCAACTGAACGCGAATCGGTTTGTTGTCATAGCGGCCAGGCTCATAGCGCCAGCCGGAAAGCTGTTTTCTGATGTGATCTTCAAGATCTTGTCCTGGCGACTGCACGAATCGGATGTCTTCAGGGTTGCCTTGTTCATTCACGATGAAGCATACCGGTACGGTTCCGGTGAAGCCATTCGTCCAGTTGACTACCTGATCTTCGTGACGGGTATCGAATAAGAAGTTCGGATTTGAATAATCCTGATACCCGGCTGGATGTGGCACAGCGGGGCCGTAGTGCGCGTAATAGGCATCATCGGGTTTCTCGCAAATGTGCGGGTCGGCCTCTTCCGTAGAGATATGTGAAAGCCTCTCCTCTGGACTGGCTGTCGTACTCTCATCCCTTTTTGGCGGCAGAGAACGGTTCGAGGCTTTTGCAGAGCGAACCACATCATCCGTATAGAAAAGGATTTCCGCGCCTTCTTGTCCCTGAAACCGAAAACTTCGACCGGGGATTGTGGTGAGTTTCTGGAATTGATCGCGGTCGAAAACTCCGAAGGGGTGGGTTGCGTCTTGCACCCAGATTGCCACCCACCAATGCGGATCATTGCCGACCGGCTGGAGATGCCAGGCATGTTGGCCTTCCGGCAGTCGCACGATGTTGCCGAAGCAGCCTTCGTGAAATTGAACGGTGAAGTGGTTGATTTGCGGCTCTTGAATATCGTTTTGCCACGCGGTGTCGCAGACAAGTTCACGGTAATTTACGTGTAATGGCGGCGGGACGGGGTTCCTCGTTTTCAATACCGAGATAAGCAGGCTAAGGAGGATTACGAAGCCGACAAGGAGAAAGGTTATCGGAATCCACTCAGGAACCCGGCGGGCTGCCATACCGGGATAGTGTATCGGAACGAGAAGAGGCTAGAAATGAGATTTGTAAGCGATCTTCCGCTATTTTCGGATCACGGCATAACGCCATTGCGCAGAAAACGCGTAATCTTTTCTAGCGTCTCCTTTTTATCCGTTCCCCAGCGCTCCAGTGAGTGCTTAATGAGTTTAGTTGCCTTCGCTTCGTCCCCTCGCCTCCTGATGGGTGGCGCTGCTTCGACGCGGGTAACGAGAGGCGCGTATTCAGGATCTTTCACCGTCCCGACATTGTCGAACTTCCGAACATAGAATTGATAGCGCGGCAAATCCGTAATGTTGGTCGCGATATCCTGTCCCCAATTCTTCGCCATGAGGTCGGCATCTTCGCCGGAGCCGTTGAAAATAATCTGATTACCGCAGTTCGCCAACAGGTCTTTTGCGAAGGGAAGCTGGTACATGCCCTGCGTCGCTGAAACGACTGAGACGCCATACTTCCTGCCTTCGGCTAAGAGCGAACTGAACCGCCCGCCGTGGACAAAGTTGTGCGTTTCATCAACGACCAGCAAGAATGGCGGCCGGTCTTGCTGTTGTGCCCTGCGGAGGGCGGCTATCGAAATCATCGAGACGATAAGGGAACCGAGAATTTGAGCAATCTCCTCCCCTAACCGTCCTTTCGAGAGACGTGCAACGAAGATCCGCCGTTCGTTCATGATCTTCAGGAAATCAAGCGATTCCGTTTGGCCGATGATCGGGAGGATCGCCGAGCGCATCAGCTTGCCGACTTTATTGATGGGCGGGCTGAACTTCGCCATCGTCTCCGACGGACGCAATCCTTTCCCTTTTTCGTCGTTGTCATATTGGTCTTTGAACATCTTCAGAAACGGGTTCTTTGTCGTGTCCAAAATCTTATTGCGGAACCGGTCATCCGCTAGGAACCGGAAGACGTGGACCGGTGACGGATTGGGAAACCGCTCGGTCACGGCATCTAGGCCGTTAATGATGACGCGTGCTGATTCGTCGCCCCACGCCGAACCGGCCATATTCTTGATGATCGTGAAGAACGATTCTTTAGAGAGCTCCAGTTCTTCGGGATCGTCAAAGAAAAAAGGGTTCAGACCGACCACATTCTTCGCGTGGGGATCGAACCAGACGAAGTCCCACATGCGGGAACGGGGCGTCATGGTGGATACGAAGTCAGCCAAGTCACCATGCGGGTCGAGGAGGGCGACCCCTCCCCCGCTTCGAATCCACTGAATAATGAGATTGGCGAGGACGGTGGACTTGCCCATGCCGGAGCCGCCCTCAATGTTGGTATGTTTGGTGAGGTCTATCGAAACCGGCTTTGAAGATAAGTAGTCATGGCCGATAACCATTACGAGGTAAGTTGCATAGTGTGATGTAAGCGTGCACAAGAGCCATCAACCCCATCCCCATCGGAGCGTGGATTACACGCTGAGGAGATGGGGTTCTTGGGATTGCAGGGCGTTAGCCGCTGCCCCGCCCGAAGGCGATTACTCTTAACTTTAGAGTTAGACCGTGAGAAAAGAAAGGGTGTCCCCTTTCGGCGTGCGGAAATCCTGGCTCCCGTCGATGCCAAGCCAGAACATCCGGTGGTTGAATTCCGTGTGAAGCGCCAGTAGGAAGTTCGCGCGCCGCACGTCATTCTTCTGGACAAAGACCACTCTGAACTGTTTGAATCCCCAATCCTTCTCGCACGTCGCGGTGTTGTAGTAGTGGTAATACCGTTCTGCCTTCTTGATGATCGACGGCACGCCGTTTTGGACATGGCCAATCTTTTGCCGCTCGATCTCGAGGAAGAAATGCAAGGGTCCGGAGCCGGATTCCCGAATGGCGATGCTGAAATACGCGTCCGGCCAGATGGTCTTATTGACAGCCGCCTGCTGCCAAGAAAGAAGCCGGTGATGATCCTCGCATAGCTTTTTGATTCCGATATGGAAATCGGTAATAGCCAATTCGTGATCGAGCGTCCGAGCGGAACGCTCATCGAACGTCTTGCCGCCGTGGGCTCTCACGCCTTTCTTCGTGAGTCCGTACGCGTAGCTCGCACCGCCATTCTGACGCTCTTGCGTTAGGTCGAAAAAAGGAAGCCGACTAACAAGTCCCTTTTGGCGGAGCTTTGCGAGGTTCCCTTGCTCGGTCCTCAGATCGTTTTTGTCCTCCCGATTTTTGCGTAGCGCCGCCATCCGCTTTGGCGTCAGCACAAAGAATTCCGCGAGGAGCTGTAACTCCTCCTCCATCGCCGGAGTTATTGCTACGCGGCGGGTCGGGTAGGTCATTGCCTGAACTATACCGGTTCTCAGGCGTATGTCGAGCGTAGTCCTGCAACGTGCGGTTCTTGATCGATTGTGCGCGTTCGAGCTCGGCATCGGCGGGCGGTTCAGGGGGGTCAGGAATGACCTTGAACTGTGGCTCGGTTCCGGCCACGGCATAAAGCGCCTGATACTTCTGCTGCCGCGCCAAGTGATCATGCTTGACGTCGACCGGCATGATGTCCTTGAAATAGGAAGTGTCTTCGCTGCCAATACGGAACACGAAATACGTCGATACATTGCCGAAGACCGATTTCCTGATACGCTCCTCCATTTGGCCGACGTATTGGTTGGCCAGCGTGAGCCGCAAACCCAAACCGCCTGCCTCCGAAAGAATTTTGTCGAACGCCGAGGTTTGGAAGTTCTGGAACTCGTCGGCGAAGAGATAAAAATTAGTTCGGAGGCTCCGGAAAATGGCCTGTTGGATCCGTGAGACGAGGAGTATCCCGATAAATTGTCCCGCTTCCTCCCCGGCTCCCGAGAGGTCAACCAAGAGTATGTGCCGCTTCCGGATGACCTCTTCGATATTGAGCATCCGTTTCGCAGGGCTCAACATCTTCGTGAGCGGTGGGACAAGGACAAACGTCCCCATCCGGGCGATGATGGGGGTGATCGCGTCCTTCGGGTAGGTGGTTGGGAAGAGCGCCCAGAACTTGAGAAGCTGGGGATACCGTTCGGGGTCAATGCGCTTAAGAATCTGTTTTCTCGTCCCGTGTTCGTCCGCCAAAAATTCATGGATGTCGAGGTAGCTTTCGCTCTTCGCCGCCAAGAGCGCGTGGATGACGAAGCGCAAGATGGTAGGCCACCGGTCGCCCTCCTTCTGGGCGAGGAACTGCATGAAGGTCTTCATGAGGTCCCCCGCGACCCACTGGCGTTCCTGTTCGGTTTCCCACGACATCACGTCTAAGGGAAGCGGATCGGCGGCGTTGAAGTAAATCACATCGCGTTCGCGTTCGGGCGGAATGTGCTGTAAGACCATCTCGACCAAATTCGGGCTTTCTCCGCTCGGCTTCGGGTCAAGGACGCACACCCCCGCGCCGTTTCTGATGTCTTGGGAAATGATCGAATAGAGGAGCGTCGTCTTCCCGTGCCGCGTTTTCCCCGCGATGTAAATATGCTGGTCTCGTACGCCGTACGGGATTTTGACCGGGATGTTTTCTGGAACGGGTGGCTTGACGTTCTTTATGATGGTCGCCTCGATGGAGGGAAGGTTTGTGTGCTTGGGGGGCGTTTTGCCAAAGCGGTAGCTCGACCTATACATAGACGGTCTTCGGCTGCGGAGGCGGCTGGATGGGAAGGATGATCGGCACGTTAACCTTCAAGACAGAAACGAAGTTCTCGTTCTGGAAGGTGACGAGTTCCTTGTGGAGATGCTCTTGGACCACCGACTCGTCTGGGAGGGTCGGGCACCGGAGGCAGAACGGGGTGAGGATATTTTCCGTCACGCGGTTTAACTGCTCGATGAATTCCTGCGTCTGGTCGCACCCGCGATAATCCGACGTGTGAATCCCTTTGTCGCGCGGGATTTGAAAATGGACGGTGATGTCCGCGAGGGAATGGTCGGCGAATTTGACCATGAAATTCGTGTTGTAGGCGTACAGCGGGACGATGGGCGGGATAACGTCTAATTCCCTCGCGGTGCGGTTTTGCCCGAAACCGAGAAACGCGGCGACGAGAAGCGCGAGGACGAGCGGGACGCCCACGAATGGATTGAATCCTGCCATCAGGTAGATCACAAAGAGGACGCCTGCGGTCGCCGCTGCGACGATGAATCCGTAGGAATAGAAGGTATTCTCTTTGCCGAGTTTCTGATAGGCAAGAACGGTAGTGAGCGGTGGGTTAGCACTGCGTATTCTAGGTTCCACGCCGCCCGTCCTTACGGTAGTAACCCGATAGGGCGCGTGAGCGAGGGGCACTTCTCGTCGGCGTTAGCCGCCCAATAGGGTCTGACGAACGATGAGCAATAGCGAAGAGAGAGGAAGAACGAGAAGTGCCCCTCGGTAGAGCGGGACGGGGCGGCGAACCGGCATATCTCGCTAGAGTGCGGTGAAGAAAGGGATTACCGCGCTCTTGCGCGGCGCGGCGAATTCTTTCCGGCATACGCGTCGACGTATGGCAAGCGTAGTTTTCCATAAACCGCTGAAATCGGTATAATATGGCATCTCCTTGCCTTCGGGCAAGGGGTGAACTGGCTTTTTGAGTCCGTCTCACGGTAAGGGAAGCCAGGGCTTCTCGTTGATTCGCCTTCGGGCGAAGAGGTAGAAACGAGAGGCAACGATGCTTTTAAGCATCAAAGAGGTTGCGGCCGACCTGGGCATCGGTCGGGATTCGGTGACACGGCTCATCGACAACGGAGAGCTAGAGGCCATCGAATTTCCGAAGATGGGCGGGCGCGGCAAGAACCGGGAGAGGCGGATCGAGCAGGAAGAAATCGAACGCTTCAAACAACGCAACCGAACCTGCAATAAGAGGGGCCGCCGCTAGGCGGCCTTTCTCATTTCACGCGGCGAAGCGCTGGTTTTTCCCAGGTCTTTTGGACTTCACGCTCCAAGTTGTCCTGGAGGCTTTTCACCCAGGGCGCGTAGTGCTTGCGGCAGACCTTCTCGGTATTCCCGAGAAGCCGCGCGACGACTTCGATGGCCACACCTTTTTCGAGCAAGGCAACGGAAAACGTGTCACGGAAGCGGTGAGGATGCCCCCGCCTCACGCCCGCAGCTTTGAATATTTTACGGAGCGAACGCCGGGCGTTGCCGGTTGCGGTTTCTAGTTTTGATTCGCCTTCACGTTTCCAAAAGAAATAGCCGCCATACTTCGGCAACGAGTTTAATTCGGTTACCACATATTCGGGAATTGGGACAAAAACATCCACGTTCGTTTTTTCCCTCCGGAGGAAGAGCCGGTTGCCGTGGAGTTTGGATTCTGTGAGCTGCATGGCGTCGCCAATCGCAAGGCCGGACCATCGCATGAGGTTCACGAGCGCGTGCCAGCGCGGGTCATTGGCCTTCGCGAGGATGGCTTGGATTTCCTTTTCGGTGAAGGGCAATGTGGGCGGCGTCTTTATGACCGGCGGCGCAACCGACTCGGCGGGGTTTGAGGGTATCCAGCCCGAGAGGACGCAGAAACGGAGGAAGCTTCTCAGCCGTTCGAGCTTCTTGCTGCTTGAGATCGATCCGTCGTGCCACGAGGCGCGGAACTCACGCGCGAAATCGACGGTGATGTCTTTCAGTTTTGAAACGCGCTCTCGGTCGGTGAACGTTTCGAGCTGCGCAAGTAGGACTTTGTATTTCTTGAGCGTCGCGGGCTTGATCTTGCGGCCATGCTCGGCATCGAGCATGAATTTCTTGATCGCTTCGCTGATATTCGGGGCAGAGATTGTTTGCGCTCCCTGCTTGCGATCTTCGATTTCACGTAGTAGCTTCTGGGCGCGTTCCCAGCTGCGGGTCTTGAGCGATTTCCTGACGTGCTCCCCTTCGACGGTTCCGTCGCACCAGAGGGCGCAGCGGCATTTGCGGCTCGAACGATCTGAAGCGTGCGGACACCCGTCACGGTGCCGCCGATACGCGGTGAGCACGCGCTACCGCCCCAAGTACTCGCCGACGAGTTCCAGGATCTTGATCGTCTCGTCGCTAATCTGCGCACGGCCGCATTCGCAGGAGAGACGGATTTCAGTTTGGGAGATCTCGGCGTTCACGATATTGCATTCGCACATAACAAACCTCGTACACCGATTGTACGGTACAAAATCATGTACATGCAATCGGCGGTTACCGGAAGTCACTGAAAGCAAAGGAAATAAAGTGGTGAGCCGGGCGGGACTCGAACCCGCGACCACCGCATTAAAAGTGCGATGCTCTACCAACTGAGCTACCGGCCCGCTCAATCAAAAGTTCTGCCCCAGAATATCACTCGTTGAACGCTTCCACTTTTGCCGGCGCTGATGCGGGAATTGACGATTCTCTCTCCGCACTGGGCTTGCCAGGCCGAAAAGTGGCCTTTTATGAAGATCTCCCTTACGGTAGCGCCTGGAACTTTCTCACCTGATCCCGCGCTTTATTCATGCGCCCGGTACGGCCTTCCAGAGCACCTCCGCAAACGGCCAGTCCTCATCGGTCCACAGGTCACAGGACTGAAAACCGCTCTTGCGGGCATACACGCCTAATTCGCCTGGGGTGAACTTATGCGACGACTCAGTCCAGATGCTCTCGCCCGCGTTGAATTTCAACGTCGTATCCAGCGCTCCCACGTAAACCGTCTGGTCGCGAGAGGAGACCAGATGCATCTCGATTCGCCGTTTCGCGCAGTTCCAGCGCGCCTCGTGAGCAAATGAACGAATATCGAAGCTGGCCTCCAGCTCCCGATTCATCCGTCCCAGCAGGTTCAGGTTAAATGCCGCCGTTACTCCGCTCGGATCGTCATAGGCGGCAAGCATAACATTCACATCTTTCACCAGATCCGCGCCCATCAGAAAGAAATCTCCGGCGCGAAGATGAGACCGGACCCGCCGCAGGAAATCGATAACCTCTCCACGTTCCAGATTGCCGATCGAACTGCCTAGAAACAAGAGAAGCAGCCGCTGCCTGTCGTCACGCGCTCGGGTGATATCCGCAAGACCCTCCATCCAATCTTCACAAACCGGCTGCACTTCGCAGTCTTCGGCTAGCTCGCGCTTACAAGCTGCCAGCGCCGCTGCGGAAACGTCAATCGGCCGGTAAATGAGCCTGCCGGAATGCCGCCGCGCGAGCGCGTTCAAAATGTGCCGGGTCTTTTTCCCGCTCCCGCTGCCCAGCTCCGCCACAATCGATACCGTACCCGTCTTTGAAACAATCTCATGGGCATGCGAGCGCAGCAGTCTCTCGTCCGCTCTGGTAAGTCCGTATTCGGGAAGCAGAGTAATGGCTTCAAACAGCGTGCTTCCCAGCTCGTCGTAAAAATAGCGGGGAGAGATCTTCTTTTGTCCCCCGCGCGTGAGACCTTCCGCGACATCCAATGCAAATTCGGATATCTGCGGCTTAGCGGATGCCGACATTCAGGCGTCCTGATTTTCCACGCACCGGAACGTCGCGTACAGATAAGGATAATCGCGGCGAAACCAATTCCGGAATGACCGCCGCAGGAGCCGCGCCGCTGTGCACGCCGACCCGCCTTTCATCACGTAGTGCTCACCATCGAAGAAATTCGACGAATACCCAGGATAAGTCTTCCGTGCCTTGAAACCCGGGAACGGACCGAATATCGTGCTCGTCCATTCCCATCCGTTCCCAACCAGTTGGCTCACGCCAAAGGCGCTGTCTCCCTGCGGGGTCGCATACACAGGTTCCGGGTCCCAGCGGCGGAAGTCGAAATTTCCGTGGTCGCGCGCGGGCGTGTCCCATCCCCATGGGTATTCACGTGTCCCTCCGGAAGGTGCGCCATACGCCGCGCGATGGAACTGCGCTTCCGTCGGAAGGCTCTTGCCGAGCCATTTTGCATACGCTGCGGCTTCAGCTTGCGTCACGTAAACCGGCCAATCCAACGGCAGCGGAATCTCTTCAAACATGCCGCGATACGAAATCGATTTGCCCCGGCGTGCCCAGAAATGCGGCATAGCGGCTCCCTCTTCAACAAAGCGCAGGTACCCGCCATTCGTCACGTTGTATCGCTGCATGCGAAACGCTGGAATCATCGCTCGAACTTCGTTGTACTCGTTGTCCCAGCCGAAAGAACCGTCCTGCGGTCTGCCGAGGACCGCTTCGCCTCCGGGCACATCCCGCCATTCGTTTGACCATTCGGGCTGCGAAACTTCTCGCGGCGCGCTCACCGCCACCGGGTTCTTCAACTCATAGGCGAAGTTATGGAACATGTAAGCCAGCGTCTCGAGATGCATCTGGCGATGCTCAAGCGCCATCGACGCCACGTCTTCGGGCGCGCGCTCCAGATTCTCATCCACTCGCTTGCGGCAGCGGTTTACGTACACCAGAACCTGCTCCAGGGAAGGCCAATCCGATGGGGTGTCACTCGGAAGATGAGAGGAATCGGGATCGATGCCCGCCTGAAACAAAGCGTCCAACTCCGCATCGGGCGACTTCATCCCCAGCGCTTCTCGGCAAATCTGAATCGAGTCGAATCCGTCCAGGTGCCCTACGTAAAAGATCACTCTATGACGCTCGGCAATCGGTCGTTCGTAGAGTGCGTCGGGCTTCAAAATAGTGAACAGGCGGTCGCTCTCAGCTCGGGCCGTCTGCAATTCCGTAAGTAATTTACTAGCGGCTTCTAGTACGGGCATGGTTATTGGATGCTACAGCGCCCACTAAAATACCAAATTAAATCTTGTGCCACCTTTTCAAAGGTTTGCAAGCGGCGCGAGCTTTCAGAGTGCCGTGCACCTGTTCCGGAACACCACTGATTTGAATCATTTTGGACATGTTTCCAGCATATAAGCATGTGGAGCACATGTGCGTGTCGAGCGTATCCGCTGCTCCCACTTCGCCGTTGATAATATTCTTTTTCATGCTGGTTTCTTCCATTGCAGGTCGACTCATCAAAAGCCTGCTGCTGATCGCCGGTCTGGCAATGTCGACGCAGGCGCACGTTGGCAGTCCCGACGTCTATCTCGATGGCAGAGCCGGACCGTATCGGCTATTCATCACAGTGCGGCCTCCCATCGTCATTCCGGGAGTCGCGGAGCTTGAGATCCGCGCGGAGACTCCGGGCGTGCGGGAAATGCGCGCCGTGCCGATGCCGCTTGCGGGCGAAGGAGCGAAGTTTGCGCCGGTCCCCGACAAGCTGATCGTTTCAAAACAAGATCCGCAGTTCTTCACAGGCTCGCTGTGGATGATGGCGCCGGGCTCATGGCAGGTGCGGATCTCGGTCGATGGAGCACAAGGCAAAGGCGTGGTGGCTGTCCCGGTTCCCTCAGCCGCTCTGACTACCAAGAAGATGCAGCGCGGCCTCGGCGTCGCGCTCTTCGCTTTGATGACATTTCTGGTGCTCGGCGTAGTGGTGATGGTAGGCGCTTCGGCCCGTGAAGTCCGGTTAGATCCGGCCGTCGCGCCAGGGGGAGATGCAAAGCGCCGCGGTATCCGCTCCATGGCGATTACGTTCCTGATCGTCATTGGCATCGTCTGGCTCGGCAAGAGTTGGTGGGATAGAGAGGCGAGTTCCTACGCGAACAAAGTCTATAAGCCTCTGCTCATGCACGCCGCCCTCGACCGAGGCGGAATCCTGATGCTTACGATGAGCGATCCCGGGTGGCTAAAGCCCCGGCCCGGCGCATTGACCCGGCCGCTGTTTGTGCGAACGATTGACGATCTGATCCCGGACCATAACCATTTGATGCATCTCTATGCGATCCGCCAGCCTGGCTTGGACGTCGTTTATCATCTACATCCCGATCTCATCCAAAGCGGCGTCTTTCGCCTGAAATTGCCCGCTATGCCGCCCGGAAAATACAGCTTGTATGCCGACATTGTGCATGCCAGCGGGTTTCCGGAAACCATGGTCGCTACTATTCAGGTTCCCCCCGGACTGCAAGGCCGGCCGCTCAGCGGAGATGACGCGAGCCGCATCGCGAAGCCATACGATCAAGTGCCGGCGTCTGCAACTGTGTCGTCGCTGCCAGACGGATATCGGATGGAATGGCTGCGCGGCAAAGGAGCGCTGCACGCGCGGCAACCGATGCTTTTTCGATTCCGTTTGGAAGATCCGCAAGACCGCGCGCCGCGCGACATGGCGCTTTATATGGGAATGCTGGGACACTCGGCGTTCGTGAAAACCGATGGGACCGTTTTCGCGCATATTCACCCCTCCGGCTCCGTTTCCATGGCTGCGCTGATGCTCGCGCAGAACCAGACGCAAAGCAGCGCGAGTGCGGCGGGAGGTAATACGACGCCGATGGGTATGGCGGGGATGAACATGACCCGCGGGAATTCCGGCGCACAGCAGAATGGTGAGCTACCCAATGAGGTGAGCTTTCCTTGGGGATTTCCAACTCCGGGGCGGTATCGAATTTTCGTGCAGATGAAACACGGCGAGAGCATTGAAACTGGGGTTTTCGATGCCGCCGTGCAATAATCCGCAGCTTAGCGCAAGTTGACGACGCGATCCGGCATAGGAGCGGGCCGCCCAACTAGGGCGAGAACCGTAGACGCGAAATTGAGACTGTCGTAAGGCTCTTCGATCGTTTCCACGGGAACGCCCGGGCCCGCCATCATCCAGACGGAATGAGTGGAAATGCGCAGAAAACTACCATGGTTTCCACCCGGATTGAAGTTGCGCGCGTTAAAGTTCCAATGATCGGCGGCGAAAATGTGGAAGTCCGCCTGCACCAGCTCTCGGCGGCGGCGCTCAAAATGCACCAGGATGGGACTCATTCCGGGCGGACCGGGCACGTTATCCGCGACCGGTGAAAGATACTCCACCACGCTGATTACGCCATTCGAATACCTGCACAGATGAATGGCTTCGAGCCATTCACGCTCCGTGTGCCACTTCGACAACCAGCCCGCGCGATCGGCTCCCGGCGGCAGATGAAGGTTCTGATCTTCAAAGAGCCGCAAGGGCAACCCGGCGCGCCAATCCTGCGCGAGCCAGGCGATTTTTCCGTCTTGATCCTGGGTCAGCCGCTGAATCGGTTTCACTGAAATACGCCCCGAGCGATCCGTCAGGATCACGAGTTGAGCATCCTCGTCGCCATACAGCCAGTAGGCGTGCCCCGCAGCGCCAGGGCGGCCCGCATCGGACGAATTTCCCGCCGAATCCGGTAAGCGCATGGCGATAAAATCGATCGGCCGCGAAGAGACGGCCGGCTGCGGATTATTTCTCGCGCGCTGCCGCGCAAGCAACGGAAAATGATCCACGTGGATAAACGAGCGCTGTTCATCCAGCTTTCCGGCCGCGTCTAAAACCAGTCCGTGAGGCGACGCTCCCGCGACATAATTTTGCAGATCCCAAACGTCATTGTTGTCGCCCAAGGCCAGTTCGGGAATAAGTCCGGAAATCTTCGATCGGAAGGGACGGGTCGGATTAAGCTGAAAATTAAGCAAAGCCCGCAAGTGCTCGAGATAGCCAGTGTAGTGAGTATATTCGCGCTCCCACGCTTGCAATTCATCGTCGAGACGCCTCGCAGCTTTGTCTTCGCCTCGGTCCCGCTGCTCCGCGGTCCATGTTTTCGGCTGTTGATTCACAAGCTTCTTACGCTCTACGATCGCCTCGCGCAGGGCGCGCATTTCCCGATCCAGCTCCGCGGCGGTCTTGCTCCACGCCGCTCTATGCCGGCCGATGGTTTCCTTTATGCACGTCTCCGCCGCCTTCGGACATCCGGCGGCAGATCGGGCCGGGCCAGTTGAAGCAGCAGAATGTGAATCTTATTGAGGTCGCTGTTACGTAACTGCACAGACGCCCTCTCGTTGCCGTCCAGATCCAGCCACGCAGTCGGATAATGGGCCGCTTCTCCGGCTAAATAAAACGAAGCGGTGCTCGGGTTCGTGACACGCTCGACCAGCGGATCGAGACCCATGATCTTGTAATCGCTGAGTTGGCGCCGATTGGTTATGACGTGATGAGCGCCGCCCTCCGGACTGTTGAGCAGATCCGGCAGGTTGAAGGCCTGGCTGAACACGCCCGGCACATTATTCATTCCATGATCGGACACCAGGACGAACAGCGTCTGGTTAGAGAGCGGGCTTACCTGAATCTCAGTCCAAAGCCTTCCGGCCAACGCGTCGAGACGGCGCAAGACTTCGAGCAGCGCCGCGGGCTGATTGGTCGCATGGCCTTCGTGATCAACCTCGCCGGTGTAGAAATCGAGATAGAAAATCTCCGGCTTGTTCAGCGCCTGCTTGAGATCGCTCTCGGTTTGCTGCGCAAGCATTTCATCCAGCGACGGCGCTTCCGCTCCTTCCACCATGGAAAACAAAATCTTCGACGAGAGGCGATGTTCGAGCACGTGCTCTAGGGTGGACCAGCGGACTCCTCTCTGGAAGAGCTGAAAGCTTTGGAATCTCTGCGCATAGGGGAAAGCGTCGATCAGCAGTGGAATCCCCGCGCGCTCGAGCACTTCGATGGCAGGCATATCCACGCGCCGGTTGCGCGCGTAGCCCAAATAGAACGGGAAGAAATTCAAGTAATCGTAAACGCCGCCGGTGTAGCGGTCATATTCCACATTCCCCCGAATGACGGCGTGGCGGCCAGTATCGAGCATGGACCACGACGGCGCGGAAAGACTGATGCCGCGCGTGTAGAAATTTTCAAAGATGGCGCCGTTCTCGGCGAAGATGTGCGCGAGCCATGGCAGCCGCGATTTACCAGTCGCGGGATCGGTTTCGCGCATGGTCCGGTAGAGCAGGTCCGCGCCCAGGCCGTCCACTTTCAGGATTACGAGACGGTTCGGCCCGGCGTTCTCCCTTTGGGTGCTCTGCCGCGGATGCGCGAATACGGACACGCCGCAGGCAAATAGAACGGCGGCAATACCGAGAAACGGCCGGGTCACCTGAGCGTTCCCGCGCCGGCTGCCGGGGCGGTGAGCGTAAGAGTACTGCGAGGCGCGGCTGCGACACCGGATGCGGCAGATGCGTTTATGCCGGCGCCGTTGCGCTTCAGGCCGGCAAGCGCCAGTGAACAATCAGCCTGCAAACTGGCATCTTCAGACAGCTCCCGCAGCCGCAGCAGGCTCGCCTCGGCGTGCGCCCGAACGTCCGGCGATTCAACGCGCGAGAGAAGATCGCTTAATTCGATCACGGCCGCCTGAATCCGCGAACTGTCATAAGCTATCTCAGGCTGCGTTCCCGCCGCAATCAGCGAATCCAGAAAATCCAATTGATACTGAACCCGCCGATCGCAACCGAGCCTGGAAAGGTTGGCAGCGTCTTCTTTTACGCGATGGGTGTAGAGGCGAAAACTCGCGTCGTGCAGCATGGCCTCGGCAATGCGTGCCTTCTTGGTTTCGCCGAATGCCGCCAGCTCCGAACGGCGCTCTTTGTCGATTTTGGCCATCAACGGTCCGCCGTTTCCCGCTTCCGCCTCGAGCCGCGCGTAACGCTCGATGGCAGCCTGCATCTCGCGGGCGGGCAAAGCCTCCAGAGGATTTACGGCGAGCGAATCCACGCGGCGCTGCATTTCCTTGCGCAAGCCTGGGTCAAGCCGATCGTCAAGCGCCAACTCCATGCGAAATTGCGAATAGGAATCCAGCCGGGCCGCCCGATCCACGGCTCCTCCATGGCGGCTTTTGACGAAGTCGTAAGCGCCTGCGGCCGCATAGTAGTACCAGTTTGTGAAATGCGAAATCCCAATCACGCCCCTGGTTAGTTCATTGATCGCTTTTTGTGTCATTTCATGCCCGCGGACGTGCAGTTTGTCGCGGAAGTCGACCAGCAGCAGAGGCTGCCTGGGATAGTTCAAGCCGTACACTGCGAGCGCCGTTAGATCGATCTCGCGCACTCCGGCGGTACCGGCCGGTAGCAAGCGTCCGTTCTCATCCAGCTCGCGCGTATAGCTATTCCCATGCCCTTGCCTCAGCCGCCCGTCTTCCCAAGGATTTTTAATATTGAGCAGCTTCCAGATCGGAGCGAGGTATGTTCCACGGGCATCGAACGATTGCCCCAAAGGAAACCACAGAATCGCGTATTGACCCGTTGCCCCGGCCAGATCGATGGGTTCAAAAATCAGGCCGGTCTTTTCAGCGCACTGCCGCAGCATCTCCCAATTACGGCTGCGAATTCGCTCCTGCTCCAGATCGGCGTCTTCTCCCAGGCGCGCCAAGTGGCGCTCGCCGACTAGCCCACCCAACAATCGTTCGCGCAGCTCCAGGCGCGCCAGAACGGTATTGAGCTGCGCCTGCGCCGGCGCCGATTCATCGCCGGATACCGGAGCATCCCGCAAGTAGCCGATCGCTTCTTCCAGATGCAGCCGCTCATAATCGAGTTGGTTCGTCCTGTAGGCGCGGGAACTGGCGCGGACGAAGGTCGTCATCGGATCGAGCATCGTCCATTGAAAGAGATCGCGTTCGATTTCGGACAGAACGGGGTGTACCGGTGTCGTGAGATCGAACAGCGGAGCGGTATCGTGCGCGCTTACGGATTCATAGCTCTTGCCCACGCGCCAGTAGAAGAACGGAACTGCCGATAAGGCCCTTTGCTCGATGCTCGGCCGCGCATAGGTCAGCAGCCACACATACGTTACACGATCGTTCCGTGAATCACTCTCGCCAAGAGTGTCGCGCAGGAGAGCCACCAGGGGAACGTCTTTCCCTGAGCCTGTAATTTTTTGGCAGGAGCGGCAAAAAAGCGTTAGCAATTGCGCGCTATCGCCAACGGGGGTAGCCCGCCAGTAATAAAGCGGCTGGCTGTTTTCACCCACCATGGCCGCATCCGGTCGTTGTTGCGGCGCATCCGCTCCCAGGCAAAGCGCAGTTGCGCCTAGTAATCCGACCAGCAGTCCGCGAAACAGGAGGCTCATGGGAGGCGATTAGCGAAAGACCAAACAATTTATTTGCAATTGATGCTCCAAACAGAAATAGCGGTTACTTTCAACCCTTCCGGCACGTCGAAACTTTTTGTTTGATACATCGAAACTTCTGCGGCAGCCTTCTTTATAAAGTCCTTATATAAGCGCCGGAACTACGTGCTAAGTTGGGACAAAGTGCATTTTGAGACCGCGCTGAATATAGTGTGGCTGTCCCTTGGATTGTTCGCCGTGGGGAACACCATCTGCGCAACCTGCCGCCAGAGCTCTGAGCCGAAGCGCGCTCCGGCATGGCTCTACATCGTTGGTGTCACGCTCATCGTGGTGGCATTGTTTCCCTACATATCGGCGACGGACGATGTCCTGCGCATCGAGCATTTCAACGCGCAGCACAACTCGCGCCATTCGAACAAGCAAAGTCAAAATGACGATCTGATTCGGCTATACGAGACCATGGACAGCCCGCTGGTCTGCCGTGTTTGTGAAGTTGCGCTTACATTTTTCTTCTTTTCGCTGGTGTTCGCTCCGGTGGTAACGCTGCTTGAGCGAAGCGCGCCGCTTCAGGCCGGCCGTTCACCGCCGCTCGCTGGAGCAGCGTAAATCCCAAGGTAGCAAGTAGAGTATTCGAGGAGGATCGATGCAGCGCCAAAGCCGGCGTTTGTATGCCGGTCTCCTGTTTGCAGCCGGATGTTGGGGCCAAACGGCCACGCCTCCGGCGGCGCTTACATGGCAGGAGACTCAACAAAGATTTCGAGCGAATAATCCGACGTTGCTCGCCGGACAAGTGACCATAGACGAGTCCCGGGCAGACGAGATAACGGCATATCTGCGCCCGAATCCGAACCTGACATTCGGATGGGATCAGCTCACTCCCTTCAATGGGAATCCGTATCGTCCAGTGTCGCAATCGTATCTGTTCTGGGATCTCGACTATCTGCACGAGCGCGAGCACAAACGGGAGTTGCGGCTGGCGAGCGCGCAACAGGGAACCGCCATCACGATCTCCGCTCAATCCGATCTCCAACGCAATTTGATGTTTAGCCTGCGCGATGCCTTCGTCCGCGTGCTGCTGGCGAAAGCCGTATTGGCGGTAGCGAAAGAAAATCTCGATTACTACGACAAGGAAATCGGCATCAATCGGGAGCGCTTCAAGGCGGGCGCGATCGCGAAGGTCGATTTCGAGCGCGTCGAGCTGCAGCGAGTCCAATTCGAGTCCGATCTCGAGACCGCCCAGGTGAACCTGCGCACCGCGAAGATCGATCTGCTTGCGCTCCTGCGCGACCGCACCCCGGTCGAGCAGTTCGATGTTACCGAGCCTTTCGATTTCGGAGAGCCCGCGACGGATCTGAATGAACTGCGCTCTCTCGCTCTCAACACGCGGCCCGATTTGAGAGAGGCGCAGCAATCGCTCGAGAAAGCGCGTACCGATCATCGACTTTCCATCGCCAACGGATCGAGCGATCCTACTTTCTCTGTGGATGCTTCGCACCAGCCGCCGCCCCTCAATACCTACGTTGGTTTCAGCGTGAGCTTCCCGCTGCGAATTTTCGACAAGAACCAGGGAGACAAGTTGCACACGTTTCTCGACATCGGGCGGAACGAGAAGTTACGCGATGCGGCGGAAGTGACGTCGCTCCACGATGTGGATTCCGCCTACGCGACGCTCATGAGCACATTGCAACTGTTGCGGCCCTACAAGTCCAAGTACCTCAAAGAGGCGCAGGACATACGCTCTACGGTCTCATTCGCCTATGAGCACGGGGCCGCGTCACTGCTCGATTTTCTCGATGCCCAGAAGGACTACCGGGATACCGAGCTGAATTATGTGAATTTGATCGGCTCATACCTTTCCGCGGCGAATCAAGTGAACTTTGCCGTCGGGAGCGAGGTAATTCGATGAAACCGGCCGATCGCCTGTTCGCCGTCGTGACGGCGCTGGCGCTCACCTTTTTGCTGGGATGCTCGAAGCAGAATGTGGACCCCGCGGCAGCCGCCCCGCCCCAGGCGAAGGTGGTGGAAGAACCGGATTTGAATATCGTGAAGATCGACCGCCCCGAACGCTTCACCTTGATCGTGGCAGGCCGGCGGGAAGAGCTTCCGCAACTCGACGCCACGGGCGTAGTAACCGCCGATATCGAAAAATCCGTTCCAGTGATCTCGCTTGCCTCGGGACGCGTGGTGGCCATTTACGCGAAGCTCGGCGACGACGTGAAAAAGGGGCAATTGCTGCTGAAGATCTTGAGTAACGACCTCTCCGCCGCGTTTGAGACCTACAGCCAGGCGAAAGCGGATGACGCGCTGGCGCACAGGCAGTTGGAACGCGCGCGGATACTGTACGACCGCGGAGCGATTTCGCTCAACGATCTTCAAGTGGCAGAAGATACGGAAGACAAAGCGAAGGCCGGTCTCAATGCGGCCGCTCAACAAATCCGCACGCTGGGAGGAGATCCCGGTCGCGACGACCCCGTCGTGAATATTTACGCGCCGGTCTCCGGAACAATCGTCGAGCAGAACGTGGTCAACGCCGCAAGCGTGCATACGCCGGATAACCAGCCGAACCTTTTCACCATTGCCGATCTTTCCTCAGTCTGGGTGCTCTGCGACGTGTACGAAAACGATCTGCCCATGGTGAGAATGGGCGATACCGCCGACGTGCGGCTGAACGCTTATCCGGATCGCGTATTCCACGGCCGGATCGGCAACATCGGCAAGGTTCTCGATCCGAATACGCGCGCCGCAAAAGTGCGGATACAACTCGCCAACCCCGGAATCATGCGCGCCGGAATGTTCGTCACAGCCACCTTCTACGGACAGCACGGCCGCATCTACGCCACCGTTCCGAGCGGCGCCGTTCTGCACTTGCACGACCGCGATTGGGTCTTCGAGCCCGCCGGATCGGGCGCATTTCGCAGAACCGCTGTCACCGGCGGCAAGATCGCCGATGGAAAACAGGACCTGTTGTCCGGCGTTTCGCCCGGCCAGCAAGTGGTCAACGATGCCTTGGCTTTGAACTCCGAGGGCGAGCAGTAAGTACGGCATGATTCGCGCATTCGTCGATTACTCGCTGCGAAACCGGCTGCTGGTTCTGGCAATCGGAATTCTGCTGCTGGCCTGGGGCGTAATCTCTTTCAAGAATCTCCCGGTCGAAGCCTACCCTGACGTGGCGAATAATTACGTCCAGGTGATTACGCAATGGGCCGGCCGCGCTGGCGAAGAGGTTGAGCAGCAGGTCACCATTCCTATCGAAGTGCAGATGGCCGGCATTCCCCATCTCGCGAACATACGCTCGATTTCCGAATTCGGCCTCTCCGTCGTGACCATGAACTTCGACGATGAATCCAACAACGATTGGAATCGCCAGAAAGTCCTTGAGCGCTTATCGAGCGTGACCCTCCCGGAGAACCTGCAGCCCACTATCGGACCCGATTACAGCCCGGTCGGCCAGTTGTACTGGTACACGCTGAAGAGCACCAACCCGCAATACGATTTGACGGAGCTCAAGTCGCTCGAAGATTGGGTCGTCGAGAAGCAGTTGAAATCGGTTCCCGATGTCATCGATGTTTCGAGTTTCGGCGGTACAACGCGCGAATATCAGGTGCAGATCGATCCGAACAAGCTGATTTCATACGGGCTGGGGATCGGCCAGGTGGAGCAGGCTCTCGCCGACAATAACGTGAACGCCGGCGGAAGCTTTATTCAAGCCGGAGAGCAACAGGTAAACGTCCGCGAAGTAGGTCTGTTTCACGACGTAAAGGACATCGGCCAGACCGTCCTCAAAACGGAGAATGGAACGCCGGTGATCGTGCGCGATGTTGCAATTGTCACTCAGGGACCGAAGATCCGCCTCGGCCAGATCGCCAAGGCGGTCCATCGCAAAGACGGCGTCATCTTCGACACTGGCGACGCGATTGAAGGGATTGTTCTGCTGCGCAAGGGCTCCGACGGTGACGCTATGCTCGCCGCGCTGCACGAAAAGGTCAAGTACCTGAACGACCATTTCCTTCCGCCCGGCGTGAAAATTGTGCCATTTCTCGACCGTAGCGACCTGGTTCACTTCACTACCCACACCGTGATGAAGAACCTCACGGAGGGAATGCTGCTGGTCTCGGTGATTCTATTTCTGTTTCTGGGGAATGTGCGCTCCGCGCTGATCGTCGTGCTGACGATTCCCTTCGCGCTGCTGTTCGCGGCCATTTGTCTCAATCTGAGTCATGTGCCCGCCAACCTGCTGTCGCTCGGCGCCCTCGATTTCGGAATGGTCGTGGATGGCTCCGTAGTGGTCGTCGAAAATGTGCTTCGGCATATCAGCAGTCTGAGGCACGGCGAGCGAACGGTGGCGGAAATTATCCGCGAGGCCGTTCACGAAGTGCAGCGGCCGGTCTTCTTTGCCCGGGCCATTATCATTACGGCGTACCTGCCCATCTTCACCTTGCAGCACGTCGAAGGGCGGCTCTTCCGTCCCATGGCATTGACGGTTTCGTACGCGCTATTGGGGGCTTTGCTCTTCTCGTTGTCGATTCTGCCTGTTCTGGCGCTGCTTCTTTTTGGACCCGAGACCAAGGAGTGGCGGAATCCGGTTCTCGTGGCGCTGATCGCTGGTTACCGGCGCTCGCTGCAATGGGCCATGAGTTCTCTCGGCAGCCGCCTGATCGTTTTGGGTACGGCCGGCGGCTTACTCGCGGTGGCCGTCTTCCTGATGGTCAGCGGCGCAATCGGCTCGGAGTTTTTGCCTCATCTCGATGAAGGAGCAATCTGGGCCCGAGGCACTCTGGCGCCCAGCACCGGTCCCGCGGAAGGCGAGCGCGTTATGCGGAAGGCCCGCCTGTTGTTTGCCAGTTTTCCGGAAGTGACGCAAGTGGTCAGCCAGGTGGGCCGCCCCGACGATGGAACGGATTCCGCGCTGTTCTCTAACACCGAATACTTCGTGGATCTGAAGCTCAAAGACCAGTGGCGTCCCGTTTTTCGTCGCAACAAAGAGGAGCTGATTCGCGCCATGGACCGGGAACTGGAGAAAATTCCCGGCACAATCTGGAACTTCTCGCAGCCCATCGCCGACAACATGGAAGAAGCCGTCAGCGGCGTCAAAGGCGAGCTGGCAATCAAGATTTTCGGTACGGACTTGACGGAGCTCGAGGGGAAGGGCGACGAAATTGTCAAGGTGATGCAAGGCGTTCGCGGTGTGCAGGATTTGGGTTTGTTTCGGGTCATCGGCCAGCCCAATCTCAATATCACGGTGGACCGCGCCAAGGCAAACCGGTTCGGGTTGAATGTTTCAGACGTCCAGGATGCCATTGAAACCGCGGTGGGCGGCAAGGCCGTAAGCGAAGTGCTCGAGGGCGAGCAGCGCTACGACCTGGTGGTTCGCTATCAGCCGAAATATCGCGCCACGCTCGATGCTATTCGAGACATTCGCCTTTTGGCCCCCTCCGGCGAGCGCGTCTCATTAGCCCAGGTGTGTAATATCCAGATGCGCGATGGAGCCTCGCAGATTTACCGCGAAAATAACTCGCGCTACGTGGCCATAAAATACAGCGTGCGCGGGCGCGATCTCGGCAGCACGGTAGAGGAAGCTATTGCGAAAGTGAACCGGCAGGTGAAACTGCCGCCCGGTTATTACTTGGAGTGGGCGGGCGAATACGCCAGCGCCAAGCGCGCGAATGCGCGGCTGGAGATTATTGTGCCGGTGACGGTCGCCGTCATCTTCTTCCTGCTCTACTCCATGTTCAGTTCTTTCAAATGGGCCGGATTGGCCTTGGTGAGCCTCGCTCTTTCGCCCATTGGCGCGCTCTTTGCCTTGTATTTCACCGGCACTCATTTCAGCGTGTCGTCGGGCATCGGCACGCTCGCCCTGTTCGGAGTCGCAGTGGAAACCGGCGTTATCATGATCGAATACATCAATCAGTTGCGCGCCCGCGGCTACGGTATTCATGAGGCCGCCGTCGAAGGCGCGGTGCTTCGGTTGCGTCCGATCATGATGACCATGCTGGTTGCTACGTTGGGCTTACTGCCCGCGGCCATTTCGACCGGGATTGGTTCGGATTCACAGAAGCCGTTCGCGATTGTGATCGTGGGCGGATTGAGCGCGACGCTCTTGCTCAGCGTTTATGTTCTGCCCACCATCTATACCTGGATCGCCGGCGAACACGATGTTTTGCCCGCTTACGAACTGGACCTGGCGGAGCCGAGGTGAGCGCAAAGATGCCATTTGCGGCGCTGCTTACCTTCCGAGGCGATTCGGATCTCATCGCGCGATTGAAACACCGCGATTCGGAAGCCATGGGAATTCTCTACGACCGCTTCGGCAAAACGGCATTCGATTTGATCCTGCGAATCGTGAAGGATCGCGAGGTTGCGGAGGATTTGCTGGCGGAGACTTTTGTGGAAGCCTGGAATCGCGCGCCCGGCTTCGGTGAGGACCACGGTTCTCTCGGCTTGTGGATTTTCGCCTTTGCCCGGAACCATTCACTCGAATATTTGCGCTCGAGCAGTAAGCGGCCCTTCCGAACGGACTCAACCGGGGGCCTACTCGAGCAGCCCCGTATGTTCGAAAATTTTTTCACCATCGATCACGCCCTCGACCGCGTGCGGGAAATGCGGCAGGCTTTCACTGCCCTCGAGGACAATGAGCGGCAGGTATTGCAACTTGCCTATTTCGAGGGCCTCACCGAAAGCGAAATAGCCGCGAGACTGGAGCAGCCGCCTTCCGTCGCTGGAAGCTGGATTCGTACAGCACTCGAAAAGCTCCGCGGCGGCGGGGCCGTCACAAATTCCTGAAAAAAAGTTTTCCGAGAAGAATCAGCTTGTTAAGCGCGCAATTTTAATCTAACCGCGCGGCCGGGCGTTAATCCTTAAACCGACGATTTGGGTTTTAGCCGAATCGAGGAGAGCCCGATAAATGAGCCTGATCCTGGCCTATAAGAATTTTGCCGCGAACCGGAATATCAGCCACATTGGCTTGGGCGTGGCGGCCCTTAACACCGCTAAAGTGCTGCGCCGCGAGGGCGTCAAGACGGAAGTCTGGCCCATCGTCAGCGCCGCGGACCTGCGAAAGCGGCTGCACGATGCGCCGCCCGAGCATGTCATGATATCGGCGCCCTGGATCCCGGCTCTTGAACTACAGTCGCTTTCGATGGAATTCCCGGACACGCACTTTGCCATAAACTGCCATTCCATCGTCGGCTTTCTGCAGGCGGATCGCAACGGTATGCGGCTGGTGCGGGAAATGATGGAGCTGGAACTCGGCACGCCGAACATTCACCTCGCGGGCAACAGCCGCCGTTTTTGCGATTGGATTCGCGCGGCATTCGGAGCGCCCTGTGTCTACCTTCCAAACCTATACTGGCTGGCCGCCGATCCTGTCTGGCAGCACCAGCCTTTCAAAGGAGGAACGCTCCGCATTGGAGTCTTTGGCGCAACGCGGCCGCTCAAGAATTTGATGAGTGCCGCCGGAGCGGCGCTCGAACTCTCCCGTAATTTGCGCGTGCCTCTCGAATTGTGGCTCTCAGCCGGCCGCGCGGAAGGCGGCGGTGAGGGCGTGCTGGGTGCCGTCAAAGAAATGCTGACCGGCTTGCCATCCGTAACACTGACCCTGAATGGCTGGCAGACGTGGCCGAAATTCCGGAAGACCATCGCTCACATGCATCTGCTTCTGCAGCCGAGCTATACGGAATCCTTCAACATGGTCACCGCCGACGGCATTGCCGAGGGCATCGCTTCGGTTGTCTCCGATGCTATCGATTGGGCGCCGGACGATTGGAAAGCGAACGTGGACGATGTGCTCGATATTTCCCGCATCGGCAGGCGCCTGCTGTACGATTCCCGTGCGGCGCAGGATGGATTCGTCGCTTTGCAATCTCACGTGGCCGGCGGAGTGCGCGCCTACAAAGAATATTTGACTATTCGATGAGCATGCAATCGCCATATGAGAAAAAGCGGTAGCGCATGTCAATTGCGTGGCGATACGCCGCAAGCGTAAGCTCGCGGCCCGCGAAAGCCGAAACCAGCATCAGAAGACTGGATTGCGGCAGGTGAAAGTTAGTGAGCATCGCTCCCGTGCCGCGAAAAGTAAATCCCGGATATATGAACAGGTTCGTCTCCCCTTGCATGCTCCTGAGACCTCCGCGAAGCAGCGCCGTTTCGAGCGTTCGCACGCAAGTCGTTCCGACGCAGATGAGCCGCTTTGCCTGTTGCATTCGATTGGCATTCGATTCCGAGATCGCGAAGTATTCTTCATGCAGCCGAATTTCCGCGAGTTGTTCTTCGCGCAGCGGCGCGAACGTGCCAAGCCCCACGTGTAAGGTGACGTAAGCGATGTCGGCTCCCCCTGCGCGGCAAGCATCCAGCATTTCGCGCGTGAAATGCAGGCCGGCCGTGGGCGCGGCGGCGGACCCTTTTTTCTGAGCGAAAACCGTCTGATACCGCTCGCGATCGTTCGAGGTGGGATTGCGATGAATGTATGGCGGCAGCGGAGTCTCGCCGATCTTCTCGAGCAATCCCGCAACCGGTTCTTCCGCGGAGAACCGCAGCGTACGCTCGCCAAACTCGCCGCGAGACAGGACCTCGGCGCGAAGGCCGCCGCCGAATGCGATTTCGTCGCCCGGCCGCACCCGTTTGCCCGGCTTCACCAGCGTTTTCCAGATCGTCTCTTCCTCATTCAGCGCGCGCACCAGAAAAACTTCTATTCGCGCGGTTGATTTGTGCCCGCGCAGCCTGGCTGGAAAAACGCGAGTGTTGTTGAGGACTATGCAATCGCCGGGACGAATGTACTTGCTGAAATTGGGAAAGACATCGTCTTCGAAAGATTGTTTTCCCCGCGAAACTACCAGCATTCGCGAAGCGCTTCGCTCAGGAAGCGGTTCCTGCGCAATTAACTCCCGCGGAAGTTCATAATAAAAATCGGAAACTTGCAAACTCTTATTTTAGGAATCGAAAGCTCCTGCGATGAGACTGCCGCCGCCGTTGTGGAAAATGGCGAGCGGATTCGGTCGAGCGTAGTCGCATCCCAACTCGATACCCACGCGAAATACGGCGGCGTCGTGCCGGAGCTTGCCTCGCGTGAGCATTTGCGGGCCATCGTTCCGGTTGTCCGGCAGGCGCTCGCCGAAGCTCACCTGCAACTCGGAGACATGAGCGCCATTGCGGTTACAGCGGGACCGGGTCTGGTTGGCTCGTTGCTGGTGGGCTTGACGTACGCCAAGGCGCTCTGCTTTGCCCGCGCCATTCCGCTCATCGCGGTGAATCACATCGAAGGCCATATTCATTCCGTGCTGCTCGAAAATCCCGTTATTCAATTCCCCGCTCTGGCGCTGGTTGTCAGCGGCGGCCATACCCATTTGTTTGAGGTTCGCGAGCCCGGCGACTATCGCCTCCTGGGAAAAACTCGCGACGATGCGGCCGGCGAGGCTTATGACAAGGTCGCGAAGCTGCTCGGTTTCGGGTATCCGGGCGGCCCGATTATCGACCGGCTTGCGCCTTACGGCAATCCGCTGGCCGTGAAATTCACGCTGGCGAAAATGAAGGGCAACCAACTTGATTTCAGCTTCAGCGGACTAAAAACCGCAGTGCTGCGCTGGACCCAGCAACACGATCTCTCCCACGAGATCGCAAAACGGAAGGAACTCAAGAATGCGTCCCTCGAGGATTGGCTGCCGCTCACTCCGCAGGCGACTCTCGATCTGCTTGCGAGCTTCCAGCACACGGTTATCGAAGAATTGCTGCGGCACGCGATTGCCGCGGCGGAACGGGTTGACGCGGAATCGGTGATCGTAGGAGGCGGGGTCGCCTGCAATGCAGGCTTGAAAAAGCGGGCGATCGAGACCGGCGGATTGCCCTTCTACTTTCCATCCGCATCGCTTGCGACCGACAATGCGGCCATGATCGCCGGAGCCGCTTTCCGGAAATTCGCGCGAGGCGAATTCGCCCGGTTCGATTTGAAGGCGCAAGCCGGCCTGATGCTAGCTTGAGGTATGGGTCCTCATGCGGGCGGCGAACAGCCGAAATTGCCGATTCCCGGTGTTCAGAACATCATCGCCATCGGTTCGGGCAAAGGCGGCGTCGGAAAGAGCACGGTTGCCGTAAATGTGGCGATCAGCCTGGTAAAACTCGGCTACGCGGTCGGATTGCTCGATGCCGATGTATATGGTCCCAATGTGCCCTTGATGATGGGCGTCCGCGCTTCTCCGCAAGCCATTGGACAGCGCATTCAGCCGCTCGAAGCGCACGGCGTCAGGATCATGTCCATGGGATTTCTCAATCCCGGCGATAAGCCGCTGGTCTGGCGCGGTCCCATGCTGAACAGCGTGATGCAGCAATTTCTGCGCAATGTCGATTGGGGAGCGCTGGATTATCTCATCATCGATCTGCCGCCGGGCACCGGCGATGTGCAGCTCACTCTCATTCAGACTACGCCGCTCACCGGCGCGGTAGTGGTGACCACTCCCTCGGATGTTTCGCTCGAAGATGCGCGCAAAGCGGTTCATATGTTCGAGCAGGTGCGGGAGGAAGTGCTCGGCATTGTCGAGAACATGAGCTATCTCGAGCACGGCGGCGAGAAGATCTATGTCTTCGGCAAAGGCGGCGGAGCGAGAACCGCTGAGCTGATGAAAGTGCCATTGCTCGCTGAGATTCCGCTCGATCCCGAAACACGCGAGGGCGGAGATTCCGGACACCCCATCGCCACAGTGAAGGAACCCAACCGGCAAGCGGCGCTATTTGAAAAACTCGCGCGAACGATCGTCGAAAAAGCCGAAGCGGCGAAGCAGAAACAGCGCCCGACCATTACCATCGCCGACTAATCGCTAACTACCGGCGCGCGGATCGTTCTGCAATTTCGAGCCCGTGCTCCATTCAGTGAACGGTCGGATCGTGGTGACGATGTTATCGCGCTCCCGCCAGCTTGCGCGAAAATAATCGCGGTTCATCGCAGCGATCGCTTCCAAAGCAATCTCCTTCGGACACACGCCGGTACATTCGCCGATATTGGTGCATCCGCCGAATCCTTCTTCGTTCATTTGCGTCACCATGCGAATCGCGCGCACATCCCGCTCCGGCTTGCCTTGCGGCAGGATGCCGAGGTGAGTCATCTTCGCGCCTGTGAATAAGGCAGCCGAAGCATTCGGACAAGCGGCTACGCAAGCGCCGCAGCCGATGCAAGCCGCCGCGTCCATGGCGCGGTCAGAGGCTTCCTTCGCAACCGGAATCGCGTTGCCGTCGGGAGCGCTGCCGGTCGAAACGGAAATATAGCCTCCCGCCGCAATGATGCGGTCGAACGAACGCCGATCGACCACCAAATCTTTAATCGGCGGAAATGCCCGGGCGCGCCACGGCTCCAGAACCAACTCTGCGCCATCTTTGAAATGACGCATGGCGAGCTGGCAAACCGTCGTAGCGGGCAGTGGCCCATGTGCGATTCCGTTGATCATGAATCCGCAAGCGCCGCAAATGCCCTCGCGGCAATCGTGCTCGAAGGCCACCGGATCTTCACCTTTCCCAATCAGACGCTCATTCATCACGTCCAGGCACTCCAGCATCGACATGTCGGGATTCACGTCCTCGACCGGATAACTGACAAACTTACCCGAAGCGCTCCGGCTCTTCTGCCGCCAGATCTTCAAAGTGACTCGCATTTACTTGTAGCTCCTCTGGCTGGGATGAACGTATTGAAATTCCAGCGGCTCCTTAGAGAGCTCCTCCGCATTGCCATAACCCCGATAGCCCCACGCCGCCGCATACGAATAGCGATCGTCGTCGCGCTGCGCTTCGCCGTCCGGCGTTTGGTATTCCTCGCGAAAGTGGCCTCCGCACGATTCATTCCGTTCCAGCGCATCGACGCACATCAACTCCGCCAGCTCGAAGAAGTCCGCGACACGGCCGGCCTTTTCGAGACTCTGATTAAAGTCCGCTCCGCTGCCCGGCACCTTGACGTCTTTCCAATATTCTTCGCGCAGACTGCGAATCTCTTCAATTGCGGTCTCGAGCCCTTGCGCGTTGCGCGACATGCCGCAATGCTCCCAAACAATTTTGCCCAGTTCGCGATGAAAGGAATCGACGGTGCGCTTACCGTCAATTGCCAGCAATTTCTCGACCGTCTGAGCGACACCCGCGACCGCGCTGCGAACTTCCGCATTCTCTTCGCTCACCTTCGGGAGCTTGCTGGTAGCCAGATAATTGCCTACCGTATACGGCACGATGAAATAACCATCCGATAGCCCCTGCATCAGCGCGCTGGCGCCTAACCGGTTTGCGCCGTGATCTGAAAAATTCGCTTCTCCCACGACGAAAAGCCCCGGAATGGTGCTCATCAAGTGATAATCGACCCACAACCCGCCCATGGTGTAGTGAATCGCCGGATAGATGCGCATCGGAACCTGGTAAGGGTCTTCATCGGTGATGCGCTGATACATATCGAAAAGGTTGCCGTAGCGCTCTTCGATGGTCTTGCGCCCCATCCTCCGAATCGCGTCTGAAAAGTCCAGATACACGCCCAGGCCGGTCTCGCCCGCTCCGCGTCCTTCATCGCACACATACTTTGCATTGCGCGACGCCACGTCGCGAGGCACCAGGTTGCCGAAGCTGGGGTAGCGGCGCTCCAGGAAATAGTCGCGTTCGTCTTCGGGAATCTGGTTGGGCGGCCGCTTGTCGCCTTTGCGTTTAGACACCCAGATGCGGCCATCGTTCCGCAGCGATTCGCTCATCAGCGTCAACTTCGATTGGTAATCTCCCGAAACCGGAATGCAAGTCGGGTGGATCTGGGTGAAACAGGGATTCGCGAATAAGGCGCCTCGTTTGTGCGCGCGCCAGATCGCGGTCGCATTCGAGCCTCTTGCGTTCGTTGAAAGATAAAAGACGTTTCCATAGCCGCCTGTGCCGAGGATCACCGCGTCCGCAAGATGCGTATCGATTTCGCCGGTTACCAGGTTTCGGGTGACGATGCCGCGCGCCTGGCCGTCTACGACGATTAGATCGAGCATCTCGGTGCGCGGATACATCGTAACCGTTCCGGCTTGCACCTGCCGTTCGAGCGCCTGATAGGCGCCGAGAAGAAGCTGTTGCCCGGTCTGGCCCCGCGCATAGAACGTGCGCGAAACCTGCGCGCCGCCGAAGGAACGATTGGCCAGCGTGCCGCCGTATTCCCGCGCGAACGGAACGCCTTGCGCTACGCACTGATCGATGATCTGGACGCTGATCTGCGCCAACCGGTACACGTTCGCCTCGCGCGAGCGGAAGTCCCCGCCTTTCACCGTGTCATAGAAAAGGCGGTAAACGCTGTCGCCATCGTTCTGATAGTTCTTCGCGGCATTGATTCCGCCCTGCGCCGCAATCGAATGCGCGCGACGGGGTGAATCCTGAAAACAGAAACAGCTCACCTGATAGCCCAACTCTCCGAGCGTTGCCGCCGCCGAAGCTCCCGCCAGCCCGGATCCAACCACGATTAGCGAATGCTTGCGCTTGTTGGCCGGATTGACCAGCTTCATTTCGAAGCGCGTCTTGTCCCACGATTGCTCGATCGGGCCGGATGGAACTCTCGATTGAAGCTCCATCTATTTGACCAGGCCCAGCATGACACTCGCCGGAATAGAAATGTAGCCCACCACGATGACGATTGCCAGAATGAGCGCCGCTTTTTTCAGAATCGGCGTGTGCCGCGGATGATTGATGCCGACCGACTGAAACATGCTCCAGGCTCCGTGCCGTATGTGAAAGCCGAGAAGAACCATCGAAAAGATGTACCAGGCCGACACGTACCACACCTGGAATCCCGAAACCACATTGTGATAAACATCGCCCTCAACGAACTGGCCGCCGGGATGAATCACGCCCGCCGTCAGATGCAGCAGGTGATAGATCACAAACGCCAGAACGATCGGCCCGCTCCAATACATAGTGCGCGAAGCGTAACTCGATTGAACGTTTTCTTTCTTTGCATAGCCGGTGGGGCGCGCTTGCGTTTTGCGCACGGCCAGTTCGACGGAAGCCCAGATGTGCAGGACCACTGAAAGTATCAGCACGATGCGGACTGCCCACAAAATCTCCGGAACGCTGTGGAGGAAGCGGCCGTAGGCGTTGAGCTTTTCGGGACCCTCGAAGACCTGCAGGTTGCCCAGCATATGACCGATCACAAAGAGAAATAAGATGGCTCCGGTGATTGCCATCACCACCTTCTTGCCGTTGGTGGATGCCCAGAAGCGGGCTGGCCGGACCTCGCGAGCGCCGATCACGGTTGTAGCCATATTGTTTTTTCTTTCAATTTTCAGATTAGTCTAGGCGTTCATCGGCGAGTTCCAGGAAAGAGGGCAAGACGCGCCTTCGGGGCTACGCAGAGGTGTATGGCACTACGCTCTTTCCCGGGTTACCAAAATGCTCAAAATGCATCGGTTTCGCCGATGAGAAGTAAGAGCAGCATAGGGCGGAATAAGAAAAATGAAAACGATGAGCCAGATTGTCCAGGAACTCGTGCCCAGCTACCTGGCCGCTCGCAGGCAGGAAGTCCCGCAGATGATGGAGCTGCTCGCGGCATCCGACTTCGAGCGTCTGCGGGTGCTGAGTCACAGTTTGAAAGGCAGCGGCGGATCATTTGGGTTTCCTCAGCTTTCCGGCTTTGGAGCCGCCCTTGAGCGGCATGCCCGGGAATCGGATTCCACGTCATTCAGCGAAGAATTGAACCGGCTGAAAAGCTATCTGGACCGCCTGGGCTGATCTTCGCACCGGCGCGCTGTTTCAATCACCCTGCGCAGTTCTTGCCGATGAGAGTTGTTGTAAGGACGATGCCTAACCAAACTCCAGAAGACAGCGGAAAACCGTCATCCGACGAGGCCCGACTACTGAGCGATGTCCGGGAACTGCTCGGCCGAGCCGGCCGTTTGGTCACCCAGACATCCAAAATGAAGATTTGGGTACCTATTGTCTGCTCAATCGTCCTAACTTGCTACTATCTCTACGCTTTTCACCAGAAAACGCCCAGCGCGGCCAACCTCACGATGCCGGGAGAGCCGGCTGCCGCCGTAGTCGCTGAGCCCGCGCCGATCTCGCAGACGGGAGCGCCTACCACTGGCGCACAGCCGATGACGCAATCGTCCGCGGCGTCCGAGCCCGAGACCGAGATCGGCTATGCCGAGATTCGCAAGGAGGCGGAACAGGCCCACGCCTCCCAGCAGTTTGCCGACGAAGCCAAGCTATGGCAACAATTCATGGAGCGTTCTCCTTTGCCGCAGGAGGCTTGCCCCGCGATCGGAAAGGCCTATGAGCGTATAGGGGATATAGACACGTCTATTCGGGCCTATGAGCGGTGCGTGTCGATTGAGCCGGGGAATGTCGACATTCTGGTCGCCTTTGCGCACGCGCTCCAGACCAACCGCGATTTCGATCGCGCCGCCTCGCTCTACCGCCGCGTTCTTCTGAAAGATCCCGGAAATCTGGATGCCCGGAACGGCCTCGCCCTGAATGAGTTAAAGCAAGACCATCTGCGCGAAGCGGACCAGGCGGTGAAGAGCATCCTCGAAAAAGCGCCGGACAATACCGACGCTCTGCTGATCGAGGGGATCGTGGCTTGGCGTCAGGCCAGACTGCCCGATGCTGAGAAAATCTTCCTCAAAGGTACGGCTCTCGACGACCGGCGTCCGGATTTCCACGCCTTTCTGGGACGGATTGCCGAAGCGGAGCGCCGTCCTCAAGACGCGCTGCGGGAGTATGAAAAAGCTCTCGTCTTGGACCCGGGCGATGCCGACATTGCCGAACGCCGCAGCCGTTTGCAGGAGGCTCGATGAAGAAGGCCAGCCCTCCGGAGCTTCAAAATCTCAACGGCGTAACCGCTTCCGATGCGCTGGTCTACGCGCGGCAGGCGTTGTCGGGCAAACGCATTGCGCTGATAGGATTTCCCGAAGCCGCCGCTGCGGAATTGACGCGCATCGTCACCGAGGCGGAGGGCTTTACCCGGTCGCTTTCTCTCGAAATTCATCCTTCCGCCGAAGTGCTCAAGCCTTTTGAGCTGATTCTTACGAACGTGGAGCTCGCGGCGGGCAGCGTCTGGCTCAACCGGGAAGAACTTTCGGCGGTGAGCGAGCGGTGTGTTGCCGTGGGCCAAACCCCGGTGCTGCTGATGCTCGCGACCCAATCGCGATTGCCTTACCGGGAGTGTTCCGTCTGGCCGGCGGCCGGAGGAGACCTGTTGCTGCGCTGCATGCTCGCGCTTCAATCCGGCGTGAATCGTGGGCCGCGCTCCGCGCCTCCGGGCTCAACCGTCGTGCTGGCCGATGACGATCCGTCTGTCACCTCGCTCGTGCGCCTCGCTCTGCAGCGTAACGGTATGACTTGCGAAGTGGCTTCGAATGGCGGCGATGCGCTGAAGCTGATCGAGAAACTGAAGCCCGTTGCCGCTGTGCTGGATGTCGGCATGCCGAATATCGACGGCTTCGAGGTTCTCTCCCGTCTGAGGAATAATTCCGAGATCGCTCAGACCCGGGTGATTCTGCTCACCGGCTGCGAGCAGGAATCCGACATTCTGCGTGGATTCAGCCTGGGCGCGGACGACTACGTAATTAAGCCTTTCAACCCGATGGAGCTGATGATGCGCCTCAAACGCGCAATCGGGCGCATTTAGCAGCGGAAGCAAATGGAGCTTTCGTGATTACGCGGGCGGCTTGTGAAGTCTACTCGAAGGCTTTCACAGTTTGCGTGACAGCGTATCTTGTCATTCTGGCCGCAGAGCGCCTATTACATTCGGTAATCCCCAATGAAACCCTTCGTTGGGCAACCGCCTTTGTGATCGTACAGGCCGTCGCGATCGTAGCCTTATCGCTCCATCTGCTCGTCTTACGCGCGTATCGCCAGCTTAAGGAGAACATCTACGAGCAAATTCGTCCCGCCATTCGAGACCGGGTGATGGCCTTGGCGTTCGAGAGTGAATCCTGGTCGACCGGCGTACCGAGCCGCGGCGTGTCCCGGCAGGTGCTCGAGCAGAGCCTCGCGCATGCTCTAGAGACTTTAAAAGCCTCCGGACGCGATCGTGTCGCGCGATTCGCTCTCAATCGGGGATTCGTGGCTCAATGGGTGAAAGAGTCGTCGTCGCGCTCGAAAGACGTCCGGAAACGGGCCATCACGCTGCTTGGATTAACTTCGCCGGACGCCGGCAAAACGGCCCTTGCAACCGCCTTCCACGACCGGAACCCGGCTGTCCGCATCGCCGCATGCCGCGCGGTTCTCACTTCGGGCGATCTCGCGGGCGCGGGCGATGTGTTTCGTCTCGTATTGGGGGAATCGCTGCTCATGCGGGCTCTGCTCGCCGATGATTTGAAGCGGCGCGCTACGTATTTGCTGGTAAACGTCATTCCGCCGTTGCTCGAGAAACCGCCCAGCCTCGAGACCGCCCGCTGCTTCGAGATGCTGATTGCCTGGAAGCGCGCGCTTCCGTCCTTTGACATACAGCCCTGGCTTTCGGGCCAGCGCAACCAGTTTCTTCGGCCGCTCGTTTTCGGGCTATTGCCCTATGTGCCGGTTGACAATTCGATTGAGGATCGCTTGGCCTCCGCTATAAAGAGCGGCGAGCTGGAGGCTCAATGCGCAGCCGCCGACGCCGCGGGCCGCTTAAAGCGGGAGCGGTTGATCCCGGTCCTCGCGGATGCTCTCGGCCGGGAGAAACGGCTCGCCTTAGCCGCCGCGAACGCAATTGCACAGATGGGAGAACCGGGCGAGCGTTATCTCGAAAAGATTGTCGTGGGACCGGACCGGAACGCCGCCGCGGTTGCCTTGGAAGCGCTCGAGCGCGTGACGGTGGGATTGCAATGAGCGGAATTGCGGCGAGCGAATAGATGCCGTGGCTTGCCTTCTACCGTGCGGTTGAAGTTCTCATCATCTGCTACGTGGCGCTGGTGAACGCGGCTTATTTCATCTTCATGGCGATTGGCTATTTCGCGCTGAGAAAGGAAAGCGAGCCTTTCAGCGCGAAAGAGATTGAAGTTTTACTGCAATCGCCGTTCGTGCCGAGTGTCTCCGTGCTCGCGCCGGCCCATAACGAAGCCGCGACCATTCGCGATAGCGTCCGATCGATGCTCCGCCTCCGGCATCCGCGGCACGAGGTGATTGTCATCAACGATGGGTCCGCGGACAATACACTCGCGGTCCTGATCGAAGAATTCCGGCTCTACCGGTCGAGTCGCGTCGCGCTCGGCGAAATCCCTACCTCAGGCGTGCGCGGCGTATATGAATCGCGTGACCCTATCCCGTTGGTAGTAATCGACAAGGAAAACGGGGGCAAAGCGGACGCCCTCAATTGCGGCATCAACTACTCGCGTCACGATCTGTTTGCCGCCGTCGATGCGGATTCAATTATCGAGAGAGACGCTCTTTTGCAGATTTCGCGGCCTTTTCTCGAGCATCCCGACGACACTATGGCGGTGGGCGGCATCATCCGTATAGTCAATGGCTGCACTGTCGAGCACGGGGCTGTCGTAGCGGTAAACACGCCTGGAAACTTGTGCGCACAACTTCAGATCGTCGAATATCTGCGCTCCTTTCTCGCTGGACGCACGGCCTTGAGCTTCGCTAATACGCTGCTGGTGATCTCCGGGGCGTTCGGGATGTTCCGCCGCGCCGTGGTCGTCGAAATGGGAGGCTATCGCCTGGATACCGTTGGCGAAGATATGGAGCTGGTAGTTCGGATTCATCGGCGCTGCCGCGAGCGCAGGACGGCTTGCCGGATTGAATTTATCTCGGATTCCGTGTGTTGGACCGAGGCGCCGGAGTCCTGGCGGGTTTTGCGCCGTCAACGCATTCGATGGCAGCGGGGTTGCCTCGAGAGCATCCTGTTTCACAAGCGTCTCATCGGGAATGCGCGTTTTGGGGCGGTCGGATTGATCGGCATGCCCTATTTTGTGGTTTGCGAGGTCTTCGGACCTTTCGTAGAACTGGCCGGCTATCTGGCTACCGCTGCCGGTTTGCTCTCAGGACTGCTTTCCATCCCCATCGCCCTGCTCTTCTTTGCCGTCTCGGTTTTATTCGGGCTGGTGCTGTCCGTCAGTTCCGTATTGCTCGAAGAGTTGACCATCTGCAAATATCCGAACCCTCGCGACGTTTTGCGCCTGCTGTTCGCCGGATTGATTGAGAACTTCGGATTCCGCCAAGTCATGCTGCTGTGGAGAGTGCAAGCAATCTTTCAGGTTCTAAGGAAAAAGGACCGTTCCTGGGGCGAAATGGAACGGCGTGGATTTCAGAGGCCCGTCAGCGCCGAAAAATCTTCCGATTTGGCCGATGAGAACACTGTGCCCCTGGCCTAGGGTCACTCGATAACGCCAAGCGGGAGATTCGATTTGAAGCGAGAGTCAAAGCCGGTACAAATACACGACGCCGACCAGCGGCGCATATTCAAAATAGCCATTTGGGCCCTGGTGCTGTGCGCATTGCCAGCGGGAGTTTATTTTTTTGGCCCCGGCCGTAGAGAAAGCGGTCCGAACAGTGCCGCCAACCGGCGCGCGCGCGCTCCCGGAATTGCCCAATCGGACAATTCTTTGCCGATCGCCCCGCCGTTCGTCGAAAATTCGACGCCAGGGGATCTGCTGGCCCGCGCCCAAGTGCAGAATGAACTCCTCTATACGGATCTTCAATCGTTCGTGTGCAACGAGCAGATGGACCGCTATCAAAGCCATCTAAACGGCGACGGAGCCCACCGGATCGATACAGTGGACGCCCGGGTTTCTTTCGAAAATGGAGTGGAGAACTATACGGATATTCGCCAGAACAACCGTGAGCGTACGAACCTATCCAGCATTCCGGGAGCCTGGTCCGAAGGCGAGTTCGGAACCCTCCTGCGCCAGACCCGCGCTCTGCTCGCCACGCAGCATGTGTCGCTGCAGACCGATACGGAACTGAATGGAACCCCGGCGGCGCTTTACAGCATCGATGTATCCGGACAGGACAGCCCCTGGGAGCTGACGGTAAACTCGCGGCAATTTCGCGTGCCCTTCCAAACCAGGGTTTGGGTTGCGAAAACTACCGGGCGCATCCTGAAAATCGGGCGGGCCTCCACAGCGATGCCGCCGACGAGCGGCATCTCCGAAATCGAATGGAGCGTGATGCTGAAACTTGTCGATGTAGACGGAAAGACCTGGCTCCTGCCGACCACCGGCGAATATTCGGTCCTGTATCAGCACTCAAACCACCGTGAATGGAACATGATCAGCTTTTCCGATTACCACCGTTACACTTCGCGCTCGGTGATTCACTTCTAGACCGGGGCTTTGGATACTCGCTTCCGCGGCGCGGCAGCCTTCTTCCGGACTGTCTTGCGCGGCGTTGGCTTGCGTCGGCTCACTCCCAGAGCTCGCTCCAACATCTCTTCCAAAAGCCTTTTCTCAGCCGGCGTCACAGTCTTTATGAATTTCTCCGGACGCTCAGCGACCATTTCCCGCAATTTGGACATCCACCGCAGGGACTCGCCGGCAGGATGATCGCCAATCTCGTCAATCAGTTTCAGCGCCGCTTCCAAATCCGGTATGGAGCGGTAACAGTTCAGCGCTTCCTTCGGATTTCCCACGCTTAAGTGGCACTGCGCGGCAGCGCGAAAGTCGCCCAATCCTTCGAGGCATATCGCTTCGAGCTTAGGTTGACGCTCGGGGAAGGCGCGCAATGCTGCCAGCGCCACAGCGAACTGTTTGTCCTTGAAGAGAAGCTGAACGGCGCGCTGCTGCAGGCGCTGCGTGCGGGCAATTCGGTCCGGAATTTCCAGCGCTTCGTAGAATCCGGCCGCCAGGTTCAGCAGAATACCCGCATTGTGCGAGCTGGTGAGCGTACCCTCCAGCAGTTCCGCCCACGCGGTGGATCGTGCCGCCAGTTCCACGCGGAGCCATGGTTCGATTTCTTCTTTGTGCCTCGGCAAACTTCGCGACAGATCGACCAGGGCGTTGAGGCGGCTGGCGGGACCGTCCCCTGCATGATGGACCCGTCCAAAATCGACGAGAATCCCCGCAAGCCCAGGTCGGCCCGCGTACACGGCGGCCCGGTGCGCCTCGAGAAACAGGTCGGGCCGGCCCAGCTCCGGAGGGAGCCGCGCGTTGCGGACGCCCAGAGTGAAACAGACTTCCGCCAAGGTGAGATAAGCGGCAGCGCGCGCCGCTTCATCCGTCACCGCCATCATGCCGCCGGGAGGTCCCAGCAAAGCCACGCCCTGCTGCGCGCGGGACCACGCCATTTCAGGCTTCACTTGCAGATATTGCCGGGCATCCGACTGGCAGCGCTGAACGCGCTCTTCCAAAACCAGATCGTCTTCTTCGAGCGTCTTGAGCAACGCCGCCGGCACGCATGACGACACTCCGCCCGCATCCCGGCCGTTCAGGAAAGTGAGGCTTTGCCGCACAACTTCATTCGTCGGGTTGACGTCGAGCCAGAACAGGCGTTCCGCCGGGCGGCTGAGCGCCACGCGCAATTGATCGATTGCGAGGCGCTTGCGCAGCTCCTCAATATCGCTATCGGCGCGCAGGTGCAGCGGATTGCGGACGATGCGCTCGATATGGCGGCCGCCGTCGAGTACGCAGACCGAATGAAAGTCGAGTCCTTTCGCTTCGGAGACCGTCAGCACAGCTCGGCGGGCCGCTTCAGGCACGTATGCGGGAACCGTATCGTCCAAGGCGATCAGGGCCAAGCCCTCGCGCGTGGAAAGAGCCACAAGTAGATCGTTTAAATCGGCTCCCGCGGTGGCGCTGCAATACAAAATCTGATCGGTAGCGTCGTCGTCGATCTCCGCATAACCGGTTCCGCTCGGCCGGTCCTGTTTTTGAATCAGCGCGTAGAGATCCCAAACGCGATTTACCAACTCGGCAATGCGGCGTGGGCTGCGCAGATTCGCGGAAAGCTTGTACTCGGAAGGGGTGCTGAGCCGCGTATGCAGCAGATCGCTCAACCATCCCCATTCAAAATCGGTGGGCCGGACGGTCTGCGCCTCATCGCCGGCAAGCAACAGAGGCGCGCGATGCCGGTGATTGATGCGCGAAGCGAGTTCCACAACCAGCAGCGCTTCTATGGGCGTCAGATCCTGGCATTCATCGAGGGCAAAGCAATCGAAATCCAAAAGCGCGGGATCGATCTTCGCCGCATTGGAATGCAGCCGCTCCACCGCCCGCCATGCCAGCGCCAGTTCCGGGAAATAGCGCTCGCCGAGCGAGGCGGAATCGAGCCGCTCGAGACGCTCGGCGGCTTCGAGTACGGAGGCCGCCGGCCCTTGGCCCAGAAAGCGCGTCCGGCGCTCCCGGTAAGATTTGTCCGCGCAGCGGAGCTGCTTACAGGCGGCGAAGCGTCCGACCGCGATGGGAAGCGCGTCTCCAATCAGATGCGCGTAGAATTCGTCGTAAAGAGCGGCATGGCTGGTTGCCCACGCTCCGAGGCTTCGCGCGAATGGCGCCAGGTCACGGCGGAACCGTTCTCTGCTCTCCCGCTCGAGCGCCACCGGAACATCCGTGCCGAGTATCTGCCGGACCAGGTTCGGAAACGTGATCACCGAAAATCGCTTTTGCGATGAGCAGAAGCGGTCGAAATACTCGCGCGCGAGCGCGGCCAGATCCGGCGAGTACGTGACATAGAGGATTCGTTCGGCTCCGCTCGAGTCGGCCGCGTGCCAGAGCGCGGTGGTTTTTCCCGAGCCGGGATGGCCCTTGAGCAGGCGTATCGGTTGACGCGCGGAAGCAAAGCGCGCCTGCGGCGGCGTCAGAGGAAACGGCGCATACTCCTCGCGCCGCAGATCGCGCACGGTCATCGGCATATAGCACGCGAAGGACTGCGGCGAGAGCAAAGAATGGTCGTCGTGGTGGCGGATGTCGCGCAGGCAAATCGCGCCGTCCGGCATATCCGAAGATTCGCTCCATTCTTTCAGGGGAAGCGCGCTTTTCGGAGCCCACCAGGCGTAAAAATGGCTTCCGTGATTGCCGCCGAGCCGCGAGCGCCGCCATCCCCGGTTGACGCCTTGCGTCGCCTTATAGTGCAGCCGGCGGGCATCCACCAAGAGCCGCTGCATTAAGAACGCGGCCCGCCGCCCGATGGGGTCGCGGTTGTGCTCCGCTAGTTTTTCGAGGAATTCCTGATGGCAAAACAGCGGATGGGATGGCCGTAGGGTTTCAAACGTTTCTGTGAATCCGAGCTCTCCGCTGGTCGCCACGACCCTTCAGGATAGCCGAGATTTAGCTGCGCAAACCGTCGAATGCTTTTTCGATTTCCGTCTTAGCTTCCGTCGAGAGCGGGAGAAAAGGTAATCGCGGCGGACCGCCGTAATAGCCATTCAATTCCATGGCGTATTTCACGCCCGGTATGCCGTACTTTGCGGCAATCGCCTGGGACCCGGCCGCGATGCGGGAGTGCCAATCTTTTCCGGCATCGAAATCGCGCGTGCGAAAAGCCTCCCAAATCGTAACGCAGGCATAGGGCACCGCATTGGCGACGGCCAAAATCGCGCCGGTCGCTCCGAGCTGGAGCGCCTCCCAAAAACCTCCCGCCGATCCCGAAAGCACCTGAAAGCCGGGCTTCGCGGCGCGCACGGTCAGGTCTAATTTCTCGTTATTCCCGGAGCTGTCCTTCATCCCAATGATGTTTGGGTGATGCGATAACTCGGCAATCGTATCGACGGGCAAATCGTAGCCGGTCACTTGCGGAATGTTGTAAAGCAGCACCGGCAGCTTAGACCGATCGGCGACAGCGCGGAAAAACAGGGCCTGCGTGTCGGGCCGGTGCATCTGATTGCGGTAATAAAAGGGCGTAAGAGCGAGCACGGCGTGATAGCCGGCTTCCGCCGCCCGATTGGCGATCCGAACCGTCTGGTAAACACTCTCGGCGCCTACACCCGCGATGAGCGTCTTGCCCTCAGCGCTCGCTTCTTTCACCCATTCCATTAACTGAATGCGTTCGTCGATGCTCATTAAGGGCGTCTCGCCCGTAGATCCGCATACGACATATCCGCCGAGAGCGATTTGATTCAACTTTCGGATGTTGTGAAAAACCTTGTCCTTGAAAAGATTTTCTTCGCGATCGAAGCAGGTGGTAAGCGCGGGAAAGATTCCTTGAATTTTCATAAGAAGAGAAGGCCCGCCGGCATTCTTCGCGCCGGCAGGCCTGCTTATTTTGGAGGCTCAACTAGCGGGCAATGACGGTAATTACAAGTGTATAGAGCGCAAGCGACTCAATCAGCACCAGACCGAAGATCAGCGCGAAGCGGATTGCCGCTACCGCTCCGGGATTGCGCGCGATCGCCTCCGCGGCCGAGGCGGTTGCCTTTCCTTGACCGATTCCGCAAAGCCCCGAAGCGATGCCCATTGCGATGTAAGCCGCCGCCAAACGCGTTGCGTCGGATGGCGATGTGCCGCCCTTTTGGGTTTGGGCCAGCATCGGACTCGCCAGGGCCAGAAGGCCGGTGGTGAGCAGGATGAGTTTGTTTTTCATTTGTTTCTCCTATGAAGTTGCTTCCAGGCGGTGGTTCGATACCGTGCGTTGGGACGCCGGGCGCTCACGCTGGAAGCGGATAATGCCTTAGTGCTCGTGCGAAACGGCTCCGCCCACGTAAACCATAGCCAGCACCATAAAAATGTATGCCTGCAGTAATGACACGAATAAATGCAGGCCGATAAACGCGACCGGAACAACCACTTTGGTCAGGGCGACAAACGTCAAATAAACCTGTTCGCCCGCGAACATGTTCGCAAACAGACGAACTGTGAGCGAGAGCATGCGGGCGGTGTGACTGATAATTTCAATCACGAATATTAAGGGCGCCATCCACAGCATTGGCCCTAGAAACTGCCGGATGTAGCCAGCTTTGTGTTCCTTCAATCCGGCGGCGTGATAGAAAACGAAAACGGAAACCGCCATGCCCAGCGGAACCATGGGATACATGGTCGGAGAATCGAATCCGGGGATCAGTCCGATCAAGTTCATGAATAGGATGAACAGGAAGATCGTCCCAAAGAAGGCCACGTACTTTGAACCGTTATGACCGACCACTTCCTCCGCCTGCGCGTAGATGAATTCGTAGGTAAGCTCGAGGGTGTGTTGAATCTTTCCCGGCTTGTCCATGGAGAGGCGTCCGCGCAGCCAGCCGAAGAACACGATCATGAACAAGACCACCAGGATCTCGCAAACGATCCAATCGGTCCATGGGTGCCTGGGATGCTCGGCTGAGAAATGGATAGCGTTTAGGAACGAATTCGCCGGGCCGGCGAGATAGTAATTGAAGAGCCGGGTGATCCAGAGTTCGTGCGGCATTTCAGTCTGTGGATTGCTTTCCGAGCAGGCCTTGAATAATTTCGATAATCGAGGCGGCGAGGACAGCGGCGGTGCTCGCGAAAAGACCCAGCACTACCGCCAAAGGGTTGACACCCAAGCCCTGAACTATAGCATAGCCCACCAGAAACAGCACCAGATAGCGGCCGATAAAAAGGCCCGCCTGCCAGGGCTTTCGGGCCGTATCGGTGGCGGCGATGGCCCGCGACAGCCAACTGAACAGCCATAAATTACCGACCGAACCTGACGCGCCGAGCGCGAAGCCGAACGCTTCGAGAGCGCCCCGAGCCCAAAAATACCAAACGAACCCAAGCAGACCGAAAAAAGCGGTCAGCCAATAGAGCCGGAGGACGGATTGGCGCAGGTCCCGGTCGGTCATTGGCCGGGGCCGCGTTTGCCGGTTTCCCGCGACAGCTCTTTGAGAATCTGAGTCAATCCCGCGGCCATTCCGAGTAAAATGCCCAACACTCTCAGAAAAGGTACATGAAGCCAATGGTCAGCCAGCGTACCCAGAATGTAGCCGGCGGCGACGGCGGCGGGGAGGGTGAGCGCCAGCGAAAGGTACTTTCCCAGCCAGAACAATGACTTATCGGGCTTTTGGGGCATTTTTACCGAACGAACTCTAATGGGTTCGTTTTTACAATTCCGCTGTAAAACCGGACCATCGGGACATGCCGGGCATATCCAGGCCGAACTGATCGAGGAGGCGGCCGACGATGTGGCTCACGATGTCGTCGATCCCTTTCGGACGATTGTAGAACGCCGGCACAGGAGGCATAACGACAACGCCCATGCGCGTCAAAGCGAGCATATTCTCCAGATGTATTTCGCTGAATGGGCTTTCCCTCGCCAGCAGTACCAGTTTCCGGCGCTCCTTCAATACGACGTCGGCGGCGCGGCAGATGAGCGTATCTCCGTACCCCGAGCGAATCGCCGCCATGGTCTTCATGCTGCACGGGGCGATGAGCATTCCATCAGTTTTGAAAGAGCCGCTCGAAATGGAGGCGGCCTGGTTGTCTTCGCGGTATACGACCGAGGCGAGCTTTTCAACGCTTTCGGGACTATAGCGGGTTTCGTGGGCGATGGTCGCTCGCGCCCAGCGGCTCAGTATGAGGTGGGTCTCGACCGAGAGATCTTTTAAAGCTTCGAGGGCGCGAATGCCGAAAATCGCTCCGGAAGCGCCGGTAATTCCCACTATGAGTCTCATAAATCCTTAATATAGTTGCATTAGGAATCGGCTCATGAAAGGATTTGTCTATAGAAGGCAGGTCATGTCCCGAAAATTACGACTCAGTTCACTGTCAATCGCTGCACTCATAGCGTTCTTCGTTATCAATGTTACAGCCGATGCGCAAGTAAGCCCGCAAGCGCGCACCATGCTTACGCAGAGTATTAACGAAAGCCGCATGGTTACGCTCCGCGGGAACACGCACCCGGCAGTGAAGGTGGCGAACGACCTGGGGAAGGTTTCCGGCGATCGGCAATTTCAACACCTGTATTTGCAATTGAAGCGTTCGCCCGAGCAGGAGAAAGAGCTCGAGCAGTATTTGAACGATTTGCAGAATCCGAAATCGTCCGTATATCACAAGTGGGGTACGGCGGCGCAATTTTCACGGCAGTTTGGGCTGGCCCAAGAGGACCTGAACACGGTCACAACCTGGCTCACGTCCCGCGGTTTCACGGTCAACCGCATCTATCCGAACCTGGTGGTCGATTTCTCCGGCACGGCCGCTCAGGTGCGCGAGGCCTTTCAAACCGAGATCCACAATCTGGATATGAACGGCGCGCGCCACTTCGCCAATATGACCGATCCGCAAATTCCGGCGGCGCTCGAGCCGGTGGTGGTAGGACCGGTAGCGCTGCACGATTTCAAGCCGCACCGGATGAGCCGTCCGCGCGCTCAATACACGTTCGATGGCGGCGCCGAACAAGCGCTGGTCCCTCTGGATCTCCAAACGATCTACAACATGAATCCGCTGTATGCGGCCGGCATTTCGGGACAAGGTCAGACGGTGGTGCTGCTGGAGCGCACCGATCTTTATAGCGACGGAGACTGGTACACCTTCCGCAAGACGCTGGGGCTCTCGCGCAAATACCCGCATGGGAGTTTCATTACGGTTCATCCGCAGCCTGGCGCCGCCGGCGCCTGCGGAGATCCCGGCGTGGTGGTTGGCGATGACGGGGAAGCGGCGGTGGATGTGGAATGGGCCAGCGCCTCAGCTCCAAACGCAACCGTCGAGCTGGCGTCTTGCGCGGATACAGATACGAATTTCGGGGCATTCATTGCGCTTGAGAATCTGCTTACGGGGCCGAATTTGCCGCCGCCCATCATGAGCCTCAGCTACGGAGGTCCGGAGACGGAGGAGGGCGCAGACGGAAATGCTTATATCAACTCTTTGTATCAACTCGCGGTGTTTGAAGGCGTTTCGCTTTTTGTCTCGGCGGGAGACGCGGGCGGCGATGTTACGGATCAGAACCAGGTGGCCGCAACTCACGGCATCAACGTGAACGGCCTGGCCTCGACTCCGTATAACGTCGCCATGGGCGGAACGGATTACTCCGACACCTTTTTTGGCCTGAACGGGGCTTACTGGAACTTTACGAATGGACCCAGTTATAACTCGGCGATATCCTACATTCCCGAGATTCCGTGGAACGATTCGTGCGCGGGCAAGTTGATCTCTCTTGCTTTGGGTTACGGGACCCCGTTTGGCGCGGATGGGGCCTGCAACAGCGCGGTCGGCGAGCAATTTTTCCTCACTACGGCGGCCGGAAGCGGCGGTCCGAGCGCGTGCGCATTTGGAGACCCGAGCGTCGGCGGCGTGGTGGGCGGGACTTGTGCGGGATATCCCAAGCCGCTTTTCCAGGAGTTGGTATTCGGCAATCCGAACGACGGCGTGCGGGATCTTCCGGATGTTTCGCTGTTTGCGGCGAACGGAGTATGGGGGCATTACTTCGTAATCTGCTATTCGGACGCGGCGGGCGGAGGCGCGCCGTGCCAGAATCCACCGAGCACATGGGCCGGAGCGGGCGGAACGTCCTTCGATGCGCCGATCATGGCCGGCATACAGTCGCTGATCAATCAAGCGACGGGCAGCGCACAAGGTAATCCGAATTTCTTTTACTATCTCCTGGCGGGTATCGAGTATGGAGCGAGCGGAAACGAGGCCTGCGACTCGAACCTGGGCAACGCCATAGATCCAAGATGCATTTTCTACGATGTGACTTTCGGCGATATGGATGTGAATTGCACGCCACTGACCAAGAATCATGGCAAGACGACCGTCGGCACGTTCAATTGTTATATTCCTTCGGGCGTCAACGGAGTGCTTTCCACTTCAAACAAATCGTATGAGCCGGCCTATGGTACAAACGTTGGCTGGGACTTCGCAACGGGCATCGGTACGGTGAATGCCTATAATCTGGTCACGAACTGGCCGGGAAGCAGCCTACCCGCCGCCAAAACTGGAAAGTGAGTTTAAGGAGACATATGCGTAATTCATTCGCGATGATTGCGGCGGCCCTTTTGTTTGGCCTCTTGGGAAGCTCTCGCGCACAGGCCGATACGTGCGGCTCAATAGCGGGCAACCTGGTTAAGAATTGCGGATTTGAAAATCCGGGTACGACCTCGATTCCGAACTGGACCGTGACGGGAAACCAGGAGGGTGGATTCGATGGCAACTATTGGGGCACCGATAATTCGTTTCCCAATAGCGGCTCGTTTGAAGGTTATTTCGGCGTGCAGGGCGCGACGCTCGGAACGGTCGGCCCCACGCTGAACCTCAGCCAGACGGTTACCGCGCCTCAGGGGTTTTACTACCAGGTCACGTTCTTTCTGGATCAGGACGGCCCTACCAACGCGGCAGGATACACGAATTTCTTCAGCGCCTACTTTGATGGGGCGCTGCTGATGAGTGAAACCAACGCGGCCAATTCAGCGGGATACCAGAAATTCAGTTTCCTAACCGGGTCGGACGGCGTTTCCCCCACGCTGAGCTTTTCTTTCCAGAACGACGACGATGTTTTTTATTTCGATGACGTATCCGTAAAGCAACTGGGCCGCACACCGGAGCCGGCGAGTCTGCTGCTGGTGATGCCCGGGTTGTTCGCGCTATTTCCGATTGCTCGCCGCCGCGCCGCTTGATCCGCTCTTTAAGCCGATATCCGGAGCTTTGAATTTCCGTCTCGCGCCATGGCGGATATGAAGCACGTCAACCTGCGTTTGTTTCTCGATGACGCGATAGATCACACGATAGATATGAGGCTTGTGGCCGTAGAGAGATGTCTGAGATTTGTATTCTCCGGCGTGACGGGGCACCGGTTCGGATGTCGTTCGAGGCTTAGGATAGCGTTCTTGAGACCGCGATACCATTTCAAGGCGGCATCGGAATTTCCGGCGTGAATTTCCTGATATAGAATAGCCAGATCGCGCGCCGCGCGGACAGTGACGTTAACGAGGTAGGCCATGGAGGATTTCGAATTCGTCGAAAAACTCCCTTGCAGGCCGGACCTTTCTCTCTTTCGCGTCCGCCAGTCCCTGACGAATGCCTTCCTCCGCGTCGATTTGGCCGGCAATATCGAGCAGGCGCCGATAGGCCTGGGCGTCCTGGACGATCGCGGCGGCCTTTCCCTTCACCGTGAGCACTACCGGGCGCCTGCTTTTCTTGAGCTGCTTCAAGAACTCGCCCGAACGGCGCCGAAAAGTCGTCAGCGACTGGACATCCTTAGTAATGTCAAGCATGAGCGTGTTCTCATTAAAGCACCTTTTCAGGTGTTTCTCGAGTATAGGTGCGCCGGCTCCCGCGGAGAGGGCGTCTGCCTCTGCCTGTTTAAGCCCGTATGCTGAAATAAAGGTTTCAATCGGTCCAGGTCCGTCGGGACGACCGGCTTGGCCATTACGCGCTCATGACTAAAAAAATCCGTTCGACGACCATTCTATGCGTGCGGCGCAACGGCAAAGTAGTTCTGGCCGGTGACGGACAAGTCACCATGGGGAATGAAGTCCTGAAAAGCGGCGCGCGCAAGCTCCGACGCCTGTATGGGGGGAAAATCATATCCGGATTCGCGGGTTCCACCGCCGATGCTTTTGCGCTCTTCGCCCGCTTTGAAGCCAAGCTCGAGCAACACAGCGGGAATCTGCCGCGCAGCGTCGTGGAGCTTGCGAAGGAGTGGCGCACGGACCGCATGCTGCGGCATCTCGAAGCGCTGCTGCTGGTTGCCGACGCTGAAAACATGTACATCGTGAGCGGCACCGGAGATGTGATCGAGCCTGACAGTCCGGTGGCGTCGATCGGGTCCGGCGGCCCATTTGCAAAGTGCGCCGCCGTGGCTTTGCTCGAGAACACAAATCTGGGGCCCCGTGAGATAGTCGAGAAGGCCATGCGGATCGCCGGCGATGTGTGCATTTACACCAACGACAACGTCACCTACGAGGAACTGGAGTAATGGTTATTTATCTTCCGCAGCAATCTTCCGAGGAAGCGCCTCTGCTCGACGAGCTGACGCCGCGTGAAATCGTTGCGGAGTTGGATAAGCATGTAATCGGCCAGGCCGACGCGAAACGATCGGTGGCGATCGCGTTAAGAAATCGGGTGCGCCGGCAAAAATTGGAGCCGGAAATGGCCGAAGAGGTCATGCCGAAAAACATCCTCATGATCGGGCCCACCGGGGTGGGTAAGACGGAGATCGCCCGCCGTCTCGCGAAGCTGGCGAATTCGCCGTTTCTCAAAGTGGAAGCAAGCAAGTTTACCGAAGTCGGCTATGTGGGGCGCGACGTGGAATCCATCATTCGCGATCTGGTGGACGTGGGGATCGACATGGTGCGGGAAGAAAGGCTGGAACAGGTCGCGGATCGGGCCGAGCAGCAAGCGGAAGAGCGTCTGCTGGATTTGCTGATGCCGCCGCAGCCGGAATCGACCGAGAGCACGGAACGCACGCGCGAGAAGCTGCGCGAGAAACTGCGCGCAGGCAAATTGGACGACCGCACAGTGGAAGTGGATGTCAAGGAGCGCGGTCCCACGTTCGAGGTTTCAACCAACGGAAACATGGAAGAGATGGACATCAATTTGAAAGATGTCATTCCGGGTCTGTTCGGGCCTCGCACGAAGAAGCGGAACATGCGCGTATCGGAGGCGCTCGAGTATCTGATCCAGGAAGAAGAGCAAAAGCTGGTGGACATGGACCAGGTGACACGGATCGCGCTTGAGCGGGTGGAGCGGAACGGGATCGTGTTTCTGGACGAGATAGATAAAATCGCCGGGCGCGAGGGCGGGCACGGACCCGATGTGAGCCGCGAAGGCGTACAGCGCGATATTTTGCCGATTGTGGAAGGAACTACTGTAAATACGCGGCACGGATTTGTCCGCACCGATCACATCCTGTTTGTGGCGGCTGGCGCATTCCATGTCTCGAAGCCTTCCGACCTGATTCCCGAATTACAAGGCCGCTTCCCCATCCGGGTGGAGCTGAAATCGCTGAACGAAGGCGATTTTATCCGCATTTTGAAAGAGCCGAAGTCGGCGCTCGTGAAGCAATATTGCGCTCTTCTCGAGACGGAGGGAATCAAGCTCAGCTTTACCGAAGATGCGGTGGTCGAGATCGCGAAAATTGCCGCGCAGGTGAATGAGAATACCGAGAATATCGGCGCGCGGCGTCTTCAAACGATCATGGAGAAGCTGCTCGAGGATATCTCCTTTGACGGGCCCGATCTCAAAAAGAAAAATATAAAGATCGACGCCGTTTATGTCCGTAAGCAGCTTGCCGAGATTGTGAAGGATCAGGATCTCAGCAGGTATATTCTGTAGTGCGAGCTGGGGTAAGGACGGCCGCTTGCTCACGCGCGCGGTTCTGTGCAGGAATCGGAATGGCGATCCTGTCGGGCTGCGGGTATCGCGGAGCGGTGCTGCCGCCCTCGCCGGAACTTCCCAATCCGGTTGCCGATCTGGTAGTCATCGAGCGCGGCGATCGTCTCGCCATTACGTTCACGACGACGCCGCGCACCACCGATTCTCTGGCGATCAAGCGATTTTCCGAGATCGATCTGCGCATCGGGCCAGCCGTCGCTCCATTTGATTTTGAACGCTGGGCCGACGCGGCGAGACGGTATGAGCTGCAGCCGCCGCCCGCGGGCGATCCGGACGATCCGAAGCCTCAGAGCATGAGCGATTCCATTCCGGTATCGGAATGGGTGGGGCAGCACATTGTAATTGCGGTCCGGACGGCGATCAAGAAGACGGATCACTATTCGCAATGGTCGAACGTCGAACGCCTGGAAATAGTTCCTCCGCTCGAGGCGGTGACCGTGCAGAGCGAACCGGAGGCGGACGGCTATAAGCTCACTTGGGCAGAGGAGCGCCTGAACCTGAACTATGAAATATTCAGGCGAGGCCCGAACGAGAAAGCGCCGTCACAGATCGGAACCGCTGAAAAATCTGAATACGTGGACACGACCTCGCAATGGGACACTCCCTACAGCTACACGGTAGTGGCCCAACAAGGCTCGGCCGAGAGCCTACCCTCGAAACCGGTCTCCGTCAATCATGCCGACACGTTCGCTCCCGCCGTGCCGGGTAACGTTGCGGCGCTTGCCACTCCCGCATCCATCGAAGTTTCCTGGCAGCGGGACACGGAAGCGGACCTGAAAGGCTATTACGTATACCGCTCCGTGAATGGCGCGCCGTTTGTACGGCTGGGCGATCCGATTACCCTGCCCAATTACAGCGACCACAGCGTGGAGCACGGGAAGACCTATCGATACGCGGTGAGCGCGATGGACCAGAAGGGCAACGAAAGCGAGAAATCGACGCCGGTGGAAGTGGTTTTCTGAGGCGGCGGTAAGAGCATAAGGCTCGTGAATCGCAGCTGAATAATATTCGCGCAACGTATTCCGGCGAGCCTTTCGCGTGTGTTAGGATCGAGCCATGATGGCGAGGGCCGTGCCGGGAGTTCCTGCTTGCTCGGATTCCTGAGGACGCCCGTTGCGTCGTTCCAGGAGTTTCTTCTTCTCGCCGGGCGGGCGTTTGTCAACCTCGTTCGCAGGCCGCATTACTTCGACGATGTGTTCCTGCAGATGGACATTATCGGCGTAGGCAGCTTGCCCATTGTTATTCCCACAGGATTTCTCGCGGGCGCCATTATCGCGCTGCAGATGTCGCGCGCGCTCAGCACCTATGGAGCGGCCAGCGAAGTCGGCGCGATTGTCTCATTAACACAGGTTCGCGAGCTGGGGCCGCTGCTGACCGCACTGATGGTCGCGGGCCGGAACGCCTCGGGCATTGCCAGCGAGCTCGGCTCCATGAAGGTGACGGAGCAGATCGACGCCATGCGGGCGCTCGGTACCGATCCGGTTCAAAAACTGGTTACTCCGCGGCTGATCGCTACGGCGGTGACGCTTCCCTGCCTTACCGTGATTGCGGATGCCATTGGACTATTAGGCGCGTACCTGGTTGCGGTTCCACTCCTGCACATCATTGCCGGGCAGCCGTTCTGGTCGAGCTCGTGGCGAGCCTTGGTGATGAACGACTTGGCGCAGGGTCTCATCAAGCCCTTGCTTTTTGGAATAATCATTTCGCTCGTCGGCTGTTTCTATGGGCTTCGGACGAGCGGCGGAACTCAAGGCGTGGGGCGCGCGACGACGCAGGCCGTAGTGCTGGCATCCATCTGGATTTTCATCGCGACGCTACTGATCGATAAGATTTTCGTCAATTTGTAGGGCAACATGCCGGACGCACCCAGCCCGATTCTCGAATTGAAAGATGTCAATCTTCAATTTGGAGAAACCTGGGCGCTGCGCGACATCTCTCTAGTCCTGAGTCCCGGGGAGACGCGCATAATATTCGGCGCGGCGGGCAGCGGCAAGACCACGCTATTGAAGGCGGTGATCGGCCTGGTAACTGTGGACCAGGGCGGCATCAAACTGTTTGGAGAAGAAGTAACTTCCTTGAAGGAACACGATCTGTATGGCCTTCGCAGCCGCGCCGGATTCCTGTTTCAGGAGGGCGGCCTTTTCGATTCATTCCCGATCGGAGACAACGTCGAATATCCGCTGGTGAATCAGCAAAGCACCGACGCGAAGGACAAGCCCACCGAGGAGCAAGCGGAAGAGCGGGTCCGGGAAACGTTAAAGTTCGTGGAACTGGAAGAGACGTTCGATAAATTTCCGAGCGAGCTATCCGGCGGCATGCGCCGCAGGGTTGGCATTGCGAGAGCGATTGTGATGGAGCCGCCGCTGGTGCTTTACGATTCGCCGACTGCGGGGCTCGATCCGATCACGGCGAATATGATCATGGCGCTGATCGCCAAGGAACGCGACGTCCGCAATTCGGCGTCGCTGATTGTCACGCACCGCTATCAGGATGGCGAGCTGATGGCTAAGTTCCGCTACAATCCGGAACGCGAGGAGCTGGTTCCGGAAGAAGAACCCGCCGATCCGCGGAGCGCTCGAACTAAGTTTATTGTGATGAAAGAGGGGGAAATCGTGTTTTTCGGTACGCGCAAGGAGTTGGAGAGCTCCGAGGATTCGTACGTCAGGAGATTTGTCAGACACGAAGGTTAGATATGCCCAGCAAAGAGAAGGTCGGTTTCGCGCAGTTAAGAGTGGGGATCTTAGGACTGGTAGCGCTTTTTCTGGTTGCCCTGCTCATCTTTCTGCTCACCGGGAATATGAACTGGTTCGAGAAAGATGTTCCGCTGCATGTCTACGTGGGAGACGCGGCGGGCCTCACCGCCGGATCGCCCGTGCGCATCAACGGCATACAAGCGGGCAGCGTGAAAAACGTGCAGCTTTCCGGGCAAACCGATCCGCAACGCATTATCAAGGTCGATTTCACCGTGGATTCGAATATGCTGCGCCAGATTCCCAACGATTCCATTGCTTCCATCTCTTCCGATAATCTCCTCGGCAGCACAAAGTTCCTCGCGATCAACAAGGGGAAGAGTCCGGAACCGATACAATCCGGAGCCACGATGAAATCCGCGAATACGCAGGAGTTCGAGCAGTTGGTTCAGAGCGGCTTCGGCGTGCTCGATTCGGCGCAGGCGATTCTTCAAAAAATACAGGACATCGTAGGCCAGATAGAAGTGGGGAAAGGGACGATCGGCAAGCTGCTGGTGGACGAGAGCCTTTACAACAGTCTGCAGGCCACGGTAAACCAGGTGCAACTGCTGGCGACGACGCTCAACTCGAGGACCGGAACGATTGGGCATCTAGTCAATGACGATGCCCTGTATCAGCAAATCGAGACCGTCGTCACGAGAATTGACGGCATCACGCAGGGCCTTCAACAAGGACAGGGATCGGCGGGGCTTTTCTTAAAAGATCCGAAAATGTATCACGATCTGGACACCGCGGTGAATCAGTTTAATACGATACTGACCAACCTCAACGCGGGCAAAGGCACAGCCGGCCAGTTGTTGAAAGACGATAAGATCGCCAAGCAGCTTTCCGCCACTCTCGATAAGGTCAACCTGACCATCGATAAAGTAAACTCCGGCCAGGGGACCATCGGACAGCTTCTCGTGAATCCGCAGCTTTACGACGCGGCAAACGGCACGACGCGTGAGCTGCACGAATTACTGAAGGATTTCCGCGCGAATCCCAAGAAGTTCCTCAGCATCAAGCTGCACATTTTCTGAGTGGATTGAAGCGGCTGATCATCAACGCCGACGATTTCGGCTATACACGCGGCGTGAATGCCGGAATTGTTCACGCGCACCGGGAGGGCGTGCTCACCTCAGCCACGGTGATGGCGAATGGCGGCGCTTTCGAAGATGCGGCGCGGCTGGCGCGGGAAACGCCCACGCTCGATGTCGGCTGCCATCTGGTTTTGGTGGAAGGCCGCTCTCTTATCACGGGAAAGCTTTTGCCCGAAACGCCGCGGCAGCTTCTGATTGCGCTGGCAATGCGGCGGATCGATGTGTACGGCGAACTGCGCGCTCAAATCGAGAAAGTAATCGCGGCGGGAATACGGCCGACGCATCTCGATTCGCATAAACATACGCATCTTGCGCCAAGCGTCTTTCGTATCGTGCTGCGATTGGCGAGCGAGTTTGGTATTCCGTACGTTCGCTTGCCGCTGGATCGAACCGTACAGTTCGCCCGGCTGCCTTGCGCCATGACGAGCCGGTATTATCGCCGCCTCGCGGCCGGTTACCACATTCTCATGACGGATCACTTTCTCGGTTTCCGGCTGACTGGCTCGCTGAACGAAGACACGTTCACAGCGGCGCTCTCCCGCTTACCTGAAGGCACTACAGAGTTCATGTGCCATCCTGGCTTTCTCGATCCGGAGCTGGAACAGGCGCCGACACGGCTGAAGGAATCACGCTTGCGCGAAGTGGAAGCGCTGACTTCACCGCGCGCGCGCGAGCTTATGACGGCGGAGGGAATTCGCTTAGGCAGCTTCGCGGATTGATGGCGCGAAGACGACCTTACTTATTCCCAGCTTTTCTCAGCGCGGCCGCAATTGTCGCGAGCGGCAGCAGCAATGATAACGGCGCGTCCAGCAGCGGCACAGCGCCGTAGCCGGCATACCATCCCGCCGCCCTTTCATTCTTGGCGTCGATGACAAGCACGACGCCGCCAACGTCCGCCGAGGCCAACAGGCAGCGCCGACCCGCCGCGAGCAGAAGTTGTCCGCCAATTCCCTGCCCTTGCAACCTGCGATTCACCGCCAGCCGCGCCAAGCGGAAGCCCGGCACGTCATGGCGCGCCAGCCCTCGCCGTACGATCTCCGGGGTCCTGGCATAGTCAATCGAAGCGGGGCTCAGGCTGTAGAAACCGAGAATGGTTTTGTTGTCGGCATTGTCCACCGCAAGGAACGTTTTCGCCCCGCCCAGATCGTGGCTCTTGCGCGCGTAACGCCGCAAGAATTCATTCAGCGCTTCCTCGCCGCAGTCGAACGCTTCCCGATCGTGTTTCTTGCCGATCGGCTCTTCGTGCCATGCCGCCACGATTATGGTCGCCGCTTTGGCAGCGCTCGAGCGGCCGCCCGCAGTTTTGCGTTCGGCGCAGGCGGATTCTCCAGCAGATCGAGAACCCGTAAACTATCTCTTCCGGAAAGCCGCACATGATCCGCCTCCTCGATGACGGCCTTGGCAGCGCGCAAGGCGTGACGAATAACAAAATCGGTCAGGTGGGTGTGTTTCAACGCCACCGCGCGCAAGAGCAGCGCCTTTTCGTCGGGACTAATCCGCAGGGACATCCGGCTGTTGTCTTCAACCGCTATTCTCGGCATGGCGGCGATTCCTCTCTAATCGTGTACACATTCAAATAGTACATTAAATCAGACGGAGTCGGCTTTTGCGAGCTTATGGCCGCAGAAGAAGTCCGCTTGGGAGTTTTTTGTAGTACGGATGCGGATTAGTGCTTTCGATCAGACGTCCGTCGAAGATTGTCAAATAGATCTTCGTGTCTGCAATTTTTATCGGATCGATGGAGAAAATGTCCTGGGAAAGCACCACCAGGTCGGCCAGCTTACCGGGTTCGATGGAACCTTTGATTTTGTCGTCGAAGCCGGCGTACGCCGATCCCATGGTGTAGGCGCGCACGGCTTCTTCAACTGTAATTTTCTGGTCGGGAACCCAACCGTTGGGGTGCTTGCCGTCGAGAGTGCGCCGCGTAACGGCGGCATAAATGCCCATAATCGGGCTCATCGTCGCGACGGGCCAATCCGATCCGAAGGCCAGCGTCGCTCCCGAATCGAGCAGCGACCGAAAAGCGTAAGAGGTCTTGGCGCGTTCCGGGCCGATGCGCTTTTCCGCCCAGCGTCCATCATCGATGCAATGGTAAGGCTGCATGGAAGCGATGACGTGAAGCTGCGCGAAGCGCGGAATGTCGGCGGGAATCAAATGCTGCGCATGTTCAATTCGCAAGCGCCGGTCGCGCGGGCCGTGCTCGCGCTCGACGCGCTCATACATTCCGAGAATGATGTGGTTCGCTTTGTCGCCGATCGCGTGAACGGCAATCTGCAGGCCGGCCGCATCGGCATTTTCAATGTTGCTGAACATCTGCGCGGGATTTGACAACTCGGCGCTCGGGATGCCGCTGGTATCGGGCGCATCGAGATAAGGCTGAAAGAACAAAGCCGTGGTCGATCCCAGGGAGCCGTCGGCGAAGCCTTTGACCCCGCCGATGTGCAGGTATTCATTGCCGAAATCGGCCAGAACGCCGACATCCGCAAGATGGCGCCAGGACATCAGCGGCTGGTGGCCGGAGACGCGCACGTGCAATTCGCCGTTGCGAAGCATGGTTTGATACACCCGAAACACGTCGGGAGAGGCGGACATGTCCTGCACGCTCGTCACTCCCTGCGCGTTGGCGTAAACTTCGGCGGCGTGGATTGCGGATCTGATTTCGTCCTGCGAAGGGGCGGGTATAACTCGTTCAACCAGTTCTTGCGCGGCATCCTTCAGAATTCCCGTGGGATCGCCATCCGCATCGCGCACAATGACGCCGCCGGGGACGTCTTTGGTGTTCTTGTCGATGCCGGCCAGCTTCAAGGCCACCGAATTCGCGAGCGCGCTGTGGCCGTCCAGGCGATTCACGAACACGGGCCAATTCCGGGTAACGGGATCGATGAGTTGGCGCGTGGGCAGACGGGCGGGCGTCCAATTTTCGTGATCCCAGTTGCCGCCGGTAATCCAATGTCCCGTCGGCTGGCGGCGCGCAAACTCGGCCAGCGTGTCGCGAAATTCTTCCGGACTTTTTGAGGAACGCAATTGAGGTCCAGTCAGGTTCGCGCCGCCGTAATAAAAATGAACATGAGCGTCGTTGAACCCGGGCAGGACTCGTCTGTCCTCAAGATCGATGACGGGCGTATCGGATTGCTTCAGCTTCAGCATCTCGGACGTGGAGCCCACAGCCAGGATGCGGTTTCCGGCGATCGCGACCCCTTCCGCCTCTTTCCGCAGCGGATTGCCGGTCCAGATTTTTCCATTGGTCAGGATCAAAGTAATGGAGGTTTGAGCGGGCAATGAAATGGCGGCTGATAGAAGCACGAGTGGAATGACAATTTTCGATTTCATGAACAGGTTAAGCCGGAGCAGTGGCATATTCGAATCCGACATACTGCACTTCTTCTTCAAGATCGAAAGCGAAGCGATCCCGGACACGCTGTTTCAATTCGTCAATCACAGCGACCAGGTCCGCGGCGCTCCCAGCGCCATCGTTGTAAATCAGGTTGGCATGATAAGAGGCCACCTGGATTGCGCCGCGCCTCAGGCCCTTGGCGCCGATCTGCTCGAGAAACCAGGCGGAGGGCACTTTGCCTTCCCGCACCACATTTCGAGGAACCTGGACTTGCACGTGGAGCGGAAGATCGGCGAACAACAAATTTTTGAAAATACTGCCGGCGCACTTCATGGGCGGCGGATATTTCAAATCGCGAACCGCGCGAATTTCCGCCGCAATTTTCGCCAGCTCGGCCGGATTGCCCTCCCGAAAACGAAGATCGGCCGAGAGGATCACCCAATCTTTGTGGTTCTTGAAGACGCTATCGCGATAGCGAAACCGGCATTCCTCATTACGCAGCGCGCGGACGCGGCCGCCATCGGCGATGCCGACACTTTCGACGATCTCCTGAATGGAGTGGCCGTAAGCCCCCGCGTTTCCGTAAATCGCGCCGCCCAAATAGCCGGGAATGCCGGTCATGGTCTCGAATCCCTTGAGTCCGAGACGGATACTCTCGTCCACAACGTTTTGCAAGACCGCGCCCGATTCGACGCGCAGCAGAGCGCCCTCCCGCGAAAGTCGCGAGCCGGTATAGCGAAGAACGACACCATCGAAACCGGCATCGGAAACAACCAGGTTTGTACCACCGCCAACTACGACGCGCGGAAGCGAGAGATCCTCTACGGCGCGAACGGCTGCGAGGAACGCGTCCGCTTCTGAAGCATCGCAGAGGACTGCCGCGGGGCCGCCGATCTGAAAGCGAGTGAGGGAGGAAAAAGGCGCATTGACGAGAACCGTTACATGCGGAATGGCAGCCAGTCGATTCACGGCCGCTGAGGAAACGGGCATCGTTCCCGATTATAGGAACTGCGTGCCGGATGAATGGTCCGCGTCGCCAGCCAGACTGTCCAGCGCTTCGCCGGACAGTCGAAAGACGGTCCATTCCTCGAGCGGCACGGCGCCGATTCTTCGATAGAAGTCAATCGCCGGCTGGTTCCAATCGAGCACCGACCAATCGATCCGGTCGTACCCACGCTGTTTCGCGAGCTTCGCCAGATAGACCAGCAGCGCTTTCCCGATTCCCTTCCCCCGGTACTCGGGATCGACGAAAAGATCTTCCAGGTAAATGCCCGCGCGTCCTGAGAACGTCGAGAAATTTTGAAAGAAGACCGCGAATCCAGCCGGCTCCTCCGCGACATACGCGAAAAGAACCTCGGCCGCCGGATGCGCTCCAAACAGCGAGCGGCGCAGCGTCTCTTCATCCGCAACGACTTCCCGCGAAAGCTTTTCGTATTCCGCCAGCTTGCGGATGAAGCTCAAAATCAGCGGAATCCGGCTTTCGTCCGCGGGTAAAATCGCCAGTTTGGCGGATGGGCGGGCAGTCACATTCTGATATTATCGAGGCGAAGCGCTTTTCTGTAATCAAGTAAACTGCGATGAAATTTTTCCTCGACACCGCCAATCTCGACGAGATCAAGAACGCCGCCGCCTGGGGCGTCATCGACGGCATTACCACCAATCCCAGCTTGATTGCGAAGGAAGGCGTGCCGATGGAGGACCAGATACGCAAGATTTGCGGCATCATCGAGGGCGACATCAGCGCGGAAGTCGTTTCGACTAATTCCAAGGAGATGATTGAGGAGGGCCGACGGCTTTCGCGAATTCACAAAAACGTGGTGGTGAAAGTGCCCATGATTCCGGATGGGATCGTGGCCGTTTCGGCGCTCGCGAAAGAGGGAATCCGCACCAACGTGACGCTCTGCTTCAGCGCCGCGCAAGCTTTGCTGGCCGCCAAAGCGGGAGCTTATATCATCAGTCCGTTTATCGGCCGCATCGACGATATCGGCTGGCCGGGCATGGACCTGATCCGCGACATCGTGACCATTTACAACAACTACGGCTACAAGACACAGATATTGGCCGCTTCCATTCGCGGGCCGCTCGCCGTGGTCGATGTGGCGAAAGCCGGCGCTCACATCGCGACCATTCCATTTAAAGTTCTGGGGCAGCTCTTCCATCATCCACTGACCGATAAGGGACTCGATCAGTTCCTGAAGGACTACCGGAAAGCATTCGAGTTAGTAACTGCATAACCGCGCGGCGCAGCTTGTAGTTACTATTGCCGGACGCCGGCCCTGGTTAGTCGATCGAGAATGCCTGCCCACTCCGGAGTTTCGGGCGGTTTCCGGACTGCAATCCAATCCCAGCCTTCCGCGTCCGCCTTGTGCAGTTCGATATAGAGGCTGGCGGCATAAGCTGTCGCGCTCGCCGGCATTTCGAGAAAGCGCCCTTTACCGGCAGGCACAGCCGCGCCCGCTTCCAGCACATAGAACGGAGTACGCGGCGCATAGTGGCGAGGATGCATCCCGGGCGATTCGGAAATATGTGGCAATCCGATCTCTCTTTCCCAGCGCATACCCGTAATGGCTTCGAGATCGTCCTGAGTAATCATTCCCGGACGCAAAATTACGGGTGGATCGCGCCGGAGCGAGATCACGGTCGATTCAATCCCAACCGAAGTCGGTCCCGCATCGAGGATCATGTCAACCAAATCGCCGAGCCCCGCCCGCACATGCTCAGCCGTGGTGGGAGAGATTTGCGTGAAGCGATTCGCGCTGGGAGCGGCGATCGGCACTCCGGCGCGACGGATCAGGTCGAGCGCCACGGGGTGCGATGGCATGCGGACACCGACGGAATCGAGCCCAGCGGTTACCAGATCCGGGACAATGCCGGCTTTCTTGATCACCAACGTGAGCGGTCCGGGCCAGAAATGCGCTGCAAGAATTTGAGCCAGAGCCGGCCACTCGGAGGTCACGGAGCGCGCCATGGTTTCGTCCGCAACATGCACAATCAGCGGACTGGCCCACGGGCGTCCTTTGGCTTCATAGATCCGGGCGACGGCCTTCGCATCGAGCGCGTTCGCTCCTAAGCCGTAAACCGTTTCCGTTGGAAACACTACCAGGCCGCCATGCCGGATCAACTCCGCCGCGCGATCCAGTTCCTCTTCATCCGGCGGCTGACTCATCCGAAAGCATTCTCAACCAGCGCCCGCATGCTACTCGGGAAGATCTTCTTTGCTGTCGCCGTAGGTCTTGCCGGTCTTGCGCCAAACCAGATAGGCGTGAATCAGAGGATCGATATCGCCCTCTATAACGCGATCCACATCGCCGATCGACAGCTTTGTTCGGTGATCCTTGATGAGGCGGTAGGGCGCGAGCACATAGCTCCGGATTTGGCTGCCGAAGTTAATCTCGAGCTTCGTATCTTCGACCTTCTGATCCGCGGAACGCTTCTTCTCCAACTCGTACTCGTAGAGCTTCGCGCGAAGCTGCTTCATGGCGCTGGCGCGGTTCTTGTGCTGCGAGCGCTCGTTCTGGCACTGCACCACCAAGCCGGTCGGCAGATGAGTAAAGCGCACTGCCGATTCTGTCCGGTTCACGTGCTGGCCGCCTGCGCCGCTGGCCCGGAAGACATCGATCTTCAAATCGTCCGGCTTAATGTCGATGTGGATGTCTTCATCGATCAGCGGATACACGAAAACCGAGGCGAATGAGGTATGCCGGCGCGCGTTGGCATCGAAGGGAGAGATGCGAACCAGGCGGTGCACGCCAACTTCCGATTGCAATTGGCCGTAAATATTCTCGCCGCTGATTTCAACCGTAGCCGATTTGATGCCGGCGCCCTCACCCTCCAGACGGTCGGTAAGAACGGCTTGAAATTTACACCGCTCCGCCCAACGCAAATACATGCGCAGCAGCATTTCGGCCCAATCCTGGCTCTCCGTGCCGCCCGCGCCGGGGTGAATGGTGACGATGGCGTCGCGCGCATCGTTTTCGCCCGAGAGCAGCATCCCGGTCTCAAGCTGCTCGAGCTTGATTTCGAGCGATTTCAACTCCCGCTCGAGATCGCCGTTGACGCTCTCGCCTTCCCGGGCAAGCTCAAACAGCGTATCGATATCGGAGGTTGCGGCGGCAACCGAGGTGGAATGCTGAATGTCCTCTTCGAGCCGCTTGCGCTGCTGCATAATGCGCTGGCTCTTTTCGGGCTGATTCCAAAAATCGGGACCGCTGATTTCGGCTTCGGTCTTTTTCAGTTCTTCCCGTTTGGCAGGCGCGTCAAAGATAGCTCCGCACAGCTTCGGCCTGCTCGCGGAGCGCAACATACTCTCTTTCCAATTCGTCGAAGGTCATTCATCTGTAGTTTACTGCGAGGGGGGATGAGGCGAGTGCGACGCAGCGACGTTGTGGCGGGGTCGGGTGTCGAGAGGGGCCGGATTGTCGGCTGGCTGGATGGTTGTGAGAACCTGTCGAACTGGCCGCGCGCAAAACCTTTCGATCGAGAGTCTTGCGGCGCATCAAAAGATGGTGGGTGAGGCCCAAAGGCTAAGGTCATGGCGCGAACTCGCAGCCAAACTTTTCGTGTTCTTATAAAGACATGGTGACTGATACCGCCGTTATTACCGCTACACTGCTAGGACCCGTGTTGGCGGTTCAAGTGCAAAAGTATCTTGAACGCTGGCGCGACGAGTCTGAGCGGCGGAAGAAAATCTTCAAGACCCTCATGGCGACACGGGCCTCGCGACTCGCTCCGGCACACATCGAAGCCCTTAATCTTATCGACCTGGAGTTTCCTCCTGCTCGAAAGCGATTCAAGAGAGTGCGAAGTGCGTGGAAGGCTTATCGAACACATCTGGGCGAGAAGGTACCGGAGGATGCGCAGACGCAAGCCGTGTTTTATTCGAAGCGACAGGATTTGTTCGAAGATATGCTTTATGAGATCGGGTTGGCGCTCGGCTACGACTTCGACAAAACACAAATCGGCAAGGATGCGTACTCGACTCAGTATCACGAGAAGATGGAAGCAGATGCGCTAACGATACGGACAAAACTCGTCGAGGTTCTCACCGGCAAAGCAGCATTTCCGATGGCCGTTGTGCAGTTTCCAAACGACCCAGACTTCATTGCAGCCCAAGCGCAGTATCTGAACTTGATGGCCGAGCATATCCGCACCGGAAAACCGTGGCCGATAACCATTATTGAGGGAGAGATCGGGAAGGTGATCCCGATCCGCACTCCCGATCAGAAGAACGAGGGCAGCGCCGGTAAAGCTGGTGTATCTTAGCGGGCATCTGTCACGATCAAGGTTCGCGAAGTGTAAGCCTTCAGGCCCCAAAGGGAAACGTCGTCAGTTCATCGGGCATTTCGGAACAAATTGTGAGGATGGAACCGACGCCCTGGCCCCGGATCGGCGATCCTCCCCGCCAAACTACAGACTCTCAATGAGAGAATCCCCCGAGGCATGCTTATGTTGCGCGCCGGATCGAAGAATCGAGCTAAATGTTCCTAGCCGCAACTGCGGCAGAGCACCTCTGCCAAATGCTGCCCGGATACGTCGCGGGGAATCTTCACGCTACCGACAACACTTCGTCGCGGACAAGATGCAAGCGAATACTTGCCGGAATCGGCCGATCAAAGAAGAATGCCGCCACAGCTTCCCGAACGTCTCGACGGAGTTCCTCCCAAGAATCGCCTTGTGTGAAGATGTTTTCCGTAAGGCATTCGGCGCAGTACCCGCCGCCCGGCTCCTGCACAACCTCGAAGACCAGTTCGTCCATACATCTCTATGGTACGGCGCTCTCAGCGCTATCCGCCCGCCCCCTGCCCTTTCGGCGTCCTTTTCTCCCGATGGCGATGAGGGCGCCGGCAAATGCGAACAGCGAAATTGTGCCGGGCTCGGGTGTCGCCGTGACGCCGCCCAGATTGAAATTATCGAAAGCGAGGTCCGTAAAAGTCGGGATCGAAGTGACTACCTGAATTGCAGTGACATCCTTCAGTATGGATTCAAATCCCGCAGCACTCGGCTTAGCCGCGGAGTTCAGCGCTGTCCAAGCGGAAGGAGTGAGAGGAACGGTTTCCTGTTCCCAGGAAGACGACGGGCCCACATCGCCGATCACGTACATGAGCCCTTGGCCATCGCCGATCAGATCGAGCGTTACGAACACATTGCTCAAACGATTGAACATATCGAACGAGAAGGTGTTTCCGAACGCGGCCGAGTCGTTCCCGAGGAATTTGGCGGGCGCGGTGAGCGTGGGACCAGTGACTTGCGTTCCACAATCCAAATCCCCGGCGGGATCGCCGACGTTGGGGTTGAATGAGCAGACGCCGCCTGACGTCCACCCTTCGCTGCTGGAGTTGAAGTTGCCGATCACGCTCGCCCGCATCGCGGCGGGAGTGAGAGAAACAGCGAGAATCACGGGGAATAGGGAACGAATCGTAGCAATGGGCATGGCCGCCTCCAACTTGATAAGCGACGTTTTCGCGGCGCAACCATCATCGGCATCAAATTTTTTGAGGGAGCATTTCTTCCGCTATGACTTCGGCCGGGCAGCCCGCCGGAGGGATGGATGCGATGGCTCGAAACAACTCCTCGCTGCGAATCGGTTTGGAAAGATAAGCGTCCATGCCGGCGGCCAGGCAACGGTCCCGATCCTCAGCCATTGCATGGGCGGTCATGGCAACGATCGAGACATGTTTGCCGGTCGCCCGTTCTCGCTCGCGGATGGCCGCCGTCGCTTGCAGCCCGTCCATTTCCGGCATTTGCACGTCCATCAAGAGGACGTCGAAATCTTCCGCGGCGGATTTCTCGACGGCTTCCAACCCGTTACAAGCCACATCGACGGAGTGGGCCTGCTTCTCGAGCAACCGCAAAGCCAGCGTGCGGTTGACCGCATTATCTTCGACCAGAAGGATACGACGCCTCACCGGGTTTGCGGCTGCGGCGATGTGCTTGTTTAAGACGAGCAGCGGCGGTAAGACTTCCTGAGCAATGGCGCTTAGCAAAGCCTGGCGCAATTCGCCAAGAGAGATGGGCTTCACGAGATAAGCGCCAATGCCCAAGCTGCGGCAGCGGGCCGCCTCCGCGTTCAGATCCGCCGAGCTAAGCATCATGATCGGAGCGCTTGCATACTCGAGGTCCTTCCGGATGCGCCTGGCCACTGAGAACCCGTCCATGCCGGGCATATGGGCGTCCAACAAAACCACCGAATAGGAGCGTCCGGCGTCGGCTTCCGCAGCCATCAGTTGTAGCGCCGCGGGGCCATCCGGAGCCGAAACCGCCTCGATCTGCCATCTACGGAGAACTTCTTCGAGAATCGAGCGGCTTGTGGCATTGTCATCCACTATCAGGATGCTCGCTCGCCGCAGTTTCTCCTCTCCGACGGAAAGCGGCGTGATGCGGCCGCCGTTCCCGGGCTCAGCTTGCATGGTGAAGTGAAACGTGCTCCCGGAGCCTGGCGTACTTTCTACCCAGATCCGCCCACCCATCAACTCAGCCAGTCGAGAGCAGATCGTCAACCCCAGCCCGGTCCCGCCATACCGCCGGGTGATCGAGCCGTCAGCCTGCACAAAAGGCTCAAAGATCGCCGCCTGCTGTTCCTGCGGAATCCCAGCTCCTGTATCGCGAACCGAAAAGTGCAGAAGAAGCTGCAGCGCCGACGGAGAATCGGTGGACACCTGGAGCTCGATTTCGCCTTTCGTTGTAAATTTGATGGCGTTGCCGATGAGGTTCACGACCACCTGGCGAACCCGATCGATATCGGCAATCACGCGCTCCGGAACATCGGGCGTGATCCGGCACAGCAGCTCGAGGCCCTTCTGATGAGCGCGAACCGCCAGCGCTTTCAAGATTCCATCGAGAGCCTGCGTGAGGTCGATTTCGATGGGCCGGATGGCCAGCTTACCGGCTTCGATCCGGGAGAAGTCAAGCACATCGTTGATGACGCTGAGCAGCGAATCGGCGGAGGTTTTCACCGAGGTCAAGTATTCGTGCTGTTCGCGGGTTAACTCAGTGTCGAGCGCCAGTTCCGCCATGCCTAAAATCCCGTTCATAGGAGTACGAATTTCATGGCTCATGTTGGCTAGGAACTCGCTCTTCGCGCGGTTGGCGTTTTCCGCGGCCGCTTTTGCGGTCTCCGCGGCCGCTTTCGCGGTCTCCGCGGCAAGTTTGGCAGCGTGAAATTCAGCAGTCCGTTCGGCGACACGGCGTTCCAGCGCTCCGTTCAATTCTCGAATCTCGGCCTCTGAGCGCTTCCGGGAAGTGATATCGCGGGAGTTGATTACCACTCCTCCGGCGGCGGGATCTTCGAGCCGGTTACTGATCGTGCTTTCGAGAATGAGCCACTCGCCGTCACCCTTCCACCAGCGAAATTCAAATAAGGATGCGCTGCCGGGCGCAGTTCCGTTCTCGAGAATATTGCGGACCGTTTCACCGTCTTCTTCGGCTATATGCGCAAACACGTTCGAACCGGTCAACACTCGCGGCGAACACCCCAGCAGGGTGGCGCTCGATGGGCTGACGTATTGGATTGCCCCGTTGCGATCGAGAACCATGATCAGGTCCCCGGCATTCTCGATCAGCGAGCGAAAATGGGCTTCGCTGCGGCGCATCGCTTCATACAGCTCTTCGAGGCGCGCGGCGGCGCGATTGAGGCAGCGGCCGAGAACGGTAAGCTCATCGCTTCCGGATAGCTGAGTGCGATGACTGAAATTGCCGGATTCAAGAGCTTCGGCGCTCGTTTCCAGATCCTTCAGGGGACGGACTATATTTTGCGTCGCGGCAAACGCCAGAAGAGCCGCCGCGACCAGCGTCGATATTGCGAACGTAATTAATATCCAGAAAGCTCTTCGCCTAGCGTTCTTGATGGTTTCGAGCGACTGTCTACGCGTCCGTAGCGCTTCCTGGTCGATGTCTTGCGATAAGCCGGTCAGAATCCGGCTCATGACGCGGACCTGACTATCCAGGCGGAGCTGTATCGCTTGCCAATCTTCCGCTGCCGCCATCTCGAGAAGCACATCGATCTGGTGTGGAATGGCTTTTCTGAAATAGGCCAGCACGGCGATGGTCATGGCGTAATGCTGCCGGTCGTATTCCGACGCTCGAAGCTCTTGCCACGTCCGGTCGAGATTCCCGTTCAATAAGGCGCGAAAGGGCAAGACCGCCGCCGCAAAGGTTCGTCCCTGATGCGTTGCAGCCGCGTTCCGCAAAGTCTCCTGATAGGCCAGCACATTATTGTTGACCCGTAGAACCGACTCCACTTGCCGGTCGATTTCGTCCAGTTGCTGAACGTGACGGTCGTACGTATTGAATTGCCAAAGCGCCAGGAAGCTCCCGAGCAGTATCCACAGCAGGATGGCCGCGAAGCAGGAGGTAAGGCGAGCGCCAATTCTCATCCTTCGCGTCGCCCAAAAGTGGTGTGGGATTCTCACCGGGTGATACTTGACACCTCTGGAGTGTTTATCGGCATATTCCGCCCGAGAAAAGAGAATTAAGCAGCGTGCGCCGTGAAGACGGGACGAAAACGGCCGATAAACCGAACAGGGAGCGGGGATTTTGCCCGCAACTCCCGCAAACTATGGGATCGCCGACTGTAGTCGAGAAAAACGACAGCAAATTCCGAGAGCCGAAATTCGCTTCATTCCGGATACGGTGCGGGATCGTATTCGGTGCGCTCGCGATGGCTGCTTTGGCGGGTTGCGGATCGCCACAAGCTACCGATGGCAACGGCAGTTCCGAGAACGATCGGCGCGCCCTGACCATGATGTCCCTGACCGGCGGCGACAATTCGGAATTCGAAACCCGGGGCTCGCTGAGTTTGAGAGCAAAAGACACCATCAATTCCGTTACATGCCCGCCTTTGAATCGGATCTCGATCGGCTGGAAGTGTATCAAGGGTTATTCCGCGATCGATCTTCCCAGCCCGACATTTCCGAGATCGACATCATCTGGCCAGCCATTCTTGCCGACGATCTGGTGGACCTGAGCCCCTACCTGGGGGATGACGTTAAGGCCTTCCCTCCGGAGCTGATCCAAGCCTTCACGGTTGCGGGAAAGCTTGTCGCGATACCGGTGTTCGTGGATACGGGCCTTCTCTACTATCGTTCGGACCTTCTTCGGAAGTACGGCTTCCGCGCGCCGCCCGCGACCTGGGAAGAACTGGAGAAGATGGCGAAGATCATTCAACGCGGAGAAAGGCGCTCCGGCAACAAGGATTTCTGGGGATTTGTATGGCAAGGTCAAGCCGATGAGGGATTAACGTGTAATGGTCTCGAGTGGCAGGCTTCCGCGGGGGGCGGCCATATTCTCGAGCCGGACCACACTATCCGCGTTTGCAGTCCCCAGAGCGTTCATGCCCTGGAGCGGGCCGTTTCCTGGGTTGGAAGCATTTCGCCTCCGGGAATCGTCGCTTACGACGAAGAGGACAGCCTGAACGTGTGGAGATCCGGGAAAGCAGCGTTCATGCGCAATTGGCTATACGTATATGGTTCGGTTCAAGACCCATCCTGCCCAGTGTATGGCCGGGTCGGCGTCGCGCTATTACCGGGCGGACCCGGCGGCCGGAGCAGAACGCTGGGAGGAATGGGAGCATCCGTCTCGAAGTATTCAACTCAGCGGGCTGCCTCGATTGCGGCCATCCGTTACCTGACGAGTATGGCGGTCCAGACAGCGCGGGCTGAACAAATCGGCAGTGTTCCCTCGCGATCATTACTCCAGCAGCGTCCGGACATCATGGGTAAGACCCCTTTCTTCGGCCCCTTGGCCGGGCAGGTAATGACCGGAGTCGTCGCCCGCCCGTCTATCTTGGCCGGCCGGTCTTATGAGGCGGTCTCCCGCGCGTATTTCACCGCGCTGGAGCGTCTCGAAACTCAACTCGTGCAACTCACCGGATTCCGGCCCGTTCGCAACTGAAGCTTCGCGCCAAGCCGCCGTCCATCGACCTCACGCCCGCGAATAGTCCTGGTTACATTTAGACCGCGCGCGCTTCGCCTCGATGTTGCTCGATCGCGGCGCAAGGCTCGACCTGCGCGACGATCTTCTCACGTCGACGCCGCATCGGCGCTTCGCCCACTCCCGATTCCCTTCCCGCATAGGATAGTGGACATGGTCAAAGCTGCAACCTGCGCGCGAACAGGTGCGCATATTTTTCGGAAAGTCTGTTGGTTGTCGATTGTCGCCAGCGCGCTCCTCAACGGCATAATCACGCAGGCGCAAACGCCGTCGCCGGTCGTTCTCGATCGTGGCGGCGCTACCATCTCGCTCGAACCATACGCGCCGAATATCGTTCGCGTCACGTTGAGTCTCGATAAACAGCAGGCTATAGCCGCGCCTGGTTACGGCTTCTCCACCAGCCCCAATCCGGAAGGATGGACGCGGAATCAAGACGCCGAAGCGGATACTTACAGATCTTCCCGCCTGGCTGTCGTGGTCGCGGCAAACCATCGTCGCGGCGCTCCGCCTTTGCCGACGCAGGTGGATATCGCAAAGTACTTCAGCGGTTCCGCGCCCTCCGCTCACATCACAATCAGCACCGCCGGAGGAAAGAAGTTGCTCGAAATGACCGGCTGGTCTATGTCCGTGCCCAACCATAAAGATGGCGATGCCGCTGTCCAAAACGACAGACGCCCGTCGGATCTTCCCTTCTATCAGGTCGGCGCAACCTTCGTTTCTCCCGCCGATGAGCATTACTACGGCCTGGGACAAAACCAGGAAGGATATCTCGACCACCGTGGCCATACCGTGTTTTGTTGGCACGACTACACGGCGACCGGCGGCCCCAGCATTGGCATCCCTTTCCTTGTGACCAATCGTGGATACGGGCTGATTTGGGACAACTCATCGAAGACCACCATTAAGCCCGGCTTCAACGAACAGACGCGCTGGGAATCGGAGGTGGGCAATCGAGTCTCGTTTTTTGTAATCGCGGGCAGCGCCACCGATGAGATCTATTCCGGCTATCGCCTCCTCACCGGCGCTACGCCGATGCTGCCGAAAGCCGCCTACGGCTTCATTCAGTGCAAGCAGCGATATTCGACCCAGGCGGAAGTGCTTGCCGTTGCGAAAGGCTACCGCGAGCGCCACCTGCCTCTCGACGTTCTGGTAGTGGACTGGTTTTATTTCTCAAAAATGGGCCAGCTCGATATGGTTCCCGACAAGTGGCCCGACCCCGCCGCCATGAATCGCCAATTGCATGGCATGGGCATCCAGAGCATGATCAGCGTCTGGCCGCGCTTCACTCCCGGCACGCGTTACTACGATCTTCTTCTGAAAAACGGCTGGTTTGAACATCTGGCCGACGGCGCGCCCACCAATGGCCTGCCGTACGATCGCGCCGGTTCCGATATCGATACCACCAACCCCGCGGCAGCACGCTGGTATTGGAGCGTGATCCGGAAAAACTTTATCGACAAAGGCTTTGACTCCATTGGGGCGGATGAAACGGAGCCCGATCTGCCTCCCAACGGCAGCTTTTTCTACATCGGCCCCGGCACTCGCTATTACAACGTCTATCCTTTGTTTCACACCGCCGCCATCTATGACGGATATCGCCGCGATTTGAAGCGCCGGGCTCTGATTCTTTCGCGCGATTCTTATCTCGGAGCGCAGCGCAATGGCGCAATGTTCTGGTCTTCCGATATCTATCCCACCTGGGACACTCTGAAACGCCAGATTCCCACCGGCCTCGATTTTGCCGCGTCCGGCATGGCTTACTGGAGCAACGACGTCGGCGGCTGGCAGTATCTTCCCGCCGTTCATCATCCGGAGCACCCTCCGCTGATCGATCCTTCCGATGCGCGCGCCAACGTCGGCGGTTACGACGATTATCCCGAGCTTTACACGCGCTGGTTTGAATACGGCGTCTTCCAGCCCATCTTCCGCACGCACGGAAGCCGCCGCTATAACGAAGTGTGGTCTTACGGAAAACAGGCTGAGCCCATCCTGAGCGAATACCTGCGCTTGCGCTATCGACTCATGCCCTATATCTACTCGCTCGGCTACAAAACCTATCAGACCGGCGCGCCCTACATGCGCCCGCTGTTCATGGATTTTCCGGACGATCCGCGAGTGGCGGATCTTCGCGACGAATATATGTTCGGTCCCGCGTTCCTGGTGGCTCCCGTGACGGACCAGGGCGCTGCCAGCCGCAATGTCTATCTTCCCGCCGGCGTCGATTGGTACAACTATTGGACCAACCAGCACATCAAGGGCGGTCAGACCATAGAAGTCAGCGCGCCTATCGATGTTTTGCCGCTGTTTGTCCGCGCGGGGTCGATCGTTGCGCTCGGCGCTCCCGTTGACAGCACGGCGCAAACTCAGAAGATTGAGAAAGTGAGGATCTACCGCGGCGCAAGCGGCGACTTCACGCTCTACGACGACGATGGAACTACCTATTCATACGAACGGGGAGCCGGCAAAATCACGCGCCTGCATTGGGACGATGCTGCTCAGAAGTTCACTCATGAAGGAGCGGAAGCGTGGACTGGCGTCGATGCCGGCGTCCTCGAAATAGTGGGACGGTAGCGCCGGTTGAGCTAACCCCGCCGGGGCGGAGGCTCGTCCCAGAGTTGGCGGTCATGACCAACCAAAACGACGAGGAATTCTTCGCGGCGCTCTCATCGAACGAACGTAAAGCCCTCGTAACCACCCTAAAAGCTTGCGGAGGCACACGGTCTGCGCAAGCTCCCAACTGATTAAGGAGAGAAAATCCGAATGAGTACAGCAATTGAAAGACTACAGAGCGCCCAACAGCAGGCGATGGCCGGTCGGCCCAAGGTAGGCGGTTTCCCCTATCTGGCCGAGACCCTGCGGCGAGCGGGGTGACGCGCAATGTTTGGTCCCTACCCGCGTGTCAGAGCTTTTATCTGACTGACGAAGGGCCAGTCATGACCCAAGGTAAGCCGCTCTTATCCGGCACTGTAGATGTGCCGCCGTTCAACCGTGATGCGCTTATAGCGGCGCTGCGAACAGACCAAGCCGGAAAGAGCACTTTTCCCGAATTTCTAGCGGCCTGCTGGCGCTCCGGGGTCGTCCGTTACGATTGCGATTTCGTTGCGCGAACCGTCACATATTACGGCTGTCGCGGCGAGGAATATATTGAAGATTATCCAAGCGTCGAGGTGTAGTGGTGTAGTGAACCCCAAACGTGAGACAGGCGAGTTTTGAGACGGTTGCCGTTCGCTGATTTTCCCTAGACGAACGAGAAGTTATGATCCAAGATGGTCGCGGTAAGCGAAGCGGAAGCGAGCAA
>Ga0208220_1000009_pt1 | contig 91890 bp, 92 predicted proteins | sample NGESurdeep092012_9_FD_184484 | JGI IMG/M metagenome (GOLD analysis project Ga0208220, IMG submission 184484) | Arctic peat soil microbial communities from Barrow, Alaska - NGEE Surface sample F53-1 deep-092012 (SPAdes) | ecosystem: Environmental > Terrestrial > Soil > Wetlands > Peat ...
CGAGGCTGGCCGGGTTCTGGCTGAACGCGTACGACCGGCGGTGACTGGCGAGGACGCGCTGGTTCTCGCTCTACCCAGGGGCGGCGTTCCAGTCGGATTTGAGGTCGCTCGGGCGCTACATCTGCCGTTGGATGTATTTCTGGTGCGAAAGCTGGGGATGCCCGGTGAAGAAGAATTGGCCCTGGGTGCGATCGCGAGCGGAGGAACACGAGTACTGAATCGCGATCTGATCGGCCATTTGCAGGTTTCCGAGCAGCTTCTCGATGAGATAACCGCTCGCGAAGAACGCGAATTGAAAAGACGCGAGGGGCTGTATCGCGAGGGGCGTCCGCCGGTTGTCGTGCAAGGCCGCACGGTGGTGCTGGTGGACGACGGCTTAGCGACGGGAGCGAGCATGTTAGCCGCCGCGCGAACTTTGCGGGCAGCCGGGACCGGACGGATTATCATCGCCGTGCCAGTAGCGGCGCGGGAGACCTGTGACGACTTTCGCGGCGAGGCGGATGAAATCATCTGCCTCAAAACCCCGCATCCATTCGGGGCGGTCGGCATCTGGTATGAAGATTTCTCACAGATCACCGACGACGAGGTTCGGGAGCTGATCAAAGAAGCGCAGCCGCATTTAACGGAATGAACGTGCTGGTTACGAGCGGAATTCTCAAAACCACGCACCGAAAATCCCCGAAAGCGCATCCAACTGACGGGGGCGTTATGAACCGAAAAGCTCAGTTGATCAATGAACGCTACGAGGCGATGATGTTCGCCAAGTCCGCGGAGAGCGCCCGCAGGGCGGGTCGCGAACTCGTCAGGGTTGTTCTGGGAGATGACGCCGTGGTACGTCCGCTTGAAGAGACGCTCCGCGAGGTCTGCCGCAAACTCAGGCCCTCAGAGAACGCCGGAGAACAGTTGCGCTTCGAGAATGAATTTGTCGACCTCGGGATCTGGACGAAGGGCTCGCAAAAGATGGCGGCTTGACCGCGGTAGGCGATGGCGCAAAAGCAGCCTAAGTACGACAAGACCAAAACAGTGAAAGCCATTGCGAGAAAACGGGTGGGCAGCCCGCCAGCCGGCCGGATTCTCGCCGAGAGAGCGATTCGTTCCAAACCAAAGCACAAAAAAGGCTGGCCCCAAGAGGACTAAGCCGGATTGTGAAATATCCAGGTAGCGTCCGCATTGTCGAGGTTGGGCCTCGCGACGGATTACAGAATGAGAAGAGTATTGTCGCGGTTGAAGACAAGGTTGCCTTCATTGAAGCGCTGGTCGACGCGGGCCTCAAGACGATTGAATGCGGAAGCTTCGTTTCGCCGAAATGGACGCCGCAGATGGCCGATACGGCTGCGGTTCTGGCGCGTATCCGCCGGGTTCCGGATGTTTCCTACGCAGTACTCGTACCTAACCGGAAAGGGCTTGAGGCGGCAATCGAGAGCCGGGCAGACGAGATCGCGATTTTCGCCTCGGCTTCGGAGACTTTCTCTCAGCGGAATGTGAACTGCTCGATTGATGAGAGCTTAGTTCGACTGTGGGAGGTGGCGGAGGCGGCGAACGCACAGGGCATAAGAGTGCGCGGCTATGTCTCCTGCGTACTCGGGTGTCCTTACGAAGGCGAAGTTGCTTTGCCCGCAGTAGCGCGGGTAGCAAAAGCGTTATACGAGATGGGGCGCCATGAAGTGTCGCTCGGCGATACGATCGGCACCGGAACGCCATTGAAAGCTCAAAGGATGATTGGGGCTGTGGCTGAGCAGACGCCGATTGGGCGGATAGCGGTCCATTTTCACGACACATGGGGGCAGGCGCTGGCAAATATTCTGGCTTCGCTCGATCTCGGCGTGGCGATTGTCGACAGCTCGGCCGGCGGCCTGGGTGGGTGCCCTTATGCGGCTGGGGCGACGGGAAATGTCGCGACCGAAGACTTGATTTACATGCTGGATGGGATGGGCATTGAGACCGGAGTGAATCTCGAAAAGGTGGCCGCAGCCGGGCGCGCGATATCGAAGAAGATCGGCCGAACGCCAGTGTCCCGAGCGGCGGTTGCTATTGAAGCCGGCCGAGAGCGACGTAAACCGTTGTAAAGCCGGCGGCATCGCGCGCGATTGATATTATCGCCTTGTTATCGCGGAGCATAGTTCGTGAATAAGGTAGTTGCCAGCGCGGAAGAAGCCGTGGCGGATATTTTTGACGGCGCCACGATTATGCTGGGCGGTTTCGGCCTTTGCGGAATTCCGGAGAACCTGATCGCCGCGCTTGTGCGAAAAGGTGCAAAAGGCTTGCAGACCATCAGCAATAACATGGGCATCGACGGATTCGGCATGGGTCTGATGCTCGAAGCAGGAGCAATTGCATCGCACATCGGTAGTTATGTGGGCGAGAACAGGCTACTTGAATCGATGGCGATCACGGGCAAGCTGAAGATCACCCTGGTTCCGCAAGGCACGCTTGCGGAACGAATTCGGGCTGGCGGAGCGGGAATTCCGGCTTTCTACACCGCTACAGGCGTAGGCACGATTGTGGGAGAGGGGAAAGAGGTTCGGGAATTCGACGGCCGCTCCTATTTGCTCGAGCGAAGCCTGACGGCGGATTTTGCATTGATCAAAGCCTGGCGCGGCGATCGGACCGGCAATCTGGTGTACCGGAAGACGGCGCGAAACTTCAACCCAGTGATGGCCACGGCGGCGAAGATCACTATCGCGGAAGTAGAGGAATTGGTGGAACCGGGGGACCTCAGCCCCGACCAGGTGATGACGCCCGGGATTTACGTCAAACGCATCGTGAAGGGCGAAAGCTATGAGCGGCGAATTGAGCGTAGAACCGTCCGCAGGGCTGAAGGCGCATGAGCTCTACGCAGGCGAACTCGGATAAGAGGCGGGGAATTGAAAAGCGCGAGCGCATCGTGAGGCGCGCGGCTCTGGAATTGCGCGATGGTTTCTACGTCAACCTTGGAATCGGCATGCCGACGCTAGTCGCGAACCACGTTCCCGCGGGTATCGAAGTCACTCTGCAATCGGAGAACGGGATGCTCGGCGTGGGCCCCTATCCGATTGAAGGATCGGAAGACGCGGATCTGATCAATGCCGGCAAGGAGACGGTTACCGAGCTGGCCGGAAGCTCGTACTTTTCGAGCGCCGAATCCTTTGCGATGATTCGAGGCGGTCACATAGACCTCAGCATCCTGGGTGCTATGGAGGTGGATGAGGAGGGAAACCTGGCGAACTGGATGGTGCCGGGGAAAGTAGTGAAGGGGATGGGCGGCGCCATGGATCTGGTGGCCAGCACTTGCCGCGTGGTAATCGCGATGGAGCATACGACGAAGAGCGGCTCGCCCAAAATTTTGAAGAGCTGCACGCTGCCGCTCACGGGAGTGAAGGTGGTGGATACGATTATCACGGAGCTTGGTGTGATCCGAGTTGCGGCGGAAGGGCTGGTGCTTGAGGAAGTTGCGCCGGGCACGACGGCGGACGACGTGCAACGGGTCACCGAAGCGAAATTGATTTTCAGCGATGCATTGAAAACCATGGCCGAATAAGCAGCAATGATGAAAGCCGCAGTGCTGGCCTCGCCGCAAAATATAGCGTCACGGCCTCTTCAAGTTATGGAAGTTCCCAAGCCGACGGCGCAGCCGGGCCAGGTGCTTCTCCTGGTCCGCGCCTGCGGCGTATGCCGGACAGATCTTCACATTGTGGAAGGCGAACTGCCGCAACGCATGGGCAATCTCATTCCAGGCCACCAGATTGTGGGGGAAATTGTGGAGGGAGCGACCGCCGATCTTCCGGTTGGGGCGCGCGTAGGCGTTTCCTGGATCGGCGGCGTGGATGGAGATTGTCCGTATTGCCGGAGAGGTCTCGAAAATCTGTGCGATTCCCCTACTTTCACCGGATACAGCGTGCAGGGAGGGTATGCCGAATATGCGCCGGCGCGAGCGGATTTTGTGTTTCCGCTTCCGGCTGCGCTCGACGATTTGCACGCGGCCCCTTTGCTGTGCGCGGGCATCATCGGCTTTCGCAGTCTTCGCGTGGCGGGCGTGGAGCGTGGAGAACGGGTTGGATTGTTCGGGTTTGGCGCTTCAGCGCATCTTGCGATTGCGGTTCTGCGGCACTGGGGCTGTGAGGTCTACGTTTCGACGCGGGGCGCTTCCCATCGCAAGCTGGCGGCTTCTTTGGGCGCGAAGTGGACGGGAACTGAGAACGAAAAGCCGCCGGAACCGCTAGACCGCGCTATCACATTCGCACCGAGCGGAGATGTGGTCATCGCGGCGCTCTCCAGCTTGCGAAAGGGAGGCGTTGTGGCCATCAATGCGATTCACCTGGATCGCATTCCTGAGTTCAATTACGATCAGTTGCTGTGGGGGGAACGCCAGCTTCGCAGCGTCGCAAACATGACGCGTTCCGATGCGCGTGACTTCCTGCGCATCGCGGGCGATATTGGCCTGCGGCCCAAAGTGACGGCTTTCCCGCTCGACCAGGCGAACGAGGCTTTACTTGCCGTGAAGAGCGATTCTATCGACGGCGCGGCCGTCCTCGTGGCCTCCTAAATAATCGCCCGGCAACGCACTGCGCGGTGGCTTGGCAAGGATGAAGGAGATCACTTAGGAGTGTTGACCAAGCACCGCTTGGCTGCCAGGCTTGCTCCGCGAACGCCGAAGAAGCAGCCATCGACAACTATCAATCGAATAGTTCGATCTTGGTTGTAACGGCATCGCTGGTGATGGGGAGCACCCTTCCTTCGTCTAGGCGGTGAATGACGATAGAGGTTACAGCGAGACTTGTATTCCTTTCAAATTCAAGGAGTATGTCGTGCAGCTTCTTCTCCATCTCCCGCTTTTGTGTCGCTAAGCTCTTACTCAGATCCGGCATAGGCCCTATAGTCCTATCGGCTGGACCGATGCTTTTGAACATGAAATCAGGGTGGGCGGGATTCGGACGATGAGATTACCGGGGTCGGAATTGCCTGAACTCATCAGACATCAATCGAGTAATCGGAGCACGCCAAATTATTCCGGAACAGCATCGGGCGGGCAATCAAGACCGCAAGCATTGCCGCTCACCGTTCTGATCGCCATCTCGGCGAGCGTGTTTGTGACCTATGGCGCGTTGGCGTTCTACGTTCTCGCCTTTGGGAAATGACTTTGCCGGGGACGCGCCTACGGGCCTAATGCAGGTTTCGGGTTCCGGCTTGAGCCCTCATTCGCCTGGCGAGCGAGGTTTCGCCGCGGCTGGCCTTTTTGGGAACCTCGTCGAGCCGCTTCACCTGATCGCTGACGCACACCAGGAACATCGGCTGACGCGCGTTCTTCAATAAATCGATAATGCGATCCTGCTGATCCTCGAGGAATATGGATTTTCCGTCGGTAAGCAGGTGCAGCTTCGAATCGCTTGAAAGCACGTCGGCCAGGCGACGCCCCATCTCGCGCTGCAGGAAGCGCAAAACACGCCGGATTTTCTGCAATGAAAATCCCTTGCGGCGAAGTTCTGCTATTACCGTGATCTCAATTACTTCTTCGGCAAGGTAGATGCGTTTGTGGCCCTCATGACGGGGGGAGACCACTTTTCGCTCATCCCACCACTGGAGCTGGCGAAGGCTTACCTGAGCGATTTTGGCAACGTCCGTACTGGTGTATGTGCGCAGGCCGGAGGGTAAATCAGGACGGGCTTTTCGTGTTTTGAACATGACGTCCGATTTCCGTTTTGAAGATTGAACGGCTTACAAGATTGTACTAGACCCAGAAGAAGAGTCAAGCAGGATTGTTGAGCGGGGTTCTATCCGCCGCCGACAAACTCGACAATCTCGATTTGGGAGCCGTCCGAAAGCATGGTTCCTTCCCAGTCGCGTTTTCTAACGATAGAGCGGTTCAGTTCAACCGCAACCCGGTCGACGCCGACGCTTAGCCAGTCGAGCAGGGCGGCGACGGATTGGCCGACAGGAACTTCTTTGAGCTCCCCGTTAACTGAAATCTGCATGAACTGCAACGGCACGCGAGGCAGGTATCCTGCCGTTAATTATATGAATATCCCGGTTGCTACTCTGGTATTTAAGCGTCATGCCTGCCACCTACGCTGAAACGTGGTTCCCGGTTCTAATTCAAATCCTGATTGCAATTGCGGTAGCCGGGGCGATGATCGGCCTTTCGGCTATTCTGGGCCAGCGCGTTCGCGATCCGGTCAAATCCACGCCATACGAATCCGGAATGAGGCCGGTGGGCAACGCGCGCGAGCGCTTCAGCGTGAAGTTCTATTTGGTGGCGATGGTGTTTATTCTTTTCGACATTGAAGCGATTTTTCTTTATCCATGGGCGGTCGTCTACCGGGAGCTGAAGTTCTTTGCATTTTTCGAGATGCTGCTGTTTATTGTGCTGGTGCTGTGCGGCTTCTTCTACATCTGGAAAAAGGGAGTGCTGAACTGGTCTGTGGATCAGGAGCAGCGCCCGCAAGGGGGAACGAAGCGTGCTGCCTGAGGCGGTAGCTCAAGATCCCATAGCCATTTCCATCGAGCAGCTCGCTCCGGGAGCCATTGTGGAGGCGAGCGCGGCGGCGGACGGGCCGGTTCTGGGAATTGCTCGAGGAGAGATCGTCTCAGTATGCCGCGTTCTAAAGGACACGGCGGGATTCGAGCGATTGAGCGCGATCACAGCGGTCGATTGGTGGCCTCGCGAGCCGCGCTTTGAAGTAATTTATTTCATTCATTCCCTTCGGCACAATGCGCGGGTCCGGCTAAGAGTCCGGCTTGCGGAGGGCCAAGAAGTGGAATCGGTTTGTTCCGCGTGGCGGGGAGCGAACTGGTATGAACGGGAGGTTTTCGATCTTTTCGGCATAACGTTCCGGAATCACCCGAACCTGGAGCGAATCATGATGCCGGCGGATTGGGAAGGATACCCGCTTCGCAAAGATTATCCGGTGCACGGCTACAAGTACTCCTACCAGGATGAGTAGCGGTTTGCTTCAATTGCGCCTCGGGACGCCCGCCGAAAGGATGCACTCATGATCGAGGGGAAATCGCGCGTCGCATCGCTTGATGCGGAACACGAACTGAATGTCGAGGAACCATCCGGTATTCAGCCTCCGGTAGAGCAAGCGGGCACCGGCCGGCGGATGACGCTCAACATGGGCCCGCAGCATCCGTCGACACACGGCGTGCTGCGAGTGGTGCTGGAGCTGGATGGCGAGACGATTATCAAAGCCAGGCCTGAAATCGGGTATCTTCACACCGGCATCGAAAAAGAGTTCGAGGTAAAGAAATACCAGCAGGGAGTCACGCTGACGGATCGCGTGGATTACCTGGCGAGTCTTTCAAATAATCTCTGCTACGCACTGGCCGTTGAGAAATTGCTGGGTCTGGAGATTCCGCCCAAGGCGCAGTGGATGCGTGTACTGCTTTGCGAGCTGACGCGCGTTGCGAGCCACCTGGTATGGCTGGGAACGCACGCGATGGACGTAGGCGCGATGACCGTGTATTTCTACACCTTCCGGGAACGCGAGGAGATTCTGAAGATCTTCGAGATGTTCTCGGGACAGCGTATGATGACCAGTTACATCCGCATCGGCGGGCTGGCTCTGGAGCCGCCGCGAGGCTGGGAAGAAGTGGTGGCGAAGGTCATCGGCCGGCTGCATACCGGCATCGACGAATATCAGGGATTGCTGGCATCGAATCCGATTTGGGTGAACCGTACAAAAGGGATTGGAATGCTGCCGCCGGAAGTCATGATGGAACTCGGGGTAACCGGTCCCATGCTGAGGGCAGCGGGCGTGAAGATGGATGCACGGAAGGAGTACCCGCACACCAGCTATGAAAAGTTCGATTTTGAAATTCCGACGCGGCAGGAAAACGACGTTTACGCGCGCTTTGAAGTGCGCATGGATGAAATGCGGCAAAGCGTGCGTATTGTGAAGCAGGCCTTGGAAGGAATGCCTTCCGGAGCGTGGCAGGCCGATGCACCGCACGTGGTTCTTCCGGATCGCGAAAAAATGAAGACGCAGATGGAATCGCTGATCTATCACTTCAAAATCGTGACGGAAGGCTTTCGCGTGCCGGAGGGCTCTGTGTATCAGGTGGTTGAATCGCCTCGCGGGGAGTTGGCCTATTACGTGGTGAGTAATGGGACGGCGAATCCACATCGTGTTTTCATGCGGACGCCGAGCTTCGGAAATTTACAGTCATTGGGAGCGATGCTCGAGGGAATTCTGCTTTCCGACGCCATTCCAGTGATGGCGAGCATGGATTTTGTGCTGGGAGATACGGACCGTTAGGGCCTATGACCTTCTCGCCGGCGCTCGAACAACGCTTTGAAAAACTGCTGACCAGCTATCCTCCGGGGAGGCAACGTTCCGCCGTAGTGCCCATGCTGCTTTATGCGCAGGACGAAATCGGCAGCGTGACGCAGGAGCTGGTAGAGGAAGTGGCGCGCCGGTGCGAGGTGACGCCGCTGCAGGTAGATGAAGTGATCGGCTATTATTCGATGCTTCATCGGAGGCCTCTCGGGAAATATCACGTCCAGGTGTGTACGAACATTTGCTGCCAGGCGGTTGGCGGCGCAGACCTATATGAGCACGCGAGCCGGATGCTGGGCGTGGGCAATAAAGAGGTCACCCCGGATGGCTTGATTTCATTGGAAGAAGTGGAGTGCATCGGAGCTTGTTCATGGGCTCCCGCGATTCAAATCAATTATGATTTTCATCATTTCGTGACGCCGGAGCGCTTTGACAGATTGATCGAGGCTCTGCGCGATGGCGCGTATGAGAGAAAGGCTTCGTAAGTCCGCTATGCGCTACAACGAACCAAGCCCACTTGAAATCAAGATTGTTTCGCAACGATTCGACGTTCCAAACTCTACTTCTATCGATAGCTATCTGGCGAATGAAGGCTACGCCGCGATTCAAAAAGCGATCGGGATGACGCCGGAAGCGATTATCGAAGAGCTGAAGACCTCCGGTTTACGCGGCCGCGGAGGCGCGGGATTTCCGACCGGAATGAAGTGGAGCTTCGTCCCGCGCACTACCGGAAAACCGACCTACATTATTTGCAACTCGGATGAGAGCGAGCCGGGCACGTGCAAGGATCGCTTGCTGATGGAAAACGATCCGCACCAGTTGATTGAAGGAATGCTGATCGCGGGTTGGACGATCAAATCGAACAAGGGCTATATTTTCATTCGGGGCGAATATCGTTATCTGATCGATATCGTCGATCAGGCGATTGCCGAAGCCTACGCACGTGGTTATCTAGGCAAGAACATCCTCGGGTCGGGTTGGGACTATGATCTTTACACTCACACAGGCGCGGGCGCTTACGAGTGCGGAGAGGAATCGGCACTGCTGGAATCGCTTGAGGGGAAGCGCGGCATTCCGCGTCTGAAGCCGCCGTTTCCGGCCGTGGTGGGAGCTTTCCAATCGCCTACAATTCTGAATAATTGCGAGACCTTCTCGGCGATTCCGTGGATTTTCCGGAACGGAGGGGCTGCCTTTGCCGCGATTGGAACTCCGCGGAACGGCGGAACGCGGCTGATGTGCGTGTCGGGACACGTGAATAAGCCGGGCGTTTACGAACTGCCGATGGGTTTCCCGCTCACGCGGCTCATTAATGAAGTTTGCGGCGGCATGCGCAACGGGAAGAAGTTAAAAGCGGTGATTCCGGGTGGTTCGTCGTCCCCGGTGCTGAAGGCCGACGAATGCGATATCGCGCTTGATTTCGATTCGCTCGCGAAGGCGAAGACGATGGCCGGCTCCGGCGGTCTTCTGGTACTCGATGAAGATACCGATATCGTGGCGGTAGCGTTGAGAACGATCAAATTCTATGCCCATGAGAGCTGCGGCTGGTGCATCCCTTGCCGCGAAGGCACCGCGTGGCTGAAGAAGATATTGACGCGTTTCCACGAAGGCGGCGGAAAGCAGAGCGACATCGATCTGATTGCGGAACTGTCGGGCAATATGCTGGGGCGCACTTTTTGCGCGCTGGGTGACGCTGCCGCCATGCCGACCACGGCGTTCGTTTCGAAGTTCCGTGACGAATTTGAAGCGTATCTTGCGAAATCTCAGGTTTCGCAAATGCCGGAGCTTGCGGTTGTTTAGGAACGGTCGGAAACAGAACCTTTATGGCTGATCTTGTCAATCTCACCATCGACGGCCAGGCTGTGCAAGCGGCTCCGGGTACGCTTCTGATTAATGCGGCCAAGCAGGCAGGTATAGAAATTCCGGCGTTTTGCTATTACGATGGTCTCTCCTTGCAGGCCGCCTGCCGCATGTGCCTGGTGGAAGTGGAGAAAACTCCGAAGCTTCAAGTCGCCTGTACGCTGCCGGTGGCGGAGGGCATGGTGGCGCACACGGATTCCGCGCAGGTTCGGCAGTCGCGGAAAGGAATGCTCGAGTTCCTGCTGACGAATCATCCTTTGGACTGCCCGGTTTGCGATAAAGGCGGCGAGTGCGAACTGCAGGATATGGCCTTCCGGTACGGTGCGGGCGAGAGCCGGTTTGTCGAGACCAAGATCCACGTGGATGAAAAGCAATGGTCGCCGATCGTTTTCTACGACGCGCCGCGCTGCATCCTTTGTTACCGCTGTGTTCGCATCTGCGCCGAAGGGATGGGCGTAAGCGCGCTGGGCATTGGCAATCGGGGCGCGGTTTCTGAAATCGTTCCGAATCGCGGCGATCATCTGGAGTGCGATGAATGCGGAGAATGCATCGATATCTGTCCGGTGGGGGCGCTGACCAGCGGCCCCTATCGATATAAAACGCGACCGTGGGAAATGGAGCATGTGGGCACGATCTGCACGCACTGCTCGAATGGCTGCAAAACCACTTTGGGTGTTCGCGACGGGCATATCGTCCGCGCCAACAATCGCGACCGTTCAGGAATTAATGGCGAGTTCCTGTGTGTGAAGGGCCGCTATGCTTTCGACTTCAACGAGCATCCGGAACGCCTGACCACTCCGCTGGTTCGCACGAATGGCGAACTGAGGCCGGTTTCCTGGGCGATAGCGATTGCGACGATCGCCAAAAAATTCACTTCATTGAAAGCGAGGAACGGCAAATTTGCGGTGATCGGCTCAAATCACACGACGAACGAAGAGAACTACCTGCTGCAGAAATTTGCCAGGCAGGTGCTCGGAACATCGAACATCGACCACCACCGGACGGGCGATGTCGCCGCTCTGCTCGATGCGCTGCACGGCAGGACAGATGCCTTGGCATCGACCGCGGACGTATATAACACCAAAGCGGCACTGATTATCGGCAGCGACCTGGCGCAGGAGCAGCCATTTCTGGCCTTCCAATTACGCGCGAATTGGCGCCATCACAAGGCCCAAGTTTATGCCGTAACTCCAGGGCCGATCCGGGAGGACAGCTACGCGACGACTGTGCGCGCCGAACGCGGGCGCGAGTTTGCGGCTCTTGAATCCATTCGGGAGGGTCTCGCCAAGACGCCTGAATTGACGATACTTTTTGGCGATACGATCCGGGGCGAAGCCGTTGGCCAACTGGTGGCGTTCGGCGATTCACTGGGCATCCCTGTCAAATACGTCTGCCTGGTGGATTATTCAAATTCCCGCGGAGCTTCGGATATGGGACTGCTTCCGGACGTCTTGCCGGGATACCGGAGCGTTCGCGAGACCGGCCTCGAGCCGGGGCTGAATTACGATCAGATTCTGGCGGCAACCGACCTGGATGCGCTATGGGTAGTGGGGGCGAATCCGGTATCGCGGCAGCCACTGGCATCCTCCGGCGCGTTTGTCGTGGTCAGCGACCTGTTTCCGACCGAAACCGCACAGCGCGCGGATGTCGTGCTTCCAGCGGCTTCGGCGTACGAGAAAAGCGGAACCGTGACGAATGTCTGCGGAGAGGTGCAGAAGCTGAGCCGAGGGCCGAAAACGATGGGAGCGAAGTCCGATCTGGAAATCATCGCGCTGCTTGCGAAAGAGATGCGTGAAGATCTGGGCCCCGTTAAAACGGAAGGTGTTTTCAAAGAGATTAAGGCTTCCGTGCGCGGATACGACGTTCCCATCGCGGTTATCGAGACTGGAGGCGCCTCCGTAACCACTCCTCTGAACGGGCCCATTGCATTCGATTCTCAGCCTGAATTGGTTCGCTCCGCGCGCAACACGCTGTTTACCTCCGGCACGCTGGGGCGCTTCTCGAATATGCTGAATGCCGTGATCGAATCGCCGGGCGCACTGTACCACGACTCGCGGAAGGAGCCGATTGTGCGCGAAGGCAGCGTGCAAGTGGAGACGGTAAAGCACGAGCAATGAATTTTTTCATTGTCAGCATAATCAAGATCGTAATTGTCTTCGCCATTTTCATGACCACGCTCGCCTATTTGCAATGGGTGGAGCGGAAAGTCCTGGCGCATATACAATCGCGGACTGGCCCTTTCCGGGTTGGCCCGAACGGCTTACTGCAGCCCTTGGCGGATGTTTTTAAGCTGCTTACAAAAGAAGATCTTCTGCCGCCTTACGTGAACAAGCTCGTCTATCTTCTTGCGCCGTTTATCGCGGTCTGCCTGGCGCTGATTTCCATTTCGGTGATTCCGTTCGGGCCGGAGATCGACGTCTTCGGCTATCGGACTTACATGCAGATCAGCGATTTGAACGTGGGCGTCTTGTTCGTGCTGGCCATCGGCTCAGTCAGCGTGTATGGCGTGGCGCTGGCCGGCTGGTCTTCCAATAATAAATACTCTTTGCTCGGCGCTTTGCGCAGCAGCGCACAGATGATCAGCTACGAGCTGCCGCTAACGCTAGTTATCATTTCGCCTCTGCTGCTCAGCAATCGCCTCAGCTTTCGCGCGATTTCCGACAGTCAGGCGGGCTACTATCTGGGCTTCATCCCGCGCTGGAACATTGTTCAGATGCCATTTCCCCAGATCTTCGCGTTCCTGATCTTTATGGTTGCGGCCTTCGCCGAAACGAATCGTTTGCCGTTCGATCTGGCCGAAGCCGAGAGCGAGTTGGTGGCGGGATTTCACACCGAATACAGCAGTATGAAATTTGCCTGCTTCTTCATGTCCGAATACGCCAATATAGTGACCATTACCTGCGTGGCGACGCTGCTGTTTCTGGGCGGCTGGCATCCGCTGTTTCCCGCGCCGTACTCCAGTTGGGTTCCTACGGCGGTTTTCATCTTGGCCGCGCTCACGTGCTTCTATCACGCAATCCGGCCCGCGCGCAAACGAGATCGCCTGACGTTCCCGGTTTTCGGAATTGCGTTCCTGGTTCTTGCGGCGTTGTGGGCCGTTCCATTCCTGCAGGTGTTCCTGGTCCCCGCCTTCTGGTTTGCTGCGAAAGTGGGATTGTTGATTTTCACGTTTATCTGGGTTCGCGGAACGCTGCCTCGCTTCCGGTACGACCAGCTTATGCATTTCGCGTGGACGTTCCTGTTTCCATGCGCGCTCCTCAACCTGCTGCTCACCGCTCTATTTGTGGCGGTGTTTTAGAGCCGGCCTCCGATGGATACGATTCTCTTTATTATTTTTGCGGTTGTGGCGATCGTTTGCGCTTTCAACCTGGTTCTTCAGAAACATCCGATTTCGAGCGCGCTTTCGCTGATCGGTGTAATGGGATCGCTGGCGGTGCTCTATCTATTGTTGGGCGCGGAGTTCATCGCGATGGCGCAGATGATTGTCTACGGCGGCGCTGTGATGGTGCTTTTCATATTTGTAATTATGCTGCTGAATGCGGGAACGGAGAAATCAAGCGGAAAATCGTGGTTCGCGCAAATTGCGGGTCTTCCGCTGCTGCTCGCCTTCGTCGCGCTTTTAGGAGTTCTTATTCGCGGCGTTCTTCCTCCGATGCGTACCGTCCGGTTTGGCAGTTGGGTAGGAGGCACGGCGCAGCGAATCGGGCTCATGCTGTTCACGCAATACCTGCTCCCGTTTGAGGTCATCTCGATTCTTATCCTGATCGCGATTCTCGGCGCCGTGGTTTTGGCGCGAAAGGAGATCGAATAGCGTGCTTCATCTTCCACCTGTTCCTTTGTCCTGGTACCTGATCCTGAGCGCGATTTTGTTCACGCTTGGCGTGGCCGGGTTCCTGTACCGGAAAAGCGTCATTACGGTATTCATGTCTATCGAGCTGATGCTGAATGCGGTGAACCTGAGCTTTGTATCTTTTTCCTACGAGCTGCGCCGGATTGACGGTCACATCTATTCCTTCTTCGTGATGGTGGTGGCTGCCGCCGAAGCAGCGGTGGGCCTGGCCATCATTCTGACGGTTTTCAGGAACCGCGGTACTCTTCAAATCGATGAAATCGACTCGATGAAGCTCTAGCGAAACGCTCATGAACTTCTGGCTCATTCCGTTATTCCCGCTGATCGGATTTTTGCTGAATGGACTATTCGGCAAGCGCCTTTCTAAATCGGCTGTAAACGTCATTGGGATCGGCTCCATCGCCGTTTCTTTTGTTTATGTCGTAATCGTCCTTTCCCGGTTATATCCGCTCGATGCGGCGCGCTCAGAGCATTACTTCACATGGATTCAGAGTGGATTCCTGCAGGTTGGCTTCGATCTGACGGTGGACCGCTTGACTGCCGTGATGCTTCTGATCGTGACGGGAGTCGGCCTGCTGATCCATATCTATGCTGCCGGCTATATGGAGCACGAGGGCGGCTATTACCGCTTCTTCAGCTACTTCAACCTTTTCGTATTTTTCATGCTGCTGCTGGTCCTTGCCTCAAATCTTCTCCTGATGTTCGTGGGGTGGGAAGGGGTGGGCTTGTGCAGCTATCTGCTGGTTGGTTTTTATTTCACTGAAGATTTCGCAGGCAAGGCGGCCAATAAGGCTTTCATCGTAAACCGGATTGGCGATTTCGGCTTTTCTCTGGGCATATTCCTGATCGTGGTGACGTTCAAGACTCTCGATTTTGGAAAGATAGCGGCGAGTGTCGCAACCATGCCGGTGGAAGCCGCCGCCGGCACGCTAACTGCGATCACGCTGCTGCTTTTCGTGGGCGCGACCGGGAAATCCGCTCAGCTGCCTCTGTATGTGTGGCTCCCTGACGCGATGGCGGCTCCAACTCCTGTATCGGCGCTTATCCACGCGGCGACGATGGTCACGGCGGGCGTGTACATGATCGCCCGGGTTTCGTTCCTTTATAGCCACGCCCCGCTCGCAATGCAGGTGGTTGCCGTAATTGGCCTCGCGACCGCGGTATTCGCGGCGACCATCGGCATAACGCAGAACGATATCAAGCGAGTCTTCGCTTATTCAACGGTCTCCCAGCTCGGCTATATGTTTCTGGGCGTAGGGATTGGAGCCTATTCAGCGGGCATCTTTCACCTCATGACGCATGCCTTCTTCAAAGCTCTGCTGTTTCTGGGCGCGGGCAGCGTGATTCACGGGCTGGGGGGCGAGCAGGATCTTCGCCACATGGGCGGGTTGAGAAAGGCCATGCCAATTACGTTCATCACGCTCGGCATCGCGAGTCTCGCCATCTCCGGCTTTCCTGGGTTTTCCGGCTTCTACAGTAAGGATGCGATTCTCTCCGCTGCATACACTCATGCGCCCTGGATGTTCTGGGTGGGCGCATTCACGGCGGGAATGACGGCATTTTACGTATTTCGGGCCTACTTTCTGGCATTTTTCGGCACTTACCGCGGACACCAACATGCCCATGAATCGCCACTGTCGATGACGCTGCCACTTATCGTGCTGGCGATTCTTGCCGCATTCGGCGGATTTCTGAACGTACCCGCATGGCTTTCCCCACTGTTCCCGCTCGCTGAGCACGAAAACGCGACCGCCATGGTAATTTCCGCCGCATTTGGGATCGGCGGGATCGTTCTTGCCGTCGTCCTGTACGTTGTCCGGCCTTCTCTCGCCGAATCGCTCAAAACTAGAGCCGGTTCTTTCTACACGCTGGTGCTGAACAAGTATTACGTGGATGAATTTTATTCCGCGGCCGTCGTTAAGCCGCTCGAAAGTCTTTCGCGCGTGGTGCTTTGGAAGGGCGTGGATAAGGCAGTCATCGATACGTCTCTGGTAAACGGCTCAGGCCGCGTGGTGCGAGGCTGGGGCGCGCTGCTGCGGCAGTTGCAATCCGGGAGTATCCGGAACTATGCAACCTGGGTGCTGGCGGGATCGCTTCTAGTGATCTTCGTGCTCGGGCTGGTGGGGGATGCGCGATGAACCTTCTTGCGATTACCCTGGCTCTTCCGATCGTCGGCTTTTTCGTTATTCTGTTTCTGCCTCGCGAATCGAAAGCGTCTTTTCCAGTTGCTCTGATCGCGAGCGTAGCCGCGTTCTTAACCTCTCTTGGACTGATCTCTCCCGCGCTGGCCAATCCGGCGCAATTCAGCTCAATCGTGAACCGGATGTGGATCGACAGCCCCGGGCTGCAGATCCGGCTGCATCTCGGCATCGACGGCATCAACCTGTGGCTGGTGCTTCTGACGACATTGCTCCTGCCGATCGGCGTGTGGGTTTCGCAAACTTTCATCAAGGAACGTCAGAAGAACTTCTTTGCGCTTTTGATGTTGTTTGAATTCGGAATTATCGGCGTGTTTTCGGCGCTTGACCTTTTCGTTTTCTATGTGTTCTGGGAAGTGGCGCTGGTGCCCATGTACCTGATGGTTGGCGGCTGGGGCGGATCAAGGCGCGGAATTGCCGCGGTTAAGTTTTTCGTATACACGATGCTGGGCTCGGTGTTGATGCTCGCCTCCATCCTTTATCTTCACAGCCAGGCCGGGACATTTGACTACGCGGAAATCCTGAATGCTTTCGGGTCGGGGCGGGTCATGCTCTCTTCCACTCAGCAGACCTTATTGTTTCTGGGCTTTTTTGCGGCGTTCGCCGTGAAAGTGCCGATATTTCCGTTCCACACCTGGTTACCAGACGCTTATACCGAGGCGCCCGTACCGGCGACTTTCCTGCTCGCAGCGGTGATGTCGAAAATGGGAACCTACGGTTTGCTTCGCTTTGGGCTCGCGCTTTCTCCAGCAGGCGCCCACCGGTGTGCGAACTGGATAGCCGTTCTGGCAATCATCGGGATCGTCTATGGAGCGCTACTCGCGTTCATTCAGCCGAATATAAAGCGCCTGATCGCTTATTCTTCGGTCAGCCACTTAGGTTTTATCGTGCTCGGAATCTTCACATTCACGCAGCAGGGCGCGGATGGCGCCGTGTATCAGATGATCGCGCACGGCATTTCGACCGGCGCTCTGTTCCTGCTGGCAGGATATATGGAAGAGCGGCGCGGCTCTATGGAAATCGCGGAATTCGGCGGGATCGCGAGTCCCGCGCCTGGATTAGCGACGGCGTTCCTGATCGCGATGTTTGCGAGCATCGGGCTTCCTACATTGTGCAATTTTGTCGGCGAATATCTGGTGCTGCAGGGCGCCGCGCTCGCCAGGTTCTCCTGGGCCGTGTGGGCGGCGTTGGGTGTGATTCTTTCGGCCGCCTACATGCTCTGGATGTACCAGCGCGCGTTTTGGGGAAAGGTGAACGCTCGAGCTACTTCTTTTCCGGATCTGACAGCTCGCGACTGGGCTCCCTTGCTGCCACTGATCGTTCTGATGGTTTGGCTCGGAAGCTATACTCAATCGTTCATGCCGCCGATCAGCTCCGCCACCTCGCATCTTCTCGACCAGACCAGCATGAATAATGAGTATCGCGTGAAAGTCGTTGCGCCTCGACGAGCCCTCCAGATCGCAGAGGTTGCGAATGCTCGGTAATTTCCAACCGCACGCCTCTGAGTATCTGCGCTTTCTCCCTGAAATCGTCCTGAGCGTGTTCGGCATCGCGATCATGCTGCTCGAAGCGGTTAGGGTAAAAAGGCGAGGCACCGGTCTCGGCGTTCTTTCGCTGGTTGGAATCGCTATCGCGTTCGGGGCGAACATCTGGGCGTATGCGAACGCCGGCTCCGCCTTCCAAAATATGATCGTGGTGGATGGCTACGGAACGTTCTTCCGGGGACTGGTTCTGGTGGTCGGCTTTCTTTGCATCCTCGCTTCCTTCAGCTATTTGGAACGCGAGAACGCGCAGACCGGAGAATACTACGCCCTGATCCTTTTCTCATTAGTGGGCCAGTGCATCCTCGCCACCGCGAGCGACCTGATCATGGTCTTTATCGGCCTCGAGATTTCATCGATTGCGACGTACATCCTCGCCGGATTTCTGCGCGATGACCGCCGCAACAACGAAGCGGCGCTGAAATACTTTCTCCTCGGCTCTTTCGCGACAGCCTTTCTCCTGTATGGGATCGCGTGGATTTATGGGTTGACCGGCTCGACAAATCTGGATGAAATCCGGCGCGTTCTCGATCAAATGCAGCGGCCGTTGATTCTGCCGGGCCTCGCAGCGGCACTGATGTTCGTCGGCTTCGCATTCAAAGTTTCCATTGCGCCTTTTCAGGTGTGGGCGCCCGACGTTTACCAAGGTGCTGCCGCTCCTGTGAGCGCGTTCCTGTCGGCCGGACCCAAAGCCGCCGCCTTTGCGATATTCTTCCGAGTTTTCATGACCTCCTTCCGGCCAATGAACGACCGTTGGATTCCGCTAGTCTGGGGCTGCGCGCTGTTGAGCATGGTGATCGGCAATTTCGGAGCGCTGCTGCAGACGAACGTCAAAAGGCTGCTAGGCTACAGTTCCATCGCGCACGCCGGTTACGTTCTGGTCGCACTGACAGCCGCCTCTCAAATCGGGATGGCCGCCGCTATGTTCTACCTTGCCTCTTATGCGCTGATGAACATCGGAGCCTTCGCGGTGGTGAGCCATGTCGCCGCGCGTAATGAGAGACATGTAAAGATCGACGATCTGGCTGGTCTGGGACGCCGGGAACCCGTTACCGCAGCGTTGCTTGCCGTTTTTGTCTTCTCGCTCATCGGAGTTCCTTTGACAGGCGGCTTTTTCGGAAAATTCTACGTCTTTCAGGCAGCGCTCAATTCCCATCTCGTCTGGCTGACGGTGCTTGGACTGATTAACAGCGCGATTGCGGCGTATTACTACCTGAAGATCATCGTTGCGATCTACATGCGCGATCCCGGCACGGCTATGCTGGAGCTTGCGCCGCCCTCAGTCAGCCTGCGTGTGGCTATTTGGGCGAGCGCCGTGGGTACCCTGGTCCTCGGAATCTTCCCCTCGACTTTGCTTTCGTTCGCTTCGTTCTCGGCCGCTCCGTTTCGGTAAGAACCTTCAGAAGTAGCTCGTCAGCTCTCGGATAGCATCGACGCAGAGCAGCCTCGGATGATTCTCCGGAATCGCTTCCTTTTCCAAGGTCCAGGTTCGCGGATGGGGTACATAGACCGCCCTCAGACCAACCGCCAGAGCTGGATTAATATCCGATTTCGGAGAGTTGCCGATCATCCAGGTTCTGTCAGGATGAAAGCCGCGTTCTTCCGCCAGCTTGCGGTAGGCCGGCTCGTTCTTCTCTTTTACAATGGCAGCGTGCCGGAAGTAACTGGCCAGGCCCGAGCGGTCGATTTTGAGGCGCTGCTCTTCGGGATCGCCTTTCGTGAAGATAGTCAGTTCGTGTCTTGCGGAAAGATCCGCAAGAGTTTCGGCCACCCCATCGATAAGCTGGATAGGTTTCTCTAGAATTCGGTGCGCGAAACCCATCACAGTTTCGAGATCATCCCCGGAAATCTCGCGTTCCGCCAAATGTTCGAAACAAGCTGCCAGATTGCGGCCAAAGTTTCGAGAACCGTAGCCGTGTATCTTCGCATTAGCTATTTCAATCTCATCAAGCACGGATCGAATGTCCCGCGGAGTCATTGCGGAGTGCGCCAGGAAATCGCAAAACTGCTCAAAAGCAGCTTCGAAATAGATATTGTTCTCCCAAAGTGTATCGTCCGCATCGAAAATCAGATTCTGGCGCATCGGCGCGCCTCCCTCTCTACTGGTCCGCAACGTGCTTGACGTGCCCATTGAGTGGGGCGACCCTTTTCGCGAGCGTGATGTGCTCCCGCTGCAGAATGTAATCGGGAAGAATCGTGACGAGAAACTCCAATCGCTCCACTTCGGAGCGAAGTGAAAGAACGGTTTGCCGCTTGTCCAGGTCGGAGATGAACTGCGCAAGCTGAAAGCTGAGTTGGGGGCTTTCGAGCCTGGGCTCGATGATCAGGCTGGGCTTCTCTATATCGCGCAAGCGCTGGTATCCGGCAATCGCCTTCTGACGCAGAGCGAGCGGCACTTCGCCGGCTTCTTCGTCGTTGAAATACTCTACGGCCGCCCGCAAATAGGACTTTTCTTCATCGATCGACAACACCTGAAAACGCCGCTGGCCAACCGCAACCAGGTCCAGCTGGCCGTCCGAATATCGCTGCATGACGCGATCGACCGTCGCGGTGCAGCCGACATTCACGATGCCATCCTCCTTCGCGAGCACTACTCCGAATTCTCCCCGAGCCGGAATAATGTCTCCCATCATCTCTTTGTATCGATCTTCGAAAATGTGCAGTGGCAGGGGCGTAGCAGGGAGGAGCACGACCGAGAGTGGGAACAAAGGAAGGAGCTGCGCGCCCATGATCTTATTATCAGATGCTACAGAAGTAGACGCGCGTATCGCCGGTGGATGCCGCGCGGACGGATGGGGCCCGGCTTCCATAAAGTTACGATCATAGGTGATGACCCTTAAGTTGAAGCGTACTCCGGGGCTTTACCTGGTTGGGTTTATGGCTTGCGGAAAGACGAGTGTCGGTCTGTCGCTTGCCCGGGAGCTGGGCTGGTCCTTTATCGATATCGACCGGGAAATCGAAGCTAAAGAAGGGAAAAGAATTACGCAGATCTTCCTGGAGCGCGGCGAAGCCGTTTTCCGTAACCTCGAAACGGAAATGATCGGTTCGCGAGTGGCGCGCATCGAAGCCTGTAATCCATGTGTGGTGGCGCTCGGCGGGGGGGCCTTCGTGCAACCCAGGAACTGGGAGCTAATCGAGAATAACGGTGTCACGGTTTGGCTTGATTGCGCGCTGGAGACAATTCGCCAGCGCCTCGGGGATGACACGACGCGTCCGCTTGCGGCTGACAGGAGCGCTCTCGCTCGGTTGTTTGAGGACCGGCGTCCGTTATACGGCCGCGCAGACTTTCGCATTGAAGTCGACACTGACGATATTTCCGCCATTGTCGGAAAAATTCTGGACCTTCCCATCTTCTAGACCGACGTGAAATCTTTTCAAGGCAAGTTGCGCCGGGATGGATTAGCGATCTTGCGCGCCGCTCTGGATGCGGCCGACGCCGCGACCGCCGTCCACGAGCATCTCTCGATCCGGTCCGGCTATTTGAAAGCCGGAAAACTGCGGCTGTCTCTCAAAGAATTCGATCGTGTTTTCCTGATTGCAGCGGGCAAGGCTGCCGCGCAGATGGCGTCCGCGGTTGAGAAAATTGTTGGCCATCGGCTCACCGGCGGTGTTGCCGTAACGAAGTACGGGCACGCTTCGGCCGGCCTGCGCCTTCTCGAAGTGATCGAAGCTGGGCATCCGATCCCCGACGAAGCGGGAGTGCGAGCGGCCAGAACAGTGCAAGATCTGATGAGGGGCTTGAATGCTCGGGACCTGCTTTTGGTTGCGATCTCCGGTGGAGCGTCGGCCTTGCTCTCCGCGCCCGCCGCTCCGGTCACTCTCAAAGCGAAGCAGACAACTACGGAGCTGCTCCTGCGGGCGGGCGCAACCATCTTCGAGCTGAATGCGGTTCGAAAGCATCTGTCGATTTTAAAGGGCGGCCGTCTGGCTGCGCTCGCTTATCCGGCAACAGTCGTTAGCTTGCTTCTCTCCGACGTGATCGGCGATGCGCCCGATGCGATCGGCTCCGGACCAGTTGCTCCCGACGCTTCCACTTTCGCCGATGCGATGGATGTCCTGAAGAAATTCGATTTGGTAAATCGCGTGCCGGCTACGGTTCGCGAGCACCTCAAAGCGGGGATGCGCGGCAAAGTGCCGGAGACGCCCAAGCCCGGCGACCCGTTATTCCGGAAGGTTCACAATCTGGTGATCGGCAGCAACCGGCTGGCGCTAAAAGCGGCCGCAAGCAAAGCGCGATCTCTAGGCTTCCGGCCGCTCATCTTATCGACTACGATCCAAGGCGACACCCGGGAAGCAGCGCGGCTGCACGCGGAGATTCTCCGCGAAGCGATCTCATCCGGCAATCCCATTTGCCGCCCGGCCTGCGTCCTTTCAGGCGGCGAGACAATCGTGTCGATCAAAGGTACTGGGAAAGGCGGCCGCAACCAGGAGTTTGCATTGGCGGCTGCGCTGGAGATTGGCGGATTTCAGAATGTGCTGATTCTGAGCGCGGGTACCGATGGTACAGATGGACCAACCGATGCCGCGGGCGCTATTGCCACTGGAGAAACGCTCGGACGCGCAAAGCGGGCTACTCTCGATCCGGTCGAGCATCTTCGCAACAACGATTCCTATCCGTTTTTCGATGCTCTCGGCGATTTAATCAGAACCGGTCCGACGGGGACGAATGTCATGGATATACACGTGCTACTCGCCGGGTGAGGCGGGAGCGTGGGTTTCGTAGAAGCTAAGCGAATTATCGCCGTGCCGGAGGACCCGCACTTTGCCGAGAGTTCCATAGCGATCCGATAGCGTCACGCGGGATGCGTGTTGTGCAATTGCGAGAGAGCAGCGCGCGCCGGAGAGCGCCGACAAACACGCGGCGTATTCGGCGGCTTTTTCGTAAGGAGGATCGATAAACGCGATATCAGCGGGGTAATTGGCGACCAAAGCCGCAGCGCTTCCCCGAACGAGAGTGATTTCGCTGTCGATTTCCAATGAGTTTAAATTCTCTTTTATGGAGGCGACCGCGCGCGAGTTGCGTTCAATCAGGATCACGTGCTTGGCGCCGCGGCTAAGCGCCTCGATGCCAACCGCGCCGCTTCCGGCATATGCATCCAGAAACACCGTTCCTGGGATTCGCGGAGCAAGCACGTTAAACAGCGCCTCACGAAGACGGTCCGGCGTGGGTCGAACCACCAGGCCGGGAGCGCTTTTCAACTTGCGGCTCTTGAACCGGCCCGCGATAACCCTCATCTCAACCTACTTGTACGAAGCCGTATTTGCGCTGCCAATGCTCTTGTATGTACCGTACGACCGCGCGCAATTCGTCGCTATCTTTGGTCTCAATCAGAGTCTGCGATTCTCGCCTCGCCATTTCCAAAATCTCGGCATCCCGCGCTAGATCGGCCAGCCGAAGGCCCGGTATGCCCGATTGCTTCGTTCCGAAGAATTCACCCGGTCCGCGAAGCTTCATGTCCATCTCAGCGATGTAAAATCCGTCATTCGATTCGAGCAGTGTCCGGATTCGCTGCCAGGCGATATCGCTTAACTTGCCCGTTACCAGGATGCAGTAGCTTTGATGAGGGCCGCGCCCGACGCGCCCACGTAACTGATGAATTTGCGCCAGGCCAAAGCGTTCCGCCTGCTCGATCAGCATGACAGACGCATTGGTCACGTCGACGCCAACCTCGATTACAGTTGTCGAAACCAGGATTTTGGTCTGCTTCGACTGGAAACTTAGCATCGCCGCTTCTTTATCGCGCGCGCTCATTTTGCCATGCAGCAGCCCAACGCGAATATCGGGAAAAACCTTCTGCGATAAGTGCCGGTACATTTTTTCGGCGGCCTTCACGGTGGTTTCCGTCTCCTCCACAACCGGATAGACCACGTAGGCCTGCCGGTCCTCCTTTATCTGTTGTGCTACGAAGCTATAGATTCCCTCCACCGCCGATTCCTGCGCGTGCCTGGTCACAATGGGTTTTCGGCCCGGCGGCAGCTCGTCGATGGTCGAAACATCCAGGTCCCCATAGATCGTCAGAGCGAGCGTGCGGGGAATGGGTGTCGCGGTCATCACCAGCACGTCCGGCTGCTCGCCTTTCTTGAAGAGCTCCAGGCGCTGGCGAACGCCGAAGCGATGTTGCTCATCGATAATCGCCAATCCGAGCCTGGGAAATTTAACGTCTTCCTGTAGAAGCGCGTGTGTTCCCACGACGACGTCGAGCAATCCCTCAGCGATCAGCGTTTTGATCTGCTGCTTCTCCCGCGCTCCAGCAGAACCGGTGAGCGAGGCAACCGAATAGCCGAGCGGTTCGAGCAGCCGCTTGAAGTACGCACAGTGCTGTGATGCCAAAATCTCAGTCGGCGCCAGCACTGCCGCCTGGTACTTGTTTTCGATCGCGATTACCGCGGCCTGCGCCGCGACAATGGTCTTTCCGCTGCCCACATCGCCCTGCAGAAGCCGGTTCATCGGATGCGGCCGCTTCATGTCATCGGCGATTTCCTGCATCACCCTCCGTTGAGCGCGAGTTGGCTTGAAAGGGAGCATTTTCTTGATCTGCTCCCTGGCGCGGCTTGTGACGGCGAAAGGGATGCCCGCCGCTATCCGAGCCTTCGTCTTTTTTAGAGCAAGCCCGCACTCAAGCCAAAAAAACTCATCGAAAATCAAACGGATTTGCCCGGGAGTTCGAAACTCATTCAACATGGCCATATCCGCATCGGCGGCAGGAGCGTGCAGATCGCGAATAGCGCAGCCAAGATCCGGCAGATCCAGACGTGCCCGTACGCTTGGAGGCAGGGCGTCATCGGGCATCGGCGCCTGATTCAAGACCCGATGGATCAGAAGGCGAAAGACTCGCGCCGATATCTTGCCGGCTGCCTCGTATACGGCAACAATGCGCCCGGTGTGGAGGCTCTCTTCCTCATCGTCGCCGGAGAGAATCTCGATTTCAGGCTGAACCATAAGCCGATTGCCATGATCCGGGTCCAATTCGACTTTTCCAAATAAAGCGACGCGGGTTCCGGAAACCAGACTGTCCGCGTAGCGCTCTCCGTGGAACCATCGCGCGCGAAGCGTTGCGCCGCTTCCGTCCTGAAGGCTGGCTTCAAATAAGCCTACGGACCGGCGTTGAAATCCGGAGAGCCTCGCCGAGCTTACCTGTGCCAGCACCGCTGCTTTTTCACCTGGCGCAAGTTGAGAGATGCATTTTACGTTACGGCGATCTTCATACCGGAAGGGAGCGTAGTACAGCAGATCGGCGACGGTTTCGAGCCCTTTGGCGCGCAACATCTCGGCGCGCGCCGGCCCAATCCCTTTCACGTATTGAAGTGGAGTGGAGAGCTCCAATTCTCTAGCCTAGCCCGCTACGCAAAAGGACTTCCCCACGCGGGGTAAACGCCTTTTGCGAGGCCACTCCGGTTCAGGTGGTAAAACGAATGGCAGTCGGCTTGCGATAAATAAATTCAATATATGCCAGCTACGGTTTGGAAGGGGTTTCTAACGTTTGGACTAGTCTCGTTCCCGATTCGGCTTTTTGCGGCTGCGCGGCCGGAACCGGTGCGCTTCCATCTTCTACATGAAAAAGACCTTTCGCGCGTAAAAGAGGTAATGTACTGTGCCGCCGAAGACAAGCCGCTCGAACGGGCGGAGATCGTGAAGGGATACGAATACAGCAAGAACCACTACGTTGTGGTTGAGCCGGAAGAGTTGGAAAAAATGGCTCCTCCGACCGCGACGGCCATGGAAATTCTTCAGTTTGCCCGGATGGACGAGATCGACCCGATCTTTCTTGAAAAATCATATTATGTCGCGCCTGAGAAGGGACTTGGCCGGCCATATGCCCTGTTACTTGAGGCAATGAAAGAGACGAAATACGATGCGATCGCGAAGGTTTCGATGCACGGACGGGAACACGTGGCGATTCTTCGGCCGTCGAAGCACGGCATTGTCTTGCACACGATGTATTTCATGAATGAAATACATCAGGCCAAGGAAGCGGGATCGTCGGTAGGGGCAACGTCCGGTGAGAAAAAATTCGGCAAGAAGGAGATGGATCTGGCCAAGAAACTCATTGAAACGTTGGCAGGGACCTTTGACCCGAAGCAATACCATGACGAATATAAAGAAAATGTCGAACAATTGATTGCGAAGAAGCGCAAGGGCCAAAAGATTACGCCTATACGGCAACCCAAGAGAGCTCCGGTGACCGATCTGATGGAAGCGCTTCAGCAAAGTCTCTCGCAAAAGGGCAAGACGAGCGCGTCCGGCGCCACAGGACGGACGAGCGGGAAGCTCAGCCATAAACGCCGTGCAAAAGTGGCGTAGAATGCCGGTCTATTCTCTCGCGGAGAGCAAAAGATGTCTCCCCCTGAATCGAGATAACAGCGGTGGGCCGGCTGCCGCTCAAGATCTTTTGCAAGCGCCGTTTGATTGGTAGACTGAAGGTGCCCCTCCCCGTGAGCACCTCTACCGCTACGCCTGTTTTCGACGAATCCGCTCTGGTAGCCCGCGCCAAGGCTGGAGATACATCTGCGTTTTCGGACTTGGTGAGGCATTATGACCGCCGCGTTTTTCGCATGGCCAAGCAGATCACGCAGAACGACGACGACGCCGAAGACGTGCTTCAGGAGACTTTCCTGAAAGCCTATACGCATCTCGACGATTTCCAGGGAAATTCCAAGTTTTACACCTGGCTGGTAAGGATTGCGGTAAATGAAGCGCTGATGAAGCTGAGGAAGCGGCGCTCGGACAGGACCGTACCGCTCGATGAGCCGATCGATACCGGAGAAGACGAGATGGTCCGCGAGATCGCGGTTTGGGATGAGAACCCCGAAGAGAGCTATTCGCGGGACGAATTAGCGAATATTTTGGACCAGGCGATCCAAAGTTTGAAGCCGGCTTATCGAACCGTTTTCATCCTGAGAGACATCGAAGAACTGTCAATCGAGGAAACTGCGGAAGCGCTGGATCTTTCCATTTCAGCGGTGAAGAGCCGACTTCTTCGGGCGCGATTGCAGCTTCGCGAGAAGCTGACCAGGCAATTTAAGCGAAAGGGGGACGACGCGTTTGCTTACCTGTAAGCAGTTTATGCAGGAGCTCACCGATTTCCTCGACGATACCCTTGACCCGAAACTACGGGCCGAGCTACAGAAGCATGTGAATGAATGTCCCAATTGCTGGGTGGTGTGCGACACCACGGAGAAGACATTAAGAGTTTTTAAGGGGATGGACCCACAGCCGGTTCCGCAGCATATTCAAGCGAAACTCATGGAAGCCTTGGAGAAGAGATGCAAATCCAAGAAGGCGGCTGGCGGCACAAACGCAGATGGGTGAGTCTAGGCTGGCGACCTAGCCTGGGAAAGCTAAGGCTTCAGTGGGGCATTTGACCGAAGATCTGGGTGAAGCGCTTCTTCTGCTGGTCGGTCAAAGCATCGAGAATGCGCCGGCGTCCGTGCTCAGCGACATCTTCGCGATCATCTTCAATATTTTGGTAGTACTTGCCGTAGTCATCGAGAACCTTGGTAACAGTTCGCTCCTCCTCCGGAGTGAGATTCAGTTGCACCTTCAGTGTTTGTAAGCCGACTCGCCGGGCAGCTTCGATCGCAAGCTGCTGAGGCGGGGGTGGAAACATGCGGTCATGAAGATAGCCGCGGGTGACAGCCGATCCAACGGCGGCCCCGCACAGGAAAATGACGGCAAGAATAGAGAGTACCTTGGGATTTGACCATCCAGCGTCATCTCGCCGCAACATCGGCCGACGGGTTGTGATAGGAGCAGCTATTGGAGCGATCCTTGACTTGCGAAGTTTTCCAGGACCGCGTCCCGTTGCTGGGCCTGACTACCGGTAACCGGAGCGTCGTAATGGAAATCCTGAGCGATGATGCGGGCACCGCCGAGATGCCCATCGCGAGTCTCCTGAGTAATTACATAGGTGCCCAGCAGGAGCGCGATGGTCAGTGAGGCATAGGCCAGCCGCTTTCCGAACGGAGAGTAGATGAAGACCGCCCAGATAGAATCTTTGGCTCGCTCCTCGATGCGCTGCATAACGCGAGCATAGAAGCCGGCGACCGGTTCCACCTCTTCCGGAACGCGGAAGGCCTTCAACATTGCGGACTGCGCTTTCATCGAAGTTAACTCGGATGAGCAGCCGGCGCACGACGATAAATGCTTTGCCAACCCCTTGTGTCCCACGGCGGATCTCTCTCCCGTGAGCAGATCTTCTAAACGATCCCGAACGGACCCGTGCATATTTCCCTCAAAAAAGGCCCAACAAAACTTGCGGATCTGATTGTCCGCTTTAAAACAACTTTACACCCAAACCTCCAAATCCAAGCTAAACCGCAGGGGGCGCTAACGGCGCCTTCTCCAGCCTTTGCGCCGCTTTGACCAACTTCTGACGCGCCCGGAACAACTTCACTTTGATCGTGTTTTCGTTCATGCCGGTCATTTGTGACAATTCCTCGACAGAATGGCCCTCGACCTCTTTCAACAGAATGAGCGAACGGTCCTCTTCCGAAATTTTGGAGAGCAGCTTCAAGATCAGGTCATGCTGCGCGAGCCGATGGTCGACGGCCGGAGCCTGATCGATGGCCGGCTCCGAATTCTCCATGCGTAGCGAATCATCGGAGGAGAAGTCACTCTCGTAGACCAACTTTCGGACTCGCTTCTTGCGAAGGTAGTCATAACACTCGTTCACCGTAATCTTGTAGATCCAGGTGAGAAGGGAACTCCGGAAATCGAAATTCTTGATTGAAAAGTAAATCTTAGCGAAAACCTGCTGAGCGATATCTTCCGCATCGTTCCGGTTACGAAGAATGCCGTAGATGATCGAGAAGACTTTAGCCTGGTAGCGCTCAACAATTTCGCGGAACGCGAGTTCGTCTTGAGCCTGTACCCGCCGGACTAGCGCCGCTTCTTCGGTGCTTCGATGATCCAATTTGATCTTCGCTCGGGTTGTCTCTCCAGCGATAGCCGGGAATGGAAGAGTAGCACTCAGCCCGTTCATATATGCCAGCGGACGCGCTGCATTATAAATGCGTTGCAAAAAAACCAGGGAGCCGCAATTTAGAGGGGCAACAGATCCATTATGGCAAGCTTGGCGGCGACTCGGGAGTGGCGGGGAGGACCGATGCGGGGGGACGATTGAAGGCGAACAATCGGCGAATAACTACATCTTCAGGTGGAGGACACGATCCATCTGAGGGTCCAAGACCCCGAAAAATTATCGTGTTACGCTGCTTCAGACTCGAATGAAAATATACCCGAAGCAGGCTTGTTGCGCCTTGCAGATACTGCTGATCTGCGTGCCCCTCGCTATTGCGCAGGATCCCACCGGCGTGCTCGAAGGACGGATTACCGATCCTTCGGGAGCGATGGTTCCGAATGCGGTGATTACGGCCCGCAACACGGCCAACGGCGTCACGGCGAGCGAGCACTCGGCGAATGATGGCGCCTTCCATTTTTCTTCGCTACCTGTGGGCGAATATGATTTGCGGGTTGCCGCGCCGGGATTCGCTTCGTTCGACGAAGCGGATGTTCGCATCGATGTGGGGCGGCGGGTCAGTCTACCGATCGCCTTAAGCATTGCGTCCAGCAAGAACCAGGTGGATGTGACGGCAAGCGGCGCAACGGTGGATGTCAGCTCAACTCTGGGCAATGTCGTTTCGGCGCGCGAGGCAGTGGATCTTCCTTTGAACGGCCGCAACCTGACGCAGCTTGGGCTGTTGCAGCCGGGGGTGGCGCCGATGACTTTCGGGTTGACGGAAGCCGGCGGCATTTTGCGAAGCGGGCAAGCCTACGCGGTGAATGGGGAGCCGCCTGAATCCAACAACTACCTGCTGGATGGGGTGACTAACGTCGATAGCGTAAACGGCGGTTTCGCCCTCCGGACGCCGGTAGACGCCGTCAGTGAATTCCGAATCCTGACTTCCAATGCGCCAGCCGAATACGGCGAAACGAGCGGCGCCACAACTACAGTCGTCACCAAATCCGGCGGTAACGAGTTCCACGGCGATATCTACGATTTTCTGAGGAACAACGCTTTCGATGCGCGCAATTTTTTTGCGGCGACCACCGAGCCGCTGCATCAGAATCAGTTTGGAGCGACATTGGGCGGTCCGATTCGCCGGAACAAGGACTTTTTTTTCCTGTATTACGAAGGCCAGCGCGACCGGCAAGGCGAAACGCAAGCGGCAATTGTGCCTACGGCGGCCGAGCGCACGGGTAACTTCTCAGGCTTGATTAATCCAGCCACAGGCCAGCCGGAACCGCTCATCAACGAGTTCACCGGCCAGCCATTTCCAAACAACCAGATCCCGACATCCCTGCTCAGCCCGATTGCTCTCAAGGCCGAAAACCTGTATCCGCTGGGCAACCTTTCTCCGTCGCTGTTCTCGTCGACGCAGATATTAACCGACAATTACAATCAGGGCGGTTTTCGATTCGACCACTATTTCGGCAACAACGATCAGATCTTCGCGCGATACGCGACCTCTTCGCTTTACATGTTCGATCCACTTCCGATCAACGGCTCGAATGTTCCCGGTTTTCCAGTCGCGGATGACATCACGACGAATTCCTTCACGATCTCCGATGTGCACCTGTTCTCGCCGCGAACAGTCCAGACAATTCGCGCGGCATTTTTCCGCAACGTCTTCTTTTATGAAGAAGCACAGAACCATACGCCCGCCAGCAGCCTTGGATTCCAGTACGCGCCGACCTTAAGCGCGGCGACAGGCTCGCCGTACTTGATTGTCAGCGGATATGCGGACGTAGGGAATCCCATCACTGGGCCGCAAAACACTTATCAGAACGATTACCAGTTGTACTACTCGGTTGCGGCGACGCGAGGGCGGCACAATTTCAAGTTCGGCGCAGATCTCGATCGCCAACAGATCAACGTGCTCCTGGGCATCGCCACGAACGGCTTTTTCGTCTTTGCGCCGTTTCCGGCAAGCGATTCGTTCGCCAGCCTTCTGCTGGGCCAGCCCGTGCAGTTTTTTCAGGGAGGCGGCGACTTCAACCGTGGGCTGAGGAAATGGATTGTGGCCGGATACGCGCAGGACGAATGGCCGGTGACGCACAATCTGACTCTGAGCTACGGTCTGCGTTATGAAGTCAACACGCCGTATACCGACATTAGGAACCGGGTGAATGCGTGGGCTCCCGGTGAGCAATCGAAAGTGATGCCTGACGCGCCAGCCGGTCTGCTCTTCCCCGGCGATCCGGGTGTGCCGGCCGGAATAGCCGCAATCGATTACCACGAGTTCATGCCCCGCATCGGACTTGCCTGGGATCCGGAGGGCAACGGGCGTACCTCCATTCGCGCCGGATATGGAATTTTCTATGACGGCTACACGAACGGCACCGGCGGCCCTTTACAGGCCGCGGTCAGCGCCCTGCCGTGGACCGAGGCGTTCCAGCTTCCCGGTCCCGGTCTGAATTTCGCCGATCCTTACAATGGGCAGACGCCACCGTTCGTTTCTCAGAGTTTCGTTCGACCGGCCACGGTGCTCACCGTCCAGTCCGGCATGCTGCCGCCGTACTCGCAGAACTGGAACTTCTCGATTGAGCGAGTGATCGGCAGCGGCTACCTGCTCGACGTGCGATACGTCGGAAACAAAGGTACGCATCTTCCGCGCTTTATTGAAGCGGATCCGTCCATTTATGGACCGGGAGCTACCGAGCAGAATGCCGATCAAAGACGCGAGTATGCGGATTGCTCGGCGGCGCTCGGATCGTGCGCATTCGCTTCGGTCGGATTGATCGCGGACAACAACAGCTCTACTTATCACGCGCTGCAAGTGGCCTTTTCCCGTCAATTCACGCACGGCCTCGCGTTCCTGGCCTCCTATTGGTGGTCGAAGAGTCTCGATTACGTCTCATCGCTGAACATTGCAGGCTCCGCACCCACGCTGGTGGCAGGGGAAAACGATCTGGCGCAGAATCCGTTCGATCTAGACGCCGAACATGGCCCCTCGTTATTCGATGCGACGCAGCGGTTCGTTTTCAGCCGGAACTTATGCCCTGCCGCGCTGGGCGAGCGCTCCGCGCGCTGCCGGGTTTATCCTGAATGGGTGGCAGACGAATGTGATCGCCAGCATCTCTTCGGGAACGCCGTTTACGGTTTACGACAGCGCCAATGTCTCTTTGCAGGGAACTTCTCCTGAAATTACCGGCTTTTACTCGAGTCGGCCAAACCTGATTTCCGATCCAAATGCCGGATCGCACACTCCGAGCGACTGGGTGAGCCGTTCCGTGTTTCAGCAATTAAATCCTATAACCCAGGCCGGCAAATTCGGAAACGAGGGCCGCAATGCCATCCGCGGACCCGGAATTGAAGATGTCGACTTATCGCTGTTTAAGTATTTTGAGGTGAGCGAAAGGATGCGGCTGCAATTTCGCGCGGAATGTTTCAACAGCTTGAACCATCCGAATTTCGGATTGCCGGAGAACGACTTGCAATCGCCTGAGTTTGGACAGATTCTGCAAGCCGGACCGCCGCGCTTATTCCAGTTAGCATTGAAACTCTTGTTCTGATTTTCTTAAGACATGAAGGAGCTACGGGATATGGAGCGCATGTTTCTCAAGGACGTCGAGCAGCATAGCGGAGACGATAACTATACTCGCGCGATTGAAATGATGCGGCGCGCGGGTCCGGAGTATCCGCAGATCCTGCACATGTTTTCTTACAAAATCAAGGCGACCGTGCACCTGGAGCGCTTCACGCAGGAGATTATGCGCGAGGCTGCGCCGCTCGCGCCGGGCATTCGCGAATTGATCGCGGCATACACCTCACATCTCAATCAATGTCCTTTTTGAACGAAATCTCACGCCGCGGTCGCGGCGGAACTTCTCGGCAGCACGGAACTGGTAGAGAGCGTGCTGGCGGATGTGGAAACCTCACAGCTTGCCGACGCGGAGAAGGCGCTCTTTCGCTTCGTCCGCAAAGTGAATGAGGATTCCGTGGCCATTCAACCGGCCGACATTCAGACGCTTCACGCATCCGGATACAGCGACGAGGCGATCTACTACGCGATTACGGTGTGCGCGCTGTTCAATTTTTATAATCGCTGGATTGACGCGAGCGGCGTGCATCCCATGAGCGATGAAGCGCATAGGACGGGCGCAAAACGGTCCGCAATCCATGGATACTCGCGCAGTTCTCAGTCCCCACCCAAGCCGCCTGAAGCAAAATGAGGTCAGGCCCGGAGACCGGGCGCTCGTCCTTGCTACGGCCTGCTGCGGCGTATTCGCAGGCTTCGGATCGGTTTTCGTCTTCACTTTCGGCGTCTTTCTAAAACCGCTGAGCGCGACGTTCGGCTGGAGCAGAGCGCAGGTTTCGCTTGGATTTACGGTTGCAGCGCTGACGGTCGCGGTGTGCTCGCCGTTCATCGGCAGGCTTTTCGACCGCTATCCCGCTCGGCGGATCATTTTGCCGTGCGTGGCGGTATACGGAATCGGGTTTTCGTCACTGAGCCTTCTGACTCCACATCTCAGCCATTTTCTCGGCATTCTCGCGCTGCTTGGCGTAGTTGGGAACGGAACCACGCAGCTCGGCTATGCCCGTGTGGTGAGCGCATGGTTCGACGAATCGAGAGGGCGAGCTCTCGCGGCGGTGATGGCAGGCTCCGGCGCGGGTTCGATGGTATTTCCACCCCTCGCGCAAGCGCTCATCTCGGCGTATGGATGGCGAGCCGCTTATGGAATTCTGGGCGGCATCATCCTTCTGCTGGGAATACCGCTCGCGGCGGTTTTCCTTCACGAACCGGCCAGTCGTGCAAGCGGCGCGGCGGACACCGCTGCTCAACCTACGAAAAGCCATATCTGGAGATCCCTGCGGAGCTTCCCGTTCCTTTGTTTAACCGCAGGTTTGCTCTTGTTTTCAGTCGCGACGAACGGCCTGAATGCGCACTTGCCGCCGCTGTTGACGGATCGCGGCTTTTCACCTGAGCACGCCGCCGCTGTGCTCTCGATTTTGGGTTTCGCTACGCTCGCGAGTAAGCTCACCACCGGTTATCTGCTCGATCGATTCTTTGCGGCTCGCGTTGCCACTTCGTTGTTTGCGGTATGCGCGGGTGGATTTCTGTTTATCGTCTACGGCCGAATGACAGGGACGGCATATGCGGGCGCCTTACTCATCGGAGCAGGCATGGGAGCCGAGTCCGACGCGGTTCCATATTTGCTGACCCGGTATTTTGGGCTGCGGCGGTTCAGCGAATTATACGGCTACACCTGGTCGGCGTATGCATGCGCCGGGGCGCTGGGGCCGCTGATCATGGGCGCGATGTTCGATCACACCGGATCGTACCGGCTGACGTTGCTCACGTTTTTCGTCATGATCCTGGTTGCGGCGATGCTGTTTGGCGCACTGCCGAAGTACCAGAAAGAGCCGGCTATTTGAAGTACCACGGAATATTCAACACGGAGATTTGGTCGGTCCCTTTCATCAGTAGAAGGGTCTTCAATAGGGTGGCTCGCTGGGCGTGGAGCAAATAGTTGTACCAGCGATTTTCTACCAGCTCCGGAACGATGGTGATCACGCGCCTGCCTGGGTTATCTTTCGCCAGTTTTAGCACGTAGTCGACGATTGGCGTGACGACGAAGCGATAAGGCGATTTGAGCACGATTAATTCAGGGCCTGGAAGATTGGCCTTTTCGGCGGGCTGGAGCACGTACTCGCGCCATTTCCGGCAAAATTCATCCGGTTTGTCTTCCTCTGCAACGTGCAGTACTTTGATCTCCCGCGAAAGCGCTATAGCCGCACATAGCGCGTGTTTTCCAATCTTGCTCCACTGCTGCATAGGGATTACGACGAGCGGCTCCGAAATTCCTTTTACATCGAGAGGAGTGGGGCTGGCAATCTCGCGCCAAATGTTCTCATAGTGGCGGCGAACGCCGTACATGATCGCCAGAATCCCCGGAATCGCGACGACCGTAATCCAGGCGCCTTCCACAAACTTCGCAACGACTACCACCAACACGGTGATGCCGGTAGCGACGGCGCCGAGGCCATTCATAAATATATTCCGGCGGCCTCGGCCGCCTTTTCTCCACCAATGCGCCACCATTCCCGCTTGAGAAAGCGTGAAGGCGAGAAAAGCTCCCACCGCGTAGAGGGGGATCAGGCGATCGGTTACGCCGCCGAACGCGATCAAAATAGCGCAGGTGAGAATGGCGAGCACCCAAATTCCCTCGGAGTACACGAGCCGCCGTCCTCGAGTTGCCAAAGAGAGAGGCAAAAAGCGATCCTCCGCGATGATCCGGCAAACCCTGGGAAAATCCGCGAAAGCAGTGTTGGCGGAGAAGATCAGCACTAATAGAACAGAAAAGATCGCAACATAATAAAACCAGCCGCGTCCCGCAATCGCTCCGAACAACATAGAAAGGATGCTTTGATATTCACTTCCGTTGGGGTCCGTCGCGACGATCTTGTATTGATGCACCAGATAAGCGATCCCGGCAAGCATCACGACAAGCGAGGCAATAATGATCGCGAGCGTGCGCTGCGCGAATTTCGCGGTAGGATCCCGAAAGGCTTTCACGCCGTTGCTGACGGCTTCGACGCCGGTCATTGCAGTACAACCGCTGGAGAATGCTTTCAGCAATAACCAGATACTCACCGCCGCGCCGGCGCTTGCGGCGACGACCGGTGGATGCACAACCGGCGAGGGATGGCCGCCGCTCAGCATCGTTTTTACGATGCCTATCCCGATCGCCAGGAACATACACGCGAGAAACAGATAAGTCGGGACCATGAAAACGCCGCCCGCTTCGCTCACGCCGCGAAGATTGATGAGAGTGATGACGGCGAGCGCGGCCAGGCAAAGCGTGAGAGTTCGGGGATGCAGGGAAGGGACCGCCGAAGTGAGCGCGCCGATGCCGGCGGAAATGCCGACAGCGGCAGTTAACACATAATCGATCATCAGAGCTGCGGCCGCAAGCAGGCCGGCGAAGGTACCCAAATTCTGATGCGCAACCGTATAGGATCCACCGCCGTTTGGGTACGCGGCGATGGTCTGGCGGTATGAAAAGAAAACGACTACCAGCAGCGCGATAATGCTGAGAATCAAAGGAAATATGTACGCGAGTCCCGCCACGCCCAGCGGGATCAGTAGGGTGAGGGCCGCTTCGGGCCCGTATGCGGCCGAGCTGAGTGCGTCCAGACCGAAGATTGGGATGCCTTTCGCTACACCAATCTGTTCGGCACGCTCGTCCGAGGTGGCAATCGGTCGTCCGATCAGAAAATCGATTATCGACATGTCGTTTAGGATGTAAGTGGCTCGCTCAGACGGCCGGGCGAAAGCTTACCGCTCCTACACAGTCTCGCATCGAGGCGCCCTTGACGATCCAAGTTCGCTTCAGACATCCATCAGGATTTGTCATCTCTGGCGGACGTCAACAAGAGCAGGGGCAAGAAGTTCAAGGTGAAGGGTCGGCGCGGCGTCCAGTCGGGGCAATTTGCCTTCTAAGGCGAGACTACGACGAGTTTGAATGTTCCCGGCAGAACCGGCGGGCGCGGACGGGGCATGGAGGCAGTGGCGGCGGGAGCCGGACCGAACTTGGCTGTCGATAAATAGATTTTGTGCGTTTTTTCATCCAAGGCCATGGTGCGGGCTCGCTCGGCGGTCTGAACAGTTTCCGCCACGGCGTATTGATCGGGGCTTGTTTCCCGAACGACGGTAAGCGTTCCACTCTCGCCATTGGAAGAAAATGCGAGGTGATTAGCGGGGTCATAAGCTGCCGCGTCGGGACCTTCGCCAATGACAGGAGTAGCGATCACCTTGCCGGAGTCGGCATCCAAGATCGCCATCAGTTTGTTATCGCAGACTGAGAACAGGCGGCGGTTACTCGCGTCGATCGCCAGGCCGGAAGGGGACTCGCAAGGCGATATGGACCATCTCGCTGTGATGGCCAGGCTCTTTGAATCAATCCTCACGATTTCGCTCTTGTCTTCGATGTTGTCGTACACACTGCCGCGGCCATCGCTTACTGGGAATTCGGGCTTTCCACCCAATTTGATTGTTCCCGCGACGGCGCCCTCGGCGGCGTCGATCACGGTAGCGTCCTGGCTTCGCCCGTTAAAAGCGAAGACGCGCCTGGAGGCGGGGTCATAAACGATACCGTCGGGGTTTGTTCCGGCTTTGATCTTCTGCTTAACGGCCAGACTCTTTAAATCGAACATGACCACCTCGTTGGCTCTGCCATCGCTGATAAAACCGGCGCCCAAGTCGTCGGCCACAGCGATCCCGTGAATGCCCTCTAGACCCGTGATGTGGCCCACCACTTTTTCAGAATCGAGATCGATGACGACAACTTCCCCGCCATGCGAGACATAGAGGCGGCGATTCTGCGAATCCGCGGCCAGATAGTCCCAGCCGCCGGTTCCACCAATCGATAGAGCGCCCGTAGTCTTGTATTCCTGCGATAGAGCCGGAACGGCAGCGGAGCAAAACAGGAGGATGGACGAAAAACTACAAAGTATTTTGAACATTGAGGAGATCCAGCTAAACAGTTTAATCGATATCAATCAAAGTTTCGCCTTCGAGAGTATTTTCTCTCATTTGGCCGACATACGATCAGCCACAATTGAACCTCGGGGCGCTTGAACTTATACTGAGACTGTTATGCCGTGCCCGTATTTTGAGCCCCAGCGGGTCGTAGCAAAGGCGGAGCATGTGAATGCCCGATTGCCGCTCCTCGATGAATACGATGGGTCCTGCCATGCCGCTGGAAATCCGTTTGCGGTCCCGCCGGAGCTTCGTTTCCGCTGTTGCAATCACGGCTATTCACGTGGATGCTGCGGTCACTTCCCAGCCGATGAAGTCCGCTCTTCGTTGCGTTACAATGTCGCGGCTCGCACTGCGATTACGCTCGATGTAATTTGCGTGGAGGAGCAGGACTATGCTCCCCTCAGGTGGCATGCGATCCGGTATTTTATTGAAAACGAGCAGCTTTCGCCGGAGCCTTCCGCCGTTTGCACGCGCGCGCAGGTGCTGGCGTTCTGCCGCGCCTACTTGAAGCGGTTTCCGGACTAGCGCATGGCCGGCAAAGACATGAATCCGCTGCTCGTCGATTCCGGTCCGGGCGAGACGCGGACAGTTCGGCAATCGCAATCCGAATACTTTGAGGTCTGCCTGCCGAACGACGCCAATGTTTTGGGCAACATGCTGGGCGGACACGTGATGCACCTGGTCGATTTGTGCGGCGCCATTGCCGGGATGCGTCACGCGCGCTCGACTGTGGTGACGGCCTCGATCGATCAGATGACCTTCCTTCATCCCGTCCACATCGGAGATCTCGTCAGGTTAAAATCGCAGGTAAATCGCGTGTTTCGGACGTCTATGGAAGTAGGCGTGAAGGTCTGGGTTGAGAATTTGCAAACCGGCAAAATCAGGCATACGTCATCCGCTTATTTGACGTTTGTCGCGTTAGATAGAGCTGGAAACCGCGTGCTATTGCCACCTATTGCTCCCGAAACCGACGAGGAGAAGCGGCGCTTTGAGGAAGCTGCCGGGCGAAGGGCCTACCGCCTCGCGTTCAAAGACAAGACCAAGAACAACTCCAATCTATAAAGTGCTGACGCGGGATAGCGGAAATGTGAATCCGCTCGGCTTATACGATCTCAACCGCAAGCTCCGTCCCGCCGGAGAGGCTTACCGCGAAATCATCCGGGACTGGCGTCACATTTTGCCGACGCAGAGTCACAGCCTTTATTTGAACTATTAGAATCCGGCCTATTCCGGCTCGGCTTTATACATGTACTTGATGCACTGCTTGAAGAGCAAGAGGTTCGGGGCCCCTATGCGGTTCAATTTGAGGCAATCGCGATCATACCACTCGATGACGCCTTCCAGCTGCTCGCCATCGGTGAGCACGACTATCATGTGCGTTTTGCTCTGCATCTGCTTTGAGTAGTAGAACTGCTCCGCATTCGTCTGGTCCGGAGGAGTGCTCTTCTTGGCGATTGGCGGACGCCGGGTGGAGTCCTTGATTTCGCCGCCGGCGAGCCGGCTCGGTTTTCTGATCAGCGACTCAAGACGCCTGTCTTCTACCATTTGGCCTCAGTGTGATTTCCGAATGAGTTGCAACCCAGGGCTGCTGCGATCCCAATTGTCTATTTAGGTGCTCATCTGTTGCGACGGGTTACGTAAATTAATAATCATAGCGTCAAGCGCTCCAACTTTTTGTATATTTCTTCGAACCATCAGCGCGAGCTCGTCCACTGAGCGGACTGCGCGCTCGATCCAGGAGAAGTCAACGCTCTGCGAAATCCTGCTGATTCGCTGCTGAACATCACGATTCTTCAGAGCCGGCCTTGCGTGCAGCGAGGCTAGGACATCTTCGAGTACGCCATAGGCCAGTTTGAGATAGAAGTCGAGTTTTTCCGATTTCCGGGAACTGAAAGACTCTGAATGCTCGACCCAGGTTGAAAAAGGCGCCAATCCCGCGCCGCACTCGAACGCGGTCAGCAGGAGCGCCCGACGCTCGCGGAACTGCTCCAGATCCAGCCTCGCGGCGATGCCTGGACTCCCCTCCGCAAGGGCGATTCGAATCTCGGCTTCCGCCAGCTTGCCAGAGTGGGAAAAGTCGAGCATTTCCCGATCTGACAGTCTGGTCATCTGGAAGACCACGGAACGGGAGCGAATGGTGGGCAAAAGATCGTAGAGATTTTCAGTCGTGGCGATGATCACCAGGTGATCGGGCGGCTCCTCCAACACTTTTAAAAGGGAGTTAGCCGCCTGTCCATTCGCGCGGTCGAGACGATCGATTAGGAAAACACGGTGTGAGCCGCGCAAGGGCTTCAGTTGAGCACGCGAGCGGAGCAAGCGCATCTGCTGGATGCCGATCTGGCGCAAGGGGCCTTCGGGAGCGAAAGTAACGAAATCGGGATGAGTGGAGAAGAATAGCGGATCGTCGGCGCGTTTTTCGGAGGTCCATTTCTCACGCTGTTCGATAATTTCGACGTTTTCCTCCAGGGTCAAGTCATCGCGCTCGATCTTCGCCGCATCACCAAGCAGCACCGCTGCGAAACGCCTCGCCAAAGTCGCCTTGCCAATCCCTTCCGGTCCGCTTAGCAGGATGGTTTGGGAGATTCGATCCTGGCCGATCATCTCCGCGAGCGCGCGGGCCACGCTTGGGTTGCCGTAGAAATTCGGGAAAGAAGGCATCAGCGGCAGTTCCCCATTTGGGCGGTAAACCGGCGAAGAGAAAGGTCTAACTCGGCCCAGATTCTATCCGCGACTTCCGTGGGTTCGCCGTTTCCGTTAATCACGCGGAAGCGCTGAGGCTCCGCCGCGGCAATCCTTCGATAGCCTTGGCTCACTCGCAGATGAAAGTCGAGCGATTGGCGATCCAGCCGCGCCTCGCTCGCCTCATCGGATCTTTTTCGATTGCGGTGGTTGGCGCGCGCCAAGCCGGCTGCCACATCGATTTGAACGCAGACGGTCACGTCCGGGAACAGAGATCCAAGCGCGAGCCGGTGAGCCGCAAGCACGGTTTCAAAACCGATCCCGCGGCCTTCCCCCTGATATGCGAGAGTGGAATCCGTGAAACGGTCGCTTACCACGATCTCGCCCCGGTCCAGTGCCGGAAGAATGATTTCAGAGGCGGCCTGAGCGCGCGAGGCAAACATCAATAAGAGTTCCGTCATGGGCTTCATTTCCTGGTGCGCTGGATCCAGCAGGATGCGGCGAATCTGTCTTCCGATCAGGGTCGTTCCCGGCTCCTGATTTTCAGTTACGCTAAGACCGCTTGCCCGTAGGCGGTCCACGAGCAGCCGGGCCTGAGTGGTCTTGCCGCTTCCCTCTGTTCCTTCGAAGCTGATGAACAAACCGCGGCGTTCCGTCGCGCTGCCGGCGATGTCAATCATAAACGAAGTGCAGCAAAGTTTTGAGATCTTCCCAGGCTTCGCGTCTTGCCTGCTGGTTGTACTGGCGCAACAGGTAAGAAGGATGATAGGTGATCATGACGGGTATATCGCGCCACTTATGCCACCTTCCGCGCGATTTCGTAATACCTTCCTTGGTGTTTAGAAGGGCTTTCATAGCGGTTGCGCCGAGTGCGCAGATAGCTTTCGGCCTAATCGCCACGATCTGGCGAGAGAGAAACTGGCCGCAGATTTCCATTTCGTCGGGAAGCGGCGTTCGATTCTCGGGAGGCCGGCATTTCACCACATTACAGATATACACGTCGGAGCGCCGGACGGGAATGCCTTCTTTGGCGGCCGTATTTTCGATCATTTGCGTAAGCAACTGACCGGCCCGGCCAACGAACGGCAGACCCTGCTCATCTTCATCCGCGCCCGGCCCTTCGCCCACAAAAACCAGGGGCGAGCTTTCGTTTCCCGATCCGAAAACGATGCTGTGGCGGCCCTCGCACAAGCGGCAGCGTCTGCAGTCGCCAATATCGGCACGGATCTGCGCAAGCGTATCCGAGTCGGGAGCGAGACCCGGTAAGATCGCCGGCATCGCAACCGGGCTAGCAGGCGGCGAAGCGATTCCCGCAAGCTTGCAGTAGATGAAATCGACGCCCAGATCCCGATAGAACTCCAGATAGGAGCGGATCTGGTCTCTGGTCATAGCTGCCGGGCTAGACTGCGGCATCCACTACTCGCAGCGACAGGCGCAACGTGGCAATCTGGTCGAGAATACGATCGGCAATTTCCTTCTTTTCGGCCGGCCCGGCGTGGACCGTCTGACCGGAGCGTGTGACGATCTCGACTTCGTTCCGATCCGACTCGAATCCAAGGCCGTCCTGGTTTACAAGATTCGCGACGACCATGTCGCACTTTTTTGAAATCATCTTGCGTCGCGCTTCCTCGAGCAGGTTCTCGGTCTCCGCCGCGAATCCGATCAGCAGCCGATCGCCTTTGCGTTGTCCGATCTCCGCGAGAATGTCCGGCGTCGGATCAAGCTCCAGGGAAAGCCGCGTTGCCGTTTTCTTCAGCTTCTGCCTCGCAATGTCGGCGACGTAGTAATCGGCTACAGCCGCGCTCTTAATGATGATGGTGGCTTCTGCGAGAGTGTCCAAAACAGCCTGGCGCATCTCCTGGGCAGTTCGGACCGGAATCGATTCGACGTTCAACGGGACCGGTATGCTTACCGGACCCGAGATCAACACAACTCGCGCCCCACGTTTTGCCGCCATTTCAGCGAGCGCGTAGCCCATCTTCCCGCTCGATCGGTTACCGATGTAGCGGACCGGATCGATGGGTTCCTGGGTCGGACCGGCGGTGATCAGAATGAACTCGCCTTCCAGGTCTTTTTTCCGGCGTGTGAGCGAGCTGAGGTGTCCGGCAATCCGTTCGGGATCGGCAAGCCTTCCCGCACCGGTTGTGCCGCAGGCGAGCCAGCCTTCTTCCGGATCGACGATCGAACATCCACGCCTTCGCAGGATGTCGAGATTATCCTGCATAGCCGGATGTTGCCACATCGCGGTATTCATTGCCGGCGCAAGAACGACTTGTCCGGTAAAGGCGAGATAAAGCGTTGAAAGAAAATCGTCGGCTAAGCCGTGCGCGAACTTGGCCAGCAGGTCCGCAGTGGCCGGGGCAACCACCAGCACTTCATTTTCCTGCGCGATCGCGATGTGTTCGACCGCGCTTGAAAGCGTGTCTTGCCCATTCCCCCCGGAAAACAGGTCTGTTATCACTTTGCGGCCAGTGAGCGCCGCGAAAGTGAGGGGCTGAATAAATTCCCGCGCCGCAGCGGTCATCACTACCTGAACCTGATCGCCGCGCTGCTGGAGCACGCGCACAAGCTCCGCCGATTTATACGCCGCGATCCCGCCGCCAACACCAAGGACGACGCGCATTCAGCACCCCGGCAACAACTACTCCGCTAGGGGCGGCTGCTCTTCGCGGGCGATGTCCGTATAAGGAACCAAGCCGCGCCGGACCTCTTCCATCGCCAGGACCGTCGGTTTCTTGTTGGTCGCCGGAAGCACGCTGCGTTGGCCGCTCTGCAACTGGCGCGCGCGCTTCGCTGCCACGATGATGAATCGGTAGGTGCTCGCATCCTGATCGTCGGGAATCGCATACATCGCGTTTGGTCTGGGTCTATCTGCCATTCTTTTTCTCCATCGGCGGGACATTCGAAAAGTCCCGGTTTCGTCGAGTTTAAAATCGTGAGGGCGGCAATGCCGCAAAGCTGTCGAGAATCGGCTGGATCTGTTCTTCCATCCGAACTCTCCGGACCCGCTCGGCTCTAATGATCGCCGAAAGGGTGCTTACCGACTCTTCCACCTGGTGATTCACCAGCACATAATCGTATTGGGTATAGTTGCAAATCTCTTCAGCGGCATCCCGCAGCCGACGCTGGATCACTTCTTCCGAATCCTCGGATCGCGCCCGCAGCCGCTGCTCCAGAACGTCACGGGAGGGAGCCAGAATAAAGATACTGACGGCGTCTGGAAGCCCTTTCTTCAATTGTCTCGCACCTTGCACGTCGATGTCGAGTATCAGATCTTTCCCTTCGCCTTTGGCGCGCTCCAATACCTCCCGATTCGTGCCGTAGTAGTTGCCGAAAACCTCCGCATACTCAAGGAACTCGCCGCGTTGCATACGCTCCATGAATTCCTGGCGAGAGATGTAGATGTAGCTCTCTCCGGGTCTCTCGTTGCCGCGCGGCTTGCGGGTGGTATAGGAGACGGAGAACCGCAATCCGGGGTCGCTCGCCAGCAGCCGCGAAACCAGCGTGGATTTTCCCGAGCCGGACGGCGCCGAAATGATAAAGACCGTAGTCATACGCTCGCTGGATGTCTCGTGGCCGGCTCTCGCCGGGTATTCTGCTAACCGGCTACTCAAGATTAAGCGCCTGCTCCCGTATTCTCTCGATGTTAGCCTTTAACCCCAATCCGAGATTTGTGATAGTGAGACCGGCTTCCCCGATACCGGAGGTCTTGGACAAAATGGTGTTCGTCTCGCGATTCATTTCCTGCAGCAGGAAATCGAGTTTTTTGCCGATCTCGCCGCCATTCTCCAGCACCTGTCGCAACTCCCGGGCATGCACCGCTAGACGCGTGAGTTCCTCCTGAATATCGGACCTCTCAGAAAGTAAGGCGGCCTCTTCAGCCAGACGGCTCTCTGAAATCGTCGAATCGCCCAGCAGCTCGCTCAGCCTGTCCCGCAATTTCCGGCAGAAGTGCGGAAGAGCGGCGGCCCGGATTTCCATGATCTTCCCGATCGCATCTTCGATTTCACGGATCTCGACAGCCAAACCGGCACACAAACCGGCGGCTTCACGCTCGCGGTAATCGTTCAAGCTCTCGATGCAGGAGACGAGAGCGCCCATCACTTCGGATTCAAGCGCCTGGTCGAGAGGCGCTTCACGGGTGCCTTGAAAAACGCCCGGCATGCTGAAAAAAGTATTGAGATCGGGCTGGCTGTCCAGCTGGAAATCGTCGCGCGCCCGCTTAAATGCGGCGAGATAGCGGCCCAGCAAATCACGATCGTAAGCGCCCGTTTCCCTTTCGCTCGCGAGCACCAGCGACATGCGAATTTCCACGTAACCTCTCGCGATGTGACGCTTCAGAAGGGAGCGCGCCGCGTTCTCGAAGACCGCGAGATCGCTGCTTTGATGAAAATGCAAATCGAGACCACGATGATTGACCGACCTCAGGCTGACCGTCAACTCTCCCGCGCCGGTCTGCTCGCGCACCACGGCATAGCCGGTCATGCTGCGCGCGGGCGATGAACTATCCGGCGACCGCATTCACGTCCGCGTGCTGCAGGTCGTGCAGATGATGATATATGCCTCTCGCGGCGATCAACTGATCGTGCGTGCCGATTTCAGCGATCTTACCCGCATCGAGAACCACAATTTTGTCGGCCTGCCGGATGGTGGAAAGCCGGTGCGCAATCACTAGCACCGTTCGGCGCTTCATCAAGGCGGTTAGAGCCTGTTGCACAAGTCTCTCCGACTCGGTATCCAAATGAGAAGTGGCTTCGTCCAGAATCAGAATAGGAGCGTCCTTCAGGAGGGCCCGCGCGATGGCGAGACGCTGGCGTTGGCCGCCGCTGAGCTTTACGCCCCGCTCCCCGATGGTGGTGCTGTAACCTTGGGGCAATTGCCGGACGAATTCATCGGCAAGGGCGGTTTTCGCCGCCGAAAAAACCTCCTCTTCCCGCGCGTCCGGCCGCCCGTAGGCTATGTTGTCGAACACCGTATCGTTGAAGAGGAAAGTCTCCTGAGCCACAATGCTGATGTTTTCGCGCAGGCTGTTCAGACGTATGTCGCGCACATCCCTGCCATCGATCTCGATGGCCCCGGCGGTTACGTCATAAAAGCGGGGCACCAAGTTCGCGAGCGTTGTCTTCCCGGCGCCGCTTGACCCGACCACCGCGACTACTTCGCCGGCTTTGATGTCAAAATCGATTCCGTCCAGCACAGCGCGCGCGGGAGCCGTCGGATAGCTGAAGCGAACGTCCTGAAAGCGGATACCTTTTTCAAACTTCGCAAGGCGCGCGGAGCCGGGCCGGTCAATCACATCCTGCCGGCTGTCGAGATACTCGAATACTTTCAGAGCCGCGCCAATTCCCTGTTGAAAGATATTGTGAATGTTCGTGAGCCGCTTGATCGGCTCATAGAGCATTACGAGCGCCAACACAAACTCCGTGAATGTGCCGGGGGTGATCGTTTCGGTTTTGGCCTGCATGCGCGCCAGCGTCAGCAGCAGGATGATGGAGAGCGCTCCGAAGATCTCGATAATGGGCGAGGCCAGCGCCTGATGCGCAACGTATCTCAAAGTTCCGGCCTTCAGCCGCTGCGCCGCCAGCTCAAAGCGCTTCGATTCGTAATCCTCCGCGCCGAAAGTCTTCACGACTTGATGTCCGGTGATGGTTTCCTGGAGGACTTGGTTCAAGCCCGCGGCCATATCCTGCGCGTGGCGGGTGGTTCGGCGGATGCGGCGTCCCAGCCTAATGGTCAAGAATGCCACCACCGGGAACACGATCAAGCTGATGAGGGATAGCTTCCAGTTGATTGAAATCATGACAAGCAACAGGAAGAACGCGGTGAATATTTGCCGAAGCCAATCGGCCAGCATCGTCGAAACGGACACCTGGATGCGATCGATGTCGTTCATGATCGACGACATAATGCGTCCGGTGGTTTGATCTTCAAAAAATTGGGCGTCCTGGCGCAGAACCCGGTCGAACACCTCCTGACGAAGGTCCAGGATGGCGCTGATGCCCACCCAATTCACCAGATAATTGCCGAGATAGTCGCAAACGCCTTTGGCGATGAAGCACACGAGGATGCCAATCGCCACCATGGTCCAGATGTTATGAACGGGAAGCAAATTGTTCAGGTAGACGTGAATGTGAGTGCGGGGAATCGAAAAAAGAAGCGCCGGCTTATTAGGCGCCCCAGGTTTCAGAACGCGATCGAAAACGAGCGGAATGAGCTTTACGAGGAGTCCCTGCGAAAGGCCCACGACCGCCATGAAAAAGACGGAGACGATGAGTGCGGGCGAGTACGGCTTAGCGTATCGAAGCAGCCGGTAGAAATCTTTCAAGCGTGCGCCTCTTCAAACATGCGAAGCCGCTCAAGCGCGGCGACCACCCGCGACACGGGCACCTGGTTCAAGCCCTCGGGCGCAACCACGATCTCCGACTCCGTGCGCCACGGTCCCCAGATAGCCGGATTGGAAGCGCTGAACAGAACCACGCTGGGGATGCCGAATGCGGCCGCAATGTGTGCAGGTCCGCTATCGTTTCCAATGAACACCGTAGCTTTCGATAATACTGCTTTGGCTTGGCCCAGAGTGCCTTGGAAGACCTGGTGCGGGCTGAATTGCGAAGGATCGTCGCCTAAAGGAACCAGGAATACGGGTGTAATGTTCCACAGCTTCAAGTAACGCGCCAGTTCGCAGAATTTTTCAAACGGCCACTGCTTTTCCGCTGACGAAGCAAATGGGTGGAACACGGCGTATCTGCCTTCGATCGGCGAGTTCGGCGCGGATAATTCGGCCCGCGGCACCTCTTCGATGGGTACGCCCAGCGCGAAAAAGGCGGAAGCCAGGTGCTCCGCGGTATGCACGATCCGTTTAATGCCCAAGATCCGCTGGGCGCTCGGAATCTTAAAGTTGTAGGCGCAAGTCAGGCTGTGATGAGCGAAACCGGCGCGCCATTTCGCTCCGGAGAGCGCGGTCATCCACTGGCTCCTGGTTCCACCGTGCAGATTCACGCAGAGAGAAGGCTTCCAACGGCGGACAGCTTGCCAGTAGGGGGGAAGGATTTGGGTGATTGCCGGCGCATTCTCGAGCACCGCGGCGAAGCGCGATTCCAGCACAACGCCGATTTCAAGATCGGGCCGCGCTCGTTTCAGCAGCTTGAGAGCCGGCGTAGTCAAGACACAATCGCCAATCGAACGCAGACGAATCACGGCGACGCGGGAGCGTTCCGGCAAATGCTCCAAGATGGTCATCGAAATTACGGCTCAATAGTAGCTTGGTCCACCAGCATAACCGGGATGTCATCTCGTACCGGATATACCCGCTTGCACTCTACACACTTGAGACCGCTTCCATCCTCCTTGAGAATCACCTTGGCTTTACAAACGGGGCAGACGAGAATGTCTAACAGTTCCTGGCTGATCGGCATGGAACCCCCAGTTTATCAAGGGTGAGGGACTGGGAAAGGTCTCTCTCGGGAGACAGGGCGGATAGTAAGACTCCTTACTATGGAAGCCGGTACGGAAAGAACGCTAAACTGGGCCATAGGTAGAGAGGCCCTGCGTCGCTTACCTGAAACCGCCCATGAGTTTACTGAGCCCGCTATTGGCGTTTCTGTTCGCCCAGCCAACCCTCGGCACGCGAGTGGTGAATGGACTTTTCGACGACACGTTTTCGGGAATTTACCACTTGTCGCCCTTCGATTGGGCTCTACTGATCCCATATTTTGGTATCCTCGTGATTCTTTCGGTATATGGCCTGCATCGATACGAGACCATGCGGAGGTACATCAAGTACCGCAAGAATCTTCTCGAACACGCTCCTCGGAAATTCGAGCATCTGCCGAAAGTCACTATCCAGTTACCTCTGTATAACGAGCGGTTCGTGGTCGAGCGGCTGCTCGAAGAGATAGCCAAGATAGACTACCCGCGCGAACTGCTCCAGATTCAGGTTCTCGACGACTCAACGGACGAGACGCATCCCTATACGGAGCGTCTGTGCAATGAATACAGAGCCGCGGGCTTCCCGATTGAATATCTCCACCGAACCAATCGGCACGGGTATAAAGCAGGAGCGCTTCAGGAAGGTCTCAAGAGCGCTACTGGAGAGCTGATCGCGATCTTTGACGCGGATTTCCTCCCTCCGCCTGATTTCTTGACTAGAACCATTCATTTCTTCGCGGACCCTGAGGTGGGCGTGGTCCAGACCCGATGGACCTATCTCAATAAGGAATTCAACATCCTGACGCAAGTCGAAGCCATGCTGCTCGACGGACATTTTGTGCTCGAGCATGGAGCCCGGTGCGGATCGGGCCTGTTCTTCAACTTCAATGGAACTGCCGGCGTTCTGCGACGGAAGACGATTGATGACGCGGGCGGCTGGCAGCATGAAACGCTGACCGAAGATTCCGACCTGAGCTACCGCGCTCAACTGAAGGGCTGGCGCTTTGTCTATGTTCCGGCACTGGAGTGCCCCTCAGAGCTGCCGGTGGAGACCTATGGGTTTCAGGTGCAGCAAGCGCGCTGGGCAAAAGGACTTACCCAGGTAGCGAAAAAGCTATTGCCGCGGATTCTCAAAGCGGACCTGCCCTTGCGCGTGAAAGTGGAGGCGTTTATGCACCTGACGCCAAACATCTCCTACCCGCTTATGATCATCATTTCCATGCTGCTGCTGCCAGTGATGATCGTCCGTTTCTATATGGGTGTGTTTCAGATGGCGATTATCGATTTTCCTTTAATTGTGGCGTCGTTCTGGTCGATCTCGGCGTTCTATCTCTACGCGCAGAAAGAACTATATCCGAAGACTTGGTGGAAATCGATTGCCTTTCTGCCGATGCTGATGGCCGCCGGAGTAGCGCTGACGGTCAGCAACTCCAAAGGTGTGATTGAAGCTCTCCTGGGGATACAATCGAGCTTTGCGCGGACCGCGAAATATGCCATCGGAACTCAGAAGACAATGGTGCAGCAGGTTGCCTACCGGCGCCGGAGCGGTTGGCTTCCCTACGTTGAGCTGGCGATAGGCGGCTACTTCGTCTTCATGGTGGAGTTTGCCATCGACACCCGGAATTTTCTCGCAATCCCGTTTCTGCTGCTATTCGTTTGCGGTTACTTCTGGGCGGCCTTTACTACGCTGCATGAGGAATACCGCGGCAAATTGCAATGGCAGCGGGCGCGCAAGGTGGCGCAAGCGCGATAGTCCACCCCCCCTTAACCCCTGCTCCCTAGCCGGTACTAATACCTGGAATAATCCTCTGGCGGTCTAGCGCTTTTCTTCCGATACTTTGATTGATGATGGACGAAGAGTTGGATATGCGGCGTGTCGACGGCATGTATCATCGCTCTCTGTCCTGGACCGGCTTTCTGGCTGCGGCGCTCCTTGCCTCTATGGGAATGCCGTCCTGTCTGAACGCGGGCCCAGTTTACTCGATTCAAAACCTCGGCAGTCTAGGCACCGGCGCTGCACTGGTGACTGCCATCAATAGTTCAGGAGCGGCGGTGGGGTACGTAACCTCTAACAGTAATCAAGTTCCGGTTTCTTTTAGCGGAGGAACGGCAAATCCTCTTGGCGGATCGGGCCAGGCGAACGGATTGAACGACAGCGGCACGGCGGTGGGAACCTCCTATTCGTCAACCGGCTCCCCTTCTGTTGCAGAATGGTCGAACGGGCAGATTACCAATCCGATTAGCGGCTATGGAACAGGTATCAACAATGCAGGCGAAATTGTCGGGGGGTACCAGACGGCGAGCGGCGACTTACATGCGTTCACCTGGAGCAATGGCACTCTCGTTGACCTGGGAACGCTGAACGGTGGAACCTGGAGTTCGGCCTACGGCGTAAATTCTTCCGGTGAAGTCGCTGGGACGAGCTCGATTGTTGGCGGAGCCTTCCGGGCATTCTTCTCGAATGGGAGCGGCCTCGTAAATCTAGGAACCCTCGGCGGTGCAAACAGCCATGCCACTGCGATCAATAACGCCGGTCAGGTGGTCGGAAACGCGCAGAATTTGCAAGGGTACGCGAATGCCTTCGTTTGGCAAAACGGAACGATGACCGGTCTCGGAACACTCGGCGGGAGCCAGAGTTATGCGTCTGGGATCAACGATGCGGGCGCCGTGGTCGGCTACTCCTGGACCAGTGGCGACCTCGCCACAGACGGATTTATCGACTTGGCCGGCGTGATGCTCGATCTGAACTCCCTGATCCCAGTGAATTCCGGATGGAGCATCGGCGCGGCATATGGAATCAATGACTTGGGCGACATCCTCGGCACGGGCACGTTCAACGGACAGTCCTACGCGCTGGAGTTGCAGCCGTTGGACGGCGCCAGTTCGCTTGCGACGCCCGGTATCCTCGCGACCCCCGAGCCCGCTGCGCTGGCCCTCACCGGCCTCGGTCTGCTAACTCTCCTGATGCTACGGCGAGCGAAAAGAAAAACACAGAATATTTAGTAAGGAAAGATACAGAATATTTCCCGGGCGATTTAGCGCTCGGATATTTTTCGAATAATTTTGTAAGCAGTTCTTGCGTGCCACAGGACTATAGTAGTGAAAAACGTGGCGATCGAAAAATCCCAAGAGACTCTGGTTGTTGAGCGACTCCAAGCTCTTGGCGTGGCGCTTTTGAGCGAATGGGATGTCCTGGTTTTTATATACCGCCGCCTCACTACCCTCGGTACCGGTGCTCAAATCTCGCGATTAATCGGACATGACAAGGCGGAGACCGGAGCCGCGCTGGACAGGCTGGAAGAGCTCGGGCTCGTCCAACGATCTCGCGATTCTCGCGGGACACGTCTCTACAAATTCTCAATGCCTTCAGAGCCCTCTCATAACTCCTGTTTACTGGCGTTGATGAGTCTGACTCAAAATCGCACCGGGCGGCTGCTGCTTCTTAAGCACCTGAAGCGTCCCCGCCATGAACCGGGACGGAGGCGTAATAAGAATTTGCATTTAGTCGAAGGGACACGTATATGACCAGAGACGATTTGGTGCGGACCGGTATTTCAGGCCTCGATACTCTCCTGCTGGGTGGGATTCCGAGGACCAATGTCATTCTCGTCGAGGGTACGACGGGAAGCGGCAAGACGCTCCTCGGTGTTGAGTTCATTTACCGGGGGATCACTCAATTCAACGAGCCCGGAATCGTTGTCGTATTTGAGGTTAGCCCGGATAAACTCATTCGCGACGCGGCCACTTTGGGCTGGGACCTCGCGGAACTGCAGGCGCAGAAAAAACTTCAGATTATCTATACCAGCCCGCAAGTGCTCGATCAAGAACTGCGTTCGGCCGATAGCTTGCTGCTGGAGACGGCAGGCGAAATGGGCGCGCAGCGCATCTTTATCGATGGCGTCGGGCTGTTGCGCCAAACTTCAATTACGGGCGCTGCGCCAATGACCACCGGGCCCGGCTCTTACCGCGAAATCCTGCAACAACTCATCGAAGGGCTAAACCGCGAGAGTCTGACCGCTATGCTCTCCCATGAAATTGGAACTTACCATGGATCGGACCTGACTTTGGAAGCTGCGGTTTTCCTGGCCGATACCGTGATTCGGTTGAAGCGAACGCTAGTCAACCGGCGCGTCCAGCGCAGCCTCGAGATCGTCAAAAGCCGGGGCCAGGATTATGAGCCTGGCGAGCATACCCTGTGCATTCAAGATGGCAAAGGCCTGCAAGTGTTCCGCCGGGTTCAGGCGCCGCTCCGCGATCCGGAGCAAACTACGTCCACGGCCAAGCGTTCCGTCATTGGAGTGGATGCTTTGGATGCTTTGCTCGGCGGCGGTATTTTCGATGGATCCACGACATTGGTGGTCGGGCTTTCGGGAGTCGGAAAGACCGTACTCGGCACGCAGATTCTGCGGGAGGGAGCGCTCAAACAGAATAAGCGAGGACTGCTGATCTCGCTTGATGAGCATCCGGCGCAAATTGTCCGCAATGCCGAAACCATTGGGCTCGATCTGCAGGCGCAAATCGACGCCGGCACCATCCACGTCCTGTTCGAGAGCCCACAGGAATTGAATATCGACGTCCATTTCGCAAAGATCGTTCGAACTGTCGAGCAATACGACCTCCAGCGCATGGTCATCGATGGGATGACGAGTTACAGCACCGCGCTGGGAGATCAGAGTCTCTATCGCGATTTCGTTCATGCACTGGTGGCCTACAGCAAGCAGCGGCTGATGACTACCTTCTTCAACTATGAGAATCCGGAGTTTCTCGGCCTCTCTGCTTTTATGCCGGATTTCCCCGTGAGCTCGATTGTGGATAATATCATTCTGTTAAGTCTCGTCGAAATCAACAGTTCCTTGCGCCGCTGCCTGACCGTCGTGAAGGCGCGGGGCAGCAAGCACGAGTTCGATAGCCGTGAGTATGTAATCGGACAAGGTGGAATCTCGCTTCTGCCCTTCGATGAGAATGTCGCAAAGGTGCTGCCGCTTGCGAGCTACACCAGCATTTTGAGCCGGGCTCCCAGCCGCCTGCCACCTGCTGCCGCTCGGCCGCTGGAGTAACAGTGATCGCGCGCAAGGAAGTGCCCGAAGGCGGGAGCAGGATTGCTGAGAGTTTCAGCGAACAGGCCAACCTTTCTGAAGAGGAACTCAGTTATGTAGATATGTCGTATGAGTGGCGCGACGAACTGCTGAACCCAGCGGGCTGGGACAAAGTTCTGGAGACGTTTGCCTGCGCAATGAAATTGGCCGTCGCCCTGACCGATCCAGAGGGCCACGTGCTGGGAACATGCCACAATCCGCAGCCGACTTGGCTCTTGGCGCGCGCGGCAAGACCGGAAGCCGATGGGGAGTGTACGTTTTGTCTAGCGTCATGCAGCGCAGTATCGGAAGCCCTGAGAACAGGCAATGTGGTGATGGTGCAGGGCTTGGCGGGATTGGCTCATGCAGCGGTGCCGCTCTCCCTGGGCGGCCAGCAATTGGGAGCTCTGATCGCGGGCCAAGTCTTCACCCGTTACCCCGAGCCGCTTCCGTTGCAGCGAGTAGCCAGAGAGTTGGGGATTTCCGAGCAGCAGTTGTGGCGAGAGGCTATCCAACAGGTTCCCGTCACCCGGGCCACTCTGAACGTGTACGCTAATTTGCTCATGTCGCTCGGTCAAGCTTTCTTGGGGCAGCGCTATGCGGCTATCCTGCATAGAAAGCTCGCCCAAACCAGCCAACGCTACCGCTTGTTCCTTGACGGCATCAAAGATTATGCGCTCCTGACTGTGGATCGCGGCGGCCACGTCACGAGTTGGAATAGCGGCGCTGAGCGCCTGTTTGGCTACACGGAAGCCGAAATCATGGGCCAGGACTCCTCCGGCTTGGCTGTCCCTGAAAATGTTCAACGGAACTGGCTGCGGCAAGCTATGTCTGAGGCCGATCGGTCGGGCTCGGTGGAATGCGATGGGTGGCGAGTCCGTAAGGACGGTTCACGCTTCTATGGCGCCGGCGTGCTGGCTTCGATGGGAAAGGACGACGCGCGCGAGTATGGAGGACTAATTCACGATATAACCGAACTTCGCGAGTCGGAAGAGGATCTGCGGCAGGCACAGAAATTGGAAGGCATTGGGGTGTTAGCCGGCGGTATCGCTCATGACTTCAATAACCTGCTGACCGGCATCATGGGGAGCTTGAGTTTCGCCAAAATCAGCTTGCCTCCGGATGGGCCCGCATACCCGATGATCGAAATCGCGGAGCAATCCAGCGCTCGGGCGGCGGAGTTAATTGCCCAGTTGCTAGCCTATGCGGGCAAGGGCAAATTCGTTATTACTCGCTTCGATTTTTCGGAGCTGATATCGGAGATGCTGCCATTGATTACTTCCAGTATTCCTAAGACCGTCAAGTTGGAGCTTTCGCTCGCACCCGGATTGCCCTGGATCGAAGCGGATGCCGGTCAGATCCGCCAGATCGTGATGAACCTGATCATCAATGGCGCGGAAGCTGTCGGTGCCGAGGGAGGAACTGTGCGGGTCTCAACGGGTCTCTCGAGCTCTGGAACGGACATTTTCATGGAGGTGAAAGATTCGGGGTCTGGGATGAGCGAGGCTACCAAGACCAAGATATTCGACCCGTTCTTCACCACGAAATTCACGGGACGCGGATTGGGCTTGGCTGCCGTGTCGGGGATAGTTCGCGGTCACAAGGGAAAGATGCATGTGGACAGCATTCCAGGGCAAGGTACGATCTTCACGGTCTATTTCCCGGCGGTGGCGGCTGACGTTCCGAGACTGGCCGATCCGCAGTCATCTATCATTCCGCAGGGGGCCGGCACCATCCTGGTTGTGGACGACGATCCCATCCTGAGGCAACTGGCCGGGATGATTCTGGAGGAATCCGGCTATTCGGTGTTGTTCGCCGAAGATGGCCACGAAGCGGTCGAGATATTCCGGCAAAACGCGCCTAAGATCTCAGCAGTATTGTTGGACATTACCATGCCAGTAATGGGTGGCCACGAAGCTTTTCGGTTAATCCGAGAGATTCGGCCGGGCGTGCCCGTCATTATGTCGAGTGGATATAGCGAGGTCACTACGCGTGAGGAACTCGGACGCGACGCAATAGCCGGGTTTATTCAAAAACCATGGATCGCCGCTAAACTAGTCGAGGGCATCCAAGAAGCCTTGCAACATTCCGCGCTGCCTTAGGTTTTCTCTCCGCGACCAGGACAGAATTCGCAAATCGACAGCGCCTCTCCGGGAAATGGCCGATAAGGTCGATAGGGCCTGTGTGAGAGCCATTATCCCTGAACCTACCAAAATCGATAGGAGTGGTCTCCAATGAACATTCATCTGAGACTGAAGTTCGCCTTTATCGGCGCTCTGTTTGTCCTCGTCGGCACTGGCGTTATCTCGCAGTACCGTCTAAGGCAGTCGGTTGAAGCTGCGGTTTGGGTCGCGCATACGGACGACGTCTTAACCGAGTTGCAAGGCCTTTCGTCGGCGGTCCATATGGCGCAGAGAGATGCGCGAGGTTATTTACTAACCCGTGAACGAAAGCTGGCGGGCCGCTTTCATGATGCTCGGAGGCGAGTTATGGCCCACTTCGCCCGCGTCCGCTATCTGACCGCGGATAATCCACGGCAGCAGCGGCGCTTAGACCGTCTCAAACCGCTATTGGACCAGTCTTTCGCGGCGGAAGAAGCCTATATAGTTTCCGCCACGAACAATGCCCACAAGGCTACGCTTGCGGACGTGCTCGCCACTGGCAGCGATGAGCAGCCGATGGAGCAGATTGAGGTCTGCTTTCGTGAAATGCGGAATGAAGAGGACCTGTTGTTACAAGGGCGCTCCCGGTTGCTACGTGACACCTCGTTCATTGCCACGGTGTTGGTCGGCACGGGCACCTCCTTGGGCGCGTTGCTGATCGCTTTCTCTGGTTTCTGGATTAATCGCGATTTGCGGCGGTGTGAGCGAGCCGAGGCAACCCTACGCCAGGCCCAGGACGAATTAGAATCGCGGGTCCAGGAACGGACCGTGGAGCTTTCCAAAACGACGGCATCCCTCGAAGCGGAAGTAACCGAACGCCGAAAAACCGAAGGGCAGTTGCGTCAAAGCGAACAACGCTACCGGCTGCTGTTTGAGGATAGCCCTCAGCCAATGGAAGTCGTCGATCCTGAAACGCTCTCCTACTTGGGCGTGAACAAGGCTGCCGAAGAGTTGTACGGCTATACCCGTGAGGAGTTCCTGCAGATGACGCTGCCGGACACACGGCCTCCCGAGGAAGTTCCCGCCCTCCTGAATTTTCTCAAGACAGTTAAAACTGCCGATTACAGCGGCACGTTCCTCACTCGGCACAAAAGCGGTAGATTGATCACCATCGACGCGAGGGTTCGAACGATTGAATTTGGAGGGCGGAAGGCCTGGCTGAAGCTGGTTATCGACGTCACCGAAAACAAGCGCGTAGAATCACAGCTCCGGCAATCGCAGAAAATGGAAGCGGTCGGGAGGCTGGCCGGAGGGATCGCGCACGACTTCAATAACCTGCTCACGGTGATTCTGGGCTATAGCGACAGTATTCTCCGTAAACTGGGCGAGACCGATCCGCTGCGTGACAAAGTTTCGGAAATTCAGGCGGCGGGCCAGCGCGCGGCCAATCTGACCAAGCAACTGCTGGCATTCAGCCGGAAGCAGATTCTGAAGCCGCAGGTGCTCGAGCTGAATACGGTGGTCTCGAACATCAGCCAGATGCTGGGCAGATTGTTGGGCGAGGACATTCAAATCGCGCTGCATCTGGATGCCGGCATCGGGCAAATTGAGGCGGACCCGACGCAACTGGAACAGGTGCTGGTGAATCTGGCGGTCAATGCGCGGGACGCCATGCCGCAGGGCGGACAACTGGTGATTGAAAGTCACAACATCGAACTCGACCGGCATAATGCGGCCTTGCAGGGCGTGCCGCCGGGCCGCTATGTGCTGCTGGCGGTGAGCGACACCGGTTGCGGGATGGATGAACAAACCAAGGCCCGAGTCTTCGAGCCGTTCTTCACCACCAAAGAGATCGGCAAGGGCACCGGCCTGGGACTGTCCATGGTGTTAGGGGTGGTGCAACAAAGCGGCGGCACGGTAACCATTTACTCAGAAGTTGGCGTCGGCACCACGTTCAAAATCTATCTGCCGCGCTTAGATACTCCCGTTGAGCAAAGCGCGGATTCGACTCAATGTCATTCCTTGCCGTCGCCGGTGGAAAAGGGAACGACGATTCTGTTGGTCGAGGATGAGCCTTCGCTTCGCGCTCTGGCGCGCGAGGTCCTGCGCGAGGCTGGCTACGTGGTCTTCGAAGCCAGCAACGGGAAAGAGGCGCTGCGGGTCGCCAACGATCTCGCTTCCCGTCCGGCGCTGTTGCTGACCGACGTGGTGATGCCGGAAATGAGCGGCCTGGAACTGGCTGAGGAGTTGCAGCGGAAGTGGCCGGGATTAGCTGTGCTGTACACTTCCGGCTACACCGATCACGCGCTGCTCGAACGCAATACTTTACGGCAGGAGATGCCTTTTCTACAAAAGCCCTACATGCCCGGAGCGCTGCTCGAGCAGGTTGCCGCGGTTCTCGAAAGCAAGCGCCGCCCGATAGTCTTGATCGTTGACGACGACAAACAGATCCGCGACCAGTTGCGCAGCAGCTTCGAGGAGGTCGGGTATCTGGTGCTTGACGCCGCGAACGGCCGGCAGGCGATGACACAGATCGACCGTCATCCGGTCAAGCTGGTTATTACCGACTTAGTCATGCCGGAAAAAGACGGAGTGGAGACGATCCGGGAGTTGCGGCGAAGCTATCCGAGCGTAAAGATCATTGCCATATCCGGAGCGTCGGAAGGCACTTATCTGAAGGTGGCTCGCAAACTAGGAGCCGATGTCGTCTTGCCCAAGCCGCTGGTGCAGAAGCAGGTGATGCAAATGGCTGAAACGCTATTGGCGTGAGAGCAAGGGGCGAGTTCTTGGCAGCGACCGAAGGTACTTACTTCCACTGGAGACAAGAATGAAGACGATGGGTCAAATTGTGCAGGAACTCGTGCCAGCCTACCTGGCTGCTCGTAGGCAGGAAGTTCCCAGATGATGGAGCTGTTGGCCGCCTCCGATTTCGAGCGTTTGCTCGTGCTCGGCCATAGTCTCAAGGGCAGCGGCGGGTCCTTTGGATTTCCGGAGCTCACGCGGTTCGGAGCCGCGCTCGAGCGCTCCGCCCAAGCCTCGATCCAGTCTCCTTCAGCCAGGGCTTGGCCCAGCTTAAAGATTATTTGGACCGCTTGGACCGGTCTCCCACCGCGGCGTCGCTTGAGGAAGCCAGCGGTCCTAGGCGCGAATAGGTCTTCCTCCTTGGCGGAGCTACGCCCAGATTTGTCTGTAATGGCCGCTTGGCCAAGAAGAAAACGACTCACGCCGCCGATAAAGATGACAGCGGAGCCGTGTGACTGTCAGAGAAGGAGCTTCGGGGCGACATCGGTCTAGCGGAGATATCTCCTCGCTAAGGCTGAGGAGAGCACTGCGTATGTGTCGGCCCCCCTTTCCGGCCATCGTCCTTTCAATTCTGCTCGCGGGATCGTGTACTGCAAACCAAGCGGGATCGCCGCCGGGAGGCCAAAGCAGCGGCGATCCCCTCAAGGGGCTTGACCTGGAACAACTCGGCAACGTGGAAGTGACGAGCACGTCCAAAGAGCCCGAGCAGGTCTGGCGGACGCCAATCTCTTGCGTGCGCTGCATCCGCCGCCACCAGCGCATCTCAACCCTCTTTGGCGGGCCACATCACGCGGGCGATCGCTGCCGCCATCTGCTTCCATTTCGATTCTTCGGAAGCTAGCTGCTTCTTTCCGGCTGACGTCAGCCGGTAATACTTGAATTCGCGGTTCATATCCTTGCCTGCCGGCTCCCACTTCGCCGACACCCAGCCTTTCCGCTCCAGGCGATGCAGGGCCGGGTAGAGAGATCCATGCTCCACCTGCAGAAGATCTTCAGTTGTCCGTTGAATGTGCTTGGCGATCTGGTGACCGTGAGCAGGACCGAATAGTAGCGTGCGCAGGATGAGCATGTCGAGCGTGCCCTGCAATAGCTCAATACGGTCAATTGGTTTTTTCGGCATAGACTCAGAAGATATTCTACCCAGATTGATCATGCCAGGGTAGACGTTCGACTGTCAATGCCTCTTTTCACGACTTGTTTAAATAGAAGTTTCCATGAAGCTGCAAAGCTATACCATCACGCAAGGCAAAGATCGCGCTCCGGCGCGCTCTTTTCTCAAGTCGATCGGCTACACCGATGACGATCTGAAAAAGCCCATCATCGGTATTGCGAATACCTGGATCGGCACCATGCCCTGCAATTTTAATTTGCGGGAACTGGCGGTGGATGTCGCCAGAGGCATTCGCGATGCGGGTGGCACGCCCATGGAGTTCAATACGATCGCTATCAGCGACGGCATCACCATGGGCACCGAAGGCATGAAGACCTCGCTCGTCAGCCGGGAAGTGATCGCCGATTCGATTGAGCTTGTAGGGCGCGGGCACATGTTCGATGGCATTGTGGCGCTGGTCGCCTGCGATAAAACGATTCCCGGCGCCGCGCTCGCTCTGCTGCGTCTGAACGTTCCGGCGGTAGTCCTTTACGGAGGAACGATTCTGCCTGGAAGACACAAAGGCAGGGACATCACCATTCAGGATGTTTTCGAGGCGGTGGGCTCGAACGCGGCGGGCCGCATGAGCGACGCCGAATTGCTCGAAATTGAGAACGCAGCCTGTCCCGGCGCCGGCGCTTGCGGAGGCCAGTACACCGCAAACACCATGGCCACCGTCATGGAGATCATCGGGCTTTCACCGATGGGATTGAACGCGATTCCGCAAGTGGACGCCCGTAAGCACGATGCGGCGCGGCAGTGCGGTGAAATCGTTTTGCAGGCCGTGCGTAACAATCTGCGGCCTTTGGATATCGTGACGCGGGCCTCTATCGAGAATGCAATTGCGAGCGTGGCGGCATCCGGCGGCTCAACCAACGCGGTTCTTCATCTGCTCGCGTTCGCGCGCGAAGCGGGCATACCCCTGACCATCGACGATTTTCAGGAATTGAGCAATCGGACGCCCCTGCTGGCCGATTTGAAGCCCGCGGGGCGGTATACGGCCGCCGACGTGGACAAGGCGGGCGGAATTCCCGTCATCGCGAAACGGCTGCACGACGGCGGATATGCGCATTCGGATTGCATGACGATTACCGGTAGGACGTTCGGCGAACAGGTCCAATTTGCGAACGAAACTCCAGGGCAGGATGTCATCCGGCCACTGGATAATCCAATCAAGAAATCGGGCGGCCTGGTGATTTTGAAGGGGTCACTTGCGCCGGAAGGATGCGTGATCAAAGTGACGGGGTTGAACCGCAGCTCGCAGACCGGGCAGGCGCGGGTATTCGATAGTGAAGAAGAGGCCATGCACGCGGTGCTCGGCGGCCACATCAAGCCCGGCGACATCATGGTCATTCGCTATGAGGGTCCGAAGGGTGGCCCAGGGATGCGCGAAATGCTCGGCGTGACCAGCGCCATTGTGGGAGAAGGGCTATCTGAATCGGTCGCACTCGTCACCGACGGTCGCTTCAGCGGCGCTACGCGAGGATTCATGGTGGGACACGTTGCTCCCGAAGCCGCTGTGGGAGGGCCGATCGCGGCAGTCCGGGAGGGTGATTCCATCACGATTGATATCAAAACGCGGCAAATCGGTCTCGATATTCCGGCTGCCGATCTGCATAGCCGTCTTCTGAATTTCACCCCGCCGCCGCCGAAGTACACCTCCGGCGTGATGGCGAAATATGTCGCGCTGGTCGGATCTGCTTCCGACGGAGCGGTGACCGCCCCGCCGGGCCGCTAAATGGCTCCGGAACCAGTTGTCTTGAATTCCGTGGCCAACGCGAGCGATATCGCTCGATACCTCGAAGATTCCTCCGGCTACCGCGGAGAGGCGGATCGCGTTTTCCTACCATCGAACAGGGAGGAGATCCAGGAAATTGTTCGCGCTTCTTCCACTCGCCAGGTTCCACTGACCATTGCGGGCGCGGGGACCGGTCTTACCGGTGCGCGCGTTCCTCACGGAGGATGGGTGGTTTCACTCGAGCGCTTCCGGAAAATCGAGATCGAGTCTGGAAAAGCGCGATGCGGCTCCGGTGTGATTCTCAGCGATCTCCAGCAGAAAGCCGCGCGAACGAAGCAGTTCTTCGGCCCGAATCCCACGGAAGCCTCAGCTTCGATTGGCGGAATTGTTAATACCAACGCCGGCGGAGCCCGCAGCTTCCACTACGGTTCGGTCCGGCGGCACGTTCTCGCTCTCGAAATGATTTTGATGGACGGACGCCTGATACGCGTGCAGCGGGGTGATCGGGTTGAATTCCCGATTCGGCCAGTTCGAGTTCCTCCCACCACCAAGAATTCCGCCGGTTATTACCTTCAGCCGGATCTCGAATGGGTAGACCTTTTCTCGGGTGGTGAGGGGACGCTCGGAATTCTGACTGAAGCGGAGCTCCAACTATTTCCAGAGCCCGCTGCGATCCTGAGCGGAGTCGTTTTTTTTGCATCGGACGACCTGGCCCTGAATGCGGTTGAGGCCTGGAGGCCTCTGCCGGAACTCCGGCTGTTGGAATTCCTCGATGAACATGCGCTAGATTTGCTGCGTCCCCCGTATCCTGAAATTCCAGCTGCGGCCCGGGCCGCGCTCCTTGTCGAACAGAATCTGACGTCGGAAGAGGACGAAGAAGTTGACCTGTGGAACCAGCGCTTGCATAGCCAGTCCGCTTTCGAACAGGAGTCCTGGTTTGGTCTCGGAGCTGCCGACCGCGAGCGTTTTCGCGAGTTTCGTCATACCCTGCCAGTAATGGTGGTGGACATGGGCCGCCGCAGTGTATTTCCAAGGTTTGGTACCGATTTTGCAGTTCCTCTGGATAAGAGCCGCGAGTTGCATGCCTATTACAAACAGAATTGCGAGACGGCGTTCCCAGGACAAAACACGATTTACGGTCACGTAGGAGATGCCAACAACCACGTCCACCTGTTTCCCACAGCCTACGAGCAAGTAGGAAGGGCAAAAGAGTTGATGTACGATTTCGCCCGTTACGTGCTCTCGCTCGGCGGGACCGTTGCGGCTGAGCATGGAATCGGAAAGAGCAAAACGGATCTGCTGAAGCTAATGTATTCGGCTGTGGAGATTGACGCAATGCGAGATGTGAAACGGCGGCTCGATCCGGATTGGCTGCTCGGGCGCGGCACCATTTTCGAGGTGTGAGGGCGCTGAAGGACGGTTGTTATGCGCGCGCTGGTACAAAGGGTTTCCGAGGCGAGCGTCACTGTCGGCGGATCGACCATCGGTCAAATCGGTCGTGGGCTGCTGGTCTTCTTAGGGATAAGACAGAACGATACCGAGGCCTTAGCCGAAAGGCTGGCTAGAAAAGTGATCCAGTTGCGAATATTCCCCGATGAAAAGGGCAAGATGAACCGCAATCTGGCCGATACCTCGGGGGAACTGCTGGTTGTTTCCCAATTTACCCTCTACGGAGATACTCGAAAAGGTAATCGACCTTCCTATTCAGAGGCTGCGAAACCCGAATTAGCGGAGCCGTTGTACGATTACTTTGTAAAATTCTGCCGAGAAGAAGGAGTGAGGGTATCGACAGGGTTGTTTCAAGCTCATATGGAAGTACGACTAGTAAATCAAGGTCCAGTAACTCTTATGTGCTCTTCTGAATTGTGATACAACGCACGTTCAATGAAAACTTGTCTCCAGTGTGTTACTAAGTAGGATATATGGCAAAAACGTTCGCTGCGCCGAATAGAGAGATATTGGAAGCTGCCCTTCAGGGTTTAGAAGGGCAAAGACAACGGTTAGAGGATCAGATCGCTCAGGTACGTGCGATGCTCGGCGGTCGCGCCGGAAGACCCGCAAAGGGAAACAGCAGCGCATCCTATGGATCGGCAAAAAAGACCGCCACTGTTCGCAAGAAGAGGGTGCTGAGTCTGGAAGCCAGGAAAAGGATTGCGGTGGCTCAGAAGAAGCGCTGGGCTGCTTTCCGGAAGAACCAAGAATAGCGATTCCAGCCGCAACCTTATCTGTGTGCCCATGAAATAGATATGGGCGTAATTGAAATATGATTGTCGGCGTGGGTACGGATCTGGTGGAGGTTGCCCGCATCCGCAAAAGCATCGCCCAATATGGGGAGCGCTTCTTAAATCGCGTTTACACCGAAACAGAACGAGCTTACGCGTCGCCTAAAGCGAACGCAGCCGAACGTTTTGCAGCCAGATTTGCCGCCAAGGAGGCGGCCATGAAGGCCGTCGGAACCGGCTGGCGACGAGGTGTTACTTGGAAGGATTTTGAAGTACAGAATGAACGTTCCGGCCGTCCGGCGCTACGCTTGAGCGGCATCGCTCTTCAGATTGCGGAGCAAATGGGCGTAAAGCGAATCTCTATTTCACTGACGCACACGGCGGAAACCGCGTTCGCTGTAATCATTCTCGAAGACGGAAACTAAACTGTCCGGCTGCCCGACGCGGCGACGGATCTCGCCCGAAGTTGAGCGTCTTCGAGCCGCTTCGATTCGTGGTAGGTGAATATCATGCGGTGGATGACCGTCAGGTTGCCGAGCACTGCGATGATCCAGAGCACGGGCGCCATCCGGTCGAAAAGCGCGCCGATGATGAGCAGAACCACTCGTTCGGGTCTTTCGAGGAAGCCGACCTTACAAGTTGGAACTATGTTCTCCGCGCGTGTCCGCGTATAGCTGATCATCACGGAGGCGGTCATCACAATGGCAGTCAAGACTACGTAAGAAGATCGATTGATGGTGCCATAGTATACAAGTAAGCCCACCAGCAGAGCCAAGTCGGAGTAGCGGTCGAGCACAGAATCGAAAAAACCTCCAAACCGCGTGACCTGGTTGGTTTCCCTTGCCACCCGGCCATCGACCATATCGAACAGTCCAGCGAAGATGATGACGCATCCCGCGGTTCTGAATCTGCCGAAAGCGAGGAACGCCGCCGCCGCCATATTAATGACGAGACCCAGGAAAGTCAGAACATTGGGGTTGATCTTCGAAAGCGCCAATGCTCGCACGATCAGCCGTATGATTCGGTTCGCTCCCAGGCCGACTGCGCGAGTATAAGTCATTTGGTGTCGAGACCGTCAGGATGCCGCGGCATCGTGGATGGTTGTCAGATTCAGAATTTCCATCTCTCTGGTACCGTCAGGGATCTGGATCTTGACGGTATCTCCCACGCGTTTGCCAAGCAAGCCCTTGCCAATCGGCGAACTGGTGGAAATCTTTCCTTTTGCGACGTCAGCCTCTTCGCTCGTCACCAAGTTGTAGGTGTGCTCCTCGTCTTTGTCTAGATCGAGAACCACGACCTGCGAACCCAGACCCACACGGTCCCGTGGAATCTTGGAAAAATCGATCATCGAGAAATCGCGGAGCCGGGTCTGCAGATGGCCTAGGCGGGCATTCACATAGGCTTGGCGTTCTTTAGCGGCATGGTACTCGGCGTTTTCACTCAAATCGCCGTGCGCGCGCGCCTTCAGGATCTCTCTCGGCAGCTCGTTACGAAGCTCGTATTCAAGCGCCGCGATTTCGCCCTGCAGTTTTTTCTTGAGGTCCTCCATGATTACCTACCTCATTATATGGAATACTTGCGCGGCCGTCCCATGTAGCCGACCAACCTCCAGGGAAGCCGCTCGACAGAGCATAAGTCAAATTGTTACCATCACCTATAGAGGAACACTCCGCCCATGGCCAACAAACCGGCATTCGCCCAGGGTGCCCAAGTCGAGCACGGAAAGTTTGGTCTCGGCTCGGTGCTCTCCTGTAACGACGACTACATCGTGATTAAGTTTGACGATCATGGCGAGAAGAAATTCGTTACTTCCATTGTCTTGCCGGCGCTAAAAAAGAGCGACCGTCAGCCGCCCGTCGAAAAACGCCGCGCAAGCCGCAAGAAAGCCGCTGCCCCGGCTAGCGGAGCTTAATCGTCTTGGGCCAGAGTCCTTCCGGCAGATGAAGGCGGGCATCGTAGTATTTCCCGGCAGTAATTGCGATCACGACGCATGGTATGCGGTTTCTTGCAATCTCCATCAGCAGGCTGAGTTTATCTGGCATGACAGATCGTCCCTCGGCGATGTCGACGCGGTTATCTTACCTGGCGGCTTTTCTTACGGCGATTATCTTCGGTGCGGCGCGATTGCGAAGTTCTCGCCGGTTATGCGCGCCATCAAGAAGTTTGCGCGAGAGGGTGGTCCCGTATTGGGGCTTTGTAACGGATTCCAGGTGCTGACGGAGTGCGGACTCCTGCCCGGCGCTCTGGTTCGCAATGCGAATCTGAAGTTTGTCTGCCGGACCATTCCGCTCGAAGTCGTGACTGCGGCTTCTCCTTTTACAAACCAGGCCACTCAGGGGCAAACGTTGCATATACCGATCGCGCATGGAGAGGGCTGCTACATCGCCGATGAAAAGACTTTAGACCAGTTGGAAGAGGAAGATCGAATCGTGTTTCGCTATCGCGATAATCCCAATGGTTCAATGCGCGACATCGCGGGCATTTTGAACGGGGAGCGCAACGTTATGGGAATGATGCCTCATCCCGAACGTGCGTCCGATCCGCTCGTCGGCGGTACGGATGGCCTGGTGATCCTGCAATCGCTCGCAGCGGCTCATGCCGGGAAAGCACGCCTTCTCACAGCTTCCAAATCATGAGCGCGATCACCCCCGATGTGATTGCGTCCCATCAGTTGACGGTCTCTGAATATGAGAAGATTCTCAGCCTGCTTGGCCGCGAGCCGACCCTTACAGAATTAGGAATTTTCAGCGTGATGTGGAGCGAACATTGCTCCTATAAGAGCACCCGCATTCATTTGAAGAAATTGCCTACCGAAAGCCGGCGGGTGTTGCAGGGGCCCGGTGAAAACGCCGGCGTTATCGATATCGGCGATGGCCTGGCCATTGCGTTTAAGATCGAGTCGCACAACCATCCGAGCTTTATCGAGCCATTTCAAGGCGCGGCTACCGGCGTGGGCGGCATATTGCGAGACATCTTTACCATGGGTGCGCGCCCGATTGCGGTGATGGATTCCATCCGCTTCGGCAGGTTGGACGATCCAAAAACCGGACCCCGGAACAGGCGCATTCTCGAGGGTGTTGTTTCAGGAATCGCCCACTACGGGAACTGCTTTGGCGTGCCGACGGTGGGAGGCGAATGCGTCTTTGAAGAGAGCTACGACGGCAATCCACTGGTGAATGTCTTTGCGCTCGGCGTGTTCCGCCACGACGAGATTTTCTACGGCAAGGCAAGCGGCGTCGGGAACCCTGTCATTTATGTGGGAGCGAAGACCGGCCGCGACGGCATTCATGGCGCATCGATGGCGTCGGCGGAATTTACCGAAGAATCCAAACAGAAGCGGCCCAACGTGCAGGTGGGGGACCCCTTCATGGAAAAGCTGCTGCTCGAAGCTTGTCTCGAGGTAATGCAAACCGGCGCGGTGGTCGGGATTCAAGATATGGGCGCGGCCGGCCTCACGTCCTCAACCTGCGAAATGGGTAGCCGCGCGGGGACCGGCGTCGAGATCGATCTTCAATACGTCCCACAGCGCGAATTGGGAATGACGCCTTACGAGATCATGCTTTCCGAATCGCAGGAGCGGATGCTGCTGGTAACCGAACGCGGCCGTGAACGCGAAGTTCAGAGTATCTTCAAAAAATGGGGGCTGGACGCCGTAGAGGTCGGAACCGTCACGCCCGATGGAATGTTGCGGGTAAAGGATCACGGCGAATTGTTCGCAGAGATTCCCAACCGCGCGCTTGCCGACGAAGCGCCTCGCTATAACCGCCCGTTCACTGCTCCGTTGCGGACAGCGCCGCTGGAGGGACCGCGGGTTCACAGCCAAAATCTAACCGCGGATTTGAAGGCTCTGCTTGCGTCGGGCGACCTCTGTTCGAAGCGCTGGATTTGGGAGCAGTATGACCATCAGGTCCGCACGAATACACAAGCCGGCCCCGGCTCTGACGCTGCGATTGTGCGCATCAAGGGCACGAATACGTCCATAGCGATGTCGCTCGATGGAAATGGACGCTATTGTTCGCTGGATCCTCGCGAAGGTGCGAAGCTGATTGTGGCGGAGTGCTGCCGCAATTTGTCTACTGTGGGAGCGCTACCCGTCGCCACCACCAACAATCTCAACTTCGGCAATCCCGAGAGGCCCGAGATCATGGCTCAAATTGTCGAGTCGATTGAAGGGCTGGCCGAAGCCTGCCGCTTTTTCGAGGTCCCTGTCACCGGTGGCAACGTCAGCTTATACAACGAGACGCTGGGGACGCCCATCATTCCTACACCGGTTGTCGGCATTGTCGGCACGCTTGAAACCGCCGTGCCGGTAGGCATTCCGTTCAAGCACGCAGGATCGACCGTCATGCTGCTGGGCGGCTTGGGCGCGCCCGACCCCCACCAGTTTGGCGGTACTCAATACGCAAAGGTCATCCACAATCTTCTTTGGGGAAAGCCGCCCCGGCTCGATATGGATTATGAAAAGCGCGTTCAGGCCGCCATTCGCGAGTTGGTCCGCGAGGGGGCGGTCGAATCGGCTCACGATATCGGCGACGGAGGACTCGCGGTGGCTCTTGCCGAATGCTGCTTTGGCCCGGAGAATGTAGGCGTGGAGATCAGCCTCAATTCCTCCCTTGAACCGGAACTGTTGCTTTTCCACGAGGGGCCTTCGAGGATTCTGGTCTCTACATCCGATCCGGACAAAGTTTTTGCCTCTGCAAAGAGAAACGGCATTGAAGCGCCGGTAATCGGCGCTACACTCAAGGCGGGCATGAAGATTAGCAATCGGAACGAGATGCTGATCGACAACCCGGTCGACGAGTTGAAAGACCTCTGGAATAGCGCCCTCGTCCACCTCCTCCACAATCCTGTATTGGTGTGAACAAATGATCAACTGGGAAGAGGAAGTTCGGTTCGACAAGCTCCACGAAGAGTGTGGCGTCTTCGCGCTTTATGGTCATCCGGAGGCGGCGAACCTGGTCTATTTGGGTCTTTACGCGCTGCAGCATCGAGGCCAAGAGAGCGCGGGAATGGCGTCGAGTGACGGCCGGAAAATTTACAGTGTCCGCAAAATGGGGCACGTGGCCGATATCTTTACGCCGGAGGTGCTGAACGAACTGCCGGGTAGCCTGGCGATCGGTCACACCCGGTACTCCACCGCGGGCGACACGACGCTTCGCAATGCGCAGCCCCTCTCAGTCGCGTGCGGGAAAGGACAGATCGCCATCGCCCACAATGGCAATCTGACTAACGCGATCGAATTGCGCCGGGAATTGGAGGAAGACGGCTCGATTTTTCAATCCACGAGCGATACGGAAGTAATTCTTCATCTGATGGCGCGATCGCGGGAGCGCACGTTATCCGGAGCGCTGAGGGAAGCGCTTTTGCAGATTGAAGGTGCATTCTCGCTGGTTTGCTTAGCTGAAGACCGGATCATCATCGCGCGCGATCCCCACGGATTTCGCCCTTTGGCGATGGGCCGTCTGGAAATTGAGGGCCAGCGCGCGGCAGTCGTATTTGCTTCGGAAACCTGCGCCTTCGACTTGATTGACGCCGCGTATGTCAACGATGTCGAACCGGGCGAAATGGTTATCGTCGGGCCGGAAGGCATGACGCGCGAGCGCTACACGCCCCCTGAGGCAACGGCGCATTGCGTGTTCGAGCACGTCTATTTCTCGCGGCCGGATTCCATCGTCTTCGGGAAGCCAGTCGCCGAGTCCCGTGAGATGATGGGGCGGCTGCTTGCCCGCGAACACCCAGTAGATGCCGACGTAGTGGTGCCGGTGCCTGATTCGGGCGTTGCCGCCGCCATTGGCTACGCTTCGGAATCGGGAATCCCGTACCGGCAAGCGCTTATTCGCAACCATTACGTGGGTCGCACCTTCATTGAGCCTTCGCAAGCCATTCGCGATTTCGGCGTCAAACTGAAGTTAAATCCTGTCCGGCACCTGCTTCAAGGCAAACGGGTGATTCTAGTGGACGATTCGATTGTGCGCGGCACCACCAGCCGCAAAATTGTTCGCATGGTGCGAAGCGCAGGCGCTCGCGAAGTGCATCTCCGCATCTCCTGCCCGCCCACCATCTCGCCGTGCTACTACGGAGTGGACACGCCATCGCTTCGAGAGTTGATCGCCGCCAATAACGACATTAAACAAATTGAGCAATACGTCGAAGCAGATTCGCTCGCCTACTTATCGCTCGAATCGCTTCGCCGATCCGTTCACGATTCCGACCATCGCTTCTGTTATGCCTGTTACACAGGGAAGTACCCCACACTCGTGCGAATCGATGAAATCGTACTGGCGAAGACAGGCTGCTGCTAGGCTCCGCCCCGATCCGATCCGGTGCCAGCTAGTCTTTCAAGTAGTCAGATTTGGGTTTCTCCAATCGTTTCTTCTTTTCTCTTCCGGCGGCGCTTCAAGAACGTCAGCAAACATACCGCTGATCCCATTAATAGAACAGTCTCAAGTACCAAGTTTGTCCTCTCTTCCGGAGGGCGCCTTTCACCCTCTTCTTCTCCAGATCGGTAAGGACGAGCGGGAACTTTAACCCAAACCTCGCGACCAGAGGAGAATGCGCGTCATATAAACTACGGCCTTCTTTGGGTACTAGCGGGCCGCCAAGTATAATCGGAGAGCCCTTTATGCTCGAGGCTTTTGGCCTGTCAGATCCAGGTTGCACTCGCCCCAACAACGAGGATTATTTCATCAGCGACAGCGAGTCCGGAATCTTCATCCTTGCCGATGGCATGGGTGGAGCAAATGCCGGCGAGTATGCTTCGCAATTCAGCGCCGAAACCGTCTACAAACTGCTTCTCCAAGCGCCGGAGACGGATGGTCTCGAGACGCTCGAGCAGGCCTTTCTCGAAGCGAACTGGGAAGTGCGCCAAGCCGCCCAAACCCATCCCGAGCTCGAGGGCATGGGTACTACACTCCTCGTCGCCCGCGATATTGGAAGTGATCGGCTCCAAATTGGAAGCGTGGGCGACAGCCGCGCTTATCTCTCCTCAAAAGAAGGGCTATCACTCATCACTCAGGATCAAACCTGGGTCGCTGAAGTCGGTTCCCGTCTCGGTCTCAGCGACGAGGCCCTCCGGAAACATCCGATGAGACACGTTCTCACCATGGCCGTCGGTACCGCGGAAGAGCTGCGCGTCCATTCGCGTGTCGTCCAAATGAGTGCCGGCGATCAGGTTCTTCTCTGTTCGGACGGTCTGCACGGAGTCCTGGATGAAAAAATCTTGCAGGACACACTCGATTCTGAGAAAACTCTGCCGGACAAATGCCACTATCTTGTCGAAGCCGCTAAGAAGCAAGGTGGGCCCGACAACGTGACAGTTGTTCTGATTCAGCTCGTTTAACTTCCCGCGCGGCGATAAGCACCCGTGCGCCCTACCGGCGCGCGTTGACAACGAGGCTCCCATTGAAACCGATCTCCCTTTCTCCGTTGCTGGCCTTTCTTCTGACGCCGATGGTTGTGTCTGGGCCTTTATGGGCCCAGACCCCCATCGCAGCGCCGGGCCCATCCGCCCCCGCATCACCCGCTCAGGGACTTGAGCTACGACTCATTGAGAGTGACGGCCCGAAGGCGCCGGTTGGATCGGGCACGGTGAAAGGTTTCACCGTAGAGGCGCGGGATCAGACCGGAGTTGTCATACCCGACGCCGCAGTCGTCTTCCGCCTTCCGGACAGCGGTCCTACTGGAACTTTTGCCGATGGTACCCACGCCGCTGTTGCCTACACGGACTCGCTCGGCCGCGCTCACATTGCCGGCATTCAATGGGGCGCCACGCCAGGCCCGCTGGTTCTGCGCGTAACCGCCGCCAAAGGCGATGCACACGCCGGTATCCTCATCGAGCGCACCCTCGCCTCTTCCCCGTCCGCCGTGACGCCCCTAATTGCCAATCCTTTGCCAGTCGCAAAAACCGCCCCGGCGCAGCAGCAGCCCGGCGCGCCTGCTCATTTCGCGGACGCCTCACTTGCCTCAGCAACCCAACCGCCTGCCGTCTCAGTCACTGGCGGTTCGCCACAGGCAGCGTCGCATAGCGGCAAAACCAAATGGATCGTCATCGCCGCCATTGCCATCGGCGCAGGTCTAGGCGCCGCCATGGCCATGAAAGGAAAATCCAACAGCTCCGCCACTCCCGCCGCGTCCGGCGCTTCAATCGGAGCGCCAACCCTCAGCGTTGGCCAGTAATTCCCGATAAGGTCTTGCTGAAATGAGATTCCGGACCAACGCCTCTTTAGCTCTCGCTATTTGCTCCGCGGCAATGCTGCCGGCACAAATAAGCGCGCCGAAAGTCGGCCTCGCGCGATATGCGGATGGAACCGTGCAAGCCATCTACGGCCTCGATGCGAACTTCGTTATTCGCGGACAGGCGATCTCGCCGGCGGATGCGATCAGCTTTTCAGATTCTGGCGGACTCGTCTCCCGCGCCGGGCACATTCAACTGCTCGGGCGTGATGCCTCGGTTATTGCCGAATACGATTCCAGCGAAGCAGCGCCTGTATTGAATATGGATGGCGGCCTGACGACAGCCATCGCCTGGCTGCCGTCCCGACACGCACTACTCTATTGGAACGGCAAGTCTTTCGTTGTGACGCCGCTCACCAGCGCAATTTCCGAAAATGTAACATCGCTTCGCGTTCAAGGCGGCCACTCCGCAAACCTGCTGCTCGCGGGCGCGGACGGCAATGTACTCGAGGCAACTGTCTCGCTCGAGTCCGGCAATCTTATCTCGATCAATCCACTTCCTGGCGTTAAGGCTCCGGCATTCCAGCAAGGCTCCTTCGTCGTTTTTCACGATCGGGAGGGGCTCGAAATACAGGCTGCGGATGGCGCTCTCCGCACATTCCCGCTTCCCGCGAGCGATCTTTCGATTGAGCGCATGTCATCGGATTGGTTGCATCTGGCTTCGATCTCGATGAAGCGCGATTGGGCGCTCCATCTGAGCGGCAGCGCTTTAAACCTATCGCAATTACCTGCGCCTAACGAGGCCGGTAAATGAAGGTCCTTCTCTTCGCTCTGCTCTGTTGCGCATCCTTGGGTGCCCAGAGCCTGACTTTTCTGGTCGATAACACTGGTGGAGACGCGCCCAGCAGCGAGCTTCCGGCGCTCACCTCTCCGTACCAGTTTCCTGATACGCCGGTCGGCAGTTCGAGCAGCATCGTCATACGGGTAGTGAATTCGTCTGAGGCTCCGGTTACGATAGGCGCAATCTACGTTGGCGCATCGGCCGGCACTGCAACGCCAAACCAGAACTTCACAATCACCGGTTTGGCTCATGGGGCGATCCTAGCGCCGCAGGGCAGCTGTAAGAGCGCCACATCCGACACGGGCTGCTGGACGCCTTTTGTGCTGAATTTTACGCCGTCCGGTCTTTCGCCCCCCCCGGGATACTTGCGAGCTCTGGCAGTCAATCCCGACGGCAGCAGTAAAACGATCCCCGTCGCCACACTCCAGGGAACCGGCACCCCTGCTCAACTCACGCTAACCTGTAGCGGACCGCCCGCCCAATGCAATGGAACTACGCTCCAGCCAAACAGTCTGACGCCCTTCAACTTCGGAATCCTGGCGAGTGGTAGCGTTTCCTCAGTCACCTTTACGTTGACCAATCAATCGTCGATTGCGGTAAATACGCCTTCCGTATCACTGCAAACCCAAGGATATTTGACTAGCGCCTTTAGCATCGATACTTCCGCGCTCCCGGGTACGATTGGCCCGGCTTTAAGCGCAAGTTTCACGTTGACGTTTGCGCCCGTGCAGCCATCAGCGTTCCTTCAGGCGGCATTGCTCGTTGGATCGAGTACATATCAAGTCCAAGGCACGCCTACTGGCGGCCTGCAGATCTCATACGTGGACAGCACCGGTATTCGCTACACTCCCGCGTCGAACTCAATTGCCTTTGGGCAAGTCAATGGTGCGGCGACTCTCGCCTTTACCGTTACCAACCCGATCGCCGCTACCAGTGCCGCCTTGGTTTCCGTGAGCGTTTCTGGCGACGGTTTCTTACTTTCAGGGGCTCCCGCGACGGCCGCCACGCTTCAGGCCGGCCAATCGATGCCCACCTTTCAACTCACATTCTCCGGTTCGCAACCAGGCAGCAACAGCGGAACATTGACTATAGGAACGCAAGTATTCGCGCTAACAGCAACCGTGCCTCAGCCTATCGGCGCACCCGGCTCTCCGCTCTCAGGCATTACGTTGATGTGCGGCGCATCAACGTGTGCCGGACCATTTGCCAGTAATCAACAGGTCAACGTCTCGGTACAGTTGCCCAGCCTGGCTTCGGTCGAGTCAATCTTCACGCTGACAATGGCATTCGCGCCCTCTGTTGCCGGCGTCAGCGATGACCCTGCGATTGAGTTTATTGCTCCCCTCACCGCCCGCACTTTCCAAATGACGATGTCTGCCGGGTCGCAGTCGGCGACATACAACGGAAATTCGCAATTGACGTTTCAGACGGGAACTACGGCGGGGACCATTACCTTCACAGTTACCTACCTTGGACAGCCGGCAGCAACGTTGGCGACCATCGTCATCCAACCCGCTGAAGTACAATTAGTCTCTACTCTCGCCCAGCGACAGGACCAGAACCTGGTCATCACTGTGAATGGATACGACAACACCTACAGCATTGGGCAACTGTCGTTCACCTTCTATGACACAAGTGGCCGCGTGATAACATCGAGCCCTATTCAAGCGTCTGTCGTCGCGACCGATTTCCATGCGTACTTTTTCGGCTCGAACGATCTCGGCGGGGCGTTTGGTTTGCAAGCCACGTTTCCCATGTTGACCGGTGACGTGACACAGGTAGGTTCGGTCGCAGTCACTTTGACGAATTCCGTAGGGACGGTGTCGGCAACGCAACCCTTCCAATAGCTCCCTCCCTGCCCGGTGTGCGCTACGGTTGGAGCATGCCAGCTGTGGCGCTCACCATTGCGGGCTCCGATCCCAGCGGCGGAGCCGGTATTCAGGCGGATCTCAAAACTTTCCATCAATTCCGAGTTTACGGCGAAGCCGTCCTCACGCTCGTCACCGTCCAAAACACGCGAAGCGTCTCCCGCGTTGAGATTTTATCCGCCGATTTGGTGGTCCAACAGATTGAAGCGGTCATCGGCGACATCCCGCCCGGAGCCGCAAAAACCGGCGCATTGGGCAGCGTCGAGATCGTCGAGGTAGTCACATATCTCGCGAAATCATTCACCTTTCCGCTGATAGTGGACCCGGTCATGATTAGCAAGCACGGCGCGCGGCTCATCTCTCCCGAGGCCGAAAAAGTTTTGAAGTGCAAGCTCCTGCCTCACGCTTTTCTGGTCACTCCCAATATCCCTGAAGCCGAATCGCTCACTGGCGTCCGAATCCGGAACGACGACGACCTACTAGCGGCAGCGCGCCGCCTCCTCGAATTTGGCTGTAGCCACGCGCTGATCAAAGGAGGACATCTCGAAGGCGAGCCGCACGATCTCCTCCTGTCTTCCACCGGCAAGACGGTCCTCTTCGGAAGGCGAGTCAATACCACGCGCACTCACGGCACGGGCTGCACTTACTCAGCGGCCATCACCGCAGGCCTGGCTTTGGGCGTATCGCTTAGCGAAGCCTGTCAACGCGCCAAGTCATACATCCAGAGCGCCATCGAAAGCGCCCCCGCGCTCGGACGAGGCCGCGGCCCGTTAAACCACTTCGCTAATATTTCGGAACCGCCGGATCGACCTTATCGCTCCACGCCGTGATCCCGCCGGTCATGTTGCGAACGTGCGTGAAGCCATTCTGCTTGAGCAGATCCACCGCCTTCTGGCTCCTCCCGCCCGTCTTGCAATGGGCAACAATATCCGCATCCCGGTCAAGCTCGTCCAAATGCTTCGGCAGCTCCCCCAGCGGAATCAGCTTCGCGCCCGGTATCCGCGCAATCTGATATTCGTGCGGCTCCCGCACATCGATCAGCGTGAAATTGTCACCCCGATCCAGCTTCTGCTTCACTTCAATTACATCGATTGCGCCTTCTGCCGGCGCTGCTTGAGAGGCCATAGGTCTTATCCCGCAAAACTCCTGATAGTCGATCAGTTTCGTAACCGTCGGATGATCGCCGCAAACCGGGCAATTGCGATCCCGCTGCAGTCTCAACTCGCGAAACCGCATATTCAGCGCGTCATAAAGCAGAAGCCGGTTCTTCAGGGTCTCGCCTTTGCCCAGAATGATCTTCACCGTCTCCGTTGCTTGAATTACGCCGATCAGTCCCGGTAAAATGCCCAGCACTCCGCCTTCCGCACAGCTCGGCACAAGTCCCGGCGGCGGCGGCTCCGGATACAGGCACCGGTAGCACGGCCCATCCTCATACGCGAACACCGTCGCCTGCCCCTCGAACCGGAAAATGGACCCGTATACGTTCGGCTTCTTCAACAACACGCAAGCGTCGTTCACCAGGTACCGCGTCGGGAAATTATCCGTTCCGTCAACTACAATGTCGTAATCTTTCAGAATCTCAAGAGCGTTCTCGCTCGACAAGCCAGTGTCGAATTTATCGATCTGCACGTTCGGGTTGATGTCGAGCATCCGGTCCGCCGCCGAATCCAGCTTCTTCCGCCCCAAATCGCTCGTCCCATGAATCACCTGCCGCTGCAGATTCGACGCATCCACCACGTCGAAATCGACAATCCCGATCCTTCCCACGCCCGCCGCCGCAAGGTATAGCCCAAGCGGTGCGCCCAATCCCCCAGCGCCAATCATTATCACGTTGGCCTGCTTCAGCTTCAGTTGGCCTTCCATGCCCACTTCCGGCAGCAGTAAATGCCGGCTATAGCGCGCCACTTCTTCATTCGTCAGCGATTCCGCTTGCCCGGCTCCCACCGTCTCCGGTTCAGCCAATCCCACAGTGCCGCCGGCGATACTCGGCACTATCGAGATCGTCTCGTCGCCTTGCAACTTTGTTTCGTCTTTGTCCAGGTAACGGATGTCTTCGTCGTTTACATAGACATTCACAAAACTTCGCAGCCTGCCCTGGTCGTTGAAAAGATTCTTCTTGATGTTTGGATACTGCGCCGTCAGGTAATTTAGCGCTTCCCCTACGGTTGCGCCGGTCACCTCGACCGCATCCTTCTGCTCGGTAAATTGCCGCAGTGCCGTCGGTATCAGGATTTTGGCCATATCAATTCCTCCGCGTCCGCCTTGGTTTGGTCCGCATCCGGTAGAAAGCTATTCGCGTGTACGAACTTCCCGTTCGTGATGGAGAGCACCACAAACGAATACCACGGACACGAATTCTGGAGGTCCGTCTTCGAAAAATACGCGTCGCAGTCCGGATGAGAATGAAAAATCCCAACTAAATCCAGCCCCCGCTCCCGGGCCGCTCTATCCGCAGCTAGCAGATCTTCCGGACGCAATTCATACCGCTCCTGCTGTCCTCCCGCAAAAGCATTCTCTAGCGGTATGGCTTCCGTGACCACCTTCTTGCCGCTCTGAATCCTTCCGAGCATCGCCCCGCAACACTCGTTCGGATAGATCCTCTCCGCATGCAGCACCATCGCGTGCCAGGGCTTCGTTTGTATCTCAATCATTCCAGAAGGACTCGCTCAAATACTTCTGCCCACCGTCACAAAGCACGGTAACCACCAGGCCGCTCCGCCCTTCCTTAGATAACTTTTCTGCCACCCGGGTCGCGGCAAGTACGTTCGCCCCCGCCGAAATTCCCACCAGCAATCCCTCCTCCCGGGCCAGCCGGCGCGCCAGCGCATAAGCTTCTTCGGTCTCCACCCACAGGTTGTCGTCCGCCAAACTCGGATCGTATATGCCCGGCTTAATCGAGGACGGCATATGCTTGGTTCCTTCCAAACCGTGCAAAGGAGAAGCCGGCTGCACCGAAATGCACTCTACACCTGGCAAATCGTGACGTAAACGCCGGGTCACGCCGGTAAACGTCCCCGCCGTCCCCAGCGCCGCTACCCAGTGCGTGATCCTCCCGCCGGTCTGTTCAATGATCTCCGGTCCAGTTGTTGCATAATGCGCCTGCCAGTTGGCCGGATTACTGTACTGATCCGGATAAAAGTACGGCTCCGGATTCTCTTCATAGATGCTCTGGCAAACCCGAAGCGCCCCATCCGACCCTTCCCCCGCATCCGTAAGCACCAGGTCCGCCCCATACGCTCGTAGAATCTGTTTCCGCTCAGGAGACGCGTTCGCCGGCATGCATAACTTCACGGGATAGCCTTTCACCGCGCAAATCATTGCATACGCAATGCCTGTGTTCCCGCTCGTCGAATCTAGCAGAATCTTTCCCGGCGCCAGTTTGCCGCTCTCTTCGCCCCTTAGGATCATGTTGAGCGCGGGACGGTCCTTAACCGATCCTCCTGGATTAAAGAACTCCGCCTTCGCGTATACCGGCACATCTCCGCGCGCTCCCAGCCGGATCTCGAGAAGCGGAGTGTTCCCGATCCGATCCAGCAGATCGGCGTGTAATAGGCCAGAAGCAACGGCAGACATCTAGTTCTAGTTTATGTCTATCGCCTTGCTGGACAATGCCCGGGCACAGCCGAAAACCGTTCTATGGCGGGAAGGCTCACGCAGATGTCCCCCGCAAAAGTCCCCGGTACCAAAGGTATATGTGCTATTGACCGGAAAAGCTCTTATTCCGTAGACTGACCATAATGCTCAAACTGAAAATAAGTGTATTGGCTGTAAGCTTTCTGGCCTTCACCGCCATCGCCTGTGCGGATAGCATCACGGTTCAACTTGGATCCGGCGTTCTCAACCTGGGACCCGGCATTCCGGATCAGGTCCAAGAAGCCGGAGCTGTCGATTTGCTGGCCCTCACGTTAAATGTTGCTTCGACTCAGACGTTTTACACGGCGCTTTACGGCCCCAACTGTACGACCTGTACCGGTACCTTGAGCGGTAATCTCAAGGCTTCTTTGATAATTACGGATTCGTCTCCGGCGGGAACCGGAAACGGTATTTTCTCTCAGGGCTACACCGATTCTATTTCGGGTGGAACCCATACATTTACGCCGTTGGCCTCTACCGCCATCAATATCGCTCTCTTGAACGGCGATACGCTTACCATCACTCCCCTCGCCGGTGCGCCTGATCCTATAACAAGCGCCGGCTCTGAAAAGGTGGATGCCACGTTTCTGTTACATCCGACAAGCTCAAGCGCTGTCCCCGGACCGTCGTCCGCGTTCTTGCTCCTTACCGGAATCGGTGTCGCCGGGTTACTGCTGCGCCGAAAGGTTGCTTCTTAGTTTCGCCTAACGTTCATCCCGAAGCGAGAGGTGTCTGATTTGCCGCCTCGATCACTGCGGTTGAGGGGCCGTCCGGCTGGCCGTTTCCATCCATACGCGCATGCTCTTAAAATCGAATGTCACTGTCGCATGGCTCAGCAGCCCGCTCCCCACCGTCGCGTCGAATTGCATCGCCGGCGGACGATCTTCCGACGTCGTGAAGTACAGTGGCGCATTCTCGATCAGCGGAGTATTGCGGAAGCTCTCCGTCGCCCCGTCGCTTCGCGCCAGTTTGAGGCCGCCTTGCGTGTAGGGGAAGAACTCTTTGTGTTTCGCCTTGCTCTGTTTTTTCAGACCAAGCTTCTCGACGGATCCCGGATAGACCAGCATGGTTCCAGTAAAAAGAGTGTCGATCTGAACATCCACTGGCTGGCCATTCACAGCAAAGCCGTTGGCGGTAAGCGTGACCGGCCCGAAATTGCCGAAGTGCTTGATGGTTAATTCGCTGCATTCCCTCGGGCAGGGCTGAGGGTCAGTTTCAGGTTGGGAAAGGCGCACCACGTGCTTCGCGTAGTCGATCTGCAGCAGGCGGTTCTTGAAAGCGCTGTAAGTAAGCGCCCCGTCCGCCGGTAGCGGCTGTACCTTCTCGCCCGGTTTGTCAGGTTGAGGCGTAGTATCCCAAACCATAAAAGGAAAATCGCCCATCGGCAAGTCTCCAAAATGAGCGCCTGGCACAACTGTCCGCTGCACTTCATTTACGGAATTGCCGTCGCTGCCCTGGAGCGGCTGAAGCGCGACTCCCAACCCCTGCGCCGCCTTGACGTCCAAATAAGAATTCACTTCGCCCGTGTCGATTAACAGGCGCAACGTTTTTCCGTTCCCCGTTGCCAGATCCACGCAAGGAAGTCCGGAGCAATCGAGCAGCGGAATCTCGACCATCCTCGGCAGCGCCCTCGCTGCCGGAGCCTGCGAAGCGTTTGGGGCGGCTGGCGTTTCTGGCAGGGGCGGCACCGCATTCTGCGCCAATAACAGCCATGGCCAAGTCGCGGAAAGCGCAACGCAACATCTCAAAATAAAACGCACATCTCTATTCTTGCGCCCACGCGGCACTACGATTGTTTTCTGAGTGCCTGCCAGCAGCTATTTTTGCGCCATTGGTATACGGCGTGTTTTGGTATTCAGCAACCGCCGCTTCAAAAGCTATCTCGATCCTTCACGGAGTTCGCGGTCGGGTCCGTCGAATCTCCATTCGTCCTGCATTAACCCCTCTTCTTTAAGCCTGAGAAAATGAGCCCCGCCAATACAAGCGCGACGCCGGCGACCACGCCCCGGTGAGCTGTCAGGTCGATCAAATTGCGATTGATCGAACTCTGCGCGCTAAAACTCCGGGCGCAATTGTCGAAAATTCCATGCGCGGAATAATCGCCCAGCACAGGTTCAAACAAATTGTCGGGGCGATTAGCGGATACGGGTTCTGACGTCTGCTGACCGCCAATCGCGTGTTTCGCCAGGTAACGGTCAGCGAAAGATGGCGCGATTTCTTCGCCGTAGATCGCCTCTACGGTAGGCCAACCGACATACACCTCGCGCCGTTTATGGCCGGCTGCCCAAACAATAGCTCGCGCTCCCACCTCCGGCTGATAAATGGGTGGAACCGGCTGCGGATGGCGTGGCAGACGGGTGCGGCACCAACTGAATTGCGGCGTGTTCATTGCCGGCAGCATCACCGCCGTGATATGCACTTTACTTTGATTGTGAATGAGCTCCGAACGGATCGAGTCCGTGAACCCCACGATGGCGTGCTTAGCGCCGCAGTATGGGGATTGCAGCGGAATCGAGCGATAAGATAACGCCGAACATACCTGGACGATAGCGCCGCGATTGCGCGCCTGCATGCGTTTCAGCGCCGCCATTGTTCCATAAACTTGCCCTAAATAGGTAACTTCCGTTGCGCGCCTGAATTCGTCGGGTTTGATCTCCAGGAATGGTGCAAAGATCGTTGTCATCGCATTGTTAACCCAGATATCGATTGGCCCCAACTCCTGCTCCACCCGCTCGGCCGCATCTTCCACCTGCTGCGCGTCGGCCACATCCACGGGCAGCACCAGCGCTTTTACACCCGCCGCCTCGACTTCGCGCCTGGCTGCTTCCAAGCGCTCTCGCTCGCGCGCGATCAGCCCAATATGCGCTCCCTGCCGCGCGAACTCCGTCACCACGGCGCGCCCCACTCCCGCGGATGCGCCGGTGACCACAACAACTTTTCCTCGATTTGAACTTTTCATTGGGCTCCTTCGATCTGTGCCCGCACCTTATAATTCCTGCCTTCCCACTCGCCTCGCGCGGTCCAAAAGAAAGTGAACTCTAGTTGCGGTTCGAAATCAGTCGCGGCGAAATCGGAGTACTCGCCGCCAACGCCCGTCGGCCGGGAGCCGCTATCCTGCCACGTCTTCCAGTCGTCGACCGACCAGCGAAGGCGGAATGGCTCAGGCGCACAAATGCGAAGGACGCGATCCTTCCTTGCTTGGCGAATCGGGTGCTTTGGCAACCAAAACTCCACTTTGCTTTTCGCCTTGCCGTCACAATAACGAACTGCGACCTCCGGGATCAGGTCGAACACTTTCCCATCGTGGGACGAGCGGAGAAGGCGCAAGTATTCCGAATGCGCCCACAACAGAGGGTTGGCTGAACCGGTCGGACCGCCGCAACGCAGGTTCGCTCCCGGCAGGTCAGCTTCATCCCAGATCTGTTCGGGCAATAGGCGGGTACCATTCGAGAAGCATTCCATGGCATGCAGCAAGGAACGGCAGTCGTGACCGGCCGCAAGCTCGTAGTGTCCCCGTTCGCCTGTCAATAGCGGCCATGCGCGGCCTTTACCCCAATGCGTGTAAGAACCGCCGCCTGGTTGCTGGCCGTAGCCGTCGTGATTGTACCGGCGCCAGCACGGACCGCAGGGGGTATCCGTTTTCAGAGTTGCATCGATGACTTGCAGAGTCTCCACGATCAACGGATCGTTAGGGGAAAGAATGCCATACCGAACCAGTTGCAGGAAACCAGCATCGACGATGTCGCGAGCCGGATATGACTCGGGAGACTCCGGGGGTTGGCCGGTCAACTTGAGCTCCGCTTTGTTGACCGCGCCCGTAGCCGCGACTTCTCCGGGCTTGATTGGATTGAGGCGGACAAAATAACGAGATGACCCTTGGACAAGCGATCCTTCGGTTGTCACCGTCCATTCCTCGAGATGGTCTCTCAGGAAATCGGCATAACTCTCCAAAAAGGCCGCTGTGCCGTTATCCTGGTCCGCCCGTGCAAAAGAGGCCGCGCAGATAAACGCGGCAATGATCACCGCCAATGTGGAAGGGGAGTACCCGCTCGCTTCTTCCCATCTTTCCTCGCCCGTCACCGGACCGCTGTGGAGCAAAAAAGCAACCGCCCGGTTCACCATTACGCGCGGATTGAATTGCTCTAGTAACCGAAGTTGATGCAGGCGCCAGGCGAGCAGGACGGGGAAGGCTACTTCATCTAATTGCATTCCTTTCCAAAAAGCCTCGCCGTCGACCCAGAAATTCTGAGGAAAGCTGCCGTCTTCTTCTTGCCGCGCCGCCAAATAAATCAAAGCGCGTAAAGGCGCATCGGTGTTGCCGGCGGCAAGTAATCCCATCGCGCTCTCCACCATGTCCCGCGTCCAGACCAGGTGATAACCGCCCTTTCCCTGTTTGTCATTGCGCGCCTCACCCCAGGGAATCGTGAGCGAGGCGATGAATGCACCGCGGAACAGTTTGTCTTCATGAGTCAATAGCAGGTTGTAACTCGACTCAAAGAGGCGTCCCTTGTCTCCACTACTCTTTTCGAGAGGCTTTCTGCCGTGTGCCGCGGTGCTCCACTGGTCGATGAAAGTCTTACGCTGCTCTTCGTAAGTCAGACCGAGACTTTGGAAGAGACACGATACTGCGCTCGGAAGGTTTTCCCCAAAGGCCACGCCAACTGTGAACTCGCGACTCTTCGAAAGGTTGAGTTCGCCCGTGAGTGCGACGTTGCCGTTCTTTGCCTCATCGAATTCGAAATCCATCTTGCGGTTCTTTACCAGGTCCGTGTACCCGTCGCTGTGTCCTACGTACCCGCAGGATAGCCGCGAGAAACCACACGAAGCGCCCACGGCGAGCCAGCGATTGCTCTTCTCGGCAACCAGCAACTGCCGCCCTGACACTTCGACCACAAAAGCATTGTTGCCTTCCCCTCCCACCTCCAAATGGGGAGCGCATAACACATAAGTTTTTAGAGTTCGGAGGAACTCGCCATCCCCCGTAATTTGTGTGTGTAGCAGAACGCAAGATCGCGTAGGTTCCGCGATGATTTCCTTTTTAAAAGAAAAGCGTTTCTCGGATTCGCCCCTACTGATTCGATATCCCTGAGAAGGAGACATCCGTTCGATCCGGTAATCGAGATCGCGCTTTTCTTCCAGAAACAATCCGTTCTCATCGGAAAACAGAAACTCCAGATCGCGGAGTTGGGGGCGGTCAACGGTCGGATAATAGACTTCTGTAAGAATGCCGCGCCAGATCGTGAACCAGATGCGGCTTCCCGTCGAATATGCGGTACCAACTCCGTCTTTATCGGCGTGAGTCCAGCGCGGTTCGTCGCCCGGTGCCCCGAATGCACTCTTAGTCCCGCGAAAACGCGCCATTAAATCTCTTTTCAACCATTGCTAGATGACTTCCCGGATCTTGTCTTCCAGAACGGTCTTGATAATCTTCCACCGGTCTTTTTCTCCTTTTGCCATCGCTTCGGCAAAGTGAAGCGCCTGTTCAGCGGAGATGTTGCCCGGCAGTGGCGGCTCATTCGGATCCACAACGGCCTCGATCACCGCGGGGCCAGGGTGCGCGAGCGCCTGTCGCAAAGTGCTCTCCGCATCCTTGGGATCTTCAATCGTGAAGCCGGCTGCTCCGCAGCATCGCGCATATCCTGCAAAATCGATGGGCTGCAGGTCCACTCCGAATTGAGGATTGCCTTCCTGGGCCATTTGTTCCCACTTGATCTCGCCCAGGACGTTGTTCTTGATCACGATTACTTTGACCGGCAGCTTGTATTTCACGAGCGTCGCGATCTCGCCCATCAGCATCGTTAACCCGCCATCGCCGACCACACAAACGACCTGCCGCCCGGGATAGGCCACAGCCGCTCCAACGCTATACGGCAGGCCATTTGCCATGGTTGCCAGGGAGCCCGAAAGCGAGAACTGCATCCGATCGCGCATCTCGATGTAGCGGGCTGTCCATGTCGCGATTGTGCCGCTATCGGAACAAACAATGGCGTCCGCGTCGAGCAGCTTATTCAAGTGATAGGTGACCACCTGGGGCTTCATGGGCATATCGCTCCGCGTGCCCCGCTCTTCCATGAGCTGGTTCCAGGCCGTCATGCGCTTCTGCGCTTTTTCGAGGAAGCTCCGGTTTTTCTTGCGTTCCACCAGCGGCAACAAGGCGCGGAGAACGCCGCCACAATCGCCCACAAGTCCTACGTCCACTGAATGCCGCAAGCCGATTCGGGTCGGATCGGTGTCGATCTGAATCGTCTTCGCTTGCCCCGGTTTTGGCAGGAATTCCATATACGGGAAACTGCTGCCTGCAATAAGGAATGTATCGCACTCTTGCAGCGCATCTTGCGAGGGCGCCGTGCCGAGCAGCCCGATACCTCCGGTCGTGTACGGGTTACGATCCGGAACCGCCGCCTTGCCCAGCAACGCTTTTACTATCGGCGCGCCGACGGCTTCGGCCAGCGCTAATACCTCTTCGCGGGCGTTCAGGCAACCGCGCCCAATCAGCATTGCTACCTTCGATCCCTTGTTGATTAGATCCGCCGCTTGCTTTAGGAGACGCTCGGAAGGAATAGGATGTGGCGTGGCAAAAAGATCGGCGCTGTGCTCGGCGATGTTCGCGGAAGAACGTTCGCTTTCAGACTTTGTCCACTCCTGTATATCCTTCGGTATCGTGATGTGAGAAACGGTTCGTCGCGCCAAAGAGGTCTTAATCGCTTCATCCAGCACGTTGATTACGTGGGCTGGACCCATCACCCGCTGGTTGTAAGCCGCCACATCCATAAACAGCTTGTCGAGATCGACATCCTGCTGATAATGAGTGCCAATCAAGTCGTGGAAGGTATGGCCCGTGATGGCCAGGACCGGTTGCCCGTCGCACTTCGCGTCATAGAGGCCGTTGAGCAGGTGGATGCCTCCCGGGCCGGAGGTCGCCAGGCAAACTCCTAGACGTCCCGTGAACTTGGCGTAACCACAAGCGGCGAAGGCCGCTGCTTCTTCATGCCGCACCTGGATGAAGCGCAGTTTGTCCTGATGGGTGCGTAAAGCCTCGAAGATGCCATTGATGCCATCTCCGGGAAAGCCGAAAATGGTATCGACTCCCCATTCGATGAGCCGCTCTACCAGATGGTCTGCTACTGTGACTGCCTTTGACATTCGTTTTCTCCTTCAGCTAGCTCGTTCGTACGACGATCCGCGCTCGTAGTTAGATCGTCTGCCGCTGTTCCGACGCTACAAGAAATTACTTAAGCAAAGAGATTTTGTAGCCCGCTCTTCTCGAACTAGTCAAACTACGGGCATCATAAATCGAGGGATGCCGGCACCGGGTTTGCAAATTCGCATGCGGCGGTATAGTGAAAAGGCCCCGGCCTGACCCATTTATATGATCTCCTTCGACGCCGCGCATCGAGCCGTCCACTACCCGCCGGATCGCCGGTTTCGCATTTGGATCAAGCCCTCGTTTGTTGTGGCCGCAATCTGTCTCGGCCTCATTCCCTTAGTGGTGGCGTGGGGACAAGCTGCGATCTTCGGATTGCCCTATCTCGCGCCGCTTCCCAAATTCGATCCCGCCACTTTCACCGGAGTGCATGGCTTTCCCTGGTGGCTGTGCTGGGCACACTTCTTTAACTTCGTCTTCCTCATGATGCTGGTACGCAGTGGCCTGTCGATTCTCGTAGACCATCCGCGCCTCTATTTCAATAACGACTGCACGCCCGGCTCAGAATGGATTCGTTTCACGCCATTGCATGTGCCTACTGATCGCATCTGGACAGCAAAAGACGATGCTCGCTACATTTCTCCAATCTTTGGTTTGCCGGGTTACCGGCATACCGTGGGTGTGGCACGTTCCTGGCACTTCATCGACGTGTATGGGTTCATCCTCACGGGCCTGATTTTTATTCCGTTGCTTTTCGTGTCAGGACAATGGACAAGACTGGTGCCCGACTCCTGGATGGTCCTCCCCACTGCATGGAGTACCTTCGTCCACTATGCGAACTTCCATTTTCCACCCGAACCGGACGGGTTCTATGCCTATAACGCCCTGCAGCAGCTGGCGTATTTTTCCGTCGTCTATATATTCGCTCCGATAACGATTCTCGCGGGCGCATCAATGTCGCCGGCCATGGTGAACCATTTTCCATGGTTTCCTCGCATATTTGGAGGAAGGCAAGGCGGCCGCTCCATCCACTTCCTGATGATGCTCTGCTGGCTCGGATTCATCGCCGTTCACGTCACCCTGGTGGTCTTGACCGGGTTCGAGCGGAACATGAATCACATCGTTCTGGGCACGGACAATTACCATCCGCTGGGAATGTTTCTCGGCTTTGTCGGGCTTGCGGCCGTGCTTGGTTCGTGGATCGCAGCCCACTACATCTCCTGGAAGGCGCCGCGCCTGCTGCAGTACATACAAAAAGCGATCTCGCTGCCCCTGCGCCTGGCTACTCTCAATCGGCTCAACCCGCGAAACCGCTATACGAAGGACCAGATCTCGCCGCATTTCTGGCCGAACGGCAAAATGCCGGTACGCGAGGACTGGAAACAAATGGCTGCGAACAACTTCCGCGACTTCAGACTCAAAGTTGGCGGCCTGGTAGAGAACCCGGTGCAGTTGTCGTTAGCGGAGATCGATGCATTGGGAGAAGAAGAGAACATCACCATGCATCACTGCATCCAGGGGTGGTCCGGTATCGCGCAATGGAACGGTCTGCCTATGGAGAGGCTGATCGAACTGGTGAAGCCAAAACCATCGGTGAAGGTCGTCGCATTCTATTCGTTTGGTGAGGCCCTATACGGCGGCGTGTACTACGATACCCAGAGGCTGGAGAATGTGCTGAAGCCGGAGTGCCTGCTTGCCTCCGCGATGAATGGCGCGCCGCTTCCAGTGGAGTACGGAGCGCCGCTTCGGCTGCGCGTCGAGAACCAGCTGGGATACAAGATGGTCAAGTGGATTGAGAGGATTGAATTCATTGAATCGGAGAAGAGCCTGGGTAAAGGCGAGGGAGGATCGAATGAAGACCAGGAATACTTCGATCTGCTGCCGAACATCTGATGTCCCGTTCTATTCGCCATGCGCAAGAGCGGACGGCGCGCGGCGCAGTTCCTCGCGTAGCTCAACCACGTTCCGGTATCGGATAGCTCGCATCCCTAATCGGTGGGCACACTCCACGTTTAATGCGCGGTCGTCCACGAATAGACATTCTTCGGGGCTGCGCCGGGTCACTTCGAGCGCGAGCCGGTAGATTTTTTCGTCGGGTTTCCTGACGCCGAGGAAACAGGATGAGAAAAAGAGCGCAAAGTAATCGTCTAAATGGAAGCGCTCGATACGGTAATCGTTCAGCTCCCTTGACTCGTTGTTGAGTATTGCCAGCAGATAATTTCCGGAGCTAGCCAGTTCCGCAATCAGCGCCAGCGCTTCCGCATAGGGCTGCGATTGAACGCGCATGAAGGCCTTGAACTCGTCCTGGGTGAACGCGCGCGGCTCACAGAAAACAGTTCGCTCCAGATATTCCGCGAGCCCGATGCGGCCTGTTTCGAAATCGGAGACTACCAACTCATGCCGGTCCTGGAATCCCTCCCAATCCAGCGCAAAGTGCTCAGCGGCGCGCCGGGCGGTCCCAGGCATTTGTCAGCAGCACACCACCCACATCGAAAAAAAGCGCGGTCGTTTTAACCATTGGCATTCTCCACAGTCTCTCAACAGCTCGGCTGGGAGCCTCGCAAACGAGGTCCTCTCCAGCAGCAGGTGAAACCCCGCGGCCATACGAAAGCAAGCGCGCCAGGCTTTATTCGTGGCGCAGAGCGATAAGGGGCTCCGCGCTAGCGGCTCGGCGCGAGGGAAGCCAGCACGCCAGAAACGCGATAGTGATGAGGAACAGCGGCACAAGAGTGAAGATCGTCAGATCGTGCGGGGGGACGCCGTATAAAAGGCTGGTGAAGAGCTTCGTCAAGGCCCATGCGGCAGCCAGGCCGGGCGGCAGAGCGATAAGAACGAGCAGCATTCCCTGGCGAACGATCAGCCGCTGGACTTCGCCAATGCGCGCTCCAAGCGCCAGGCGGATACCGATCTCACGGGTCCGGCGGCTAACCCAATAATTCATTACCCCATAGAGCCCTATGGCTGCCAGCAATAGACCGAGGAAGCCGAAGATCCCGAATAACGTGCTAGCCAAGCGGGGTAAAAAGAGCGCATCTCGCAGATGTTCCTGCATAGTTTCGGCGTCAAATATAGCGAGAGACGGATCGAGCGAGTGAATCTCCTGGCGCACGGCCGCCGCGAGCGCTCCGGGATCGCGCCTGAAGCGGACCAGCACGTAATATCCGGTAAACGATGGGTCGCCAGCGATATCCTGCGCGAGAGAGCGGTAGAGAACGGGCCTGAAGTCCTCGCCGAGAAAACGCGATTTGATGTTTTTGACGACGCCGACGATTTGATAGGTGACGCCGCGGCCGCTGACGCGCTGGCCAATCGGATTTTCATTCTTGAAAAATCGCTGCACTAAGGCCTCGTTGACGATTGCCAGTTTCGGCCCAGCGGGACTTTCGTTACCGAAGTCAGCGCCTGCAACCCGAGGCGTTCCTATGGTCTCGAAATAATCGGGGCCGGTCATGTAGAGGTCGACGTTGGCGTCAGACGTGTTGGAAGCTGGATGGCCCTCGACGTGAAATGCATCGCTACGGTGGCCCCCTGTGAGCGGTACAGAGTCGGTATAACTGGCCGAAACGACGCCGGGAAGAGCCGCGACGCGCTGCCGCAACTGGTTGAGGAATTGCGTGGTGCGCAGAGCCGAGTAGCCATGAAGACGTGGATCGACGGCCATCATCAGTACACCGCCGGAACGGAAGCCGACATCAATCCGGGAGGCGTTTTCGAGACTACGCAGAAATAGCCCGGTGGCGCAGAGCAGCACCAGCGACATGGCGATCTGGGAGACGACGAGAACATTGCGGAGGGTCCACAGGCGTCCGGGGCGTGCCAGCACGTCTTCGCCTTTCAGTCCATTCGCGACGATGGGACGCGCAACCGCCCACGCGGGAGCTAGCCCGAACAGAACGCCCGCGGCGACGCTAAGGACAAATGTGTAGAGCAGGACCCGCTAGTCCACGTTTACGCTGAGGTCGAGGGGCACGGGCGCGGGGATGTGGAAGGCGGCCAACCCGCGCGTGGCCCAGAGCGAAAGAGCGACGCCAAACACGCCGCCGCCCAGCGCAAGGAGCACGCTTTCCGTGAGCATCTGGTGCAGCAGATGACGTCTTGTGGCGCCCAGAGCGAGGCGCACCGCCATTTCCCGCTGGCGGCCGGAAGCCTGTGCCAGAAACATATTGGCCACGTTCGCGCAGGCGATGCAGAGGACGAGCAGAGCCACCACTGTTAGCGCGGCGAAAAACATCATCACCGCCTTGGCATCTCTCGGCGGGAGCGAACCGGCAGGCTCGAAACGGAAGCCGCCATCCTTCTCCGTGTCGGGATGCGCTTTGCCGATGCGCTGAGCAAGCACGTTGAGTTCAGCCGCGGCTTGCGTCCGCGTGATGCCTCGCTTTATGCGTCCGACCACCGCAATCCAGTGGTAAAAACGCGACTCGTAATTGCTGGTGTTGGGCAGTAACCGATCGATGTCGCCGAGCGGAACCCAAAATTGGCAATCGAGTATAAGATCGAGTCCGCGGAAAGAAGGAGGCGCCACACCAATCACCGTGAAAGGATGCCCGGAAAGCGTAATGGCTTTGCCGGCGATATCCGGATCTGCGCCGAAGCGACTCTGCCAAAGGCGGTACCCGAGAACGGCGACGGGAAGATTTTCCTCGTCTCGAGCGAAGCCGCGGCCAAGCGTCATCCTGAGTTGTGCCACATCGAAAAAGTTTGAGGTGGCCGCCTGGCCCCACACGCGCTCCGGCTCGCCCTTTCCGCCGATGGAGGCTGGTACCAGTTCGTAATAACCTGCAATACCGGAAAACGACTTCGCTTGTCCGCGCAGATCGCTAAACAGAGGCCACGAAAAAGCATTGCAGCACTCACCGCGCTCGGTCGTATGCAGGGCCATCAGCGTACCAGGCTCGCCGACAGGCGGAGAACGCAGGACGAACCTGCTGACAATGGAGAAGATTGTGGAGTTCGCGCCGATGCCCAGAGCAAGCGTCAGGATGGTCACCGCTGCGAAAACAGGAGCTTTTCGAAATGTGCGCAACGCATACTTCACATCTCGTGCTAACGAAACGATGGCTGCGCCCGCGCGGGAGTCCCTTACTTCTTCTTTAGCCTGCTCGGGAGCTTTGAATTTAAAACAGGCCAAGCGATGGGCCTCCCTCTCCGGCACGCCTCGCTCGACATACCGGTCGACAATAGTTTCATAGAACGCGCGCATCTCGGCATCGAGTTCCGCTTCCACTGCATCTCGGCGAAGCAGCAGTTTCAGAAGCGTCCGGACGCGGCCTAACGCGGACATGCGCTACGTCTCCTCAGCGAGAACCCGGTTCATCGCCGTGAAGACCTTCTTCCAGTTGCGCTTCTCCTCGGTTAATTGACCGCGTCCGGCAGCCGTCAAGGTATAGGTTTTCACCCGGCGCTTGCCCTCAAGCTCGCTCCACTCGCCCTCAATCCATGCTTTTTCAGCGAGCCGATGAAGCGCCGGAAATAGAGAGCCCGGCCCGACCACGAAGACGCCGTGGGTCACCTGCTCGATTCGATCCGAAATGCCGGCCCCATGCAACGGACCGCGCTCGAGTGTTCGCAGAATCAGCAGGTCCAATGTGCCCTGCAGTAGCTCCGAAGGTTTGGACATGGGTTTAGTATATCGACCGTCGATATCGAATGTCAATGCATTGATCGTCCACAGACTCCCCGCAAGGCGCCGAATTATTGCCGTAGTATAAAAAGTGCAGGCGTGGCTAACTGGAAACGCCAAAGTGGTCAGCTGGCGTCTAAAAGATGTTGGGAATACTTGCTGACCTTTCCCACAAACTTAGTTGATGGCCGTGAGCCGCAAGGACCTTCCCTTCTCGCGCCGTGAGTTTCTCTTTTCGGCTGCCGGCGGAGCTTTGCTCGCCCCCGGTCTGCTCGCGGCTCCTCCCGCCGTTCCGCAGGTCCCGGTCGCTCCGCCCAACGCCGAGGACCGGCAGTTCCTTGAGGACTTCGCCAGGCGCTGCTTTCGATATTTTTGGGAACAGTCGGATCCGCACACCGGAATCGTGCTCGACCGTGCCAGAAACGATGGATCGCGGGTGAATAATATAGGCAGCGTAGCCGCCACCGGCTTTGGCTTAACGGCTCTTTGTATTGCGTCGAACCGTGCATGGATACCCAAGAACCTGGTCCGGGCGCGGGTGGTCACAACGCTTAATTATTTGTGGGCGCGCGCTTTTCACGATCATGGCTGGTACTACCATTTCATGGACGCGAGCACGGGCGCCAGAAGGCTCAAATCGGAGATTTCGAGCGTGGACACCGCACTGCTGCTGGCCGGTGTTTTGACGGCTGCGGGATATTTTTCGGGTGATCGCGAAATTCACACGCTGTCCAAAGAGATCTTTGAGCGAGTTGATTTCGCCTGGATGCTCGACGGCAACCCGCTGATACTCTCGCATGGGGTTTTGCCCGGATCGGGATTCTTGAAATCGCGATGGAGCGTCTATAGCGAAGCGTCTATTCTTTATCTGCTGGCAATCGGATCGACGCGGCATCCGATTTCACCGGACACTTGGTATGCGTGGTCACGGCCGGAAGTACACTACGATCGCTGGACGTTCGTCAGCGGAGGTCCGCTGTTCACGCATCAATTCTCCCACGCCTGGATCGATTTTCGGCATCAGGAGGACGGCGATCCATCCTATCTCAACTATTTCCGGAACTCGGTTATCGCCACCTACGCGCACCGGGACTTCTGCATTAGCCTGCAATCCAGGTACGCGGATTTCGGTCCGAACATGTGGGGCGTTACGGTTTCCGACAGCCCGGCCGGCTATGTAGACTGGGGCGGCACCACGTTCGGATCGCCGATCGACGGCACGCTGGTTCCATGCGCCGCCGCGGGATCGCTCATGTTTACTCCCGAAATCTGCCTTCCCGTTCTGCGCGAGATGCTAAGCGTCTACGGCGACAAGATTTATCAGCGCTATGGATTTACCGACGCTTTCAACCCCAACTGGAGGAACGCGAAGCTGTGGGTCGATCAGGACGTGGTGGGCATCGATATCGGAATCTCGCTGCTCAGCATTGAAAACTTGTTGAGCGGAAACGTGTGGCGCTGGTTCATGCGCAATCAGTACATTCAGACCGGCATGGAACGCGTGGGCTTTCACTTCGCGACGCCCGGAATCCGAATGCGGGAAGCGAGAACGGGCGCGAGACGCCTATAGCACTGGTCCCGCGCCTACCCTATTAGCGCTTGCGCTGGCCCTTAATCAGCTTCTTCACTTTTCGTTTGTTAGATCCACGGGCGACACCCGAGGCGCGCTTCGCTTTGGGAGCGGCTTTCTTTCGAGCGGCGCGTTTCAGGCGCTTGCGCTCTTCTCTATTTTCCGCGTGCTTGGTATTCATTCGTCGAGTTTTATTCCAGCGTATTTTTCTATGATTTTCTTCAACCCGTATCCGGGGAAACTTATAGTCAGTTTCGCATCCTCGCCATCGCCTTCGCGGCGAAGTACCGTTCCGCGGCCATATTTCGGGTGGTGAACAGTGGCTCCGGCGGAGAAGCCGCGCGCGCGAGGAATAGGTCTGACGCCATTGGAAGACGGGGCTGATTTCGTCTCGGGCGGTCGAGTGGATTCTTGCGTAGACACCGGTCTCTGGGGGGACCCCTCCGGCTTTCGGGTGAAGTCGGAAGGTGGAGGCATGCCGCGCTCTGCAAAGAACTGCGCGATGTTGTCGACCGAATTGAAAGTGCGCCCCGTAAACAGATTGCGCTTGACTGCGGCGCGAACGTCCGATTGCTCCGCGAAGAGATCGACTTCGTTAATGTGAGGCTCGCGGTAGGAGGATAGCTTCTCGCGAAGAGCCGGCGGAACTTCGTTGAGGAA